>JGI12316J15310_10000041_pt51 | contig 100144 bp, 87 predicted proteins | sample MarCyaLeptolynsp_FD_15310 | JGI IMG/M metagenome (IMG submission 15310) | reverse complement strand
AGCCGAGCAAGAAGCACGATCCCGCAAAGCCAGTTGCGACCCGCGCTGAGCTGGAGGAGTTGCTGCTGGCCGGCCTGGAGAGCGGTGAGCCCCGGCCCGTGACCGAAGAGGACTGGGAGCGCCAGCGCCAGCGCGCGCTTGCTGGCACCAGCGTTCGCAAGAGCGGCTAGTCCGGTTGTGGCATCTTCCTACCGGCTGAGTCCCGCAGCGGAGCCCAGTCGCAGCTGTGCGATTTGTGGAGGCTGCACAGGCGACCTTCGAGCACATTGCCTTCTTGCCGCTGGCGTACGCGAAGATGCGTTCGGAGACGCCAGCCCTCGCGGACATGAGATGGCGGCCGTTGACGGGAGCATTCGACCGGTACCTGGTCTTCTACCGGCTGTCCGATGACGACGTCATCGACATTGTCCGAGTGCTGCATTCTGCGCGGGATATCGACCGGATTCTGGGCGACTGAGCCTGGCCCCAGGCGTAGCCCCTACCCTGGAGGCCGCCGCCAGTACGACCAAACCAGCACCAAAAACCCAAGGTTCCCCAACAGGCTGAACCCCATCGCACTACCGTCCCACACCAGCGACCCCAACCCGCCGCCAAGATACACACCCGCAAGCCACAGCGCCCGGCGATCCACGAGCGCCCCAAACATCGCGATCAGCGAGCTCCACAGGACGAAAGCAACCGACGACCCGTAGGCGACCGGACCGTCCATCGCCCCAAGGATCGTCCAGTACAGGAAGTCGGACACGAAGAACACGGCCAGCGCAGCGAACGCCTTGCGATTGAACGCGGTCACCAGCAGCGCCTCGCGCCAGACGGCGTAGAGCAATCCGATGGCACCCAGTGCGCTGCCCGGAATGATGAGCGAGCCGGGGAACGTCTCGAATGCCCTCGGCCCCATCGCGGCCAGCGTCACGACGGGAACCATCAGCAGCGCGACCCCAAGCGACAGTCCGGCCACGGTCCGAGGATTGCGACCGGCGCCCGACCGCTCGGGCGACTCCAGCACCTCGGCGAGCTCGGACATCGACGGCCAGCGCCGCTCGGGATCGGGGGACAGGCCACGTTCGATCGCGTTCCACAGCCATGGCGCGATCGCAGGCGCCGCGGGCTTGGGTTTGCGACGGTTGTCGAGGATGGCGACGGATTGCGTCAGCGCGTTGTCGCCTTCGAACGGGTGGTCGCCGAACAACGACTCGTAGAGCGACACGCAGAACGCGAACTGATCGCTGGCGGTGCTGGCCGGCGCCCCCTGTAACAGCTCGGGCGCCATGTATCTCGGCGTCCCTGCGACGGCGCCGCCTTCGGGATCCGGCGACGACTTTGGACCGCGGGCGAGGCCGAAGTCCGCGACGAGCGGCCGACCGTCGTCCATCAGCACGTTGGCGGGCTTGAAGTCTCCGTGCACGATGCCCACCTCGTGCGCCGCTGCGAGACCCCGTGCCGCGGCGACGTACGCGTGCACGATCTCGTTCGCACCGTCCGCGCGCCGGGCCGTCGCAAATGCACCGAGGGTTCCGTCGGCGACGTATTCCATCGCCAAGAACAGCTCGTCCCCGTGCCGGCCGACCTCGTAGAGCGTCACCACGTTGGGGTGACGCAGCTTCGCCATGATCTGGGCCTCGTGGCGGAAGCGGCCCTCCGAGTCGGCGCTCCCGGAGTCCCCCGACGCGCCCGCGTACAGCAGCTTGATGGCGACACGCCGGTCGAGCTCCGGATCGTAGGCCGACCACACCACACCCATGCCGCCCCGACCCAACTCATCGAGCAGCACGAAGCGCTCGATCTGCTGGCCACGCTCGAGCTCCGCCGGATCCGTCGCGCTTCGATCGGTCGCCTGCGTCGCGGGATCGGTGAAGTCGTCCTCGATGCTCCCCACGACCCCCCAATCGTGCCACACACCGCCGACGGCTTTGCCTGGCATCATTGCGATCGTGGTTTGCCGGGTCACGCGATGGCGGCAGGACCTCGGGCGAGGCGAGGTCTACGACTCCGAGGCGGACGAGTTCCTGGAATTCGACGCTTCTGCGGCACTCGTGGCCGACTTTCATCTCGGTGAGGTGGTCGAGATCACGGTGCGCACGATCGATGGCCAGCGAAGGGTGACCGGCATCGGACCGGCGTCGGCTGGCGGGAACGCCAACGGGGCAGCGCCGGCGGTTCCGCTGCTGTGCTACCAAATCACCCGATGGGATCCGGTGAGCGGACGGGGCGAGATCTACAACGCCAACAACGACCGCTTGCTGGGCTTTGACGCCTCGGTTGCGTTGGCGGACGACTTCCGAGTTGGTGAGGACGTCGAAGCCACGGCGCAGACGATCGACGGCGAGCTGCGAATCACCAAGATCGCACCGGTTGCAGCTCGTCCCGACCCCGCGGCAGCGACCGCGGTGATCCCCGACGCTCTCTGCGCGGAGCTGGAGCGCGCCAACCGTCTGATTCGAGGCTCATTCGCTTGGGTGGAGCCGCAGAAGCGGAGTGGTGACGGTCGGCTCGAGCTGTGGGTCTACAACCAGGAATGGCCGCCGCCGAGCCGGCCGATCTACGGCGTCATCGCGTTCGACGGGGTGCTGTACGACGCGCTGGGGGAGTTCGACGCAGTGCCGATCAGCGCCTACCCGTGGACTCACTGGAAGAAGCACAACGTAGAGCTCGCGGCATCGTGGGCCGCCAACATGGCGCGTGAACCGTCGCCGGACTCGTTCGTCTTTGCTTTCGAAGGCGAGCGCTTCGACGGGCCCCGCCACCATGTCGTAGCCCGACGGCTCGAGGTTCGCGAGATCGACCCTCCGTAGTAGGTGGGGTTCTTCGAGACCCGGTTCTGAGGCCGACCTCAGATCGCGGCCTGAAACTGCAGGCGGACTTCGTGGCCGACGGATTGCGACGCACCCACCGTCGCGTGGTAGTCGAACTGAAGCTTGACGGCGTGCCGGAGCAGGTACCAGCTCCAGCCGGCGCCGGGCTGGCGAAGTCGCTGGAACGGGGCGCTGCGAAGGGGGTGGACCTCGCCGTAGCGCAGCGCAAACTCGAGCGGAGGATCGCCGACGAAGTAGCCCGCCTGTGCGCTCCAACCCCAGCCGTCGCGGCCCGGTGCGAGGCCGGTGGAGGCGCGCACTTCGGGGGCGACGCGTCGGGTGCGGCGAGAGAATGCCTCGCCGATCAGGGAAAACCCCCGAACCTTGAGCGAGAGGTCGGCGGTGGCGTTGTGCGAGTCCGTGGTGCCTCCATCGAGCGGCACGTCACCCCGGGTGCCGCGATCACGGGTGCCGCCGTCCAGGAACGCGTAGGCGCCCGCGACCATCAACCGAGGTCGCTTCGTCCGAGCGAAGTCGACTTGGTACTTGTGGGTTCCGGCGTTCCCGAATGGGTGGACCTCGACTCGACCGAAGTAGCCCATCTCGAAGTTGGTGGGGCCTCGGGCATCCCGGCCTTCACCGAGGAAGGCTCCGGCGAAGTAGCGCAGCCGACCGATCCCGAACAGGTCGTACGAACGCAGATCGATCGCGATGTCGCGGTCGAGGTTGAACTCGGCGTTGGCGGGTGAGCGATCGACGAACTGCAGGTCGCCCGACGACTGCACGCGGGTGAACGAGTAGGCCAGCTTGGACTGACCGACGCGCAGCGTCAGATCGCGGAGCTGACGAAACTCGAGAAACCAGTCCAGCAGCGGGCTGAACGTCGCGCCGTCCGCGGTGAAGCCCATGTCGCGCGGCGACAGACCGAGCTCGAACTGGTAGCGCATCGACTCCCCGAAGAACCATCCGGAGGACTTGATGCGCGCGCGTCGGATCTGCAGAAGGTGACTGGACCGGCCTTCCTCGAGCTCGGCGCTGTAGCGCATCTGGGCACGCGCAGTGAGCCCGAACGAGAACTTGCGTGAGCCGCTCGTCCACCGGACTCCCTCGCCGCCGCCGGTGACTGTGAAGTTGTCGATGGGCTCGGACTCGGCCTCGACCTCGACCTCGGGTTGGACTTCGACCGCTCGCTCCGGCTCAGCCTCGGACGTGGGTGGGGACGTCAGCATCCCCAGCAGGACGGCTACGGGGACCAAGCCCATGGGGCCCCCCTGACTCGTCCTGTCACTTTCACGTCACATTGATGACACACTATCCCACGTTGTGCACGTCGCGCGGTTGCTGGCGAAATCGCGCGGAACGGCGTACGGCGGCTCGGTCGGTCATTCGGTGGGTTCGGCTGGACTCAGACCACAACCCAGCCAACGCCGAGACATCGTCCGCAAGGTACGTCGGTGCCGGCGATCGGGCGAGAGCGTCGGCCATCGCAAGCCGGACATGCTGGATGCGACGCAGGCCGGGTTGGAACCAGATGGGCCAGGGAACGCCACTTGGATCCGGCGAAGGAGAAAGCCGCCAATCGCAATTGGGCGCTCGTCGCTTCCGTGACCTCTCCGGTGTCGGAATCGATCTCTCGGACGCTCCCAGAGGTCGTGATTCCGAGGACGACGCCTGACCAGTCGGCGTAGACCGGAAGGACTTCGTGCTGACTGGCGAGCCTGCGGAGCCATGCCGCCTGGGAGTCGTCCGACAGGAACTCGTCGATTGCTTGCTCGAGTGCGTCGTCGGACATGCGTTCCCGGCTCTCATCGTGTCATGTCTTCGAGGTTGTGCCAGGGCTCGCTCGAAGGGCGTGGTCGAGAGCATCGACGGCGTGAATCTGGACAAGAGAGGGCGGTCGGCCGCTGTGGGTTTGCAGCGATGGCGTGATCGCGGACAGGCGGAGAGGTTCGGAGGGGGATCGATTGCACGCGGCTGCTGACGCGCGACCACGTTCACGACCACGTTCACGACCACGTCCACGATCACGACCACGTCTACGACGCATCGGTGCTTGGGGAGTGGGGCCGGGCTCTGTCGGTTGGTGGTGGGGTGGGCTGGCGGCCGGGGTTATTGGCTGGCGGCCTGTCTTATTGGCATTCGGCCCAGCGTGCGATCCAGGTGAGCATGTCTTGGTAGGCGGGGTCGTCGAGGGCGTGCATTTTGTTGTGGCCGCCGTGCTCTACGCCGCCGAGGTCTTCGGCGAGGGGCTTGAGTAGGAACAGGCTTGCGGCGGGGTCTTCGGGGTCGAGGTAGCCGGCGTCGATCACGTTGCGCATGCTGCCGAGGGAGCCGGCATCGCATTCGCCGACCTCGACCCAGCGCGGGGCTTCGATGTGCGAGGCGGCGTTGTCGAAGTGGCAGGGGCCGCAGCGGCCGCGCCAGGCGTAGACCTTGGCGGCGAACATCGACTCGAGCACGATGGGGTCGCAGCCGCCGGGGTCGTCGAAGGGCTTGTCGTCGGTCTCGGCCGGTAGATCGCAGTCTTTGTACGTGGGCTCTTCGCCGCATGCGCCTTCGGTGACCTCACACAGCTCGGTGCCGCAGTCGGCGTAGTAACCGATCCACTCGAGCATCGCGGCGTGCTCTTCCGCGATGATGTCCTCGGTGATGCCGGGGCTGTCCGGGGCGCCGCGGGAGATCCAGTCGAGCACGAGACTTTCCTCGGGCGCGTCGAAGTCCACGAGGCCCTCCTCGTGCATGCACACCATCGTCGCGCACGGGTCGGCTTGGATGTACAGCGAGAGATCGACGCCGGAGAGATGACAACGATTGCAGCTGCTCGGGCGGTCGTCCTCGAGCAGCGGCGCGATGCGCTTTTCGTAGAGTGCGGAGGCCGAGCCCTCGCTGCAGTCCAGCGGCGGAGGTTCCGGCGCCGCCAGGTCGCCCTTGGCCCGGCTCGGTGCGGCGGGCTCCTCGGCGTCACCGTCTTCCGTTTCGAGAGCTTCGAAGGCGGGCTCGGACTGGCATCCCACCAGCGCGATGACCGCGAAACATGCGCGAATCCCCAAAGAACGACCCAAGAGCACCCTCCCGCTGGACTACGGAGCAGGACGCGGCACGGATCGATGCGCGATACTTGGCTCGTGCGGATGGGGGTCCACACCACGAGCGCGACCGCGTTCGGCTTTGCATGGGCGCTCGGAACGTCGTGCACCGCGCCCGCGTTCCAGTGCCAGACCAACGACCAGTGCGTCGGGCCCGGGCAAGGCATCTGCCAGCCGCAGGGGTACTGCAGTTTCCCGAGCGACGACTGCGAGTCGGGTCAGCAGTTCGCCGAAGACGACGGACCGTTCGCGGGCAAGTGCGTGCCCGTGGACGACGGCACAACCGGAGGCGGCGAAACCACGGACGGCGGGGGCTCGGGTGCAAGCTCGACGACCGACGAGGACCCCGGCGTCGGACCCACCACCGGCACGGTTGCGGATGGCAGCTCCACCGGCGCGGGATCCGACGGACCCGGCGGAGACACGACCACCGACGCATCCGACAGCGGCAGCGGATCGACCGGCGAACCCGTCGACCCGGATCTCCTGCTGTGGCTTCAGTTCGACGAGGCCAGCGGCGTCTACCAAGACTCATCGCAGTTCGGTCTCGACGGTACCTGTGACCCGGACACGTGTCCGGAGGTCGTTCCAGGTGCGTTCGGCGAAGCCCTGCGCGTCGATGGCAGCCAGTACGCGATCTGGCCGCACGCGAGTCACTTCGAGGACCTCTCCGAGATGACGTTCTCCGCGTGGGTTCGGCTCGACGCTCCACCGACGAGTACGGGCTTCATCGCGGGCAAGCCGGAGGGCACCGGCATCTACGATTCGTTCGAGCTGTTCTTCCTGTGGTTTTCAGCGGAAGGGCACGCGGTGCTGCGATACGCGGTCTCGGACGGGATGGCACACCCGGCCGAAATCGCCCCGCCGTACCCGATCGGCGAGTGGTTCAACGTGGCCGGCACATGGGACGGCCAAACATGCACGTTGTTCGTGGAGGGCGTTGCACGCGACTCGGAGCCGTGTCCCGGCTACGCGTGGAGCGACCACTTCGTCTACGTCGGGTGTGACAGCAACAACGGGGAGATCAGCTCGTGCTTCGACGGTTCGGTCGACGACGTGCGGCTGTACTCACGAGTGCTGTCCGAAGAAGAAATGCTGTCGCTCGGCACGTCTGGCTCGATCTGAGCCGAGGTCACTGCCAGCGAACCGAGAGCGTGGCGTGGGTCGGCTCGCAATCGGCGACGTCGACCTGCGCTTGCTTGGCCGTCGACAGCTCGAGGATCGCCCGAATCGCCTCACCGAGCGCACGCAGCAGGATCGGCTCGTACACCCCGTGCGGATAGTCGAGCTTGACCCGACCACAGCCGTCGCCGTCGACGATCGGCACGAAGGTCATGCCGCGGTGAAAGAGCTTCCAGCGCAGCGCCGCGGTTTTGATCAGGAGCTCCGGCGACGCGATGCGCAGCGCGATCGAGTACAGCGGCCCCTCGAATAGCTTGCGCTGCGAGTCGTAGGCGTGCTTCGCGAACGATTCGAGATCCGAAAACGATCGGTCGTAGACCGCCAGCATCATCGCGTGGCTGTGAACCTCCGCAATCCAGCTCGACACCGGCACGGGATGATCGAGCAGCTCGACCAGAGGCTTGGGCAGTCGCTGTTTGTCGTCGTCGGTCAACGGCCCCGCGTCGAGAACGGCCCGGTAGAGCGAGGCCTTGGCCCGGCACGTGGGGTGGCTGTCGATCCCGTCCGGCAGTCCCTCGAGATAGGCCGCCAGTGCCGGGTAGTAGTCCGCGTCCAGCATGCGCGCAGGCAAAGCATACGGTGATCGCTGGTACGATGGCGCCTTGCTCCGATGAGCGGTGCGACCGACCAGCGGACCCGTGTGATCGACGACCCCGACGACTCGATGGTCACGGTGGCCGACGAGGTCGTAGTGCCGTCGTCGCGGGGCGAGAAGGACGTTCCGCAGGCGATCGGGCGCTACGTGATCATCGAGCGCCTCGGCGCCGGGGGCATGGGGGTCGTGTACCGGGCGTTCGACTCCAAGCTGCGGCGCGAGGTGGCGCTCAAGATCGTGCGGCCGGACGGGAGCTTCAAGGGCGACGAGGCGCGGGCGCGGCTGCTTCGCGAGGCGCAGTCGCTGGCGCAGCTGAGCCACCGCAACGTGGTGGCGGTCTACGACGCGGAAGCCACCGACCACGGCGTGTGCCTGGCGATGGAGTACATCGAGGGGCGCACGCTCAAGCAGTGGCTCGCCGAAGGAGCAATGGACTGGCGGGACGTCGTGGACGTGGGGCGAGGCATTGCGCTGGGACTTGCGGCCGCCCACGCCGCCGAGCTCGTGCACCGGGACGTCAAGCCCGACAACGTCATGATCGCCAAGGGCTCGAGTCGTTCGAGCTTGCGCGACCTGGTGCGCGTGACCGACTTCGGCCTGGCACGACTGCGCGATGGTGCCGACACATTTTCGGGCGAGCCCTCGGGGAGCATGGCGTCGAGCAACGAGGAGCTGATCCTCGAGACCGCCGATCTGACGCGCACGGGGACGGCGATGGGAACGCCGGCTTACATGGCGCCAGAGCAGCACCAGGGCCGGCCTCCGGATGCCAAGGCGGACCAGTTCGCGCTGTGCGTGCTGCTGTGGGAGGCGCTCTACGGGATGCGCCCGTACCCCGGCAAGACGTTCGTGGAGATCGCCCGGGCCAAGCACGCAGGCCCGCCGAGCCGTCCGCATCGTGGCGTGCCGCCGTGGGTGCATCGCATCGTGGTGAAGGGACTGGCGGTGAGTCCAAACGACCGCCACCGATCGTGTCTCGACATCGCGGATGCGCTCGCGAGCGGTCAGGCTCGCGTGCGGCGACGCCGAGCGGTCTTCTTGTTCGGTGGGCTCGGCCTGTTCGCGGCCGGGATTGGCGTGTGGCAGGAGCTCGAGCGAGACCGCCAGCGCGAGGCCTGCGAGGCGGTGGGGCAGTCGATCGCCGAAGTGTGGAACGAGGATGCCGCGCGGACGATGGAGCAGGAGCTTCGCGTCAGTGGGCTGTCGTTCGCCGAGCAGACGTACGCCAAGGCGGTGCCGTGGATCGAAGCCTGGACGGCGCAGTGGGCCGAAGCGCGGACCCAGACCTGCGTGGCCGCGAAGGTCGACGAGTCGCTGTCACCCGATCTCTACGCGCGGTCCGAGGCGTGCCTGCAGGATCGACGGGCAGAGCTCGAGGGCCTGCTCGAGGTGCTGCACGACGGGGTGCCGGGAGATGTCTCGCGGGTCGTTCCGGCGGTGTCGGGCCTCGCGGGGATCGAAGAGTGCAGTGACCTCGTCCAGCTACAGCGACGCGCGGTGCTTCCCGAAGACCCGAACCAGCGTGAGCGAATCGAAGCGCTGCGTCTCGAGCTGCGTCGCGTGCGGGGAGCCGGGGCGGCCGGCGACTTCGACAAAGTGCTCGAGCGCGCAAAGGGGCTGCAGGAGTCGGCGCGCGCGGAGGGCTACGCACCATTGTCGGCGCGAGCGGCTCTCCTCGTCGGCAAGCTGCACGCCAACGGTGGGGATCTGGCCGAGGCCGAGGCCGGCCTACGCGAGGCGTTCGTCGAAGCAACGGCGGCAGGCGACGATGAGCTGGCGGCCAAGGCGGCCTCTCAGCTCGCGCTCGAGGTCGGCTACCGGGGGGCACGCTTCGAGGAGGGCCTGGTCTGGATCACGACCGCCGAGGCGCTCGTGCGGCGAATCGAGCAAAGCGACGGTCCGCTCGGCGCGGAGGTCCTCACGCACCGTGGGATCATCCTGGCGCAGCTCGGGCGCATCGACGCCGCGGTGGAGGCCGAGGAGAAGTCGATCGCGATTCGGGAGCGCGTCCTCGGGCGCGACCATCCGGTGGTGGCCGGATCGCTAAACAATCTCGCCAATGCATACTCGCATCTGCGGCAGCCCGAGCGGGCACGAGAGATGCTCGAGCGCGCACTCGACATCGAGGTGAGCGCCTACGGTCCCGATCATCCGGAGGTTGCGCTGGCGCTGAGCAACCTGGGCAACCTCGCATCGGACACCGGCGATCTGGAACGGGCGGAGGAGCTGCTGTCCCGCTCGCTGCACATTCGCGAAGCCGTCAGCGGTCCCAACCACCCCGCAGTAGCGCACGCGTTGACCAACCTCGGACTGGTGCTGCACCAGCGAGGCGAGCGTTCCGCCGCGCGTGAGTACTACGAGCGCGCACTCGCGATTCTCGAAGCCAAGCACGGCCCCGAGCATCTCGACGTCGCGGTCATTCTCAACAACCTGGCAAACGTTCGCGGCGAGCAGGGGGAGCTCGACGAAGCGGATGCCCTGTTCGAGCGCGTCATGACGATCGAGCTCGCCCACTTTCCCGCCAACGACCGGCGCATCGCAGAGACGCACACCAACCACGGGGCCATGTTCTTTGAGCGGGGCGCACCGCAGCGAGCGGTCGAGCCGCTGCGCGAGGCGCTGCGAATCTTCGAGCTGGATCTCGCGCGCAACCGGCCCGACGTCACCCAGGTCCTCGCGAGCCTTGCCAGCGTGTACCTGGCCCTGGACGAGCGGGAGCTGGCCCGACCGCTGGTGAGGCGTTCGCAGAAGCTCTACGACGCACTCACGCCGCCCGAGCGTGGAGCGATCCCGCCGGAGTTCGCCGAGGAGCTGGCCGCGCTCACGGCCAAGCTCACTGAGCCAGCAGCGCCTCGACCTCTTGCGCCGCGTCGACCTGGAAGCGCAGCTCCGCCAGTGGACCGGTGAGGTCGGGCAGCGGGCTCTCGCCGACTTCGGCGCGCGTCAGGTCGAGGTGCAGCTGCTCGAGCTGCGTCTCGGCCACGCTCCTCCGCGTGCGTAGGCGGGCGAGGACTTCCTCGGCGCGATCGAGCCCCGAGCGACGCTGCTCGAGCGCGCCGATCTGCTGACGCAGCAGTGCCCGATCGTCGTCGTCGTCCGTGTCTTCGAGCTCGGCGCGGGCTGTCTGCAGCTCGCGGTCGATCTGGTCCGCGATCTCGCGCCCGCTCTGCGAGGCGAGCAAGGCCGACTTGGCGTCCAGCTCCGCCACTGCGCCCTCGATGCTGTCGAGAACGACGAGCATCTCGCTGGCTTCACGGCCCTGACGACGCGCGAGCAGGCGACGCACGGCTGCCGCGATCGAGGCGAGCTCGTCGCTCGTGTTGGGGATGGGCCCGAACGCGTCGAGCATCTCGCGGATGGACGCAAAGCGATCGTCGGGGTCGTGGGCCACGCCGCGCTGGATCGCGTCCCGCACGGAGTTTGGGACGTCTGCCCGCGGCGGCATGGGTCGCATGCGTCCCTTGAGCACAGCCCGGGGCAGAGGCATGTCGTCCTCGGGCTGGTACGGATGCGTGCCGTAGATCGCCTCGTAGATCACCAGCGCAAACGCGAACTGGTCGGACTTGATGTCCGCCGGCTCGCCGCGGAACTGCTCCGGCGACATGTAGCGCGGCGTGCCGAGCACGGTGCCGGTCCGGGTGAGTGCATCGTGAGTCACGCGGTCGTCCATCGGCTTGGCGAGCCCGAAGTCGAGCACCTTGACCCGGCCATCGTCGCCGACGATCACGTTCTCGGGCTTGAAGTCCCGGTGCACCAGCCCCTGTCCGTGTGCGGCAGACAGTCCCTCACCGGCCTGACGCAGGACATCGAGAATGTTGCCGACGGATTGGGCATCCCGTAGCCACCCTCCGAGGGTGCGGCCCTGCACATACTCCATCGCGACGAACACCGAGCGCTCGTGCACGCCGACGTCGAACACGGTGACGACGTTGGGGTGGCTCACCTTCGCCATGCTGCGAGCCTCCCGCTGCAAACGTTCGGTTCCCGCGTCCGCGTCGATCTCGTCGCGCAGGAGCTTTAGGGCGACCGTGCGGTCGAGCGACTCGTCGTGCGCGCGGTAAACGATGCCCATGCCGCCCGCACCGAGCTGCTCGTCGAGTCGGTAGCGACCGATGCGGATCGGCGCAGCGTTTTCCGAGCCGAACAAGCGACCGCGCACCGAAGCGTGAAGCTGCTGCTCGGGAAGGCTGCGCGACGTCGGGCTCGGCGTAGGCGACACGCCAAGCGTGGGCTCGTATGCCATCGAGCTCGATGCGCCGGCGTCCGCGACGACACCGGTTGGTCCGAAGGGATCGGCCGAAGCCGAAGGTTGCGGTGTCGCTTGCCCGGTCAATGCAGGCACGACCGGATTGGGAGCGGTCTGCGGCGCGGTGGTCGGTGGTGCTTGGGGCGGCGGCGACGGCGGCAGTGCATGCGGCTGCTGTGGCGCCGGGATGCCCGGGAGTTTCCCCTCGTAGTAGAGACCCTTCAGCGAGGGGAAGGCTTTTGCCCCGTGCACCACGAGGCCAATCCCCCAACACAGTGCGATGAAGCCCGAGCCGAGCGCCGCGTTGACGGCGACAAACGCGAGAAAGTGCCAACCGAAACCGCGCACCACTCCCCAGCGTGCATGGTCCTGCGCCGAGCCTTCGAAGGCGACTTCCTGCGCATACATCGGCGAGTCGTGGAGCGGGTACCACTGTGGCTCGTCTGCCCGCCGAATGAGCTCCAGCCCGTTGTACTTGCCGTTTCGAAGATCTGCGCGGAGCTTGCCCTCCGGGAACTGACGGACCTTTCCGTCCTTCTGCACGAACCACTCGAACACGACCGGTTGCATGGTAGCGCGCTCTGTCGGCCCGTCTGCCCCTCTTTTTTATCCATTGCCGGAGTTGCCAGAGGTTCGCTGTGGCGACGACACTGCGGGTCATGACGCGTCGACTCGGTTTCGCGGCCGCTTTGGCCCTGTTCGCGAACGTGGGCTGCACGAGCAACAACGGCGAGGCCGTCATCGACACCGCCGGCGCTCCCGGGGCCATGTGCGGCGATGGAATCGTCGAGGCCGAGGAAGAATGCGACGGCGACGACAACTGCACCGACCAATGTACTGAGCATCGGTGCGGCGACGGCATTCTCGGGCCCGGCGAGTCCTGCGACGACGCCAACGAAGAGGACGGCGACGCCTGCAACACCTCGTGCGAGTTGGGACCCGCTGCGATCGTGGACGTCTCGCTCGGGGAGTTCCACACGTGTGCGCTGTCGATGGATGGCCGAGTCAAGTGCTGGGGCTCCAACGACTTGGGTCGACTCGGCCAGGTCGGCTACGACGAGCACATCGGCGACGACGAGCCGCCCTCGGACTGGGATCCGATCGACGTTGCCGACGACGTGGTCGCGCTCGTCTCGGGATATGACCACAACTGCGCCCTGCGAAGCTCGGGCAACGTGGTGTGCTGGGGCTCGGGTCACTCGCTCGCGACCGGCTACGGAACGGGCGAGCACATCGGCGACGACGAGAGCCCGTCGTCCGTCGGGGACATCATGCTCTCGGGCATCGATACGATCACCGCCGGCAACGCCCACACGTGCGCGCTCGCGGACGGCCAGGTCTACTGCTGGGGCTTGGACAACTCGGGGCAGCTCGGCTACGGCGAAGCGACGAGCAGCGTCGAGGGCGACACGCCGATGACGCGCGGCGCGGTGCCGCTCGACGGAACTGTGGTGGAGCTGACGGCGGGCCAGTACCACACGTGTGCGCGCATGGATTCGGGCGACGTGACCTGCTGGGGCAGCAACGCCTCAGGGCAGCTCGGTACCGGCAATCCGGACAACATCGGGGACGACGAGCCCGCTTCGGCGGCCGGTCCCATCGATCTGGGCGGCAAGGCCGTCGACATCGATGCTTTTTGGGACACGACGTGCGCGGTGCTCGACGATGGAGGGGTCCGCTGCTGGGGCAGCAACAACTCCGGGGTCCTCGGCAACGGCGACGAACAGCAGATGTCGATCGGCGATCGCAAGACGCCGGCCGAGGAGGGCGTCGTGCAGTTCGAGGGTACAGCGGTCGCGGTCGAGGTCGGCAAGGACCACACCTGCGTGCTCGCCGACGATGCTCGCGTCCATTGCTGGGGCGACGACGACAACGTGGGCTACGACGACGACGAGTTCGTCTCGGTGCGGGCTCCCGGTGCCGCCGCGTCGATCGGTGCGGACGTCACCAAGATCGTCTCGGGCCTCGAGCATGTGTGCGCCATCGTGGCGACGGGGGGCGTGCGCTGCTGGGGCAGCAACACCGGCGGCATGCTCGGTTACCCCGACGTCTCGTCGAACACGATCAAGACGGTCCCGTCCGAGAACGGCGACGTCGACGTGTTCTGACCGTCGGGCGCCGAACCAAAAGAAAACCCCCGGTCGGGAATTCGACCGGGGGCGAGTAACGCTTCTTTGAAGTGGAGGGTGGAGCGGACCCTCCACAGCGTCTCAATCACCACCTCTTAGAAGATCAAGCTAAGTTGTATGGATGGGTCGGGTTGGGTTGGGTTGGGTTGGGTCAGGTCAGCAACTGGGTAGGTCGCAGAGTCGGAGTCGCAGAATCGGAGCGCGATGGAACTTGGTCTTCGACTGCCTCGGCTTCGCGTTATCGGCTCGCGGCGCCGTTGGTGTGTCGATGTAGGTAAACGTAGTCCATTATCCTGAAGGGTGCCACAGGTTTTTTCGGCACGTTCGTTACCAAACCAACCCGTTGCGTTAAACGAATTACGGACCGCAGCGTCCGCTGCGGTCCGTAATTCGGAGTTTTGCGCGATCCCGAGCGCTACTCGACCGTGACCGACTTGGCGAGATTCCGCGGCTGGTCGACGTCCGTGCCCTTCAGAACCGCCACGTGATACGCGAGCAGCTGCAGCGGGATGGACGTGACGATCGGCTGGAACAGCTCGTCCGTGGCCGGAAGCAGGATGACGTCGTCGGCGATGTCCGCGATCCGGCTGTCGCCCACCGTGGCCAGCGCGATGATCTTGCCTCCGCGGGCTCGCGACTCCTCGAGGTTCGCGATGACCTTCTCGTAGCCCGGGCCCGCGAGCGCGATCCCGACCACCGGCACGTTCTCATCCACGAGCGCGATCGGTCCGTGCTTCATCTCGCCACTCGCGTAGCCCTCCGCGTGCACGTACGAGATTTCCTTGAGCTTGAGTGCGCCCTCGAGCGCGACGGGAAAGCCGAGGCCGCGACCGAGGTAGAGGTAGTCGCGCGCGTGCATGTAGCGACGGGCGATGGTCTGCATCGCGGCGAGCCGACCGAGCGTGTCGCTGAGCTGGCCCGGCACAGCGCTGATGCCCTCGAGCAGCTCGCGGATCCGTTCGTCCTTCAGGTGACCAGTGCGCTTGCCGAGATAGATCGCCAGCAGTGACAGCACGGTGAGCTGCGTGGTGAAGGCCTTGGTCGAAGCAACGCTGATCTCGGGACCGGCGTGCGTGTAGACGACCTCGTCCGCCGCGCGGGCAAGGGACGAGCCGACGACGTTGCAGATCGCGAGCGTGCGCGCACCCAGGCGCTTGGCCTCCCTGAGTGCGGCGAGGGTGTCTGCGGTCTCACCCGACTGCGAAATCGCGATGACGAGGTCCGTCTTGCGGACGATGGGATCGCGGTAGCGAAACTCGCTCGCCAGGTCCGTCTCCACGGGCATGCGAGCGAGCTTTTCGATCATGTACTTGCCGGCGAGTCCGGCGTGCCACGACGTACCGCAGGCGACGATGGTGATCTTGTCGAACTTTTCGACGTCGATCTCGATGCCGTCGAGGTTGACGTCCGCCTTCTCGAGCTCGAGGCGCCCCGAGAGCGTGTCGCTGATGACCTGCGGCTGCTCGTGAATCTCCTTGAGCATGAAGTGGCGGTAGCCCTGACGCTCGGCCGCGAGCGGGCTCCAGTCCACGTGGCGGGTGCCGCGGTCGACCTTTTTCCCCGCCTCGTCGTGCACGACGACGGTGTCGGGGCGCACCAGCGCGGTGTCGCCGTCCTCGAGGTCGACGACGGTGCGCGTGTGCTCGAGCATCGCCGCGACGTCCGAACCGATGAAGTTCTCCTTGGCCTGCGAGTCGCCCTCACCCAGGCCGATCAGCAGCGGGGCGTGGCGACGCGCGGCCACGATCGCGTCCGGATGATCGTCGTGCATCACGCACAGCGCCCACGTGCCGCGAACCTCCTGAATCGCGCGCTGCACGGTGGCCCGCAGGTCATCGGGGCTGTTGGCGTGCTCGCGCGCGACGAGGTGGGCGAAAATCTCGCTGTCGGTATCGCTCTTGAACGTGCAGCCGGCTTGCTGGAGCTGCTCGCGAAGCTCGAGGTGGTTCTCGATGATCCCGTTGTGGATCACGCTGACCTTGCCCTCGCGGTGCGGGTGGGCGTTCTGCTCCGATGGTGCGCCGTGGGTCGCCCAGCGCGTGTGCCCGATGCCGACCGAGCCGGCGAGCGGCTTGGCCGCCAGTGCATCGGCCAAGCGTTGCAGCTTGCCCTCGCAGCGGATGATCTCGGTGTTCGCCCCGTCCCGGACGGCGACGCCTGCGGAGTCGTACCCGCGGTACTCGAGCTTCCGGAGCCCCTCGAGGAGCAACGGCGCCGCGTCACGGAATCCGGTGTAGCCGACGATGCCGCACATGAGTCATCTATAGCGTGGTTGGTGGTAGCTTGGGCCCGTGGACGTCTTCTGCCGTGAGGAGTCGATCGACGCGGGCGAGCCGATCGCCGGCTCCGCCGCTGCCCATACGGATGTGTGGGTCGTGCTCGAGTACGACCGACCGTGGGGGAAAAAAGCGGTTCCCGAATCCAGCCTGCCCGAGACGGCCAAGGAGCATCTGATGCGCTGGGAGAAGGAGATTCCCGGCGCGCGCGTGCAGCTGGTACGGGGCGACCCCCGCGTCTCTCGGCCCGGCCGGGTGGCGTTCTTTCTCGGGTCGTCGTCCATGCAGGGGTCCAAGATGGTTCGTTTCAACCTCGAGACGCACGAGGCCGTCACCGAGCTCGATGTCCCGAGCCTGGTGCAGGACGTACGAGCGGGGAAGGACATTCCCGACGCCGAAGTCGTCACCGAACCGCTCGTGCTGGTGTGCACCAACGGCAGGCGCGATGCGTGCTGCGCCAAGTGGGGCCTGCCGATCTATACGGCGCTGGCGCAGATCGAAGGGATCGATTGCTGGCAGACGACGCACCTGGGGGGGCACCGCTTTGCGCCCACGCTGCTGACGCTGCCCGATGGGCTGTGCTACGGGCGACTGGTTGTCGAGGACGCCGAGCCGCTCGTCGAGGCGATCCTGGCGGGAGAGGTCTACGCTGCCGATCGAACGCTGCGCGGACGTACCTGCCTGTCAGCGGCGGCCCAGGCGGCGGAGGCTCACTGGCGGGGTAAAACCGGCGAGGTCAAGGTCGCGGCACTCGAGGCCGCAACGGACGAGGAGCGCGACGGCGGTACGGTCGTCACGCTCACGGCCGGCGGTGAAGAGCATCGGGTCACCATGCAGCACCGCGTGCTCGGGCCATCCAAGCGCCCGAGCTGTGCGAAGGACCCAGCCCCTGTCGCGGGCTGGTTCCCTGCCTGAGCCCTACCAGTCCTCGGGCATCATCAGGGCCTGCACGGCCATGCTCCAGGGCGTGGGGAACAGCCGGGTGCACACGTCGTCGGGGCAGGGGTCTCCCGTCGCGACCGGGGTGCTGTTGACGGTGAGCGCGACCGACAGCTCCGTGTGACCGATCTCGTAGCGATAGTCGCCGTTGCCGTCGTCGTCGTGATCGAGGTCGTCGTACATGATCGTGATCGTCTCCATGCCGACCAGGTCCGGACCATTGCTGCCGAGCAGGCCACCGTTCTTCGAGTGGATCGCTTCACCGATGGTGTTGGCATCGGTGTCGAATGCCGGCGTGTAGAAGAACACGCCGTTGTTCTCGTCGAGACCTTGGCCCTCCGCGAGCAGATCGTCGGCGCGGTCCGAGCTGATGACGGTCCCGTTGCGAATGCCGTCGGCGAGGATCGCCATGTCCATCGGTGAGATCCAGAACATACCGATGCCGGTGCCGTTGCCGGCGCACTCCCAGTTGTTCGGGGCGAAGAACACGCCGGGCGATGTGTTCGACCAGGCCAGTGGATACGAGCGGGCATCGTTGCCACTGCCGTAGCACTTGCGCGGCCCGATCCCGACCGGGGCGAAGACCTCGTCGTTGACCCACGTGCGCCACTTGTCGGGGCCGGGGACGATGGGGGGCAGCACGACCTCCTCCATGATGAGCGCGAGCAGCTCGAAGTGGATGTTTTGGTACTTGCGTGGCTGCGGATCGAACGTGGTCTCGAGCGGCTCGGCGAGCCACGCCTTCATCAGGTCACGCCAGCCCGCTTGGTCGACGGTCCAATCGAACCCGCCGCCGTCGAACTCGACCAGTCCGGATTGCTGAGTCACGAGGTCTCGCAGGGTGACTTGGTCGACGCCCTCGCCGAACTCGGTGAAGTCCGAAGGCATTACGTCGACCATCTTGGTGTCGAGCCAGTCGTCTGGACCCGGCTGCTGCTCTGCGTAGCGAATGACGCCGAGCGCGGTGACGAGCTTGGTCACGCTCGCACTCACTCCGACGGAGTCGGACGCCATCGCAACGCCGCCGCCGGGATCGTCGACCGGACGCACCGCGAAGCCGCTCCCACCGTCCGCCACCACGTCGCCGCCCTGGATCACCGCGAAGCCGTAGGCCTGCGGCATCGAGAGCTGCTGGGAGATGGCGTTGGCGTAGCGCTGGTCGACCACGCCGGGATAGACCTCGAAGTCCTCGAGCTTGCGGGAGTCCTGCTCCATGTACAGCAGGCGCCGGAACATGCCGTAGACCTCACCGACCTCGTGCTCGTCGCGCGCCTCGGTCAGATTCCACAGGCCCGAGACGTAGCGTGTCTCCTCGTTGCGAAAGCCCTCCATGTCTTCGAGGCGGTACTGCCCCTCGTTGTCGATCATCTCCGACTCGAAGTCGGGCCGGTCCAGCGTCTCGAAGTACTGGGCGTTGCCGCCGCCGTACAGGACAGCCATGACCTCGTCGTTATCGTCGCCGATCTCGAAGTCGACGACCTCGTAGCCACTCTCATTGATGCCGGGCACGAGGTTGCCGAACTCCCAGACGTCCGACAGCTCGACGTAGGGCGTGAGCTCCAGGTTGCAGTCTCCCTCTCGGAACAGCGCGACGTATTGCTCGTTGCCCTCGCGCTCGCACTGTGGGTTCCAGCGCTCGAAGTCGTGGAGCACCATGCCCTCCTCGCACTTGGCGATCAGGCCGGTCTCGAACGCGGGAAGCGACCCGTAGACGATCAGCTCGTCGTAGAAGGTCCCCTCTTCCCACTGTGATGCGGTGAGGTCGACCTCCTCGGCGGGGCAGCCTTGCTCGTGGATCTCGAAGTCTGTGATGCGCAGGTCGTCCCAGTAGCTGGTCCGGTACTTCTGCATGGCGGAAAAGGTCATGCCTGCCTCGAGCGGGACGAACGCCCCGGTGGCGACCCCTTCGTGCCAAACGCCGCCGTAGCGGTCAGAGGCGTGCGCTTCGGAGGCAGACCCGGCGCAGAGGACGAGCGCGGCGAGACTGGCCGCACAGAGCGTGGTGACGGAGCGGGAACGGTGCGTGCGGTGGAGCATTCAACCCTCGGATCAGTTAGAGGCGCCCGAACCGGGGTGTGACATCAAGACATCAACTCGGAGGCTCCATCGGCAGCCCGTTCTCGGAAGCCCACTTGGTGATGCGCGTGCGGTGCGTTGCTACGGCATCTTGGTCATCGGCCGAGTCGAGCAGCTCGAGCGCACGGCGGACGCTGGTGACCGCCCCCTCCGAGTCACCGGCGCGCAGGCGATGGCTCGCGTCGTCCTCCCAGACGTTGGCGGTATCGATCGGGCCGACGTCCAGCGACGATGTCAGCTTCAGCGCATGATCGATCTCGGCTCGAGCCAACTCCATGTCGCCGAGCCGCGAATGCACCTCTGCAATGTTGAGGCGGTAGCCGATCGCGTGGGCGGAGTCGTCGGGCCGCAGGGGTCCCATGAGCTCGCGCGCGCGCTGCAGTGCCTCGACGGCTTCGGTCCGGTTTTCTTCCGCCGCGTGAGCCTTGGCGAGGTTGAAGAACACGATGCCGGCGTTGACCGGACTTCGCTTGGCTCCGCCCGCTTCGGCGAGGGCCTTGGCGCGGTCGAGGTTGGCGATGGCTTCTTGCCGATCGCCGCGCGCCAGAGCGACGTTCGCGACCTCGTTGAGGAGCGACATCATCTTCTCGCTCTTCGGGCCGTAGAGCTCCTCGACGAGAGTCTTGGCGCGCTCGAGCGCCTCCTCGGATTCGTCGAAGCGCCTCAGCTTCATCAGAGCCTTCGCGCGGGCGTCGTGGGACAGGTACAGCTGTCGCTTGCTCGCGTGGTCGTGGAGTGACAGCAGCCGCAGCGCTTCGTCGGCTGCGGCCAGTGCCTGAGAGAACTGACCCGCCCGATGCTGGTACTGCGCGAGCATCATCGATGGCGTCGCCAACTGGAGGGCGTCCTCTCCATAGGCCTCCAGCGTGAGCTGCCGACACTCTTCGACCTTTTCGAGCGCGGGTCCACGCTGGCCGGCGAAGAAGAGGGTCTCGGACCAGTCGCACACGATCTTCGCCTGGCGATCGAGCGTCGAGTGGGCCGCGTACGCTGCGAAGGCTTGCTCGAGCGTCTCGAGCGCCAAGTCGTAGCGGGTGAGGTGGCGGTAGGCGATTGCGAGTCGCCACTGCACGCGGGCACGTCCCAAGACGCCAACCTCGGGTCGCCTTGCGAGCGACCGTGCTCGCTCGACGGCGAATAGTGCCTCCTCCTTCCGGCCTTGACGCGAGAGCACGGCGAAGCGAAGCAGCCACGCTTCGGTCGCCGTCCAGTGAAAACCGCCCAGCTCGGCCGCCTCCAAGCACGCCGTGACTTCTTCGAGTGCTTCTTCGAGCCGGAACCGCTCGAACGCCAGGCCGCCACCGAGACAGTGCGCCATCGCGGAAGCCCCTGTGCCGGGCGACAGCTTGGGCATCAGAGCGTCGAGGCGTTCATCCGCGAGCTCGACCTTGTGCAGCGCCTGGAGGTTGTAGACCTCGTAGAGGTCGCGCGTGAGCTCGTCCGACTCGCCCGCGAGAGCTCGAGCTGCCGCGTTGCCGGAGCGCAGACAGCTCGAGGCACTCGGCAGGAAGTTCGTTCGCATCACGCTGGCGTTGATGATGAGCTCGTCCGGATCGAGCAGCAGGGGGACGAGTGCATCGAAGCGTACGGCGAGTGAGTCGAGGCATTGCTCGGCGTCGTGGGCGAGGTCGGGGGCTCCTTCGCACGCGAGGAGGCGGCTCGCCCGCCAGTCGTCGACCCAGCTGTCGAGCGTCCGCCGAATGCCGCTGAAGGAGAGCTCCTGGCGGGGCAGCTCCGTTGCCTTGAATGCGTCGCGAATGTCGGTGACGAGAGCCTCCGACCAACGCGGCGCGGCGGCTTCGGTCACGGCCTCACAGCTGGGGCCCGAGTCCGCTGGCTCGTCCATGTACGCGAGCGCGAGCGCACCGGTGGCAAACGCACCGACGGCGAGTCCGGGCCAACGACTTCGACGCGCACGCTCGAGCGCAGCGGCGAGCTCGGCAACGTCACGAAAACGATCGGCGGGATCGGGCGACAGACCGCGGACGAGGAGCTTGCGCAACCAGCCTGGAACGTCCTTGCGCACGGGAGGCTCGAGCACGCCGTCTCGGCCACGCATCATCAGCGCTTCGATGGTGCTTCCCGAGAACGGACGAACGCCGCAGCTGAGCTCGTAGAACGCCGCGCACAGATTGAACTGATCGCCGTGTTCGTCGCTATGCCCGTCGAACTGTTCGGGAGCCATGTACGCCGGCGTGCCGATCCAGCCCGCACCGGGATCGGTGGCGGCGTTGGTTTGGGTTTCGAGTATGTCGTTGCTCGCGGTCTCCGACTGGGCGTCGTCCAGGGACGGGTGCGCCATTCCAAAGTCTGCAATGCGGACCCGGCCGTCGTCACCGACGAGAAGGTTGGCGGGCTTGATGTCGCGATGAATGATCCCGGCTTCGTGCGCCGCCTGCAGGCCTCGTGCAGCTTCGAGCATTGCCTGGACGATCTTTCGGATCCTCGCGGGTCCCTCGTCGAGCTTGGTTGCCCACTCGCCCAGGGTGCCGCCGGATACGAGCTCCATCGCCATGAAGACGCGCCCGTCGTCGGTGGTGCCGACCTCGTGCACGGTCACGACGTTGGGGTGGCTGAGCTTGGCGAGCGCCTTGGCTTCGTACAGCAGCGCGTCCGAGTGGGCATCGCCAGGCCGCACGTTGAGGACCTTGAGTGCGACGCGTCGGTCGAGTTGCTCGTCGAAGGCGGTATAGACGGTGCCCCAGCCACCGCGACCGATCTTGTCGAGGATGAGGAAGCGACCGACGCGCACGGCAGACGGGACCGAACCGAACAGCCGCTGTCCGATCGCCTCCTGCTGACGCTGGGTCTCGAGCCCCAAGGTGTTCAGTGTACGACTTCGCGGGGCCGCGATGGCCGGCGGCTGTTAGCATGCGGCCCGGAGCTGGGTGAGCGAACAAGCCGACAACGAGCAAGCCGTCGCGGTGTACGAGGGCGGGTGCCATTGCGGCGCGATCCGGGTCCAGTTTGCGCCTTCCGTGGCGCCGGAGGGGCTCCCGCTGCGGATGTGTGCGTGTAGCTTTTGTCGGCGGCATGGGGCGACGACGGCCACCGACCGCGACGGTCGCCTGCACATCACGCTGGTCAAGGTCGAGGAGGCGGTACGCTACCGGTTCGGTGCGCGCACGGCCGACTTCTTGCTGTGCGGCACGTGTGGGGTCTACGTCGCCGCGGTGATGTCGACCGAAGCGGGCGCTGTCTCCACGCTCAACGTCAACGTGCTCGACCAACACGAGCTGTTCACCGCCGAGCCAGAGCACGTCGTCTACGAGGGCGAGACCCCGCACGCACGACGGCTTCGTCGCGCCGAGCGTTGGACGATCACGACGGTCGACGTCGTCAAGTCGTAGTCTTCAGAACGTGCAGACGCTGTAGTTGTCGACGATCACTTGCGGCGGGGCCTCGACGTCGCCGTAGGTCTGGACCATCACGAGCGTACGCGGCTGCAGGATCGCGGAGATCATCGGACCGACGTGCAGGGTGGTCCAGTCTACGCCGTCATCCGAGACCTGGTAGTGGACCTCTTCGCCGATGAACGCCATGCCGATCCAGCGCGGCACGATGTCGTCGAAGTCGACGTCGTAGTTTTCTACGCCGGTCGCTTCGGAGCCGGTGACCTGCAGCGTCGGGCGCACCTTCATGCTCACGCTCGCCTGATCGTTGGTGTCGAGCATCATGAAGAACAGCAGGATCGGATCGTCCTGCACCGGCGGGGTGACGATCTCCATGCGGATCGCGAAGTTGTCGTCGGGCAGCTGGTGGTCGGGTGCGGCGACCAACCCGGTGTCGGCCGGGGCGTTATCGGGATGCCGCGCCGTCGCCGGCTTGAAGACCATCTCGCCCTGTACGAGCCAGCCGGAGTCGAGCTCCGCCCAGTTGAACCACAGCGATTCGTCGAGGTCCGGGCCCTCGAAGGTGTCGGTGATGATCGGCGTGCACGGACCGAGGGCACCGAGTCCGGTCGAGTCGCCCACGCTCTCGGAGGCATCGCCACCTCCACCGCTCGAAGTGCCAATCCCCGTCACCGGCTCGAGGCCGGTCGAGCCAGGCTCCCCGCCGCTGGACGACTCGGCGAGCGACAGAGTGTCGTCGAAATAGCCGACCACCTGGTCCGAGCAGCCAGCGCTCAACAAGAGCACAGCCGCGCATCGCATCGACCCCCGCACAACCCCATCCTACCCCCACGAACGCAGCGCAAACCCCGCCCTCACCAGAGTTTGTCAACTTTGGGGACGTAGCTGCAAGTTGACAAACTCTGGTGACGACGGTGTTGCCAGCGTTTGTCAACTCTCAGCTACGTCCCCAAAGTTGACAAACTCTGGTGACGACGGTGTTGCCGGCGTTTGTCAACTCTCAGCTACGTCCCCGGAGTTGACAAACTCGGTGCGGGGGCGGGAACGCTGGGGGTGGGGTGGGAACCACGGCGTGCGTGGACAATGTCCGACGCCATTTGGTTACTGCGGTTGTGGCAGGGGCGACCGCCTGGGGGGTCACCTATCTGCGCGCGGAGGCATCTCCTTCCGTCGTCGATGCTCGGCATGGTTCGGCGGGGGGATCCGAGCGTAGGACGTCCTCCCTCGATCGCGTCGCCGCGGGGATGGTGCGTGCCGCATCGACACGGGCGCCGGACGTCGAGCCGGAGGAGGTGCCACTGGCAGCGCCCGAGCCGCGCCCCGACCCCCAGGCCGCGCGCGGCAAGGAAATCGACGAGCACGAGTCGCTGCTACAGCAAAGCCGCGCTGAAGTCCGCGACTTGGTCTGGGCCGCGCCGATGGAGGAGGCGCTGTCGGAGACGATCGTTGGCGTGCTCGAAGGCTCTGATGCCTCGCTGCAGTCGGTGACATGCCGCAGCACGACGTGTGAAGCGACGGTGCGCTACGCGAATGCTCCGGCCGCGCAGGGCCATGCTCGCGACCTCGTCACGGGGATTCGCAGCACCGAGTGCGCCAAACGACTGACCCTCACCGAAGCGGCCGACGCCGTGCCCTTCGACGCAACCCTCTACTTCGACTGCGACGTGACGCCATGAAGCTCCTCGAGAAATCTCCGTACGTGATGGCGGTGCTGCTCCTGCCCGAGATCACGAACGCAGCACCTCCCGCTACCCGCGTCCACACCGTCGCGGGAGCCGAGAAACAGCGGCGCCCGGGTCCTGGCCTCGACAACTACGAGATCCCGCTGCCCAACGACGAGCTGTACGGAATGCGTCAGAGCACCGCGCCGACGCTGCTGTTCGACTACATGATGCAGGACGAAGAGGGGACGGTGGCGACCCGGTGGATGCGCGCCCGAGTATGTCGCCTCAGCTACAAAGGCACGCTGGTGTGCGGAGCGGACTCCGTCGATATCGGTCCTCCCGTCGACACCGTCCGCACGATGTCCTTGTCGACCGAAGGCGTCGGGGACGGAGCGAGTCCCTGGGACTCGTACTTCGTCGAGTACGAGCCACGCTACGACAATCCGAGCGGCGTGGTCGAAGAGGCTCAGCACCGCGTGCTCGGCGTGGGAATCCGCTACGACAGCGAGGGCGCAGCCAGCCTGCCGGCATCGAACTGGTTCACCATTCCGATGGCGAAGGGGGCTCAGACCGAGGTCGTGCACGCACGCCAGGTCCACCGGGTCGCGCTGCCCAACGACCAGGTCTACGGCTTTGCCGGCGCGTCGTCGGTCCCGGTGTGGCTGGACTTTCGCAACGGGACCCACGTCCGTCGCTTCACCGCCGGGGAGCCGAGTGTGGAAGTGCCGATCGACTACAGCCTCTACGACATCGACTTCGATCTCAAAGTCTGCCGCCAGCCGTGGAACTCCACGACGGTCGTGTGCACGCCGGAGGTCACGCTGCAAAACCCGGAGCCAGGTGGCCTGGCGAGCCTATTCGTCGATGCGGCGTCCATCTCGGTGGGGGCCTCGTCCGGCGACTACTACTATGCGGAGTTCGCCGGCGGCATCATCAACGTCGGTGGCTGGACGGACACGACGATGCCGTTCTACTCGATGCCAGGGTTTCTCGACGTCACGACGGACAACGATCCACAAGTGCTCGCGTTGTCGGTTCGGTACGACCCGAGCGCACCGCAGTTTCCGTCGCAGTCGCGACGGACTCGAGGTGTTGCGAGGAAGTACTACGGCCCCGAGTCGGTCGGCATTGCGGTGGAGGCAGACTCCATCTACGGCTTTGCCAGCGCTGCGCTGCCCACGACGTTTCTCGACTTCTACGTCGCGCCTCCGACCACGGCGCCCCGCATCGACTACCAAGGGCGGCTGTGTCGCGAGTCGTTCACCGGAGCCACGGTGGCGTGTGGCGCAGACGGCACGGCATCCTTTACGACCTTCGATGTCATGGGGAGTGTCTTCGCCTCGGCAATCGGCGTGACGTCACCGACCAACAGCGCCTGGGACTACTACTTTGCCGAGCTCGATGTCGCCTTTGGGCCCGAGTCCGGAGGCGTGGGAACCTTCTATCCGCGGCGTCCGGACGGCGTCAGCGTGCTTCACCGGCAGTAGCGTTGTCAGAACCGACCGGCCAGCGACAGCCTCGCGCCCACCATGGTCGGGAGTGCCATCGCGGTGAAGCGCCGCGGATGCCGGCGCATGATCGTCAGGCCGGCGACGGTGGATGCCAAGGCCGCAGTCTGCAACGTGCCCAGGAACGCGCCGCCCCATTTCTGGATGTACTTGTCGGTCGCAGGCATCGCCGCGTAGCCGCCTACCACGGGGATCAGCAGCCGTCGGAAGAAGGGGTCGCCGGGCCGCTCGTTGAGTCGCGTGCCGGCCACGACCGTCGCGCCGATGATGCTCGCCCCGAGCCATATGACCCCCACCCCGAACAGAGCTTCCCCGACCTTGCGGGGTTTGGGTGGTCGATCCTGGTAGCGACCCACGACGAGCGCCCCTGTGAGGGTGGTCCCGAGCGCGACGGTTTGCGCCAGACCGGACATGATGGCCGCGCCCCGACCGAGCGGCCGCTTGAACGCCCGCGACGCGACAAACGGCCCGGCGACCGGGAGAAGCAGCATGCGGTACGCATTGAACTCCGTCTTGGACTGCGCCTGGTCCATTCCGGCCGCGCCCGTAGCGGATGTGAGCGTGTAGGTCGATGCTCCCAGAGCAACACCAACGGCAAGCGCGATTCGGCCCTCCTCGGCCACGGATCGTGCTCCAGGACCGGCCGCAAGCGTCACTGCGAGGGCGAGAGATGCAGACCAAGCCATGGCTCGGTTGTGCCCCCACCGCAGCATTCGATCAGGGTCGCGACGATTCGTCGTGAGCGAGCCCATGGCGCAAGTCCGGCCTTTTTTGGGTGTGGGCTCGAAAATCTCCCGCTCTGAGCGGACCATACCGCCACATGAATACGACCAAGCTCGTCGTCCTGATCGCTTCGCTTGCCTTCGTCGGTTGCAAGAAGGAGACGCCCCCGCCGGCCGCCCCCGTGGAGCCCGTGGCGGAAGCGGAGCCGGCACCCGAGCCCGAGCCCGCGCCCGCGGAGGACCCGAGCGACGTGCACATCGAGGGCGACCACCTCGTCATCGATCAGAAGATCCACTTCGCCACCGACAGCGACGAGATCCTCGAAGACTCGACCGAGATTCTCGACCACATCGCGCAGGCGCTCGCCAACCACACCGAGCTGAGCACCGTGCATGTCGTCGGTCACACCGACAGCACCGGCGACGACGCGCACAACCTCGACCTTTCCCAGCGTCGTGCTGCGGCCGTCGAGACCGCCCTGCGCGATCGCGGCGTCACCCAGACCATCGACTCCCGCGGCGCCGGCGAGCAGGAGCCCAGCTGCTCCGAGGAAACCGACGAGTGCCACGAGAAGAATCGCCGCGTGGAGTTCGTCGTCGAGAAGTCCGAGTAAGTTCGGCCCTCGACCCCAAGTCGAGAAGCATCGTTCGACCGCCCTCGCGCGCGCCTGCGTGGGAGCGGTCGATTGCATTGGGCGCCCGATCACGCACCCATCCGATGAGCCGTATGCTTGGCGGCATGCGCAAGCTCGTTGTGCTTCTGGCTCTGGTCGGCTGCTTGATCTCGCCGCGCCCGGCCGAGTCATCGACTCAGCCGAAGGTCCTCGTGGTCGGTCTGCAGCCGGACGAGGTGGCTCGCATCCGTGAGCGCGCGCCGTCGGCAAAGATCGTTGCGGTCGCGGATCGCGAACAGGCGATGCGCGAGGTTGGCGATGCAGACGCGCTGGTCGGTGTCCTCGATGCGGAGCTCCTGGCCAAGGGCACGCGGCTGCGTTGGGTGCAGGTGTTGTCCGCCGGGGTCGACCGCTATCGCTTCGAGAGCCTCGTGCAGAGCGACGTGGTGCTGACCAACGCCAAGGTGGTCCAGGGTCCCAACGTGGCCGACCACGCGATGGCCTTGCTGCTGGTGATGACGCGCGGCATTCATCGCACGCTGGCCAAACGTCCCGAGCGCGACTGGCGAGGCACTCGGAACGAGCTCAAGAACGACCATCGCCCGATCGAGCTGGACGGCAAGCTGGCCCTCGTCGTCGGCTACGGCGGGATCGGAGCCGCAATCGGTCAGCGCGCGCACGGCTTCGGGATGCGCGTCGCCGCGGTCGATCCCACGGTCGACAAGGAACGACCGGACTACGTCGAGTCGATCGTGCCGCCATCGCAGCTGCGTGAGGCGCTTGGCACGGCAGACGTCGTGTTCAACGCGGTGCCACTGACGGAACAGACCGAGAAGATGTTCGGGGCCGAGGAGCTCGCATCGATGCGCGATGGGGCCTACCTGGTCAACGTCGGACGCGGCAAGACGGTGGATACCGACGCTCTGGTCGCCGCGCTGCGGTCGGGCAAGCTCGCAGGCGCGGGTCTCGACGTGACCGACCCGGAGCCGCTTCCCGCCGACCACCCGCTGTGGACGCTCGACAACGCCGTGGTCACCCCGCACATGGGCGGCACGTCCGACAACGTGCGGGCGCGAAAGATGGAGCTCGTCGAGGACAACGTCGGCCGCTTCGTCGAAGGACAGCCGCTCGTCAACGTCGTCGACAAAGCCAAAGGCTACTGACTACTCGATCGCACGCAGGTCGGCCCGATCCTCGTCGCGCGAGAACACCGGCGGGGAGCCGATCGGGGCATCGATCTCGATCTGCGCCGGTCCGTCGTACGCATCGCCGGTCCAGACGTGAAACCAGGTGTCCGGCGGCAAGACCACCTGCTTGCTCGTTGCACCTTCGGTGACGACCGGCGCTACGAGCAGCGAGTCGCCCAGCAAGAACTGGTCACTGACCGCGACGGAAGCCGGGTCGTCGGGATACTCGAGCGCGAGGTGGCGAACGAGCGGCTTGGAGTTGTTCGCGGCCTCCTCCGCGAGGGCTTCGATCTCGGGCGCCAGCGCCATGTGGATCTCCGCGAACCGTCGCATGTGCGCGATGGTCTCGGCGTCGGAGTCCCACCGCCAGTTGTCGTCCTTCATGTTGCCCTCGTGCGTGCGCATGATCGGCGTGAACGCGCCGAGCTCGGTCCAGCGCAGGAACAGCTCCTTGGTCGACGGGCCGCCCGAAAAGCCGGCGATGTCGTGGGTGACGTAGGGAATCCCGGCCAGGCCGAGGCTGAGCATCGCGGGCACGACCGTGGGCAGCCCGTCGTGAATCGTCCACGTCGCCTCTTGGTCACCGATCCAAACGATCTGCGCGTGCCCTTGAATGCCGGTCCAGCCCGACCGCGAGAACACGGCGTAGTCACCGTCGGGCCGCTCGGCGTCCACTGTCTCGCGCCAGGTCTCGTGCCAGTCCACCGGGTATCGGTTGTGATACGCGCGCGGGTCGCGTCCGTCGGACAGCGAGGCGTCGAGCGGCAGCCACTCGCCGAAGTCGGCCATGAACCCGTCCATGCCGAGATCGGTGACCATCGCGGCGATGAAGCCCTGGGTGTACGCACGCGCCTGGGGGTTGGTGAAGTCCGGAAGCGCGGACATGCCGTTGGGCGCGATGAAGGTGTATGGCTCGCCGTCCGCGGTTTCCACCAGCAGCTCGCCGTCGACCATGTCCTCGTAGTGATCGAGACCGAGGTCGATGAACGGATTGGCATACCCGAGAAAGCGGATGCCCTGCATGTGCAGCTCGTCGATCATGCCGGCGAGGTCCGGATAGAGCGACTCGTCGGCCACCCAGCGGTACTCCACCCCGAAGCCGCCGTCGAAGTTCATGCGAATGCCGGTCCAGTCCTGGGCCCAGATGGCGCCGATCGGTACGCCCTCGGCCAGCAGCGCCGCAACTTCGGCCTCGAGCTCGTCGCGACCACCCTGTGCTGCGTGCCAGGGTTCCCACGTCCACGACGGCGGTACGGGAGGACGACCGAGAGCATCACCGAGCTGCTCGATGACGTCATAGCCCGTCGGTCCGTAGAACACGCTGATGCCCTGTCGCGGCTCGGTGGTCTCGACCCATGCCACGTCGGGGTCGCTGTCGCACAGATCGAGCTCGACGCGGTAGTCGGTGTCCCAGAGGATCCCGCGACCCGCGACGGGGTCCATCGTCCAGGGCATCGGAATGTACGTGGTGTGCCGTCCGCCGTTGAACGGCAGGATCCCGCTGTCGGGCTCGCGCCCGATGCCCTGCTCGGTGACGAACAACGACATCGATTCGCCGCGGTGCTCGGTGCCGTAGTAGTGCTCGCCCCAGCCGAAGAAGTGCGAATCACCGCAGGCGAGTGGCAGCGCGAGCGAGTTGAAACCCGCCGTCTCGGACAGCTCGACGCGCGCGGACACGTTCGGGACGTCCACCGTCACCGACAGCTCGAGCGACGTCTCACCGCTACCGTAGGTCAGCCGGACGGTATCGTCGGCCATCGACGGCGCGCCGACTTCGGACAGCTCGACCGTCTCTTCGTTTGCGCGGTCGAACTCCCAGATGCCCAGCCCGCCCATCCAGCTCTCTTCGTAGGTGCGCAGGGTGGGCAGCGCATCGGCCGAGGTTGCGAACACCTCGCGACCGTCGCGTACGATCGACACCGCGGCGCCGTCCACCACGACGATGGTCCCGTCCGAGAGCGTGAACATCTCCCCGGATCCAGCCGTGTCGTCAGCTCCGCTCTCACTTCCGAGCGTCGTGCCGCTCGTGGTGACCACGCCTGTGCTCGAATCGGTGCCTCCCCCGGTGGCGCCCTCGTCGTCTCCACATGCGACAGCCCCGAGCAGCAGCACGGGGAGCCAGAGCTTCTGCAGCGACCTTGCCATCGCCGGAGCATAGGGCGAAATCACTCCTGGGGCTGGTTGCGAGAGCCCGGGCGAAGCTTCAAAGTGCGGTCGGGGGCTCCGTGAGCACGTGAACGGCAACTGGCAGAGCGTGGTCCGCTCCTTCGCGCTCGCGCTCGCGTGTGGAGGCTGGGGTCCGCCCGAGCCGGCGCCTTCGCCGGGACTGCGGTGGCGCGCTCCGGCGGGGTGCCCGGACAAGGACGCCGTACAGGCCCAGCTGGAGGCATTGATGCCGGACGACGGTGCGCTCGACGTCGTGGCGATCGACGGCGACCTCGGCCTCTCCGAAGCCGGGTACGTGTTGCACCTGACGGTCGCCCTCGACGGCGAGGTCGAGCATCGATCGGTCGAATCGAGCGACTGCGTGCTGCTGGCTCGAACCGCCGCACTCCTGGTCGCGATCACCGTCGACGCCGTCGGGGTTGCAGCGACGATCGTCGAACGAGACGCGAGCGTGCAGGTCGCGGGCGACGACGATGATGACGAGCTCGAAGCTCGGCCCGACGGACCCGACGGACCCGACGGACCCGACGGACCCGACGTACTCGACGTGGAACCGCTCGAGCCCGCGCAAGACTCACCCACGAGCCCCGTAGCTCCACCGCCGCCTGAGGTCGACCGTCGGCCTTGGCGGCACGGCGTCGGAGCCGGGGTGGCAGGCGGGGTCGGCGTTGGCCTCGTGCCCGGTGCGACCGGCGGCCTCGAAGCGCACGTCGGCTGGCGCTACGGTCCCGTTCGGCTGCGCGCGGTCGGGTTTCACTGGTTCTCGCGGCCGGAGTCGCTCACGGCGGACGCAGGGGTCACGGCCGCGCTGTCGGGAGGCGGCATTCGAGGGTGCTACGCCGTGACTCGGGGGCGCTTCGATGTCCCGCTGTGCATGGGCCCGGATGTCGCGGCCTTGCACGGCGCAGGCTTCGGAGCTTCGGTCCGAGAGCGCTCGACCGCCGACGCATGGGTCGCATGGGCCACCGGCGCCGGACTGGAGGTGCGTCTGGGTCGACGATTCGCGCTGCTCGGCCGAGCGGAAGTGGTGGTCACCATTCGCCGCCCGGCCCTCCACCTCGAGGGCGACGAGGGCCCCATCGAGGTCTTTCGCGCCCCCATCACCGGCTTTCGGCTAGTGTTGGGGGCAGCTGCGTTTTCCCGGTGATGACTGGGGACCTCGGCGGTGCATGGGGATGTCGGTGGACCTCGAAGCGCTCTACCTCGAGCATGAGCCGCGCGTGCGGTGGATCATGCACGCGCGCGGCGTCGATGCCGGGTCGGTGGACGACCTGGTCCACGAGAGCTTCATGACGATGCACAGGCGCTGGGCGCAGCGGGATCGCACAGTTCCGCTGGCGATCTGGGTCAGCGGAGTGGCGCGCAACGTCGCGTTCTCGTTTCGTCGGGCAGAGGCCCGGCGCAAGCGCCGGCTGCGAGCAATGCCGGAGCCGCCCGCTCCAGCGAGCCCGGACGAGACGGTCGCCGAGCGTGAGGCATGGCAGGAGCTCGAGGCGTTCACGCGCGAGCTATCGCCGAAGCTGCGGGAAGTGTTTGTGCTCGCCGATGTCAGTGGAATGCCGGTCAACGAGATTGCCCAGACGTCTGGGCTCCCCGTTGCGACGTTGCATTCGCGGTTGCGGCTGGCCAGGCGCCGGTTCGCGGCCCATTTCGCCGGACGGGCGAGCCCTCAACAGCGTGGCGCGATGCTCCAGCGGGCGGCCGAGCAGCAAACCCCGTCGCCCGCTGCCCGGCGGAGGTCGCTGGCGGCTTTGATGGCTGCGGTGGAGATTCCGGGGGCGGGTCTGGTGCCCGTCGCGGCTGCGTCGAGCAAAGCCACGGCGTGGGTCGTTGCGGTGGTGATTGCCGGCGTGGGCGGATTGGTGGCGGTCGACCAGTCGATCGAGCGCCACGAGCCGAGGCCGCCCCGCTCCGAGCCCGCGCAGACGCCCGCTCCACAGACCGCGCGCACCGATGCTCCGCCGGGTACACCAGCCGTTGCAGCGCCCCTGCCCGCGGCGGAGCCCGCCCCCACGGTGTCTGCTCCTACGGCCAAGACGGCCAAGACGGCCAAGACGGCCGAGACGGCCAAGAACACCCGAGCTCGCCCAAACGAGCCGCCCTCCGACAAGCGCGCGGATGCCTTCGCCGCGCACGTTGCAGCGCTCGAACGAGCTCGCGCGCTGAGCAAGTCAGGGGCGCCCTCCCTGGCCCTGGAGGCGCTCGCAGAGGTCGAAACGCGATCCCCGGCCCTAGTTCGCGATCATCACCGCCTGGTACGAGACGCCGCGTGTGCGCTCGGACATCTCGATCGGGCCGAGCAAGCCGCCCGGGCGCTTGCGAAGCTCGGTCTCGCCGCGAACCCCGACGACCCATGCCGCAAAAACACGACAAAGCAGTGATGATGAGCAGGCGCTGCGGTGCATGGTCGGGTATGCGTTATCTAGCGGTGATTGCGGTGGTGCTGTCGGCCACGGCCTGTTCGGTCGGCTCGAAGAGTGCCGGAGAGCTCGAATCCAGCGAATCCAGTGAGTCTGGCGAGGCTGGCGAGTCCGGTGAGTCCAGCGAGGGATCGTCCGGTACATCCGGCCCGACCTGCGAGGCCGAGGTCTACGCGGACGACTACGACCGCACGTGCGCCGAGGATGCGGACTGCGTGGCCGTGTTCGAAGGCGAAGCGACCAACGAGTGCCGCGAGTGCGCGTTCTCGGCGATCAACGTCGCCGAGCAGGAGACCTACGTCGAAGCGCTCGGACCCATCACGTGCAGCGCCGCCGAATGCGGAGCGGACTGCATTCAGGGGCACCTGATGCCTGGCGTGTGCCTCGACAACCAGTGCGAGATGGGAATGCCGATCGTCTGCGGTGCAGATGTGCCGTGCAATGCGGCGACCGGCTTCTGCCTGGGCGTCGAGCCCGGCGAGCCCGGGGTCTTCGAGTGCGTCCCGCTTCCCGAGGCGTGCGAGGGCAGCACCGATTGCGCGTGCCTCCTGGGCAGCGATGCAGAGCTCGATGTCTGCATCGAGCAGGGCTCGTGCAGTCACGATGGGACGGCCTTTCGAGTGTTCTGCCCCGACGGCTGAAGGGGCGGCACGATGGCCGCGAGTCTCAGATTCCGTCATGCGTGGTGACGGCTCCGGGCAACCGGCCGGAACGCCATTTTGCACCCGGCACACGATGTAAGACGTTCGCGCAGTCGTCGTTGCCGCTGTCGTGAAACGTCACATGACGCTCGTTGTCGCTGGACTCCTCGCTGGATGCGGCCCTTCGTTCGATTCGGACGACGAAACACCGGCGGGGTCGACCGAGGGAGATGACGCGGCAACTCGAGGGGGTGAGCCGAGCGACTCCGAGGGGGACGCGGACGCCGAGCTTGGAGACCCGTGGACGGTGACTCCAGCAGAGGTCTCGTCCTTCGCGTTGGTCGGCGATGCGCTGCTGGCCGTGACTCGAGAGGAGAGCGACGACGGCTACGCGTACACGCTCTCGGGTTTCGAGCCCGATGGCTCGCCCCTGTTCACGCACCCGGAGACCACTCTGGTGCTGCACACGGCGTCCGACCAAGTCGCGGTGGGGTCACGGCACAACGAAGCAGGGTTGGTCGCGTTGGACGCGTTCGGGCCGGACGGGGAGGTGCTGTGGAGCCGCGAAGAGACTCGGGTCCTCCGTGATCTCACCGTCGGCGACTCGCTCTACGTCGCTCAGCTTGCGTCGGACGACGATCAGTACACGCTCGAGGTCGGCAGCATCACCAGTGGGGACGTTCTGTGGGAGCAGGCCATCGCGTCTCGACCCCACGTAGCATCGTCCGGCGATAGCGTGCTGATCCAGCCCGAAGGGGGCCAGCCGGTCGAGCTCTACGACGGTCAGGGTGAGCCTGTTGCTGGCAGCCCATTCGAAGCTGGGCCGAGGCTGCTCCGCGGCGCAACCACCGTCGACGGTGCGCTGGTCTTCGCCCTACAGAGCTATGGCCCCGACGGGGACTATGCCACCGTCGTCCTCTACCGGGTCGACGAAGGCGGCGGCACGACCGAGCTGCACACCGCCGACGGAGGATTCGCGGGTCTCGAGGGTGATGGTGGCGATGCCCTTCTGATCGCGACGAGCTTCCCGGGCCTCGCGACCCCGGTCACGCTCGAGCGACTCACCGGCGACACCGTCTCCTGGACGGAGCAGCTGCTCTCCGTCGGGACGACGCAAGCCGTCATGGGCCCGTCGATGCTCGTGCTGCAGTCGGAGGAGGGCGTGAGCGTCTACCCGCGCTGATGCCTACTTCGGCGCGAGGTCGCTGCTGTAGAGCTTGAACTCGGCGGTCGGAAGGACCGCCTTGACCTGCTCTTGGATCTTGCCGGCGTCGCCCACGATCACGACGTGGGGAACGGGATGCACGTAGCGCTTGGCTGCGTTCTGCACGTCCGCGGGAGTCAGCGCGCTGAGCTGGTCGCGGTACGTCGCCCAGTAGTCGTTGTTGAGTCCGTAGACGAGGATCTCGCGTACCTTCTCGACGATGTCGCTCGCTGTCTCCACCTCGAGCGGAAACTGACCGATCATCTTCTCCACGGTGTCGTCGAACTCTTTTTGGGTCGGCGCCTCGGTGCGGATCTTCTGGATGTGTCCGAAAACGCCGGCGAGCATTTGGCCAAGGGTGTCGGCGCGGGTGCTCGTGCTGATGACGAACGTTCCCGGGGCCTGACCCATCGTGACCTCGGACTCGATTGCCGAGGTCAGGCCTTGCGTCTCGCGCAAGTCCATGAACAGTCGACCGCTGGTCTCGTCACCGAGAATGTTGTTGGCGACCTGTAGGGCGACCCAGTCCTCGTGATTGCGCGCCACGGCCACTGTGCCCATGCGGACCTCGACCTTGTCCGAGCCCGCCCGGTCCACGACGTGAACGACGAGTTTGCTGGGCAGCGTGTACTTCTTGAAGCCGTTGAGCGGGTTGGTGGGCAGCTTCGACTCGTCGACCTTCTTCCACCGGGCAAAGGTTCGCTCGACGATCGGCTTGGCTTCTTCGGCCGTGACGTGGCCCGAGAACACGAGGAACGCGTTGTTGGGCCGGTAGAACGTCTTGTAGAACTTCTTGACGTCGTCGACGGTGATCGCGTCGATGCTGTCCTGCGAGGGCAGCGAGCGCCCGTAGGGGTGACCGTCCGGGTACGCGACCATGCGCAGCAGTCGGTCGGCGAGCGGACCCGGTCGCGACGTTGCCCGGCGCACGTTTGCCCGAGCCGCCTGCTTGAGCTTGCCCAGCGACGCGGCGGGGAAGGTCGCCTTCATGACCTCGTCCGCCATGAGCACCAGCGCGAGCTTGAGGTCGCGATGCAGCGAGTGCGTGTAGATGGTGGTCGTGTGCAGTGAGGGGACCGAGCCCAGCTCGCCGCCGACGAACTCGATCGCTTCGTCGATCTTCGCCTTGCTCCGCGCAGCGGTGCCCTCGCCGAGCATGCCCGCGGTGAGCGAGGCGAGGTGCTCGTCGTCCATCGTTCCCGCGCGCACGACCAGCTGCGTCGAGACCAGCGGCACCTCGTGGTTTTCCACCACGAACACGCGGATCCCGTTGGACGCCTCGAACGTTGCGATCTTGGGAAAGTTGACCGGCTTGGGCTCGGTGGGCGCCGGCGGATCCGGGTACACCTTGCCGGTGACCGGATCGTGGGTCGGCAGCTCGTTGTTCGCCGGAAGCGGCTTGGGCTCCGGGACGACGGTGTCTTCCTCTTTGGGCTTGCACGACAGCGCGCACAGAAAGCCCAACGCGGCCAAGGACGAGCGACGGAGAAGAAACGGAAGTTGCTTGGGCATGGCTTACTTCTCCGGGGGGGCGATCTCGAGAACGACCCAGTTCTCGGTGAGGTACTTGCCGGCGACGCGCTTGATGTCTTCGGTGGTGACCTTGCGGTAGGCCTCGAGGTCCGAGAACACGAACGTCGGGTCGCCGTTGAACACGGCCCCTTCGGCGATTTGCCGGGCGCGACCAGCGTTGGTCGACAGCGCGGACACCGTGTCCACCGTGAGCTGATTGATGGCCTTTTGCAGCTCCTTGCTGCTGATGCCGCGGGCCTTGACCGCTTCGACCTCGGCCTTGATGACGGGCTTGATGTCCGCCAGCGTCTTGCCCGGTGCCGGGACGAACGCACCGGCGGCGGTCCCGGCATCGAGCCCACCCGCAGCGTCCGCCGGCAGCGGCACCGAAGCGATGACCAGCTGCTTTTCGTCCTTGAGCAATCGGGTGATGCGCGACGAATCGCCCCGCAGCAGCACGTTCATCAGGATGTCGAGCGCTCGGCGGTCCTCGTGGTCGTGAGGGGCAGTCTTCCAGCCGATGACGTAGAGCGGCTGACGAGCGAGCTTGTCGGTGATCTTGCGCTCGAGCGGCTCACCCTGGGTGTGGTCCACCGCCACGTGCGGCTTGCGATCCTGCCCGCGCGGAATGTCGCCGAAGTACTGATCGACCTTGGCCTTGACCTCGTCGTAGTCGACGTCGCCCACGATCGCGATCGACACGTTGTTGGGCACGTAGTAGCGGTCGAAGAAGGCCTTGACTTCCTTGGTGTCCGCGGCGTTGAGGTCTTCCTTGCTGCCGATCGTCAGGTGACCGTAGCCGGTGCCGTACCACATCTCCGCGAAGAACTCGCGCAGCGCCCGGGCGTAGGGGACGTTGTCGACCCGCAGTGCGATCTCTTCGAGGATCGCCTTGCGCTGGCTTTCGAAGGTGACCGGCGTGACGGTGAGCGACTTGAGCCGGTCGGACTCGAGCCACAACAGTCGATCGAGGTAGTTCGCCGGGACGAGGTTCCAGTACTGCGTCGCGTCGGCGGTCGTGAACGCGTTGTGCTGTCCACCGGCTGCGACCACGTACTTGGCATGGCCGCCTTCGGGCACGTTCTCGCTCCCCTTGAACATCATGTGTTCGAAGAAGTAGGCGTAGCCCGACTTGCCGGTCTCCTCATCACGCGAGCCCACGTCCACCACCATGTGGAACGCGAACATGGGCGTGGAGTGGTCCTCGTGGACGAACACCTGCAGGCCGTTGGTGAGCTTGAAGCTCTTGACCTCGAACTCGAGGCCGAGCAGTCCGGCCTTCTTGGTGTCCTCAGTGTCGATGGCCGCGTTGGCCTGCAGGTCGGCTGCCTGGGCCGGCGTGACGCCTCCCAGCGCAACCAGCGCCCCGGCCAATCCCAAGCCTCGCAACCATGAATGTCTCGGCATCCGACCGTCTCCTCGCAACGCGCCAGGACGGTAGCAGCGCCGCGCATCCCGCGACAAGCGACGCTACGGGACACGGTCGTCAGCGGTTCAGGCCTTCGCAAAGGTGCCGGAGAACATGTCCTTGCAGTGCGCCTCGGCCTGCTCGGGCGTCTTGGCCTGACCGCCGTTGGAGAAGTACTGCACGACCTCGCCGTTGCTCGCGGTGCATGTGCCAACGCGCGCATCCTTGGGGCACTCCCCCTTGGCGGCCTTGCCCGTCTTGCAGCGCTCCATGACCGTCTCTTCGCCGAGTGCCTGGTAGGTCGGCGAGGAGAACGGGGTCTCCGTGCACATGCCGAGCTCGGCGATCTGGTCACAGTGCACCGCGATGCCTTCCTTCGCCTTGGGCTCCGCCGCAGGGGCTGCTCCGGCGGCGCCGTCATCGGCCTTATCGGCCTTGTCGGCCTTGTCGGCGGACTTCTTCCCGTCGTCCGACTTGGCCGCAGTCTTGGCCTTGCTGTCGTCGCATCCCGACATGCTCGTCGCTGCCCCGAGCAGCGCGATCAGGGCGAAACGACTGAAGAATCGGGTATGCAGCGTGGAGCCGGTTTTTGACATCGCGGCGGTAGACGAACGAGCGCTGCGAAGTGTTGCACGGTGTTTGCTCCCCGTGCCTCTCGGCAAGTGTGCAACGCACTCGACCGGGGTTCGTCTACACGACGTGGGACGAAGTCTCGGCGGACTGGCACTGGCAGCGGCCGCGGTTTCGCTCCAGCCCTCGGATGCCCATGCCCGGCCGGGCTTGTTCGAACCACTGGAACGCCACTTCGCCACCTCGTTTCAGCTCGGCATCGGCGACATGCGGCAGATCGGCTCGGATGCGCCCTCGCATGCGTCGATCAACTTTGCCGTCGGCCCCAAGTTCTACAACGGCAACTGGACGGGGAGGGATCCGTCGTACGGCCTCTACATTCACCCGTCGGTCGGGTTTCGGGCCGAGCTTGCCGAGGTCCGCCGTCGCTACGCCGAGTTCGCCCTCGAAGTCGGCGCGGGGCCGTCGGTGCGCAAAGGCAGCAACACGTGGACGCCGGCGACCCTGGGGTATCGCGTTGCGGGCTTGGCCGGCAGCATCGACCGCGGCGATCGACCAGCCGCGTACTCCAACGGCCTGCGGCACGGTCCGGTGCTCGGCCTTTTCGCGGGTGTCCTCGTCGTCGACGTTTCCCACGAGTTTCTCACTCGACCCGAGCAGCAGCACGGCCTGCGCGTCGGGGTCTCGCTCGAGCTCAATCCGCTGATCTGGTTGATGACGACGATCTGGTGACGGCCGTGATCCGGTCCGGTCTCGGCGGGCACTGGGGGACATGGTGCGATTCGAGATTGTCCTCCGCGCGGTCCTGGCCACATCCCTGTTGGCGGCGTGTGACTCGTCGGCAACCGCGGACAGCGGGGCGAAGAAGGCGGCCGCGCCCGAGGGCCCCGCCAGCGCGGAGTCCAGCCCCGCCAAGGCCGAGCCCAAGGAGTCCGAGGCGGACAAGAAAGCCAGGGAAGAGGCAGCCAAGGCTGCCGAGCTCGACGGCCTGATCGCCGACCTGGTCGGAGAAGACTCCGCGAAGAAGGAGGCCGCCTACAAGGCCCTGAAGGAGCGCGGCGAAGAGATCGCCCCGCGCCTCGGGCTTGCGCTCATCGACCAGTGCAAGCTCGCGATGCAAAGCGAAGACAAGACGTGGGGCGCCCACAACGTCATGAAGCAGAGCATGTACCTGCTCACGCTGCTCGAGAGCAGCATGGGCAAACCCGGTGTCGAAGCCCTGCAGACGACCCTGGGCGAACGAGAGTTTCAAGGCGGGTGGGGAGCGTCCTTCACCACCGCCTGCAAGAGCTCGTAGCGACCGGGCTACCGAAGCTCGCGCGGGCGATCAAAGCTTCCCGATTGCTCCGCCGGGCCCGAGCTGGTCGGCATCGGCGACTTTCTCGTCAGCATCGCGATCGCTCGCTCGGCGTGCTGGACCCCGGCGGACCACTGGATCCCCCGGGCCAGGCGCAGCGCTTCCTCGCACAGCCGTTGCGCTTCGGTGAGTCGACCGCGGGCGGCCCTCGCACGGGCCCGCTCGATCAGAAGCTCGGCGGTGGTCAGTCGGTCGCCGAAGTGACGTGCTTCGTCGAGCGCACGCGCGAGGTGCTGCTCGGCGAGGGCGAGCTGACGAAGGTCGCGGACCGTCCAGGCCATCTGCGCGTGCGCGCGAAGCAGGCCGAGGCGATCGCTTCGACGCTCGGCCTGGAACAGCGCGTGCTCGCACCACTTGCGGGCCTCGATGAGGTTGTCCGCGTTGCGATACGTCTCCGCGACGCGCAGCAGGTAGCGCCACATGTCCAGATCGATCGCCGCACGCGGACCCTCGCCCAGCGTGCAGATGTCGAGGCCCTCGCGCATCTCGTCGATCGACTGCTGCAGCTCGCTGCGTCGTGCGTGCACGCGACCGAGCTCTTGGTAGACCTTGAGCATCATTGCCCGGTCGCCGCCGGCGATCGCCGAAGACAGTGCCTTCTTGAGCGTGGCCACCGACTCCTCGTACTTGGCGAGGCGTGACAGCTGGCAGCCCTTCTCGAACAGCAGCCCGGCTTCGTCGGCCGGCGCGTGACCACGGCCGAGCTCGGTGTCGAGCAGCGTGATCGCCTGGCGAGACTGCTCCGCCGTCCGCATGACGTTGCTCGCCTTGACCGCGAGGTCGGCCTGCCGCGACTTGCTCAGCTCATCGGGCGGACGCAGCACGGCCAGTCGAGCCGCCGCGGAGAGCAGGTCGGCCGCCGCCGCATCGTCGAAGCTGCGCTCCGCGATGTCGGCCGCGTCGATGAGGGCCTTGACGGCGTCGGGGGCTCCGGCACGCACCAGGTGCACGGTGCGTGCGACGATCGAGCGCTTTGCAAACACCGAGATCTCGGCCGCCAACGAGTGCAGCCGACTGCGGCGCGTCTCGTGGATCGAGGAGTAGACGACGTCCTGCAGCACGCGATGGGCGAAGGCTCGCTCCCCGTGCCCGAGCACGAGCAAGAAGCCCTGCACGTGCAGCTGGGTCAGCGCATCGTCGATCTGGGCCGCGGTCAGCGGCGATTCGTCCAGCGGGAGCAGGTCGACGAGATCGGACTCGGGAACGCGCTCACCCAGCACCGACGCGGCTTCGAGCACCTGCCGCTGCGGGTCGCTGAGACGCTCGACGCGTCGGCGAATGAGCTCGGATTCCTGCGCGTCGACGGGACCGCCGCCTTCGACCGCCATCAGTCGCAGCGTGGCCTCCAGCCGCAGCGGGCTCATCGGGGCCGTGGATGCGAGCTGGTCGAAGATCCGCGAGTGCTTCTTGTTGATGTTCGACGTGACGATGCGGCCGAGGTGCTGCACCGCGTCACCGTCGAGGTCCTCGAGGTTCTCGACGCCACCGGCGAGCCAATCGGCGTCCGACTCCGTCGTGTTGACGAGCATCACGACCGGCGCGTTGCTCTGCGCCCGAGCCAGCCGACGCAGCACCTCGCGCGACGCGCCGTCGTAGCCGTCGACGTCGTCGAACACGAGCAGCAGCGGGTTGCCCCGACCGCCCGAGAGGATCCCCTGCACCGCGCTCGCAAAGCACTCGCGGCGTCGCACCGCGTGTTCGAGCTCGTTTGCCGGACCGACCAGACCAAAGAGCTCGGCCAGCCCCGGCAGCTCCTCGAACGCCAAACCGCACAGGTTCGCCACCCGCCCGAGGTCGTGCGTCGTGACCGTCTCCGGGTTGAGCTCGAGGATCTGCGACACCATCGTGCGGATCGGCCACATCGGCACGCGAGCGCCGCTGGGATCCGAGCCCACGTAGTAGACGCGCCAGCCGTTGGACTCCGCGAACGAGGCCAGCTCGTCCGACAGTCGCGTCTTGCCGACGCCGCGCGGCCCCGACAGCACGCGCACGCGAAGCGATGGATGCGGGCGATTGAGCAGCGTCCGCACGCGGGCGAAGGTGTGCTCGCGCCCGACGAAGGGCAGCGGAAAGCTGCGCACGACCATCTCCGCGGTGGGCTGCCCCGCGTTGATCGGAACGTAGAGACCCGAACCGGTGGCCGGCTTGTGGTCGTTGCGCTTGAGGCCGACCTCACGCTCGGGCGCCGGGGCACCACACGCCGGGCAGAACCGGTGCTGCGGCTTCATCGACTCGCCGCACGCGTGGCACTCGATCATGTCGCCCTGGGTCGGGCGGGTGCTCGTGGCCGCGAGCAACTCCTCGCGAAACTCGACCGCGTTCTTGGGACGCGACGCGGGATCCTTGGACAGCGCGCGCAAGCACACCGCCTCGAGCGCGTCCGGCTCCGTCCCGAGCACCTTGCTCGGCGGGACCGGATCGTCGTGCAAATGCATGTGCAGGATCTCGACCGCCGATGCGCTCTCGAACGGCGGCCGCCCGGTGAGCATCTGGTAGAGGATCACGCCGACCGCGTAGATGTCCGAGCGCTCGTCGAGCGTCTTGCCACGCGCCTGCTCGGGCGACATGTACTCGGGCGTGCCGCAGACCATGCCGGCGGAGGTCAGTCCGGGCTGCGCCTCCACGTCGGCGCGATCCATCAGCTTGGCGATGCCGAAGTCGAGCACCTTCGCGAGCTCACCGTGGGTGCGCAGCGACTGCACCAGGATGTTCTCGGGCTTGAGATCGCGATGGAGGATCCCGAGGCCGTGCGCTTCGGAGAGCGCCGCGAGCGTCTGCAGCGTGAGGTCGACGATGCGCTCACGCGAGAGCGGGAACTGCTGCGAGATGATGTCCTCGAGAGACTTGCCCTCGATGTACTCCATCACGATGTACGTCACGCCCTCGGCGCTGCGTCCGTAGTCGACGACCGAAACGACGTTGGGGTGGTTGAGGCTCGCGCAGTTCTGCGCCTCGGCCGCGAACCTCGCCGCACTCGTCTCGTCGTTCATCAGGTGCGGCGCGAGGATCTTCGCGGCAAACGGCTTGTTCAGCGTCGTCTGCACCGCCTTGTAGACGCGCCCCATCGCGCCGACGCCGATGAGCGAGTCGACGTGGTACTTGTCCGCGATCATCAGGCCGAGGTACGGGTCGCCCTCCGCGGCCTCGATCGATCGGATGTCTGCGCCACAGCTCTGGCAGTACAAGGCGTCGAGAGCAGCTCGCGTCTTGCAGGCGGGACAGACTTTGTGTGCGTTGGCCAGCACCAGTGGGGGCGGCCATCATCCCACGGCCTTGCCCGGATCGACCATCCCGCGCAACGAGCGCGTTGACACCCCCCCAGGTGCGCCCTATAACCCGCGCGAATTGGCAGGCACCTCGCCTGCTCAGCGACCCGATGGGGCGTCGGCAAGTGGTAAGCCATCGGTTTTTGGTACCGACATTCGTAGGTTCGAATCCTACCGCCCCAGCCAACTTTCACATCTGTGCCCCCATCCCGTCCCGCTTTGAAGCACACCGGAGTCGAGGTTGAACAAGACGCTCGCCATCTTCGGGGGTAACTCCAACCCGAACCTCACCCGAGACGTCGCGCAGTACGTCGGCACCCCGGTCGGCGACGCTCGGGTGGATCGCTTCAGCGACGGCGAGATCTTCGTCGAAATCGGCGAGAACGTGCGCAACGTGAACTGCTTCATCCTGCAGTCCACGTGTTCGCCGCCGAATCGCAACCTGATGGAGCTGCTCATCATGGTGGACGCCCTCAAGCGGGCGAGCGCCGGGAGCATCGTGGCGATCGTCCCGTACTTCGGCTACGCGCGGCAGGATCGGAAGGTAAAACCGCGCACGCCGATCTCGGCCAAGCTCGTGGCCGATCTCCTGGTCGCTGCGGGCACCACGCGCGTGCTGTCGGTCGAGCTGCACGCGGGGCAGATCCAGGGATTTTTCAACATCCCGTTCGACCACCTGTTCGCCACCCCCGTGCTCACCGAGAAGCTCGAGCGCATGGGGCTGCAGGGCGAGAACACGGTCATCGTCTCGCCGGATGCCGGCGGCGTGGAGCGGGCGCGCGCCTACAGCAAGAAGCTGGGCTGCGGGCTCGCGATCATCGACAAGCGGCGCGACAAGCCCAACGTCTCGCAGGTCCTGCACCTCATCGGCGACGTGAAGGGCAAGCGGGCGGTTCTGATCGACGACATGATCGACACGGCCGGCACCCTGTGCAACGCGGCCAACGCGGTGATGGAGCACGGGGCCACCGAGGTGTTTGCGGCAGCCACGCACGGGGTGTTCTCGGGGCCGGCGATCGAGCGGATCAACAACTCCGCACTGTCCAAAGTGCTCGTCACGGACACGATCCCGCAGCAGGACCGCATGGCGCGCTGTGAGCGCCTCGACGTTCTGGGCCTCGGAAACCTGCTTGGCGAGGCGATCAAGCGGATCCACCACGGGGACTCGATCTCCTCCCTGTTCCACTGATAAGGGTTCGCGCTCAACAACTAGCCCGGCCCTCGGCGGCGTCCTTTGGAGGGACCTATCCGAGGCCAACTGAGAGACGACGAAAATGTCCGATTACGGAAACCTTTCCGCCCAACTTCGCAAGTCCAACGGCAAGGGCGCTGCGCGTTCGCTCCGCCGCGCCGGCCTCGTGCCCGGCGTCATCTACGGCGCGGGCGAAGACAACGTGTCGGTGGCGTTCTCCGCCAAGGAGCTGCGCACGGCGACCAACCCCGACAAGCAGCTCAACACCCTCTACAGCATCACGCTGCAGGACGACGGCAAGGACGTCGGCACGGCGCAGGTGATGATCGCCGACCTTCAGCGCGTGCCGCTCAAGCAGGACCTGATGCACGTGGACTTCATGCGCGTGGACGCCGACAAGGAGATCACTCGCGAGGTCCCGGTGGTGTACGAGGGACGTGCCGCGGGTGTGGCCGCCGGTGGCAAGCTCAAGAAGTTCCTCAAGTCGCTCAAGGTCGCGGCCAAGCCGGCGGACATTCCCACCAAGGTCGTGGTGAACCTGACCCCGCTCGAGGCTGGTCAGTACATGCGCCTCAAGGACATCGAGCTCGAGAATGCGCGCATCGTTGCGAATCTCGAGCAGCCCTCCGCCCTCGTCGAGCTTCCCAAGGCGAAGAAGGAAGGCGAGGAAGAGGAAGAGAAGAAGAAGTAGTAGGCCGCTCGAGTGTCCGAGCGCGCGCCGTGGCTGCTGGTCGGGCTCGGCAATCCAGGGGCTGGATACGCCGGCAACCGACACAACATCGGGTTCATGGCGGTCGAGCGTTGGCTCGATCGCCACTGGCCGCCCGGTATCGGTGACCCGTGGCGCGAGAAGTTCCACGGGCGCTACGCGCAGTCGTCCGGCTCGTTCGGGCGCTGCATCGTGCTGCAGCCGCAGACGTACATGAACAAGAGCGGCAAGAGTGTGCTTGCCGCGGCGCAGTTCTATCGGGTGCCGCCCGAGCAGACGATCGTGCTCTACGACGAGATCGACTTCGAGTTCGGTCGGCTCGCGATCAAGAAGGGCGGCGGCCACGGGGGCCACAACGGCATTCGCGACATCATCGCGTGCCTGCCGTCCAAGGAGTTCCTGAGGATCCGGCTCGGCGTTGGGCGCCCCGACAAGGGCAACAACGTCAGCAAGTGGGTGCTGTCGGACTTCGCGGGACCGGATGCGGCCGAGCTGCCCGACCTGCTCGACCGCGCCGAAGCGGCCGTGTCGACGATCATGGACAAGGGGCTGGCGGCCGCGATGAACGCGTACAACCAGACCGCGAAGAAGGCCGAGAAGAAGCCCAAGCCGAAGAAGCTGCCCGAGCCACCTCCAGAGCCGGCTTCGGACTGATCACTCCTCGGGCGAGAAGTCGGGCCGCACGTTTTCGGCCCAGGCTTCGAGGTCGGCCATCGTGCTGCTGACCACGGCCGGATCTTCGCCGAGGCCCTGCATCGCTTTGCGCAGACGCTCGCGCGCGCGGGCGAGCCGGCTCATCACGGTGCCCGGCGCAAGCTCGAGGATCTCGGCGATCTCCCGAACCTTGAGGTTCTCCCAGTAGAACAGCTCGAGCAGGACCTGCGTCTCCACCGGCACCGAGCGCAGTGCGCCGAGCAGCAGTCGCTGCTCCCGACGCTTGGCGATCGCGAGGCTGGGACTCACGGCGACGCCGAGGTCTGCCACCGAGATCGCCGAAGGATCGAAGACTCCGTCATGCGTCACGCGGCGGCGCAGGTGCATGTACAAGTTGTTGCGCGCAATCGTCATCAGGTACGCGCGCACGCTGTTGGCTTCCCGGACCTTGTCGAGCTTGCGCTGCAGATCGACGAAGGTGCGCTGGGTGAGGTCGTCGGCCTCGTCCGGGAGCTTCGTTGCGAAGAACCGGTACACCGACAGAAAGTGACGCTCGACGAACGCTTCGCCCGCGGCTCCGTCGCCGTCGCGCCACGCGGTGAGCAGCTCGGCGTCGTCGTTGCTCATGGCTCGGAGCCTGCCACAACCGCCGAGCCCGTGCCCGGTTGAAGTTCGTCCAGGAGGCGATCGATGCGGGTGATCCACGCGTGTCCCGGGGGTAGGCGCTGGTCGTAGATGTTTCTCGCGCGGCGCAGAGCCGTCGTGGCACGGTCGAGGTTGCCCATGTTCTTCAAGAGCGTCCCTTTGATCGAGAGCATGTTCCCCAGGCCGATGCTGCCCGGATCGCGGGGGGAGGCCTCGAGGGCCTCGATGGCCTCGAGCGCTTCGTAGGCCTCGCCGATCCACGAGCGATAGAGCGCCAAGTTGCCGGCGGTTCGAAAACGCGTGCTCTCGTCGGTCTCCGGGCGCTCCACGACCTCGTGCAGCAGGGCCATCGCTTCGTCGGAACGGCCCACAGCGTTGTACGCCGCCGCGAGCGTACTCGAGACCTCGTTGATTCGGTCGATGTCGTGCGGTTGGTCGAGGTCCATGTGCATCAGAGCCAGCTGCGCGCTGTCGATCCCGAGCTCGAAGTCTCGCGCGATGACGTAGACCCCGGCGCTGATCGTATGCAGCTCGACGTTGAAGGGGTCCTCGGGCGCGAGCGTTTTCTCCGCGTACGCGTATGCGTCCCCAAGCGCCTCGACCGCCTGCTCGCGTTTCCCGACGTTGGCCAACGCGATCGCCATGTTCATGTGCGCCGATGCGGGAAGGCGTCCCGGGTTCGCGATCCGCTCCGACAGCGCGAGAGCACTCTTGACCCAACGCTGCGTCTCACTGAGGGGCGCGATGTTGGCTGCGGCTGCGCTGGCGGAGACCGCAGCCGAGAGCGCTTCTCGATCGGCACCGCCGTCGCTCGCGACGGTGTACGACTCTTCGAAGTACTGCAGTGCCTGCGAAGGATCGTGAGGGTGAATGTGCTTGCCGGCGAGCAGCAGCGTCGACGCGACGGTGGGAAGGTGACCGATGTCGCGCGCCTCGGCGAGCCGCTCTTCGAGATCTTCGTTCGAAAGGTCGGGATCGACGCTCGCCTCACGCAGCCAATCCGTCAGGTGCTGCAGGCGAGCGAGCTTGTCGGGATCGTTGGGCAGCGACTGTCGGCGCATCAGCTCCTCGTTCGAGCACCGCGCTGCGACGGGCCAAAAATCGGGATGGGTCACCGCCGCGCGAGCGCCTTCCTCCGAGTCGATGCCGGCCGCGACGCGGGCCCACATCGCTTCCCGGGTCCCTTCGAGGCACGAGCGCACGCGTGCTGTCGCGGACGTGGTGTCCTCGCGACACAGCTCCCCGTCGGCCTGCACCCAGTCGGTCACGAAGTCGTCGAGGTGTGTGACCAGAGCATCGCTTGCGCCCGTCGACACGTTGGCTTCGGAGAGGCTGGCCTCGAGGGACGGCCGATACGTGGTCCAGCGGCTCTCGAATGCTTCTCCGCTGTCGCGGCAGTCGGTTTTTTCCGCGAGCAGCACGGTGGCGCCGAGAACCGTTGCGAGCGAAACTCCCGCGAGCATGCGCCGTCTCCGGCGACGGTTCGAGCGGATCGCCAGCAGTGCGTCGAGCATGGACTCCATCGTGGGCCAGCGATCCCGGGGAGCCGGGGCAAGGGCACGTCGCAACACCGCCGCAACCGAGCGAGCAATCTCAGGCGGGGCGGGGGGTGGACCGGCCTTCTTGGCTTCCCACAGCTCGATCGCGTTGCTTTGCGTGAACGGGCGCGCGCCGGTCAGCCCTTCCCAAAGCGAAAGTGCGAACGCGTAGACGTCGGTGGCCGGCGTGACGTTGGTGCCCTCGTACTGCTCGGGGGCCATGTAGGCCGGCGTTCCGCCTTGGCGCCGGTGATGCACGGAGCGCACGGTGACGTCGATCGGGAGCTCGTCGCGCAGCTCGTCCCCGGACCACTGTTGTCCTGCCGACCCCACGGTCGCCACGCCGAAGTCGAGGACGAGTACGCGCCCCGACTCGTCGCGCATGGCGTTCTTCGGCTTGAAGTCGCGGTGCACGAGACCGGCTCGGTGGGCTGCGGCGAGGCCACGCGCGGCTTGGACGTACGCGTCGATGATGTCGTCGGCGGATGGTTTGCTGCGCTCGCACCAGTCGTGGAGGGTTTGCCCGCGCACGAACGGCATGACGATGAACAGGTCAGACTCGCGGCTTGCGAAGGCGGAGCTCGGTCCAAACCGGGGCGACGGGGCGATGAAGACGTCGTAGACCTGGATGACGTTGGGGTGCGAAAGACCGGCGAGTGTCTGCGCTTCGGCTCGCGCAATCCGGCGAGCTTCACTGGCACTCGAGACGCTGACGGGAATCGCCTTGAGTGCGACCTCGCGCTCCAGCTCGGGATCGTGCGCTCGGTACACGCGACCAAAGCCGCCCGCGCCGGTCAGCTCCAGAACTTCGTAGCGACCCGCGCGTACCCGGTCGACGGTCTCCTTGAGGCCAAGACCCGCCTTGAGCCGCGCCAGGCCTCTTCGGGCATCGTAGGCGTCGATAGCGCCATCGCGTCCCTCCGACCAAAGCGGCATCGGCATGCATCATCACAACTCGGGGGTCCGAGGTGAAGCGTTTCTCCACGCCTCGGGATGGGGATCGGCGCTCGTGCATCTTCTTTGGTGGGAATGATGAAAGAGACGCGTGTCTGCCCGCACTGCAACGCCCCCCACCTCCGTTGCCACACCGTTCGCGTCGCGACCCATGGCACTGGCTACGAGTACCGCTGTGACTCGTGTGGCTACGAGATGTCCGCTCCGGGAATGCCCCGCCTGATGGTGTGGATTGCCTTCACGGCGGTGGTCTTCGTCTCCTACGTCTCGGGGGTGGTGACGGCAAAGATCCCGCTGTGGAACGGGACGTTCTTCGTGGCCACTGGCGTCAATCTGTTTGCGGTGTCGGTGGCGGTGTCGATGGTGCGCAACCGGATACGTCTTCTGCGGCAGCCATTGGCCACGGGCGCGCGGGCCTGGGTCCCGGGTCGTTGACCGACCGCGCGTCAGCGCGACAGACTGGTGAGATGATCCACTTGATCATCGGACCGGTCGGGGCGGGCAAGTCGACCTACGCGACCAAGCTCGCCGCCGAGCACCACGCGGTTCGTCTGACGCTCGACGAGTGGATGGCGGTGTTGTTCGGCGACGACCCGCGACCGTCCGAAGGAAGACTCGACTGGTACGTCGAGCGGACCGAGCGCTGCATCGAGCAAATCTGGCGGCTCACCCAGCAACTGGTCGGGGTCGGCACCACGGTGGTCTTGGAGATCGGTCTGATCCGACGCGACGCCCGGCAGAGCTTCTACGGCAAGGTGGACGCGGCGGCGCTCGAGCACGTCGTGCACGTCGTCGATGCCGATCGTGAGGTTCGGCGCGCGCGCGTGGAACACCGCAATCGCGAGCGCGGGGCGACCTTCTCGATCGAGGTTCCGCCGGACTTCTTCGAGCTCGCGAGCGACATGTGGCAGCCACCGGATGCGCTCGAACGGTCCGATCGCGAGCATCGCGATGTTGCGACCTGAGTCTCTTGCGTCCCGGACTCGGATGGTCAAAGGTCCCGGGGTTGCCTATGCGCATCCGATCGAGCGTGCTGATCCTGGGGCTTGTTGCGTGCGGCCCGAAGTCACCCGAGCCTCCGGCTGAGGCCGGTGCGCCGACGCCCGCTCCCGAGGCCCAGGAGGTCGAGGAAAAGGACCCGCTCGAGTCCGACGCTACGTCGCGTGAGCAGTCGGGCTTTGTTCCGCCGCTCGACGCCGTGGTCGAGGGCGACCAGCCCGAGGAGATCGCTTTCGGCTGGACGACGCCTTGCAAGGTCCCGATCCGGCAGCACGTCATTCGGCGCGAGCCGGGTGAGCCGTCGCTCATCGTCACCTCGCATATGTTCCTGCAGGTCGAGGCGCACGAGGACGGCCTGCGAGGCCTGTTGACCGACTACACGTTCGACTCGGTGGGCGGGCTCGCGGCCGACGACCCCGAAATCGCGGACCAGATTGCGACGCTCACGGCCACGGCCCGCAGCGCGATGCCGTTCTTCGTGGTGGACGCCAAGGGGCACTACCAAGGACTCGCCGACGTCGAGGAGACGATCGAAGCGGTCCTCGATCTCGTCGAACCCGAGATGCGGCCCCAGGTCGAAGCGGTGATGCGGCGACCGGATACCCTGCGACAGATCGAGGTGAAAGCCGCCGACTACTGGAAGGGCTGGGTGGAGCTATGGACGGAGCGGCCGCTCACGCCGGGACAGAGCTTTGCCCGGCCGTCGGAGTTGGTGGTCTACGACGCCCGCTTGCGCACCGACTTGATTGTCACCCATCGCGGCACGGTGGTCGATGCGCCGAACCTGCGCCTCTTCGAAGCTCGCCAAACGCTCGAGGGCGCCGAGGTGACGGAGGCGATGATGAATCGCCTGCGCACGCTCGCTGAGTCGACCGGTGGTCCACCGCCCCCGGACGACGCGGTGAAGAGCGTTCGGCGTCACCACTTGATGCAGGTGGTGCTCGATCCCAACGGGGCCTTTCCGCATCGCATGCGAACGGAGACGACGACGGCGGTCGACGACCTTCGGCGCAGCGAAGCCACCGACTGGGAGTTCGACTGGTCGGCTGCCGAGGGCTGCCGAGCGCCGGGTCAGTAGGGCTTGCACGGGAGGTCGATCCCGTCTAAGTCGAGCATAGGAGGAACCCGACGATGGCTTTTGCGCTTTCCGACATGCAGGTGACCAGCTCCGCCTTCGAGGCGTACGGTGCCATTCCCACCAAGCACACCGGCGAAGGGCCCGACGTGTCCCCGGAGCTGTCGTGGTCCGGCGCTCCCGAAGGTACGAAGGCAGTCGCCGTGATCTGTCACGATCCGGACGCGCCGCTCGTCAAAGGAGGCGACTATGGTTTCGTGCACTGGGTGCTCTACAACCTGCCCGGTTCCACCACGAGCCTCGCGGAGGGCACCACCGAAGGCACGGTCGGTGGCAACGACTTCGGCAAGCCCGGCTACGGCGGCCCCATGCCCCCCGAGGGCCACGGCGTGCACCACTACTACTTCTGGGTCTTGGCGCTCGGCGAAGACACCAAGCTCGAGGAAGGACTGTCGATGACGCAGCTGCTCGACAAGGTGGAGCCCTATCTGCTGGGCATGAACCGTCTCATCGGCACCTACCGGCGCGATTGATCACCCCCGCGTGGGCTGCTGCCAGCGAATGCGGTAGTCCACGCGGCCACTGTCGACATTGGAGGCGTCCATCTCGACGACGCCGTCGTACTTGACCATGTCGAGGCAGGCCTCGAGCGAGCCGAGGATGCCCACCGCGAACGTGTCGGTCTCGCATGCCACCGGATGCAGTCCCCGCAGCGCTACGGTGATCGTGTCACCTTCGGGGGAGCCGACGATGCTGTCGCCGACGCCCCGATAGACGAACGCCCAAGCCCGCGGCATGACGCGGATCGAGCTCACCGGGCTCGGGCCAAACAGGCGCACGAAGCCCTGCAGCAGCGGCCCGAACGTCTGGCTGGCGCCGCCACGATAGGTGGTGAGTCGCACGTGCTCCCGAAAGCCCTCGTCGAGGATGCTGCGCAGTGTCTCGTAGACTTCCATGTGCTCGGCGAGCCGGATCCAGCCCAGCCGCTTGGTGTGCTCGATGCTGTTGCGGGTCGTCGCCGCGAGGTTTTCTCGCACTTCCGCGGCGAGGCCAGGACGCTCCTCCAGCACGCGGAGCAGCATCCGCGTCCAGGTGACCCTGACCCTCGGTTTCACGGCCAGGACGCTACAATCCGCCGCGATGCAGCGCCAGCGCGTTCAATCTGGAGCCCCGTGGGAGGACAAGGTCGGCTATTGTCGGGCGATCCGCGCAGGTGACCACGTCTTCGTGACCGGGACGGTACCGCTCGAGCCCGACGGCAGCGTGCACGCCAAAGGTGACGCCTATCGTCAGGCCAAGCGCAGCCTCGAGATCATCGAGCATGCAATCGCCGAGCTCGGGACCAAGCGCGAGCACATCGTGCGGACTCGACTGTTCGTGACCGATATCGAGCGGTGGGAGGAGTTCGGCCGGGCACACGCAGAGTTCTTCGGCGACCACCGACCGGCGACCACGATGGTGGAGGTGAGTCGGCTGATTTCGCCGGACTACCTCATCGAGATCGAAGCCGACGCGCTCGTCGGCTGAGCACGGCGATCGCCAGCCCGGCGAGCGCAAGTGCGATGCCGATGAGCCACCAGCGGGGTGACGTGGGGGCCTTCGCGGGCGACTGTTCCTCGGACGTGCTCGGTGGCTCGACCGTCGAGGGCAGGGTGACCCGCCCGTCGCCGAGAAGGACGTAGCCAGCCCATGCGCGGGTCGGGCGGTGCGCTTCGATGGCGCGTCGGCGAGCTTGGGACAGGGCATCGGAGAGCGACGCTCCGCCAGCGAGCGCATCGTAGAGATCCGCGCTGAGCTGGGCTGCATCGTCGTCGCGGACGGGCCAAAGGGTTCCGACGACGGCCCGCGCCCCGCGATTGAAGAACGCCTGACCCAAGCCGGCGAGTCCTTCGCCCGGGAGCACCACACCCGCGAAGGTCTCGCAGGACGAAAGAACGACGACTTCACCGTCGAAGCGGTGCTCGAACACCTCGGCCACCGTGACCTCGCCGTCGTGCTCGTCATCGGCGGCGAGGTGCAGCGCGCTCTTGAGCGGAGCACCGCCGCTGACCGAAGCGTGGGCCGCGACGTGAAGGAGGGACCGCTGCCCGGCGGTCGCGAATACGTGAGCCTCGGATGCTTCCTTGCCGCGACGAACGACGGTGTCCGGGCCGTAGAGCTGCGCGATGCGAGCGGCTTCGGACTCCGCACGACCCAAGGGAGGCTGCGGGTCCGCGGTGTTGGTCGGCGACGCGAGCACGTGAATCGGACGCCGGTCATCGCGGGGGGCAGTCGTTCGCCACTGCATCAGGTCACGAACGTTGGGAGCGCGCTCGATGGACCACCGCTGAGCAGCGCGAGACTTGGTGGCGCCGACGACCAGCGCCGAAAACGGGGCACTGTGCACTTCCGCATCGGAAACGACGACCAGGTGTCGGGTGTCGTCGGGCAGATGCTCGACCACGTCGGCGAGCAGCATCGTGCCGACCGACTCTGCGAGCCGGAGCTCCTCGTCCGCCGACGACTCGCCTTCGAGCGCGCCTCGCCACGCCCGGACCGCGGCGGCGATTCGGTGGCGTGGCGCAAGCGGGTGCGCCGTGATCGAGCTCGCCGTCACCAGCCAGACCCGCGACCCGCCCCGAGGCAGGGCCACGAAGGGGGACTCCAGTTCGTCGAGCGAGTAGACGAGCACGGCCTCGCCGGTTCGAATCGCTCCCTGAAGACGGTCGAGCCACTGCTCCGCCGCGGCGTCGAGCTCGATCGGCGTACCCCCGGTCATCACGGCATCCCACGCCGCGCCGAGCGTGGCGTCGTGCAGACGGAGGGCCCGTGCGACATCGGCCTCGGGGGCGTCGCCACCGGAGAGCTCTGCGGCAATGTGCGCGAACGGGCCGCGCCAGCTGGCGCCCTGCTCGGCGGCGGTGGGAAAGTCGGCGGCGGCGGCGAGCAGGGCACGGAGGTCGAGCACGGCGGACTCGGCCTCGGTGACTGCGTCGTGCGTCTCGCCCGAGCGCAGCGTAAGAAGCATCTTCGCGATTCGACCCGCGAGCGCCGCACCCGGAGCCGCGCCTTCGGGCACCTCCGCCAGGGCAAGCGCCGCCCGCACCTCGTCCCCGTCGGCACCTGCGGCTTCGAGCGACAGGGCGGCGGAGCTGGCCAGGCTGCTGCTGGTGCTCGGGACCTGCAGTCCATTCAGCGCCGCGAGGCATTGTCGTGCCCGCTCGAGCTGGTCATCGGCTTCGAGCTCTGCGCGCCGACAGATGCAGTTCGTCTCGGCCAGGACGTGGCGCGAGGCGGCCGCGAGTTGCTCGGCCTTGTCGAGTCGCGCGCGGTAGCCATCGAGATCCGGCAGCGCCTGCTGCTCAATGATGTCGGCGTACGCGACCGCGCCAGCCAGTGCAGCCGCCGCTTCCACGAACGAATCGCGCTCGTCGTGCGCGAGCTGGCGCAGCTCGTCGATCGATGCCAGTGCCGCCTCGGCTCGCCCCAGACGCCGGTGGGCCGTCTTGGCCGTGTTGAGCCAGACGACGCGGGCCTGATAGGGCCCATCGGGAAACAGACGAGGCCGTAGCTTCGCAAGCCGCTGTAGCACGCCCTCGTAGTCTGCTTCGGTGTAGGTCGCGTGCCGGGTCAGCTCGAGCTCGGCGATCGTATCGAGCGTGGGATTGCGCTCGGCCCGGCGCTTCGCGGCCTGCAGCTGCTCCTTGGCCTCGCTCGCGCGTCCGTGGTGCCGCAGGGTGTTGGCGAAGTCGATGCGAGAAAAGACCTCCGCTTCGTCGGAGATATCGTTCGACTGCGCCATCAGGTCGATGCCCCGCCTGACGGCTTCGATTGCGCCGGGGCGCGACTGATCTTCGAGCATGTTCCCCAGGCTGATCCATAGCCACGGCACTTCGGGGTGCTCCTCGGCGAGGGCGCGAACGTTGGCGATCTCGGTGTCGTAGTCGCTGCTTCCCCGTGCACGCGAGTAGAAGCAGATGTATGTGTCGCGACTCTTGGGGTCGCTGCGCACGGCGGCCTCGCAGTCGTCCAGGGCGGGGGCGGCGGCAGCGGGGCGACTCAGCGCCCCGATCAGCAGCGCGAGCGGCCAGGTTTTCGCGAGCAGGGACGGCAAGGGGTCCTGACGTCCCGTTATCGCGGGTTTTCGAGAAATCGTCGAGTTGCCTGAGTGATCACGGGGGACGGCTCCGTTCGAGGAGTTGCGTACTGCATCGCCATCCCGCTGCCGCAAGGGAAGCGCGCGGCCGTGACGTCGGCGACGGCTGCGAGCAGGTCGGACCATACGACGTCGCTGCGCGAGCGGGCGGTGTTGAAGGTACTGCACTCGGCGGCGAGCCGATATCGGCCGGGCTGGCTGACGGCTCAACCCGAGGACATCGCCCATCGGGCCTACGAGAAGCTGCGACCTCGACTCGACGCGGGTCATGTGCTCGAAGACGCCTATCTTCGCCGCACCGCCTACACGGTTTGCATCGATCTCGTGCGCAGCGAACGGGCGGAGCTTCGCCGCCGCCAGTCTTGGGGGCATCCCGCCGGTGAGCGACAGGTGTCGCCGGAGGCCGCGGCTTCGGCACGTCAGGTCGCGACCCACATCGCCGACTGCCTGGATGCGCTACCCGAGACCCGGCGCCGCGTGGCGGTGCTCTACCTTCAGGGGCACGGAGCGACCGACATCTCGTCCGTGCTCGAGCAACCGTACAAGCGGATCGAGAATCTCGTGTATCGGGCGCTCGCTTCCCTGCGCAAGTGCCTCACGACGAAAGGTGTCGCGCCGTCATGAGCGAGTCGAATGCCCGGTGGTTGCGGGCGGGGTTCGCCGCGCTGCGAACCAGCGAGCCACGACCCGATCCGGTCGCCCCCGAGACGGTGTGGGCGGCCGCGCACGGCGATGCGGATCTGGAGACGACGCAGGCCCTGCTCGATCGGATGGTCCACGACCCGGATCTGGCCGAGGAGTGGCGCATTGCGCTGGCGGACCGGCAGGACAACACCGCGCGGCCGAGCAGGCGCCCATGGGGAGTGTCCCCCTACATTGCCGCGGCGGTGGCGATCGCGGCCGCCGTGGTGGTCTGGGTGATCCCGCACAGACCGACGCTCGAAGCGATCAATGTCGACTCGGGAACGCCCGGGACCTATCGCGGCGATTCGGACACCCCTCGGTGGGTGGTCGAGCGCGACGGCGGCCGTTTGCGCTGGATGGCGGTCGAAGGCGCCCGTACGTACCGCGTCCGCGTGCTCACGGTAGACTTCCAGCTCGTCCTCGAGACACGAACGACGTCCCCGGAAGTCGAGCTTCCCGCCGGCGCCCGCGATGGGCAGCTGCGGTGGGAGATCGATGCCGTGCGCGCCGACGGCACGGTCGCCCGCAGGGGCTCGGGTGACGTTGTGAAATCACGGTGAGGGACGACGCCAGGTGACTCCGTTGGTCGCCTGCCATGCCGATTCGTTCCCCTTTCTCCGTTTCCGCTCTCGTTGTCCTCGCCGCCTTGGTCCCTGCGTCGGCGCAAGCCAACTCTCCCGTGGGGCACGCGGACCGATCGCAATACGTCGAGGTGATGAAGCGCGGGAATCTGGTGGTGAAACTGCACACCTCGTCGTGTCGCCTCGCGATCACGGACACCGCTACCCCGCGCGCAAAGAGCGTCAAGGTCAGCGATCTGACCGAGAATGCGACCTTCTACAACTTGCAGTGCAGGCCCGGGAAGTCCGGGTGCGTCACCAACCACGGGTCGGGTGCCGCGTCTTGGACCCCGCCGATCTCGGGCTTGGACCACGACGAGGAACGACTGCAGACGGCGGCGCTGCAGTGCTCGGTGGGCATGGTGTCCGGTGCCGACCATTTCGATTGGCACTGGCGCAGCGGAAGCGCAGCCGCGAACACGAGCCTGACGTCGTCGAGCAAGCGACGATTCGCCCGCGACGAGTTCCGTCGCGGAGTCTTGCGTAATCCTCCCTCGAACGCGGTCGACTTCGGTTCATGGCAGCGGGCCGCGCCCAAGGGGATCTGCCGCGTTCGTTTCTTCGGCGCGGACTACCTCGGCACGATCGAGCACACCAGCACCGACAACGCCGTGTCGGGCCAGACGAAGTGGGGATGGTCGACGAGCAAGCACCGCTACGTTTCGTCTTCGCTCGGCACCGGTACCAAGTGCCGCGTGCGGTTCACGAACTCTTCGATCAACGGCGTGCCCGATATCGGCTCGTTCAAGCACTTCGATGTGCTGCGTGCGCCGGATGGTCATCGGTGGTCGAACTACACCCCGGGGGCGACCGTGCCCTCCGACGCGGTCGTACTGGGGACTCGGCGCAACAAGGCGGTCTACGCCTGTCGAGTTCGAGAAACCTTCTTCGGCCCGAAGAACCACACGCAGGGGCTGCAGTTGCACCACCGCGACTACGCAATCGGCTACTACGTGGACGGAAGCAACGAGTGTGTCGCGCCCGATACCAAGCCCTACGGCGCCAACGTGAAGATCCAGATCCTCCGAAATCCCATCTGATTTCGTCGAGGGCGAGGCGGTCGATGCCGCATGGAACGCTCTCGCGAAGAAGTAGCAGCGCTCAGCGCTGCGGGAAGTACTGGCTGTGAACGTCGTCTCGCGAGACGTCGGGATCCACCAGCAGGCGCAGCTCGACGATCTCGTCGATGAAGATCTTGGAGACCGCCGCGATGCCGCCGTCGGGATCGAACTTCGCATCGGGTCCACCTGCCGACTTCACGAACGCCTCGACCTTGGCGTGGCGCTGTGGGTCTGCGCCCTTGCCGGTCGCCGGGCTCAGTAGCGCGATCCCGGCGTCGAGCATTGCGAAGTAGCGACGCTCGAACTCCTCGGGAAGATGTTGGGTGGAGACGGCTTTGTCGCGCAGCTCCTCGAGCACCCCGCGGGCGGTGGTTGCGTCTCCCGCAATCGCGATGGCGCGGTAGGTGTCGACGTACTCACGAAGCAGGGCCTTGGCAGCCTGCCGGCCCTCGGCCTCGTGATCCGCCTCGCCCGTCTTCGCCGCCGTGGGGCTGGACTTGGGCTCCTTCTTCGAGGTGCACGACAACGACAGCGGGCCGAGCAGACAGGCCAACACCACGGTGCGCATGCGGGGAAGGTACCAGGCTCAGCGTGCGTCTTGCAGTGCGGGGAAGTCGGCGGCGGCCTCGGGATCGACGGCGAGCTCTTCCCGGAGCATTGGCCGAGTCTCGGGGTCCTCGTCGGCCATCGTGGCGACTTCCTCCTCGAGCTCGGGGAACACCGCGAGGAGCTCGAGCAGCTGACCTGGACCGATGCCGCTGGTCGTCATGACCAGTCGAGTGTCCAGATTGGCCTCGAAAACGTAGTCGTCGAACACGATGTCGCGCGGGTCGGGAAAGTCCGCGGCGAACAAGGCCTCGACCATGCAGTCCACCAGCTCGGGCTGGCCTGCATCTTCGAGGATCTCGACGCTGTCGATGACGGCGCCGGTGGAGGGCTCGCCGATCACCTTGGCGCGGACCGAAGCAACACCAGTCGCGTTCGCGGGGGCGGCATCGAGGCACGACTGGATTGCCCGCTCGCTCGGCTCGAGCGGAAGGAACGCGGCCTCGAGCACTTCGGCGATCGGGTCCGACGCTTCGGAGTCTTCCGGCGTTTCCAACGCCGCAGGTGGGGGCGGTGCATCGCCGGACGCTCGCCGGCGCTCGCGAGCCCGGAGGATCGCCTCGCGGCGAGGATCTGGATTGATCCGCGTCGCGGTTTGGGCCGGAACTGGATCCGGGGACGCCGAAATGGTCTCCGTCGCGGGCGTCGAATCTTCGGGCAGCGCCCAGGCGCATCCCACCGCCACCGCCAACGCGGCCAGTGACGCCGAGCCGATCGTGAGCAGCGATCCTCCACCGAGGCCAGCGGCTGGAGCGGTGGCCTTCGACCACGTCGACCACGGCACCGCGACGATGGCCGCCCACGGACGATCACCCCGCCAACGCGCGTCGAGGTCCTCGCGCACGCGCTTGCGCGCACGAGCCAGGCGCGTCCGGACGGTCGAGGGAGGCTCACCGAGGTCGGCTGCAATCTCCTCGGCCGTGCGCTCTTCGAGGTGGCGAGCCACGAGCAGCGCGCGAGTCGGCTCGTCCAGACCCTCGAGCACGGTCTGTACCTCGCGAGCGACTGCGATCGCATCCTCGGTCGGCTCGACGGGGTCGCGTGCCCGGTTCGCGTAGCTGATCTCGCGGCGGAGTCGACGCCCCCGCGCCCGCTGCCGCATCTTGAACAGGTTGCGGGTCACGGCGGCAAGCAGACCGCGGGACGGCGGCGTGGGCTCCTCCGCGAGCGCGACGAGCACGTCTTGGGCGAGGTCTTCGCCTTCCTCGACGCTCCGACACAGTCCCTGCGCGAACGCGATCAGCCAGCGGATTTCCTCGGTTTCCGGCATCTCGGTCCTCTAATTGCCGCCGCAGACCAGAGTGTCCCACGCGGGCTCGGGCCAACGCCGACTCCGACCGGAGGCAGCTCACACAAGAGCACTGATCGATATCGGCGCGGCGTGGTCTTTGCGGCCGAACCCCACGCCCCCATGCACGTCCTCGACAAGATCAGCCGTTTCTCCGCCCGACGTCCGGTCGCGGTGCTTCTGACCACCCTGCTCCTCGCCATCGTCGCCGCGCTCGGCTCGATTCGTCTGCAGATCGACACCGATCCGGAGAACATGCTGCCCAGCGACGACGCGGTTCGCGTCCGCAATGCCGAGATCGAGGAAGAGCTCGGCGAGGGACCGATGGTCATCGTGGGTGTCTTCGGTGACGTCCGCGGAGCCGAAGCGCTGTCGGCGATTGGGCGCGTGCACGAAGGACTGGTCGCCCGCGACGATGTCGTGGACGGCTCCACGGTGAGCGTTGCGTCGTTCTTCGGCGAGGCTCCAACCACGCAGGCCGATGCGTCGACGATCGTCGCACGCGTCGAGGCGGACCCGCTTCTGGCCGGCAACGTCCTGTTCGCCGACGAGTCGGGCGCGGCCCTGTTCGTCGGCTTGACCGAGAAAGGAGCTGCGACCGAAGTCGCCGACGCGGCGCGCGAGTTGATCGCCGAAGAGCCGGCGCTGGCTGAGCTCGAGACCGCGATCGGAGGCCAGCCGCTGGCCGAGGATGCGTTTGGTCAGGAGATGTTCGTCCAGATGGCGGTCTATGCCCCGCTCGCCGGGATGGCCGTGTTCGGGCTGATGCTCGCCTTCTTTCGCCGACTCCGGCTGGTCGTGCCGGCGATGGCACTCGCCATGTCGACCGTGATCGTGACGATGGGGGCGCTGATCGGCAGCGGCAACACCCTGCACATCATGAGCTCGATGATCCCGATCTTCCTCATGCCGATCGCGATCCTCGACAGCGTGCACGTGCTCAGCGAGTTCTACGATCGCTACGACGGCAAGGATCGCGCTCGAGTGATGACCGAAGTGCTCGCCGAGCTGCGACGCCCCCTCGGCTTCACGTCGCTGACCACCGCGGTTGGCTTTGGCAGCCTGGTCCTCGTCCCGATCCCGCCGGTTCGGGTGTTTGGTGCGTTCGTGGCCCTCGGCGTCGCAGTGGCCTGGCTGTTGACGTTCACGCTCTTGCCCGCGCTCGTCTGTTTGGGCAAGGAAACCCCGCTGCGTGCCTCGGATCGCAAGCGACAGAGCTGGCTCGCCCGTATCGGCACGGGCATCGGCCGGCGCCATCGCCTGATCCTCGCTGCGTTTGCCGTGAGCGCGGCGCTGTGCGGGCCCGGGCTGATGAACATCGCGGTCAACGACAACCCGGTCCGGTGGTTTCGTGCGGACCACCCGGTGCGCGTTGCGACCGACCGGCTCGGGGATGCGATGCCCGGCACGTTCACCGCCAACCTGCTTGCTCGCGCCGAGGACCCGGCAACGCTCGACGATCCGCGGACGCGTGCGGCCATCGACGAGCTCGCCGAAGCCCTGCGACGGCATCCCGAGGTTGGTGCCGCGCAGACCTACGTCGACCGCGAGCACGCACTGCTGCGCTCGGACGGCCTGGCCAACATCCGTCTGCAGCTCCACACCGGCGACAACACGTCGATGCAAGCCGTGGTGGACGCGGCGTCTGCCCATTTGGAGCGTCACCCGATCGCGGGCGTCGAGCTGGACTGGGCGGGGGCGGCCTACCTCAACCTCGTCTGGCAGCAGAAGATGGTCGAGGGCATGATGCTCGGCTTTGCCACGACGCTGGTGGTGATCTTCGGGCTGCTGGTGGTCCTGTTCCGTTCGTGGGCCTGGGCGCTGTTCGGCATGGTGCCCGTGCTGTGGACGGTGCTCGTGGTCTACGGCGCAATGGCTTTTCTCGGTCGCGACTACGACATGCCGGTTGCCGTGTTGTCGACGATGGTGCTCGGCATCGGTGTCGACTTCGCCATTCACTTCGTCGAACGTTACCGAGCCCTCCGCCGTCGGCATGGGTCGTCGGAACGGGCGCTGGCCGAGTTCTTCGGCGAGCCAGCGCGTGCCATGACCCGCAACGCCGTGGTCATCGCGGTGGGCTTTTCGCCCCTGCTGCTGTCCTCGCTCGTGCCGTACGTCGTGGTCGGCATTCTGCTGTCGTCCATCGTCGGACTGAGCTGGTTGTCGTCCATCGTGGTCCTGCCCTCGCTGGCTTCCGTCGGAACCGGTCGGTGATCCGAACGCGCGTGTCCGGCGTTTCCCGGAGCGATCATGAGACACGCAACCCGCCTCCACTCACGCAACATGGCCCTGCTCGCCGCGCCGATCGTGCTCTTGCTCGGTTGCAGCGACGACGGCTGGGCCCCCAAAGGCGATGGCACGGGTACCACCGGCGGATCGGACGGCGACGGCGACGACGGCGATCTCCTGCCCAACCCCGAAGAAATCCCGCCGGGCCTCGACTCCAGCGGGGATGGTGTGCCGGCCGCTCTGCCTCCGGCGGGCTGTGTGACACACAATCTGCGCGCCTTCGCCTATCCGATCTACGCGAATGCCGACGGTGTCGAGGTCGTCTCGCCTGGCGAAGACGCTCACCCCCTCGTGTGCGTCGGCGCCGGTGATGTCTCGACCCACGGCCATTTTGCGGAGATCACGATTTGCGGGCCTCAGGGCACGGACGACGTCGACATCGCCGATGCGATGCTCGCCGACGCGATCGCCCAGTGCGAAGAACAGCTGCTGGAGTCGTTCGAAGCCTACTGGCCCGGACTGCAAGAAGAGTATGACCACGCGCTCGAGCCGGGCGAGGTGGACTCCTTCTCGCTGTCCCGCGTGGCCTGCGTCCCGGCCGTCGGTGAACCCGATCCATATTTCGACCAGGCCACCGGTTCGTGCACCGGCCACGATGACAACGCCGTCCCCAACCTCGACCCGCGGTGGATCGAGGCCGACAGCGACTGGGACTACTGCGCGCAGGCCAATGCGTTCGACTGCCACGTACCCGAATTGGTGGAGGTCGAGGCCGAGGTCGGGGCCGCGGCAGCGCCGACGGTTTGCGAGGCCTATCACGAGCAGGTCGCCATGGACATCGTCCTGGAGAGCGACGGAGACCACTTCACGGCGACGATCGAGTCCAGCCTCGTCGAGTCTCTGCTCTCACTGGACGTCGCTCACTGCGAGAAGAACCCCTACGACGGCTACACCTTCAGGGCGATCGAAGGTGACTCGATCTTCGCCGCCGTGGGCTTCCGCCCCGGTGACGCACCCAAGAGCGTGCAAGCGCTCGAGGCTGGCGAGCCGGTCGGACCCAAGTTCCAGCTCGGCGAAGAACCGGGACAAGAGCTCACCGCCTTCGCTGGGCTGTTCGGTGTCACCGGAGAAGCGCCGACCGGGCTGCGAGTCGCGTTCGAGCGCGGTGGCGTCGAGATGACGCTCGACCTCGCGGCTCAGTGAACGTCCGGGCCCCGTCTCGGGGCCCTTGAGACTCCCGTCCGAGCGCCGGTCCGATGTCGGCGCTCGGTCGGGGCGACTCGAAGCACCCCTTAGACCGCCGTGCGTAGGTGCGTACGGACCAGTCGCTCGAGCTGAGGACGGTCGAGTGGCTTGATGAGGTGCTCGGTGCAACCGGCGTCGCGGGATCGCTGAGCCGCGGACTCGGTCTCGTCGCCGGTCACCGCGATGATCGGAAGATCGCGTTCCGACCGGTGCTTGCGAATCTTGCGGGCGACCTCGTCTCCATCGAGCCCCGGTAAGTTCATGTCGAGCAGGACGAGGTCGATCGCCATGTCTTCTACGCGTTCGAGGGCGTCCTCGCCGGTGCCGGCCTCGACGACGGTCATGGGTCCCAGGCGCGAGAGACGACGCGCCGTGATTGCGCGCAGATCCGGTGCGTCGTCGACGAGCAGCACGACGGGAGCGGACGGAAGCCAGCGCTCGAGCGTGTCACGGAGGGTCGACGCGTCGCAGGGCTTGGTCAGGTAGGCGTCGATGCCCGCATCCTCGCAGGCGCCATCATCAGCCCGCGCATGGGCGGACAGGGCGATCACCGGAGCGCGCCTGCGATCGCATCGAGCCTCCAGCGTTCGCAGCGCTCGGGCAAAGCCGAAGCCATCTAGGTTCGGCATGCCGATGTCTGTGATGACCAGTGCGTAGGCTTGTTGGCGCGCTTTCTCGAGGGCGATGCGCCCGTCCGATGCGGTGTCGACGTTCAAGCCGAGCTCCCGCAGCTGCCAACGTACGATCGCGAGGTTGTCCGGATCGTCGTCGACCAACAAGACGCGGCCACGACCACGGAGGCTGCCCTGGAGTGCGGTCAGGCGCGTGAGCGTGGGGCGATGGCGCCGCCCCGACGACCGGTGAGGCGTGAGCGCGGCCCGAAGCACATCCTCGGTCACCGTCCGGCGCAGCGGCTTGGCGACCTGGCCGGCAAGCTGGGCTCCCTCGTCATCGGGCGCGGACGAGCCGTCGAAGACACGCACCCGAGGCACGGTGGCCAATCGTTCGAGCGACGACAGCAGCGGGTCGAGGTCTGATTCGGCGCGCCCGAGGTCGTCCGGATCGTAGAGAATCGCGTCGACGGTCGGCATCGACTCCAGCCACTCCGACTCGAGTCGTCCGGGCGGCTGAGTGACGACCTCGCACTCGAGCGCTCGGAGCAGTCGCGTCGCCGCTCCGACTGCCGCCGGCGAAAACCCCAGCAAGGCGACCGTCTTGCCCCGCAGCGGTCGGTTCTGTCGCGGCGAGGCGGCGCGCTCGAGCGGAAAGGACGCCGTAAAGGTGCTCCCGCTTCCATGCTCGCTCCGAACGCTGAGCTCGCCGTTCATGAGGTTCGCAAGCGCGCGGCTGATGCTGAGTCCGAGTCCGGTTCCCGGAACTGCGACGGCGCGCGAGTCCTTGACGCGGACGAAGCGGTCGAAGATCCGAGCCAGATGCTCCTGCGGGATCCCGCGACCCGTGTCCTCGACTTCGAAGCACAGTCGTCCCTTGTCGCGTGAGCCCGTGCGCGTGTGGGCTCGTACGACGACGTGCCCGCTCGCGGTGAACTTGATCGCGTTGGAGACGAGGTTGGTCAGGATCTGGCGAACGCGGTCAGGGTCGCCGCGCACGGCGGTCGGGACGTTCGGATCGATGTCGACGACGAGCTCGAGCTGGTTGTCGTTGGCGTGACTCACCAACGCTTCTGCCACGTCCTCGACGAGCGTGACCGGGTCGAAGGTCGCACGCTCGAGCCGGACTTCGTCGGCCTCGAGCTTGGAAAACTCGAGCAAGTCGCTGATCTGGTGGAGCATGTTGGACGCGTTGAGTCGCAGGCGCCGGACCAGACGGGTCTGATCGTCGTCCAGGCCCGTACCCGAGAGAATCTCCGACGCGCCAACGACCACGCTCAACGGCGTCCGAAGCTCATGACTCATCATCGCGAGGAACTGAGACTTCTGCTCGTTGGCGGAGACGGCAACTCGGCGCGCCTTCTCCAGCGAGCGGCGTGTGACCTCGAGCTCCGTGACGTCCCGGTAGATCCACATGTGGCCGACAGAGCGACCGTCGGTACTCACCGGGACGTAGTCGCGCTCCAACGAGCGCCCGTCCGCGAGCTGAAGGCGCTCGCCGGTCACGACGTACCGTTCGGTGACCCGCTCGGCGATCTTCGCAATGAACGTCTCGGGGTCCTCGAACAGGATCTTGACGTTCTGGCCGGCTTCCTCGCAGTCCGACCCGACCATTGCGTCCGGCGGGACCGGAATCGCAAACATCTCGCACAGCGAGGTGTTGGTGACCACGACGCGCCGCTCGTCATCCTCGACGAGAATGCCGAACGGGAGCTGTTCGATCAGAGCGTGAAAGCGGCTGACCGCGCGGGCGATTTCCGCGGCACGACGCTCGAGGACCTCCTCGAGCTCCACGTTGACGGTGCGAAGACGATTGTTGGCCTCGTAGAGCTCGCGGCTCTTCTCTTCGAGCAGGCGCTCCGATTCCTTGCGGGCACGTCGCTCGCGTTCGAGGGCACGCAGCAGCGTGGCGACGTCTGGCGAATCGCTCATGCCGCCGGGGTCAGCACGAACTCGACCGCGTTGTCCGAGGAGTCGCTGAGCTCGCGCCGCTCGATGTTGATCGTTTCGCCGAAGTGCTCGGCGGCCGCCGTGAGCATCGCGTGCGCGAAGTCCCCGAGGCATCGGTGCGAGTGGTAACGGACGACCATTCGCTCGCCGTCGCGGGTACACTCGAATCGGGGCGGGGCGGCATCGGGGTGAAGCTTGCGCACCGTCGCGTGAATCGAGGGTTCGAGTCCATCGAGCAGCTCGAATACGGATCCTGGCGTTGCTCCGCCGGCGGAGGCTTCCGGACGTGAGAGGAACACCGGAAGCAGATGACGGGCGAACTCCTGAACCAATGCGCCGAGAGACTCGCCGGTGGCCTTCGAGAGCTCCACGAGCAGACGCACGAGCTCCCGATGGTCGTACCGTGCGACGGCGGTGTAGCTGCCTCCGGTCTCCGTGTTGGCCGCGGTCAGAGCCGCGTCGACCTTGGCGAGCCCATACCGCGCCTCGGCGGCTTCGAGCAGCTCCGTGAACACCACGCCCATCATCGTTGCGCCTCCAGTTGGTGGGTCAGAGCCGTGAGCCAAGTCGAGATCAGCGCCGCCAGTTCCGCGATGCGACCACGGTCGCCAGCGTGCCCTGCTGTTTCGAGCTCCGCGCCGAGCGAGCCCAGCTCGGGAAAGCCGTAGGACGGTGCCGCACCTTTGAGGCGATGACCCACCCGAGCTGCCGCTTGGTCGTCACCGCGCTCGACGGCATCGGACAGGACCTTCATGTCGGCCAGCCTGGACTCTAGAAACAAGGGCAGCAGCTCGCGGGCGTCCTCGTCCATGGCGTCCAGTTTTGGAACCGGTGTCGAATGGTGGAGCGCAGTCACGTTCGCCTTCCAGAGCAAGGAGCGGGCCACCTCTTCTTGGGTCGAGGATCGGCGCTCTGCAAGATGTGTCGGCGAATTGGTCTCAAGCTGAGACGGCACTGGGCCGATTTGCGACACACGATCTGTCTCGTATTGAGAGAGAGACAACGTGCTTTCGAATGGCACGGAAGTTGTTTCAGTCAGACCCATGTCCATGTCCCTGCCCATGATCGAGGTGAGCGATGACCCCACAGAGCGGACGGACGACCACGGTCTCGTACTCGTGGTCGACGACGATCGAGCGATCGCGCAGCTGACCGCTCGTTGGCTCGAGCGCGAGGGCTTCCGCGTCGCGACGCACTCGAACGCGGAGTCGCTCTTCAGTGCGTTTGCAGAGACGCTTCCCGACGCGGTCTGCCTTGATCTCGGCCTGCCCGGGATGAGCGGACAGGATGCGCTTGCGCAGATTCGAAAACACCACAGCACCGTCCCCGTCATTGTGGTCACGGGGGAGCGCAAGCCGGAGACGGTGGTCGCGGCGATGCAGGGTGGTGCCTACGACTACCTCGCCAAGCCGCTGGAGCGCACCAAGTACGTTGCGTCGGTTCGCAATGCCGTCGAGCGTCACCGGCTGTCGACCAAGGTTCGGCAGCTCGAGCGCGACTCCGTCGGTGCCGGCTTCGCGGGCCTCGTGGGGCGCTCGCCCGCGATGCGGAGTCTGTATCGCCAGCTCGACCGAATCGCCGCCAGCGACATCACCGTGCTCGTGCACGGCGAGAGCGGCACCGGCAAGGAGTTGGTGACGCGAGCCATTCACGACAACAGCGCCCGCCGGGACGGCCCGCTCGTGGCGGTGAACTGTGCTGCGATTCCACAGTCCCTTCAGGATGCCGAGTTGTTCGGCCACGAGAAGGGGGCGTTCACCGGCGCGGACCAGGCACGACCGGGGCGTTTCGAGCAGGCAGACGGCGGAACGCTCTTCTTGGACGAGGTCGCCGAGCTGTCCTTGCCGCTGCAGGCGAAGCTCCTTCGCGTGCTGCAGGAGCGCACCTTCGAGCGCGTCGGCGGCCGCAAGACGATGCGCACGGACTTTCGGCTCGTCGCCGCTACGCACCGTGATTTGTCGGAGATGGTGGCTCGCGGCGAGTTTCGCGAGGACCTCTTCTTTCGCCTCGCGGTGCTCGAGCTGCAAGTTCCGCCCCTGCGGGAGCGCACCGGTGACGTGGAGCTCCTGACCCATCGCTTCTTGAGCGAGCTCAGCGAGGGCGAGGTCCCCGAGCTGACCGACGCCGCGCGAGACGTCCTGCTGCACTACGCATGGCCAGGGAACGTCCGGGAGCTTCGGAACGCGCTCCAGCGAGCAATCGTGGTCTGTGACGCGAGCCGCATCGACGTGGGGGACTTTCCGCCGCGTCTGCGCGCCGCGGTCGAACCGACCCTCGCGTCCGCGCCGGTCTCCCTCCCCACGCCCGCTGCGCCGGCCAACCAACCCCCGCCGACGGCGGTTCGCTCGCTCGCGGACCTCGAGCGGAGCACGATCGAGGAAGCGCTTCAGGCGACCGGGGGCAACGTCTCGGAAGTGACCCGGCGCCTCGGCATCTCGCGCGCCACCCTGTATCGCCGTCTCAAAAAATACGGTCTGCGATAGCCGTGTCTCACGGTGAGACAGTGGTGTGTCTCGTCGAGAGCACCGACGCGAGAAAACCGGCGCGAATGGACATCGCGATACGGCACGCAGCTTGCTCTGTTGGGAGGCGTGAATGTTCCGTGTCATGAGCCCGAGAGCCTCCGACCCCAGACTCGCGAAGTCGTCGTCGTGGATGACGACGTCGCCGTCGCCGCACTGATGGAGCGCTGGCTGTCGACCGTCGGCGTCAAGGTCCACCACGTCGAGGACGGCCTCAGTGCCCTGTCGGTGGTAGCGACGCACCCCGTCGACGCCGTCTTCGCGGACATCGAGCTGACCAAGGAGAACGGGATCGACTTCGTGCGGCTCGTGCACCTGGTGATGCCTTCGCTGCCGCTGTGCCTGATGAGCGGTCGCATGGAGGAGCACCGTGCGCTCGGAGCACTTCCCGACGGCATGGCCGCGTTCCTCGCCAAGCCGCTGACGCGTACCGCGGTGCTGCGGCAGGTTGCCGCGATGTCGGACCGTGTGGCTCAGGCCGTCTGAACTGCCGCTTGTTCGGCGAACGAAGAAGGGCGCCCGTCAGCTTGGCCGGGCGCCCTTCTTCGTTGCCGTCGTCGTCGTCACGCTCCCACAGCCACCTCGACCGCTTCATTCAGCACATGGCTGACGAGGTCGCCCAGGGAGCCGCGCTCGTCGTGTGCCGTCGAGACGAAGCCCGGCATCATGTCGACGACGAGCGGAAAGCCGATCGCATCCCGCCGGAAGCGAACCGTTGCGTGGCCGACGAGCTCGACGGCAACGGCGGCCACCTTCGCGAGACGCTTGAGCACGCCGGCGTCAGCAGGGCCCTCGAGCAGCTGCGGTCGCCCCGTGCGCTGGACCCGGCGCGCAGCTCCGGCCTCCGTGCTGCCGTCTGGGCGGCGTGACACATCGACCCAGATCTCCTCACCGGGCAGATACTCCAGGCACAGCTCCTCCTCCTCCACGGACTCGTCGATGGCGGCGAAGCGCGAGGGGCCACCCAGTAGGCTGTCGCGACTTCGCACGACCCAGGTCTCGAAGTGGTCCTCGGGCAGACGCCGTCGGGACAGGGGAACCGGAACGACGCCGGCGAGGGTGCGGAGCAGCCGCGAGCGGTCGCGAAAGACCTCGAGGGTGTCGGCGTCCGGCGCGAGGATGCGCAGACCAGCGTCATCGAACCGCTGCTTGGCTCGGGTGATGGCCACGATGTCGGATTCACCGGTCGGGACGACGATGCGGGCGCCCACGCGGCGGGCGATCGCGAGCACGGCGGACACGTAGTTCGGGTCGGACGCCTCGGGAAGGAAGAAGCATGTGGAGGCCCGAGTCGCGCGCGCGGTCTGAACGCCAGGAAGCGACATCGCAAGCACCACGCGTTGGCCCGAGGCGGCCATCGCTCCGGCGGCGGCGGCGGCCGAACGCGTACCGTGGCCCGTCACCAGCGTCGTCGTGCGCAGGCCAGGGCGCGCTCGACGGGACCATCCATAGGTGGTGTGGGTGGTGAGGTTGCGAGGGCCGTGTTCGATGACGGAGCGCGGCTCATCGGGGCTGGCCTCGGTGCATTGCGGAAGTTCGAGCGTCGCTTTCATACCGCGTCGAGATCAGAGCAAGCGCCGCGCCAGGCGAGAATCGTGTCGGCTCGCGGGTGGGGCGGGGCGACTTGATCCACTTCGAGCCACAGCGAATCACCGCGCTGTCTCGATTCGAGACGCGACGAGCCACATGGCGTGCAAACCCGCGTCTGCGCTCCCCGACGGACTGGCACGGCCGTTGCTCATGTAATCCAGCGATGCTCACTGCAAGCTCCTCGAGCCAGGTCGCCGCGCTGGTTGACGTGTCCGCGCCCCCGAGTCGCATTCGGCCCGCGGTCGAGCGCGCCGGTCGATCGGTCGTCGCCTTCTTCAAGAAGCTCGCTGCGCCGACCTCCGCGTCGCAGAAGGTCATCCCGCTGCGGGCGTTGGCCGCGGCCGAGGGATTCGAGCCCCGCCCAAAGACCGAAGCCTCGACGATCTTGGCGGTGGGCGCTCATCCCGACGACGTCGAGATCGGCTGCGGTGGAACGCTGGCGCTCCACGCCGCCCGCGGGGACCGAGTGATCATCTTGACGCTGTGCGCCGGAGAGCAGGCTGGTCATCCGGGGCAGCGCGCGACCGAGTCGTCGCGGGCGGCGGAGCGAATTGGTGCGGAGCTGGTGCTCGAACAGCTCGACGACACGCGAATCCCGGAAGGGCCGGCGACGATCTCGGCCATCGAGCGCGTCGTTCGGGCGGTCTCGCCGGACGTCGTCTACGTCCACACGGAGCAGGATCGCCACCAGGACCACCGCAACGTGCATCGAGCCGCGATGGTCGCCACGCGGAACGTCCCGAGCGTGTACTGCTACCAGAGCCCGTCGACCACGACTGCGTTTCAGCCGACCCGCTTCGTTCCGATCGACGAGCAGCTCCAGACCAAACTCGAGCTCCTCGCTCTGTACGACTCGCAGTCGAGCACCAAGGGCTACCTGGCGCCGCGTCTGATCGAGGCAACCGCGGTCTATTGGGGCCGCTTCGCCGGAGCAGGAGTCGTGGAGCCGTACGAGGTCGTTCGCGAGCGTCAGGAGATCCGCTAGCCATGAAGACGATCGACGAAGACATGCACGTTCACTCGACGTTCTCGGACGGACGGCACTCTGCATTCGAGGTGCTCCGGTCCGCTCGCGCGCGTGGCATCAAGCGGCTGGGCTTTGCCGACCACGTCCGTCGCGACTCCGACTGGCTGCCGACCTACGTTCATTGCCTCCGTCGCATGCGAGCGCATACCGAGACGGAGATCGTGATCGGCGTCGAAGCGAAGCTCCTCGACGGGCTCGGCACCCTCGACGTTCCCGACGCGCGCGAGGGCGTGGAGCGGATCCTGGCGGCGGACCATCGTCTGCCCTGGCACGGGCAGCTGCTCGGACCGCGGCAGGTGCGAGAGGCGATGGGCGCCGGCTTGCTGAGCGCCGCGGAAGTTCACGAGACGCTGCTGGCTGCGTACGAGGGCTGCGCGCGGCGCTACCAAGGCGTGCAGCTGGCCCACCCGCTGAGCCTTCTCGCTCGCGTTGGCGTCCCCGAAGCCGATATCCCGCGCTGGCGCCTGCGCCGGTTTGCTGCCGTTCTTGCGGAGGCGGGGGCGGTGGTCGAGGTCAGTGAGCGCTGGAAGTGCCCCACGCGCGAGACCTTGAAGATCCTCGCCGAAGAGGGCGTGACGATCGTGGCGAGTACCGATGCCCACGACGCGGGGATGGTGGGGCGCTACGACTATGTTCGCGAGGCGACGCGCGGACTCGCCTGGAGGGCCTGAGCATGGCTCTGCGCAGGTGGGGCCGAGCACTGTGCGTTGCGGTGGCGTTGGCAAGCGTGCCGGGCGTCGCAGCGGCGGACGAGGGCGCTCAGGCCGACGAGCGAGCCATCCTCGCCTTCCATCGCGATGGAGCGGATGCCTTCGACGTGCTGTCGGAGACGATCGCCGACGGGTCGGACCACCCCCGTGTTCATCTGTACTACGCGCTGGCGGAGCGCGAGCGCGGAAACCTGGCGACGGCCGCCGACGTGCTGCGCCGAGCGCTCGAACGTCCGTCGGATCTCGAACGCGAGCTCGGACTCGAGCTGGCCGTCACGCTGAGCTGGGACGGCAAAGCAACAGAGGCGCGAGAGGTCTACGAGTCGGTGCTCGCCCGTGACCCGAGTGACCACGCGGCCCGGATGGGCCGGGCCCGCATGTTCGGCTGGGAGGGGCGCCATCGCGACGCTCGGCGGGCGTTCGAGCAGCTGCTCGAGGACGACCCGAAGGACGTCGAGGCGCTGTTGGGGTTGGCGTCGGTCGAGGCTGCATCCGGGCGCCGCGGCAAGGCGTTCGCTGCCTACGATCGTGCCCTCGAGCTCGATCCCGACAACTTGGAGGCGCGCAAGAACGTCACCAAGCTCGAGGAGCAGCCGCGCTTCAGCGCGAGCGCGGGCGCAGGCTACGCCAACGTCGCCGGGGTTCATCACGCGGGCCAAGCGGAGCTCGACGTCGCATTCGAGGCCCGCTCGTGGTCGACCATCATCGCGGGCTACGCATCCTCGGTGATGCGCTTCGATGATCCCACGAGCGGAGACGCCTTCATCCAGCAGCACGTCGGACGAGCCGGCGTTGCCTTCAACATCCGGCACCGTCTCTACATCGTGCCGGAGTACCAGGCGCTCGTGACGAGCGAGGCGCACCACCATGGGCTGTCGCTCGGCGTCGCCGTTGTCGCCGCTGACTGGCTCACGGTGTCCGGCGCGGCACGTCCGGGCGTGTGGTCGGATGGACACTTGGACGTCCTGACGCGCGTGAGCGTGGAGGCGAAGCTCGGCCGCCGCGTCCGTCCGTCGGGCCACTGGTACTACTACCGGGACCCGGACCGCGGCGCCGAGAGCAACGCCGTCGTGGGCAAGCTGACGGTCGACGTCGTCAAGCGCCTGTCGCTCACGGCAGGGGGCGGCTGGCAATACGACCGCATGTTTCACGGCGCGATCGGCCTGGGCCAGGTCGACGTCACGATGGCGGATCGCTTCGGGCTCTACGGACGCTACGAAGTCTCGACTGGCGCATTCGTGCGCCAAGCCGCCACGGCCGGCGTGCGCATGAAGCTGTGAAGACGTCGCGCAGGGCTTGGCTGGCCGGAGTCGGCTCGCTCGTCGGCTGTCGGCTGAAGTCGGACTTCGACGAGGTGCCTGGCCGCTGGCTTCGAGCCGGTGGCCAGACGTGGCGCGTGCGCGACGACGTGACTCCGGCTGACCCGGGGCTCAATCGCTGGCGGGCTGACCGACGCGCAGTGCGGGCGGATGGAGGTCGGTTGCAGCTGACCGCGCACACCGACCGACGGGGCCCCTTTGGCGCGGAGCTGTGGGTGCCGCTGGCGAGGGACGCACGCGTCTCGCTGACGGTCGACGCTGGCGACGGCCTGCATCCCGAAGACGTGCTGGGGCTGTTCCTGTTCCGCAGTGCGGCGTGTGAGGTCGACATCGAGATCGCGCGTTGGGGCAATCGCGACGCAGCGGACACGTGGCACACGACGCCCGGCGAAGAGAGTCGGACGGCGCGGCTCGGAGCCGATCGTGGACGCTCCCACCACACCATCGCGGTCTCGACGGACGCAATCGTGCTCGAGTCCCAGACCCTTGCGGGGTCACTTCGCACGGTCTGTCGCGTGCCGCGATGTCTGGGGATCGAGCACGTCCTCCACCTCAATCTGTGGCGTCGGGATCGCGTCATCCGCCCCGACACCACCGTCGAGCTCACGTTCGACTGACCCGGCTACGACGTTGCGGGGGTCGCACGCCGCCGCAGCATGATGATCGTGATGCCGAGGATGAACACCGAGGCAGCGATCCAGATGACGTCGAGCCACCGTCGGCGCAGCTGCTCCATGCTCGGGGGCGCCGGGCGGCCCTCGGGTGATGTCGTCGAGCCCGTCACCGCGATCTGGGGAGTGCCATCGGTGGGCGCCTCCTCGTCGAAGGACACCCAGCGATCACCCGCCGTGAGTGCGCGTCGCCCACTCAGCCCACCGAGTGGGGGCACCACAATCTCCCTTGGGCGCCCGGCCGGAGTGAGCTCGAGGACACCGTCGCTCAGCGCCAGGTACGTCGCTCGCCTCGCGTCGACGACCGGCATGTCCAGGTCGCCGACGGTGTCGAACCAGTGGGTGCCGCGTCGGTCGACGTCGACCTGATCGCTCGACGATGGAACATCGCCGACGATGACGTGTGCCCCAGCCTCGTCCTCGGTGAACCTGAAGCCGGGGCCCCGCGGTCCACCGGTCGAGAACGGATAGAGCACCGCGGCCACTTGCGCGACCTCGGTCGCACCGGGGGAGGGCGTCCAGGCAACCGACAGTGCTTCGGGCGCCAGTCGTGAATCTCGGTAGAACGCCGCGATCCCGGTCGGAGCAGGCTCCGCGCGCGGGACCTCGAGCCGCGCCGACGGCAGGACGCTGACCCACGGAAAGCTCGGGTCGGTCGCGTCGCAGCGCCGGCCGTCCTTGGGCGTGAGCGAGATCTCGATATCGATCGGCCACGACGTGCGCTCCCACCAGGCCTTCGGAATTCTGAGGTCGATGTCCGTCGTCTCGTTGGGCACGAAGCCGCGAAGGTCGTAGGTGGCGATGCTGCGTCCGGCGAGTCGCACGACGAGCGTCGCTGTGCCGGTCCAGTCGCCCGTGCCACTCCAGCGGACGGGAAGGCGGAGCATGGGCCATCGCTCGAGCGTCCATGCCGGTGGGCGCACCCATTCGAAGCGGAGCGAGTGCTCGCCCTCTCCACGCGCTTCCCATCCTTCCGGATGACCCGCTCCGGCGACGGTCAGTACCGTCGTCTCGGGGGCGTCATCCAAGCCGCGAGGCGGGACGGACTCGCCTTCGGGTTGGGCGGGCCCCACCAGACACGCACCGGGTCCACAAAGCTCGCGGAACCGCGGCGAGGCAGCCCGGCGGGCTACGGCGGGAAGGTCGGCGTGGGTGCGGGCGAGCAGTCTGAGATCGCCGCCCGCGCCGACGGCCAAGCCAATGGCATCGTCGACCTCGAGCAGCGCGTCGATGTGGGGCTGCCAGCTCGCCGGCGCCGAATCGACGGTCGCCAACACGACACGAGGCCCGGCAATGGTGTCGTCTTCGTGCAGTGGCTCGAGCTCCCAGTCGCGGAGCATGTGGTCGGCGAGCACCGAGGCATGGGTTCCTCCGAGTCGGCCCGAGGCGTCGACGACGTTGATGGGTCCGCGGGCAGTCGAGCGCCACATCGCCGGGAGCTTCGCGATGGGGACCTCCGTGGGCGGCCCAGGGTGATACTCGATCGCCGAGCGCTGTTCCAACACGACCCAGGTCCCCAGCGGGTCGGGCTCGCAGTCGTCGCGGGCAGGTCGCAACGTGGCTTCGACCGCGACCGTGTGCTCGCCTTGGTCGAGCTCACCCAGCGACACGGTCCACGACCCGTCGTCTGAGAGTTGGTTCAGTCGAATGGCGGTGCGTGGTGAACCGTCCACGCTCACCGCGAGCACACTGCGGTTGAGTGCGAGGCCGTCCGAAACGCGCACGTGCAAATCGAGCTCGGCGGCCGTTCCGTCGCGGCCCGCGTGCAGGCTCACCGTGTGGGTCGCTTGGCGTCCTTCCAGCGTCACGTCCGATCCGGCAACGTCGAGCGTGGCGGCGCGAGCCGATCCGGGGAGCGCAGCCAGCGAAGCGGCCAGGATCAGGCGACGAACCCATGTGCTACCCTGCGATTCAGGGACGATCGGGTCCTTGGGGACATGAGCGGGGACGAAGCCGACCTTGCCGAGCGTATCCGGGGTCGCCGGGGCGAGCTGCGAGCGCTCGAACGAGAGATCCGCTGGCTCAAGCGCTTTGCCGTGTTGCTGGCGATGGTGGACGTCGTCGGGATTGCGGTCGTCGTCTTCCGCCTGCACTGGGAGAACTTCGGTGGCTGAGGCCGACCCGCCCCCGCTCGCCGACTTGCTCGAGCCCAGCGGCGACGCGCTCTCGGGCAAGGGAGAAGATCTGGACTTTCGCCTCACGCTGGCCGTGGATGCCCGCCGCGAGAAGGCCTTGATGCTGCGGGTCGTCGTCGTTCTCGAGGTCATCGTGGCCCTCGTCGTGGCACGGGAGATCGTGCTGCTGTTCTTCCTGGACGGGTGAGATGCCGAAGTCGACGGTGGAGACGATGGCCGAGGCTGTCTCGGGAATGGTCGAGGCAGGCTTCCATGCGTCGCTCGAGCGCAACGACAAGCACCGGGACGAAACCCTCGTGTTCGAGCGTTGGCACTGGACGCTGACCCGCGGGGACACCGAGTGCTTCGAGCTCGAGGCGCTTCGCTATCCCAACGGCGCGGAGAGCTTCTTCCTGCAGCTGGTGCGCTTTCACGGGATGCGAACCTTCAGCTTTCCGCTCGACTCGTGGAAGCTGTGGCCGGACCGGATCGAGTTCCGGTACTACACGCATCCCGAGACGGGGCAGGGGCTGACGTTCATCCTCGCGCTCGAGCGGTGACATCAGCCGACCTTTCCGGTCTTCACCGTCTTGTCCCACTTCATCTCGGCCCCGCGCAGCTCGGCGAGGTACGAGGCGAACGTCACCGCGCACAAGAACGAGCCGTAGCCGCCGAGATACAGCAGCGCCGGTCCCAATCGGCTCCAGCGCGTGCCTTCGACGACTTTCGCTGCCCACGCGATGACCATCGACAAAGACAGCCACGCGTACATGAACAGGACCGTGGCGTGGCCGAGCCAGTGGCCCGCAGGGGGACGGACGAGCTCGAGGAGCGGCTCGACCGCAAACGGGAACAGGGCGTGCGTGATGATGCCGAGCGAGATGAAGCCCGGGAACAGGATGCCCTCGAGCCAGGACTTTCGACACGACTCCCAGTCGACGACGTAGGAGCTCGCGGTCACGACGAGGTAGACGATCCCGGCGACGATCCACAGCCCGCGAAAGAGCGCCCAGGCCCAGGCCGGGTCGACGAAGTAGAGGGTGATCAGCGATAGCGACGCACCGATCTGGAACACGGGCATCAGAAACAGAGAGAACCAGATGAACGCCATCGTCAGCGAGCCGAGCTTGCCGTGGCGCCGCGACAGCCAGATCTCGCGAAACTCTCGGGTGACTTGCACGTTGCCGCGAGCCCAGCGCAGTCGTTGCTTCCACAGTCCGGTCAGCGAGTCCGGCTCCTCGGCGTAGACGACGGCGTTGGGTTCGAACATCGCGCGTCGCCCCTCGAGCTGGGTGCGGAACGTGGTGAACGTGTCCTCGGCGAGCGTGTCGTGGAAGATCTCCCCGCCGATTGCGAGAAGGTTCTCTCGCGTGTGCAGCTGTGCCCCGCCCGACAGGCACGCGAGAAAACCGAACGAGTTTTGCGCCCGCCTCGAGCATCCCGTTGCCGTCACGTATTCGAACGTGATGAATCGCTGGACGAAGTTGGGGTCGCGGCTGCCTTCTTTGATGTTGGCCGTGACCGCGCCGACCTCTGAATCGGCCAGGTGCCGCGCGAGCTTGAGGATCGAGTCGTCGGTGTAGATGACGTCGGCGTCCATGATCAGGACGGCCTCGGCCCAATCGCTCTTCCAGATGATGTCCAGGCCGTAGTTGAGCGTGGCGGCCTTGCCCTCGCCGCCGGACACGCGGCGCACGTGAATCACGCGGCCGGGGTATTCCTTGGACTTCTCGATCGCGACCCGGGGCGTCTCGTCCGTCGACGCGTCGTCGATCAGGTACACGCGCAGGCGGTCTTTGGGGTAGTTGAGCGCCATCAGGCGGTCGATCGACATGCCGATGACCGCCTCTTCGTTCCAGGCCGGGATCAGGATCGACAGCCGCGGCGTGGAGCCTTCGCAAGACTCGAGGTGGGTGTTGAAGAACGAAACGACGACGTAGAGGTACTGGTAGAGGCCAGAGACGACCGGGACCACGCCGAGCAGGACGAAGACCGTAGCGATGACTGCGACGAGGCCCATCGGTCGTGTTCCTCAGCCGTTGCTCACGAGCGGCTCGTCGGTCTCTTCCGAGCCGTAGTCGAGCGTATCGGCGTCGAGAAACTGGTTTTGCCAGCGGCGCACGACGGCGATCTCGCGGAAGTCCATGCGCTGGTTGGGGCCCGGGAGGCGCATCGCGTCGCGGACGCAGAGGGTCGGCATGTCCACGCCGGCGGCGGTGGTCAGCGGACCGGTGCCCGGAAAGCGAGGGTTGATCTCGAGCAGCTTCGGTACCCCGTTGTCGTCGCGGCGAAACTGCACGTTCGCGACGCCGGTCAGGTCGATCGCTTCGACGGCGAGGGCGGCAAAGCGCTCGAGCTCGGGGTCTCGCAGTGTCCGCGCTGCGATGGCGACGCCCGAGTCGACCCGCATGCGCTCGCGGGGCACGGTGGCGATCACCACACCGTGACGGTTGCGAAAGACGTCGACGGAGTACTCCGCGCCCGGGAGGTGCTCCATGATCATGTCTTGCTCGCTCGGCGGGATGGCGGCGAGCTGCCCCTGGCTGCGCACGATGTGCACGCCTCGGCTCCCGGCGCCGCTGCGCGGCTTGATGACGGCGGGCAGGGTCCAGTCCTTGGCGCGATGGGATCCACGCCACGGGGCGCTGCGCGCGGTCGGAATGCTGCGCGCGAGCGTGCGGGTCAGCGCGAGCTTGTCTCGGCACAGACGGAGCGCCATCGGTTCGGCCACGGCGACCCGGGTGCCCAAGTCGGTGAAGCGGGCGCGAGCGACCGAAAGCGGCAACAGCTCACTGTCGACGGTGGGAATGACCAGTCCGATCGCGTGCTCGCGGCACAGCGCTTCGATGGCAGCGACGAAGTCCGGATGGTCGCCGCGCGGCACGACGTGGCGACACTCGTCGCCGACGAGATACAGCCCCGAAGCAAGCGGTGAAGCATCGGCGGCGTGGAGCTCCAGCTCCGGCATCGCCTCGGCGAGCCGCTCGAGGACACTGTAGCCAGCGGGGCCACCGGCACCGGTGATGAGGACGCGAAGTCCGGCGAGTTTGTCGGTCGTGTTGTTCATCGTTGCTTACTCCACAGTGACGCTCTTGGCGAGGTTGCGCGGGTGGTCGATGTCGCGGCCGAGGTGACGCGCGACGTGATAGGCGAGAAGTTGAAGGGCGACGGCAGCGAGCAGCGGCTCGGTTGTCGAGCTGGCGTCGGGGATGGGCAGGACCGCTTCCGCGCCCTGCAGGAGGTCTTGGCGTGGACCGACCGCGATGACTCGAGCGCCGCGGGCGCGTACCTCTTCGCAGGTCGAGACCATCTTCGCGGCCTCGTCCCCGGTGGCGAGGCACACGACGGTGACCTCCTCGTCGACCATGGCGAGCGGCCCGTGCTTGATCTCGCCGGCGGGGTACCCGAACGCCGGCAGGTAGCTGAGCTCGGCCAGCTTGAGCGCCCCCTCGAGGGCGACCGCGCAGGCGTGGCCGCGACCCAGGAACGCAAACATGCGAGAGCCACTGTGCTGCTCGGCGCAGCTACGAATCGCCGCCTCGGAGTGGACGACCTCGCGAATCTTCATCGGAAGGCTGACCAGCGCGTCGATTTCGGCCGCGAGCCGCTCGGGCGCGAGGCTCTCCATGCGTTGGGCGAGCGCGGCGGCAAACAGTCGCAGGGTGATCACCTGGGTGACGAATGCCTTGGTCGAAGCGACGCTGATCTCGGGACCGGCGTGGGTCAGCAGCGTCGCGTCGGCGGCTCGCGTCAACGAGCTTCCGACCACGTTGCAGACCGCCAGCATCGGTACGCCGGCTTCGCGAGCGATGTCGGTGCAGGCGAGCGTGTCGGCGGTTTCTCCGGATTGGCTCACCGCGACGAGGAGGTCGCCAGGGCCGAGTCGGGTCGCACCGCGGCGGAGCTCCGACGCGACCTGAACCTCGACGGACAGTCCGCACCAGCGCTGAAGGTCCTCCTTGGCGACCAGGGCGGCGTGGTAGCTCGTGCCGCACGCGGCAAAGACGATGCGACGCGGCGTGCCGTGGGTGTCGAGCAGCTCCTCGAGGTCGGGAAGGACGACCTCGCGGGCGGTGGCGTCGATGCGGCCCTGCAGACACCGAGCGGCGGCGGCCGGCTGCTCGTCGATCTCCTTGCGCATGAAGGTCTCGAAGCGCCCAAGGCTCGCTGACTCCACGCTCCAGCCGATGTGTGTCGGCACCACCGGAACCGGTTGTCCGTCGGCATCGAAGACCTCGAGGCCTTCGTCGGAGATGAGCGCCACATGTGAATCCTCGAGGTAGACGACGTCGCGGGTGCGCTCGAGCATCGCCGTTGCGTCGGAGGCCAGCAGGTACTCGCCATCACCGAGCCCGATGATGAGCGGGCTGCCGCGGCGCGTGGCGACGATGCAGCGCTGGTCCTTGGCGACGACCGCCATCGCGTAGGTGCCCTCGATTTCGTCAACCGTCGCCATCACGGCGGCAAGGAGGTCGCCGTCGAAGGCCTCCTCGATGAGGTGGGCGATGCACTCGGAGTCGGTGTCGGAGTTGATTGCATGACCGTTGGCCAGCAGTCGCGCACGCAGCTCGGCCGCGTTGTCGACGATGCCGTTGTGCACGACCGCCAGCCGACCGTGACAATCGACGTGCGGGTGAGCGTTGCGCTCCTCGGGGGCGCCGTGCGTGGCCCAGCGCGTGTGGCCAATGGCGATGCGCGCGGCCGGATGCTCGGTCGAGAGCTTGTCCTCGAGGGCGGCGACGCGACCGCACGCTCGGGTCACAGTGAGCAGGTCGTCCGCGACCGCGGCCACGCCGGCCGAGTCGTAGCCGCGGTACTCGAGTCGCGAGAGTCCGCGGATGACCTCCGCTGCTCCGTCACGCGGTCCGGCGTAGCCAATGATTCCACACATGCTCAGGTCGTCCTTCCGCGGCTCGTTCGCGGCCGCACCCGGTACTTGTGCAAGGCCGGTACCAGGTCAGATCACGGGGACCTGTGGGTTGGGTGCTCGCCCGATGGAGCAGTCCGAGCTCGCTGTTGTCTCAAAGCGAGACGAGGCGGCTCGCGACGAGACACCGGCGCGACAACGAACGCGTCCGTCCATCAAACGCGGGCCCACTCGCCCGTTTCCCTACCCTGGGAACCTGCCTCTTCGTCGCTTCACGGAACAGGTGGGAACGGGGTACGCGCGATGGTGGAAAAAGCGGGGCTATGCGTCGTCATGATGGCGTTGCTGGGTTGTACGGGCGGTGCAGAGGACGGCGGATTCGGCTCGGGAACGACCACCGGCGCGTCGGGAGCTGGCGAGGATGGCCCGTCCAACGATGACGATGACGATGACGATGACGACGGCGATGGCGAGACGGATGGAGACGACGATGACGACGACGACGAGCCCACCGAAGATGGCTACTGGGTCGCGGAGCTCGTCGGGCATTCGGTCGACGAGAGCCCGCACTTCCTGACCGTCGACAACTTCAACGATGGTGAGACGATCGAGATCGGCGTCGACCCGGTTCGCTTCGGTCTCGAGGGCAGCGAATGCGATCTGTGGGTCGTGGCCTCTCGTGACGATCAGGGGTGGACCGACGATGCGTCACTGGATGACGTGCGAGAGGGCGGACCCCAGATCGTCACGCTCGATGGTGGCCTCACCGACAATCGCATCGCGGTCGAGGGCCCTCTGAGCAGCGATGCCGGAATGGGCCTCGGCGTGGCGTACGACGTCGTGCTCGACTGCAACCGCAACGGACAGCTCGACGACGGGGATGTCATCGACGGCCGCGATCGGCCGGGAATGTTTCGGACCCACGATCCGACGCAGGCCGGACCCCTCGAGGTCACGACGATCGAATACTCCGGCGACACCTGGCTCGGGCAGCGTACGTTCTTTCCGACCGACATCGCCGACATGGATGCGTTGCCGCTCGTGGTCGTGACCCACGGTTGGAGCTACGACCACACGATGTACGACTACATCGGGGAGCACCTCGCCTCGTACGGCTACGTGGTCATGCACCACACGGCGAACGTGCAGGACGGCGGCCCGCCCGGAACGGTGACGGCGGGGCAGGACACGGTGGACAACACCCACTACCTGCTCGACAACCTCGACTCGATCGGGGACGGCGTGCTCGCGGGCCATGTCGATGCGTCGCGGATCATGTTCACCGGGCACAGCACCGGCGGCGAAGCGGTGGTTCGCGCGGTGACGCTGCTGCGGACCGGCGAGTTCTCGTCGCCCCACTTTGCCTACGGGGACGTGCGTGTCGTGAGCAGCATGGCGCCGGTGTCCTGGCACCCCCGCGGCATGGTGGATCCGGGCGACGTCGCGTACCACCAGTTCGTCGCCGGCGCGGACTCCGACGTCTCCGGCGCGCCCATCCCTTCCTACACGCAACCGCGTTCGATCTTCGAGCGCGGCGTGGGTGACCGGCTCCTGACCTACATTCACGGAGCCGGTCACGGTGACCTGCTCGACTGCTGTGGTGAGCTGTTCCTCGACGAAGGGGCGCCAGCGTTGATCGGGCGGGAGGCCACCAAGGCGGTCGCGCGCGGCTACTTTCTCGCGCTCGCCGAGCTGTACCTTCGGGACAACCAGGCCGGACGCGAGTACTTCGGGCGTCCGTTCCTCGACTACCGCCCCGCGGGCATCGGCGGCAACGTTCGCGTGACCACCGAACTGCACGAGACGACGGCCGTCGTGCTCGACGACTACGAAAGCGGGAGTGAGCTGGAGACGAGCAGCGCTGGAACGGCCGTCTCGATGTCGGTGAGCAACCCGGCCGAGGTGCTCATGCGCGACAACGATGGCTCGTTCGTTTGGAGCGGAGACCAGCCGGCGAACGGCATGACCCACGCGCGCCACGAGGGCGATGACCCGCACGCGCTCGTGTTCGACTTCACGACCGGTGACGAGGCGTATCTCGAGATCGAGGTTTCGGACAGTGCATCGGACTTTGGCGAGGTCGGCTTCGTGTCGCTGCGCGCGTGTCAGGGGACCCGTCACCCCGAGACCACCGCGCTCGCCGGGCCGCTGTCGTTCGAGATCTCGCTTCGGGACGCGGACGGCACCGTCGCCACGATTCCGTTGACCGGGGCGCAAGCGGTCCCTGCTCCGTACGCGCGCACCGGCGAAGGGGCGGGCGTGGGATGGGGGAACGAGTTCGTGACCATTCGGGTGCGTCCGACCGACTTCCTCGGGGCCGCACCCGAGCTGGACCTGTCGAGCATTCAGGCGGTGCGCTTCGATTTCGGTGCGGCGCACGGCTCCCCCCGTGGCCGACTCGGCATCGACGACATCGAACTGGTCGCGCGCGACTGAGTGGACCGCTATCCCACGATGCGTAGCGGTCGCTGAGCCTCGAGAAACTCGAGCGCGTCGTCCGGGTCGCTGAAGCACGCGGTTCGAAGCTGGGGATTGTCGAGTGCGTAGCGCGAGAGCTGGAGGTGTCCCGCGACCGTTCTGAGCACGACCGCCACGCGGCGGAACCCACCGAACAAGGCGTCACGCCACGCCGCCTGGATCCGCTCGAAGTCCGGGTCGTTCCTCCCGACTGCGTCGCGGCTATCGACCAGCAGGTCCAGACCTGACCGGTCGAGGCTCGACATCGCTCGGACGACCTCGCTGTAGAAGCCCTCGAGCCCGTCTGGGTCGGCGGGAAGCGGCGTGGCGAGTCGTTTCATGTGCACCAAGTCGCGCTCGGGAACGAACCACACCTCGACCCACTCGTTGACAAGCAGCTCGTTCGACAGCCCGACCGCCACTGCGGATCTCCATAGCTCGCTGGTTCCCTCTGGCACCGGCCCGAATTGGGGTGGTCCGAGCGACTCACGCGGGCAGCAGGGCACTGCGCAGCGTTTCGATCTCGTCGCGCAGCGCTTCGAGGTCGGCGATCGCGTCCGCCAATGCCTCGGCGTCCGCGTTCCACAGCTCGACCTCGCACGACCCGGCCTCGGCTTCCGCCGGCGGGGTGCCCATCGCGTCGACGAGCGGCGTGACGAGCTCGAGCATCTCGGCGGCCCGTGACCCGGAGACGACGATCTCCCCGAGGGCCACCTCGATCGCAGCGAAGTCGTCGAGACCGCCTCCGCCGCAGCCGGCGAAGGTGAACGAAGGCGGGTCGCACGGGGCGGAGAGCTCTCCGGCGAAACCTACGAGGTCGGCGCAGCAGGGGTCGGTGTCGGTCGGGGGGATCGGGGTCCCGCGACAGTCTTCGGCGCACGTGCCGGGCCCACCGCCGACGCAGCCGATCAGGTTGTTTTCCGGGCAGGCGCTGGCGCTCACTGCATCGCCGACGTCGCACAGGCCCAGGCACGTGCCCTCGCATTCGACCTCGTCGGGCACGAAGCACTGTCCACTGCAGGCCCCCATGCATTCGCCGGCGCACAGGCCCAGCTGCAGCACGCAATCGCAGGCGCCCTCGCACGTGCCGACGCACATGCCGTTGCACTCGGCCGGCTCGGGAAGCTCGCAGCCACCAAGGCACGAGCCGGGGCAGGACTGATTGCCGAAGCACCGCACGGCGCCCTGCTCGAGGCAGGTGTCGTAGTCGCCGAACGGGATCGTGCACTCGCCCGTGCAGCCGAACGCCTCGGTCGGCGCCGCGTCGTGGCAGGCCTCCCAGAAGGTCGTCGCGCCCGGCAACCGATCCCCGCACAAGCCATCTCCAGAGGCATCGACGGCGCCGCCGGTCGCTCCTTGCAGCGCGATGGCCAAAGTGGCGGGGGTCTCCTCGCCGGGAACGCCGAGCTCCGCGGCAAGGACCGTGCGGCCACCTTCGAAGCGTTCGCGGAGCTCCGTCACCTTTGCCGCGAAGAGCGGGACCAGCGAGCGCGTCGCCGAGGAGCAGGTCGACAGGTCGGGATCGGGGCAGTCGACCGGCGCGCCCGTCGTGGTCGCGTCGTCATCGTCGTCGTCGTCGTCGTCGTCGTCGTCGCCGGTCTCGGGCATCGCGTCATCGTCGTCGTCGCCGCTGGTCATCCCGGGACCGTCGGTGTCGTTGCTCGAGGTCGGGCTGTCCGAGCCGGACTCGGTCTCGGTCTCACCGGCGGTGTTGCCGACGTTGGCCGGGGCAGGGGCGCAGGCGCCGAGGAGCAGGACGAAAGCAAAGGACGAACGCATCATGTCACTGACCTTCATCGCCACCATCGGATGGTTTCGTGATCCCGCACGGATGATTCGGGTCGCGCGGGAGCAGGGTCGAGCCGGGGTAACGCCGGCGCAGCGTGGAGACCTTGCGGCGTGCTTGGTCGGTGCGCCCGAGCTCGCACAGGGCCGAGAGTCCTTCGAAGGCGAGGCGCTCGCTGAAGAAACCGGACGGAAAGCGGCGCTCGTACTCGGCGATGCGACGCAGCGCCTCGGCCGGGCCCGACGCCCTGGAGACGTTCTTGGCCAGCCGGGTCTGCTCGTCGAGGTCGTCGAGGCTCGGGGGCGCCGGCTTGGCTTTCGGTCGGGGAGGGCGGAGGCGGACCTCGACGGGTGGCTGCGCTGCGGGCTCCGGCATCTCGACAGCCGGCGGCGCGACGGGCTCGACCGGCTCCACTGGCTCGACCGTTGGAGGTTTCACGATGGGCAGCGGCGGCGTTGGCTCGGGCGCTTGATCGTAGTGCCGCGCGTGCGCGACGGCGGCCACCGGCTCGGATTGCCGAGCACCGGCATCCCAGCCCGCGGCGCCGAGGACAATCGCACCGACACCCGCACCGACGAGCGCAAGCTTCAGACCTCCGCTGCGTGCGACCGGGCTCGATTCTCGTGGAAGCGCGAACACGGGCATCAACGCGGCCAGCACGCGTCGACGCGAATCCTCGGGCGCCTCCTCCCGCGTCCCCGCCGGCCTTTCGCTCAGCGCATCGCCGAGTGCGTGCTCGTCCGCGAACCGTCGCAGCTCGGCCCGGGCCGCCCGAAGCCGGGCCGAAGCGGTGTTCGGATTGATGGAGAGCGCTTCGGCGATCTCTCGGCCGGTCATCTGCTCGAGATGGGCCAGCACGAACACTTCCCGCTTGGGCGGATCGAGCTCCGCCAGAAACGACTCGATGCGACGCAAGACGTCGCGATGCGCGAACGATGCTTCAGTGGTCGGAGGTGGCGTCGTCGAGTGAGCGAAGGCCTCCACCCTCCGACGATGCCGCGCTTCGCGGCGCCGATGGTGCGACGCGATCCGGCGAACGATCCCGAACAACCACGTCTCGATCCGGCAGCGCCCGTCGTAGGTGTCGCGCCGGCGATGCACCACGGAGAAGACGTCGTGCGCGGCGTCCTCGAGCTGAGACCCCGGGACGCCGAGGCGCCGCAGGTTGCTCCAGACGAAGTCGAAATGCTGCTCGTACAGCGCTTCGATCGTCGGCTGAGTCTCGGTCGGCATGGGCCTTCACCAGGGGTTCATCGCCGGCACCCCAAAGGTTCGTGCCCACGAGCGCGAAAAACTCACGGAAGCACGACGTAAAGCCCGAACAGGCCTCGGATCCCGCCTCGCCTGACGCGAAAGACGGCCTCGAGGCGGTCGACGGTGAAGCTGGGGCGCACCGCCGTGACGAAACTCTCGATACCGAGCCGGAGCCCGAGTCGCGGCGTCGGCTGCCACTGCACCGAGCCGCCGCCCGCCACCCCGAGCCAGAAGCGGCTTGCGCGCGTCGACTCGTCCACGCCAACGCCCCGGCCGACGACGATCGCGAGGTCCGGACCCCCGCACAGCGGGAAGGACCACGCCCCGACGATCGGTTCCCAGCATCCGCGTGGACCCAACCACCACGCGGCGACCTGGACTCCTGCATCGCTGTCGGGAGTGACCCGCTCGGTCTGCGCGAACACGTGCCCGAGCGAAACCTCGATGCGCGCCGCCGACTCGATCGCGCTCGGCAGCCGAAACCGGCTCGCGGCACTGACCGCCAACCAGGCATCGACGGTGGGCACGAGACCGAAGCCCGCACCGGCATGAAGCCCGGCCATGCCGTCCCAGCGTCGCTCGGGTTCGGGCTCGGGCTCGGGCTCGGCTTCGGGTTCGTTTTCGTGGCTCGGTGGGGGTTGCGGCTGGGGCTGGGGCTCCGGATCCGCCTGTTCTTGCGCCTCGACTTCCAACGCCATCGAGAGCTGCACGACGGCCGCATCCACCAGCGTCTCGCAGTCCGCCGCTTCCGCCCCCGGCGACGACGTCCCCTCTGCCGTCTCGATCGTCAGCGCCAACCGCCAGCGCTCCGCCTCGACCTCGACCGATCCTGTCGCGTGAACCCGACGCGACGGTGCTTCTCCCGGTGGAATCGCCAGCGCAACCCGGCGCCGCACCTGCTCCGCGGTGGGGCACTGCGCCGGCGCGTCCCATTCGAGTGTCAACGCATCGTCGAGCCGATCCTCGGGAGGACCCAACAAGGCCATTCCCAAGACACCGGCGACGGCGAAGTGCACCGCCGTAGGGTAGCGCCAAAGGGTTGCGCGTCAGGTCTGCTGATAGATCTGCACGAGATTGCCGCACGTGTCGGCGAACACCGCGAGCTTGACCGGGCCTTGCTCCTGGACCTTCTGCGTGAAGGCGACGCCCTTGCTCAGGAGGCGCTCGTAGTCGCCTTCGATGTCGTCGGACTCGAACGCGGTGATCGGGATCCCCTGCTCGAACAACGCGGCCTGAAACGTCTTGGCGGCCGGATTGCGGTTGGGCTCCAGTACGAGCTCGATCTCGTCGCCCCCAGCGGGAGCGGTGAGTGTCAGCCATCGATCTTCGCCGATGGGGATGTCGTGCTTCTTCTCGAAGCCGATCACATCCGAATAGAAGGCGAGCGCCTTGGCTTGATCGTCGACGGGAATGCTGACGAGGCGGATCTTCATGGCCATCGTCGACGGTCATAACAACCGCGTCGTGACCCCGCTTCTTCAAAGTTGTACTGGGGCGACTCGGGCGAGCGCGGCGCCCAGCATGCAGAAGCAGCCCCGCGGAGCGACGGGCAGCGTGGCGGGGACCGCGACCACCGTGCGTCGGGCGAACGCCGACGGAGCAATCCCGACGCGCCGCCGAAACGTCGCGCTGAACGTCCCCACGCTGGCGAATCCGACCTCGAAGCACGTCTCCGTCACGGAGCGGCCCCGGCCGAGGAGAGACTTGGCGTGCTCCATCCGGTGCCGGATTCGAAGCTGGTGGGGCGTTTCGCCGAATACCGCGGCGAACTGCCGAATGAACAGCGCGGTGGAGATTCCGGAAGCGGCGGCGAGCTCGTGGACCGTCGGCGCGTCCTCGATGAGCTCACACAGCTGCTCGCGAGCCTGCGCGAGGCTCGTCGTGCGTGACAGTGTCAGCAGCACGGGCTCAGGCTACCAGCAGTTGCCCGAGCCTGGCTGGGCCGTGTAGCTCGCGTAGTGCCAGAAGCGGCGTCCGCCGGCAGACAGCACGCCCAAGTGGATCGTCACCCCGCCGAGCCCAACCGACATGTTGAGCTCCGGATCGACGTCCGCACCCGGGGCAATCTCCGCCGGTGTGACGATGGGCGTGTTCCAGTACTCGTCGCACAAAAAGCCCTGCGCTTCCGCCCGCGACGTCGCCGACAGAAAGTCGAGGTCCAGAGCATCGGCGTCCGGGTGATCACCCGTCGCCGCGCCACCCACCGCGTCGTTGTAGCAGGGCGGCCGCCACCAGTTGCGCACGTAGATGTCCTCGCCGACGAGCTCGCTCAGCACGTCGGTGAACAAACCGAGCGCCCCGGCCTTTTCCCACTCGCTGCGCGGCGGTAGCAGGTTCGACAGCCCGCACATGGCCGCGGCTGCGGCGTTGTGGGGCTCGACGAACTCCTGCGCGCTGGTGTGCCACACGCCCACGTCGTCGAGGTACGCCTGAAACCCATCGACGTCGTCGTCGTAGTCGTTGGGGTCCACGACCGTGCCACCGAAGTGGTCGATCAAGAACTCGTGGTCGATCGCGTCGACGAGCTCGCCGCTCCCGTCGTCGAGCTCGTCGGGGATGCACACCGAGTCCGCGCCCGAGTTGTCGAAGCGCGAAAGGACGTTGCAGACGTACCCGTCGCGGCATCCCTCACCGAAGAGCAGATCGGTGTCGCACTTGGACAGGCAGTAGCCGGCATCGAACAGGCCTACGTCGGTGCCGTTGATGCAGTAGGTCACCGGCGTGCCGGGCTCGTCGGGGCACGTCGTCGAGCACGCTTGCGAGCACGTGCCGCACGGAAAGCCCTCGTCCTCGAGCAGGCAGAAGCCGTCGGTGAACGAGCAGTCAGCGTCGGACTCGCACGGCGACCCAATCCATGGCGTCACCCATGCGGGCGTGCAGTCGTAGGAGGGCACGCCGTCGTCGTCATCGTCGTCATCGTCGTCGTCGCCGCTGTTGTCGTCGTCGTCGTCGTCGGCGTCCGGCAGATCGTCGTCGTCGTCGTCATCGTCGTCGTCGTCGTTGTCGTCGTCATCGTCGTCGTCGCCGTCGGGATTGATCCCGTCGCCGCCGGCCGTGCCGTCCGTCCCGCCGAGCTCCCACGCGTCGCGTGCCTCGGGTTCGTCCCGGCATCCCGCCGCGGTGCAGATCGCCAGCAGTCCGATGAGCGCGCGCTTCAACTGATCCTCACCCTCGCCGTGGATGTCCGAGCGCAATGAGCGCCCAACGTCGACAGTCCCACGATAGCCCGTATCGTCACAGTATCGCTGAGCATTCGAAGGTTCCCTTCACGCCGAGAAGATGCACAGCTGGTGATCGCAGATCTCGTCCATTTGGCAGTCGTCGTCGCTGCGGCAGGAGCCCTCGCCGCCGCAAAGGTGCGTCGCGTCGATGCACGCGCCCACTGGGCAGTCCTCGTCCCAGTTGCAGGAGTCTTCTCCGCCGCAGACGTGCGAGTCCCACAGGCACACGCCCGCGACGCAGTCCTCGTTACCATTGCATCCCTGGCACTGGTTGAGCACGCACTCGATCCCCGGCGCGCAGTCGCTCGCGTCGCGACAAGGGCCGTTGAACGGTACTCCGACACATCGGCCAGAATCGCCGCAGGTGCCGTCTGGGCAGTCGTTTTTGTCCCGGCAGGCGATGCAGGTGCCGTCGATGCACGCCAGGCCGCCAATGCAGTCGGCCGGCTGGGTGCATGGTGAGTCGAGCTGCGACGGGCGAGCGGTCGGGGCCTGGCGGGCGCATGCCGCAGCCAACAGCGTGGCGACGAGCGCGCTGATCGGGCCTCGGGCCCCGAAACGGCCGGCTCGAGGGGCGTCATCGCGCACCCGACCGTCGATCGCTCGCCCCCATCGCTAAGTGAGTTGTTCCACAGCCCCAATGGTTCGTGGCTGTGTTCGCCCCTCGTTCCGATCGTGGGCGCAGCTACAGGTTCGTGGCTCTGCCAAACCGCGGATGGGTCTGCTATGTAGCCGCCGCGCTCGGACAAGTAGCCATGGACCCGACACAACTGATGTACCTCGCCCCAGCCGCTGGCGTGCTGGGATTGATTTACGCCTTCACGACGACCGGGTGGATCGGCAAGCAAGAGGCCGGCACCACCCAGATGAAGACCATCGCCGAGCAGATCAACAAGGGCGCGATGGCCTTTCTGTCCGCCGAGTACCGCGTTCTCGCGCTGTTCGTCCTCGTCGTTGCCGGCGTGCTCGTAGGCCTCAACGTCGCCACCGGAACCGGCTCGCCGCTCATCGGCCTGTCGTTCGTCGTCGGTGCCGCGGCTTCGGGTGCAGCGGGTTACCTCGGCATGCGCGTCGCGACGCAGGCCAACGTTCGCACCGCAGCGGCGGCCCGTCAGGGTCTCTCGCCTGCGTTGACGGTCGCCTTCCGCGGCGGAGCCGTCATGGGCATGAGCGTCGTCGGCCTGGCGCTGCTCGGACTCGGCGGTCTGTTCTACGTCTACACCGGTCAGTTCGACGCCTTCACGGACGTCGAGGGAGCCGGCCAGAAGAATCTCGTCACCGTCGTCAACCTACTCGCTGGGTTCTCGATGGGCGCCTCTTCGATCGCTCTGTTCGCCCGCGTTGGCGGCGGCATCTACACCAAGGCGGCCGACGTCGGCGCGGACCTGGTGGGCAAGGTCGAGTCTGGCATCCCGGAGGACCACCCGCTCAACCCGGCCACCATCGCCGACAACGTCGGTGACAACGTCGGCGACGTCGCGGGCATGGGCGCCGACCTGTTCGAGTCGTACGTCGCCTCGATCATCGGTGCGATGATCCTCGGCGCTACGGCATCCGCGGGTCGGATGGAGCTGGTCGTCATGCCGCTCGTCATCGCCGCGGTGGGCGTGGTCATCTCGGTCATCGCCACCTACTTCGTCAAGACGAAGGAAGGCGGAAACCCGCAGCACGCCCTCGATGGCGGCTCGTTCGGCGCCGCGGGCGTGATGCTCGTGCTGTCGTACTTCATCATCGACTTCTTCCTCGGCCACGCTGCCGACAACCAGCACGCTGTGATGCTGCTGACCGGCGCGTCGGACAAGGCCGTCGTCGTCACCACGATGAACATGATGGTCGCGATGGCCGGCGGTCTCGCCGCGGGCGTCGCCATCGGTCTGGTCACGGGCTACTACTGCTCGAAGTACAAGCCCCCGGTCACCAGCATCGTCGACCAGTCGATGACCGGTCCGGCGACCAACATCATCTCGGGCATCGGCGTCGGCTTCCGCTCGACCGCCATTCCCATCCTCATCATCTGCGTGGCCATCTACGCGGCTGACTACTCCGCTGGCCTGTACGGCGTGGCCCTCGCCGCGCTCGGCATGCTCTCCACCACCGGCATTCAGCTCGCGGTCGACGCCTACGGGCCGATCTCGGACAACGCCGGCGGCATCGCGGAGATGGCCGGTCTTCCCGGCGAGGTTCGCAACCGCACCGACAACCTCGACGCGGTCGGCAACACCACCGCCGCGATCGGCAAGGGCTTCGCAATCGGCTCGGCCGCACTCGCTGCGCTGTCCCTGTTCGCTGCCTACCGTGGCCTGGCGTTCGCGCCCGGCGAGGAGATCCTCCTCACCGACCCGAAGGTCCTCATCGGCCTTCTCCTCGGCGCCATGCTTCCTTTCTTGTTCTCGGCGATGGCGATGAAGGCCGTCGGTGACGCCGCGATGGACATGATCCAAGAGGTCCGTCGTCAGTTCCGCGAGATCAAGTCGCTGCGCCCGGCGCTGAACCTGGTCAAGCAAGCCGAGGAAGAGGATCGCGAGCTGACCGACGAGGAAGAGGATCAGGTCATGTCCGCGGCCAAGGACACCGAGGTCGCCAAGTGCGTGGCCATCTCGACCCAGGCCTCCATCAAGCGGATGGTCGCGCCGGGGCTGCTCGCCCTGTCCGCGCCCGTCATCATTGGCTACTGGTCGCCTCACGCCCTCGGCGGACTGCTCGCTGGCACGCTCGTCGCCGGTGTGATGCTGGCAATCTTCATGTCCAACGCCGGTGGCGCCTGGGACAACGCCAAGAAGCAGGTCGAGGAGCAGAAGAAGGACTTCGATCCGAAGGTCAACACGGGCAAGGGCTCGGACCGCCACCACGCCGCCGTCATCGGCGACACCGTTGGCGACCCGTTCAAGGACACCGCCGGCCCCGCGCTCAACATCCTGATCAAGGTGATGACCGTCGTCGCGGTCGTCATCGCCCCGTTCCTCGCCAACTAAGCCCCTCATCCAAAACGCCGAAGCCGGGCCGCCCTTCGTGGGTCGCCCGGCTTCGCTGCGTTTGAGCACCCTACTCGGTGACGTTGAGCTCGAGGGTCCAGCTGCTCCCGCGGCGCTCGAACTCGAAGCTGATCGTCGAGGCTTTCCGGATCGACACGTACACCTCCATGGCCTTGTCGATGGAGGTCACGGCCGTGCCGTTGACCCCAGTCCACAGGTCGCCGTTCTTGACCCCCGCCACGTAGAGCGGGCTCGAGGGACGAATGCCGTAGAATTTGAAGCCGTTCGTGGTGCCGCCTTTCTGCGACGGAACGACCCGTGCCCATCGAACCAACTTGGCCGGGTTGCCGAGCACGTCGTCGAGGTCGGATCGCGTGATGGAGCAAGTCATGACGCCAGCCGTCTCGCCGGTGTCGCAGGTCAGCCAGTCGACGTCCTCGGACTCTTTGGGCTCGAGCTCGGGAGGCGTCGCCGCTCGCTCGGCTTGCTTGCGCTCGAGCTCCGCCTTCTTTTCGACTCGCTCTCGTTCCCGCCGCTCGGCTTCCGCCTTGCCTGCCTCCGCCCAGGTCGCGATTTGCCCCAAGCGCTCGTCGAGCTCGGCCATCTTGGTCTCCAACCCGGCGAGCCGTTCGTCCGTGGTATCTAAGCGCTCCGCGACTTGCGCCAGCGCCTCGTTCGTCGGCCCGGCGTCGTTTCCATCACAGGCCGCGAGCACCACGGCGGCTACACAGGCGAACGAGCGCAGGTCGGGACGCATCTTGGACCCGTAGCATTGGGAGCCCCCGCGTGACCAAGGAAATCGACGAGAGCTCGCGTCCGAATCAGGTCTCCTCGAGCGTGCGCGAGAACCTTCGGTTCGATGCACCGGCCGGGATCGTGGTCTTTCTGATCGCGCTGCCCCTGTGCCTGGGTATCGCGTTTGCTTCGGAGGCCCCGATCATCGCGGGTCTGGTCGCCGGAATCGTCGGTGGGTTGGTCGTTGCGCCCATCAGCAAGGCACCACTGGCGGTGAGCGGACCGGCGGCGGGATTGGTCACGATCGTCGTCACCGCGATCGGCAGTCTGGGCTACGAGGGTTTTCTGACCGCGGTGGTCGTGGCTGGGCTGCTGCAGCTCGTCCTCGGCTTTCTGCGCGCCGGCATCATCGCGTACTACTTTCCGATCTCGGTCATCAAGGGAATGCTCGCCGGCATCGGCGCGGTCCTGGTGCTCAAGCAGCTCCCGCATGCGTTGGGCTACGACGGCGACTTCGAGGGCGACGACGCGTTCTGGCAACCCGACGGCAAGAACACGATCACCGAGATCTACCACGCGGTTCTCGATCCGCACTTGGGCGCCGCGCTCATCACAGCGATCGGACTGTTGGTGCTCTTCGTCTGGGCACGAACTCCCGCGCTCAAGCGACTGCGCTTCTTGCCGGGCCCGCTTGTCGTGGTGGCCCTCGGCGTCGTCGTCAATCTCGTCTACGACACGGCCATCCCATCGCTGTCGGTCGATGATCACCTCTTGGTCGGGATTCCCGTCGCAGACGACATCACCAAGTTCGCCGAGCAGTTCACGTTCCCCGACTTGAGTCGGATCATCGAGCCAGAGGTGCTGCAGACCGGCGCTGTCATTGGCATCGTCGCCAGCATCGAGACGCTGCTGTGCATCGAGGCGGTCGACAAGCTCGACCCGTTCAAGCGCGTCACGCCCAAGAGTCACGAGCTCAAGGCGCAAGGGATCGGCAACGTCGTGTCCGGCTTGCTCGGCGGTCTCCCGCTCACTGCAGTCATCGTGCGGGGCTCGGCCAACGTTCAGTCCGGAGCGCGGACCAAGTTGTCCGCGGTGACTCACGGTGTGTTGCTCCTGCTCGCCGTGGTTGCGATCCCGCGCCTACTCAACATGATCCCGCTTGCTGCGCTGGCGGCGATCCTGCTCAACATCGGATACAAGCTCGCTTCGATCCCGCTGTTTCAGAAGATGTACAAGGAGGGGCGCACGCAGTTCCTCCCGTTCATCATCACGTTCGGAGGCATCCTGGTCACCGACCTGCTCAAGGGGATCGCGATCGGCTTGGCGGTGGGGCTGTTCTTCGTACTCAAGCGGCACGTCGCGGCCCCTTACGCGCTCAACGAGGTCGCCACCTACGACAAGGATGGCCACACGCGCACTCGGATCGAGTTCGCGGACAACGTCTCGTTCTTGAACAAGGCTGCGATCGTGAACCTGCTCGCCAGCTTCCCCGATGGGATCGTGGTCGAGCTCGATGCACGACGCTCGCGGCACATCGACCACGACATTCTCGAAGAGATTGACGAGTTTCTCGAGACCGCGAAGCACCGCGACATCGAGGTCATCTGTCATGGCCTCGACGAGCTCGGTACCACCGGCGATCGCGGCGCCCGCTGACCTCTCGTTCGAGCTCGCGCCACGAATCACGCCGAGTTGAAGCCCAATTGTGGCTAGGATTACGGATCTCGGGGAGCATAAGGGGTCGGCATGTGAGGAGTGCCGCTGCGACACAGCGTCGCAACACCCACGGAAGCCAAAATTCCTGTCATTGTAGGAGGGATGCGTCCCACGGCTCCGATCATCGTTCTGGCCTGCCTCGTCTCATCGTCGGCGGCGGCTGAGCCGGGCAAGGTTTTTGGCCAGGAGGTCGTGGAGGTCGAGCCGCTGACGGACGAGGAGGTCGTCGAGCGACGCGCGGGTTTCCAGCAGATGCTCGACGAGAAGGGCTGGGTGCAGATCGACGACCAGGTCCGCCCGGCTGCGATCGACGGAAGCTTTGCTCAGGAACCGCCTCCGCCGCTGCTGCAGAGCGGAAACCCGCATCGCTCGACGATCTATCTCAACTTCCTCGGTCTCGAAGGGATGAGCCCCGGGACGAACGCTGCCGAGGACCAGTCGTCGTGTCTGCAGGCCTCGATGGACTGGCCGGGATTCGTCGGGAACAACGACCAGGCCTTTGCGCTCATCGACGTGTTCGAGCGCAACATGGAGCCCTACGGCGTCCGTATCGCCTACGACGTTCGGCCGCCCAAGCACCTGCCCTACGCGATGGTGATGATGGGCGGTCTGCCCAGCATGCTTGGTCTGGGCGGCGGCGTGCTCGGCGTCTCCTGCAGCTCGGACTGCGCGGACATGTGGTGGCGCGACACCACGTTCGCCTTCACCGATGCGATCAACCCGAACAACGCAGACGTGCTGGGCACCACCGCGCTCCACGAAGCGGCGCATGCCTTCGGTCTCGCGCATATCGACGACCCCACCAAGATCATGAACCCATTCGTCTCGGCGGGTGAGGTGATCTGGGCCGACGAGTGCACGCCGTACAACGATGCGACCGGCGGCATCAACTGCCAGGGCACGCACGCAAGCTTCTGCGATGGCCAGCCCGCTCAGAACACGCACGCGGAGCTGATGGCGTACTTCGGTCCGAACAGCCCGGACATCACGCCGCCTGAAGTCACCATCACCGGGCCCGAAGATGGCGTCCAGCTCGCGCCGGGCGAGGCCTTCACCGTCACGGTCGACGTCAGCGACGATCACGACGGCTTTGGGTGGCAGCTCGTCGTGCCCGAGCTCGAGCAGTCGGTGCCGGCCTACACGTTCGAGAAAGAGTGGACCCTGTCGTTTCCGGATGACGGCGAGTACACGATCTTGGTCGAGGCGATCGACCACGACATGAACGAGGGGTCGGACCAGATCACGATCTTCGTTGGCTCGGCCGGGCCGGGTGACGACGGCGGCGGGGTGGACGAGGGGGGCTCGGACGACGGAGCCGATGCCTCGGGCGACGATGACGACGATGACGACGATGACGATGACAGCGGCGACGGAACCGGCGACGGCGGCGCGGACGGTGGCGTCGACGATCGAGGCTGCCGCGTGGGCGGTGAGACCCCGGAGCGCGCCACGTGGGCGCTGCTGGGCTTGGTGCCGCTGATGCTTCGCCGCCGCGACTGATTCAACGATCTAGGGACACCCCCTAATCCGCGGACATCAGCGACCCACGACGGCCATCGTCTTTGGATTTCATCAGGCCGTCGTCCCGCGTCAGGACGCTGTCCATCAACCCTTCCGGTTTTGCGGTCGCGGTCTGCGTGAGCAGCGGCTCGCGCAGCCCGTCGTCCAGCTTCTGTGCCGTGGACGGCGGGGGCTCGGCCCGGGGCTCCGGCTCTGCGCGGGGTGGAGTTGCCTCCACCGCCGGAGGGGCTTCAGCTTCGGGCGGCGGGGATTCCGGCGTGGCCTTGGGCGTAGGCGCGGTGCGCTTGCGGGCGCGGCGGCTACGCTTTCGTTCTGTCGGCTGCGGATCGAGCTCGACGTCTGCGGAGTCCGGCACCGCCGCGGTCGTGGATGCACTCGGTACCGCCGGTTGTGGCGGCACCAAGACCGAGGACGGATCGGGGGCCACGGCGGCACTCAGTCGCTCGGGTGGCGCGGAGCTCACCGCTTCGGCGTCCGGCTTCGTCGCCGGCGCTGCCGATGCAACCAGTCCCGCGTCGGCCTTCGGCGCGTTCGGTTGGTCGGCGGACCACGGGGTCCAGCCGCCAAAGCCGAGTATGCCCGCAGTCGCCGCTGCCGCCAGTCCCAGGCCGAACAGTGCGACCGGTTTGCGGCGACGCTTCTTCGGATTGCCCTTGGCCGGTGGCTGCGCGAGCGAAGCCCGGTCGAACTCACCACTCGGATCGATTCCGGTCAGGTCGATCAAGCCCGTGTTGCCGGCACCCGGAAGCTCGCCCACAACACCGGGTTCGATCCGTGGCAAGCGAAAGAGCTTGGCCGGGATGACGTCGATCAGCCGCTCGACCACGACGTTGGCATCGGCCGGACGATCGTCGGGGTTCGGGGCGAGACACTCCTCGATCAGCTCGGCGAGCGGCTTGGGAATGCCCTTGCGGGGAACGGACGCCTGTAGCGAAGGCACCGGGGCGGTCGTCGGGATTGGACGCGAGACACTCTTCGATGAGCTCGGCGAGCGGCTGCGGGATTCCCTTGCGGGGCACCGATGCGCGGAGCGACCGGGCCGGGTTGGTGGGCGGAAACTCGCCGGCGAGCATGTACCAGAACAGCACGCCCAGTGCGTAGACGTCGCGCTGCAGACTGAACAGCGACGAGGAGTCAGCCGCCTCGGGGGCGGTGTACGCCGTCTGGCGCGATGGATCGCGCGCGACGTCTTGAATGAGACCGAAGCTGGTCAACACGACGTAGTGCTCGCGGCCTTTCCGTCGCCCCAGCACGACCCCCGATGCGTCGAGATCACCAAAGTAGGTCGAGCGCGAGTGTGCGTGGCCGACCGCCTTGAGGATCTGCGCCGCGATCGGAACGAAGGTGTCCAGATCGAGCCCCTCGGTGGGAGGGACGTGCTCACTGAGGAGCATCCCGTGGTCGATCCACTGCATCACGTAGTAGGCGCGACCGGCATCCGTGCCCAGATCGATCAGCCGGGCAACGTTGGCGTGCGTGATGGCGCTCGAGGGCTTGGCGATGTGCGAACCACGGAGCAGGTTCTCTGCGCCGTCGGCCCACGGGGCATCGAGCAGCCGGACCAGCACGTCGCGTCCGACCGCAGTCGATGCTCGGTTGGTGTCGCTCGCAAGGTAGAGCGCTCCGTTGCTCGTCGGCCCGACGAGGGAGCGAAGCCGGTAGCGCTCTCCGAGCAAGTAGCCCGGAGGATGAGCCCCGGTCGGCTCGAGAGGAATGACATTGGAGGCGAGGGCAACCATGACTCAACCGCTCTTCCCGAAGCCGACGACGAAGTCGGTGTTGTGGGCCGCATCGTGGCAGTCGCTGCACCAGTCGACACGGCCGGCATGGGTCACTTCGATCCCTCGGACGCGAGCCCAGAACCAGTCTCCGTGCTCCGGGTCGTAGCCCTCGGGGCCTTTGTACATGATGGTCACCCCGGCAAGGTCACCGGCCTCGTCGAAGTGCTCCTTGACGAAGGTGGTTCCTCGCGCGAACGACAGGGCTTGCGTCGGGTCGTCGGGGTTGATGCTGCGGTAGAGCTCGGCCGCTTCGGGTGAGCCCCACACGAATACGCTGGCTGCGTCCGCGTGGGTCTCCGAGGTCTCCTCCGCGTCGCTGAGACGCACGAGGCTCGACTCGTAGGCCATGGCGGATGCGACGACCTCTTCGGTGTCCAGGTCGACATCGCGCTCCGAGTCGCTCTCCCCGCCCGACTCCTCGCCCATGGCTCGCTCGGATCGCTCGGGCTCGGAGCACGCCGTGAGCGCTACGGCGACGGTCACAATCTTGATGTACTGCAGGGTCATAGCTCAGGGCTCGATCTCCACGGTCGATTGAACCGGCACGCTGTGAAAGACGTAGTCGGCGGCGATTCCTCCCCGCAGGTAGGGGGCGTTGGTCAGCGTCTGGGCGACGACCTGGACCTGCACTGCGCCGAGCTCGTTGGGGAGCAGCACGGCTTGCTCGGCGGTGATGCGATTGACCCGCGACAGACCCGCCGGAATGATCGCGCTCTGGTGCTCGAAGTTGCACGACGGCAAGCACCCGGGCAGCGTCGCGTCGAGGTACAGGTGCACGTACCCCAGACCCGGCTCTTCCACCTCGTCGGGTGACACGAAGCCGGGGTTGGCCATGGTGAAGTTGAGCGAGACGACGTCGATCGTCAGAGGCTCGCCCGCCCCCAGCGGAATTTTCTCCCCTGGGGGCGGGCTGAGTATGCCGATGTGCTCGTTGCCGTCGTCGACCCAAAAACCGATGCTGTCTTGCGCGTAGTCGCCTTCGAAGGCGTCGCCGTTGGGACGCCGCGCGACCATGCTGAGGTGGTGGAGCCCCGGCTCGGACGGCATCGCCACGCCGTCCAGCTCCACGCCCTCGGCAAGGTCTCCGGCCGTGATCGTGTCGACGACGGCTCCATCCAGCAAAACCTCGACGTAGCCGACGTTGACGTCGTCGCCCGGCTGGTTGCTGAGCTCGAGACGAGCCCCGGCGACCACGATCGGAATGGCAGCGTCGGCGCCCATCTCGAACACGTCGAGGGCGGCCGGGCTGATCACTTGGATCGCCGGGTCTTGTTCGTCGACGAGCACGCGGCAGACACTGTCGATGCAGCGACTTCCGAGCGCACAGTCGGCGTCCGCATCGCAGACGTAGATGTCGTCGAGGGAGGGGGACAGCGATGCGTCGTAGCAACCGACGATCGCCGTCAACGTGAACGTGGCGAGATAGGCAGAGAAGCGTCGCATCAGAACCTCCACGTCGCCGACATGCCGGCGTAGTTCGGGCCAGCGACGGGGACCGCCGCCATTTGGTCGTATTTCTTTCGCTTGATGATCCCGGTCACGAGCAGGCCCGCGCCGACGAGGGCGAGGGCCGAGCCCGCGGCCAGGAAGGTGATCTGCAGCGCCTCGGCGTTCTGCCCCTGAGCGTGCAGCTCCTCGGTCTCCGAGAGCGTGAGCCGGCTGGGGTTTTCTCCGGACTCGAGCTGCGAGAGCGTCTCGCTGTTGCGGCGTGCGATGAGGCCAAAGCCGACGCCACCGCCGATGGCGGCCAGGGCACCCACGCTGAGCAATCCAGCTCCGCTGAGGATGAGGGGACGCGAGCGGTCGGGCGGACGGTCCGTCGTCGAGTCGCCGCTCGAGCGCCTCGGTTCGGGCTCGTCGTCCTCGTCCGCGGGGGCGACCTTGCGGAGCACCTCGATTCGCTCCGCCGCGGCCTCGCGCTGCGCAAGCGAGAGCCGGGGCATGCGGACGAACTGCTCGTAGTAGCTCAGGGCGACCTCGAGCTCGCCCTTCTCTTCGGAGATGCGTCCCAGGTTGAACAGATCGCTGGGGTGCGGTGCGGTGGCGTGGGCCGACTCGAACTGTCGGAAGGCTTCGTCCAAGTCACCCGCCTCGAACGCCGCCTCGGCTCGAGCGCGCATCTCGTCCGCCTGTTCGGCGGTGGACTCGGAGCTCGTGTGGCTGTCGGCGCTGTTGTCACCGTTGTTGCTGTTGTCGCTACCGTCGCTGCGGTCGTTGTTGTCGCTGGTCGGAGCGGCGAAGACACGGGTGCTGGCAATCGTGAGGCTTGCGATCAGGCAGGCCATCGCGGGCAGGTTGGTGATGGTCATCGGATGTCCTCCGTCAACGCCGGGTCGAGGGGCTCGCCGGTGAGGGTTGCCATGAACGCGACCAGCCCTTGTCGCTCCGGGCTCGTGAGACCGATGGGTCGCATGAGCTCGTCTCTCGTTCCTTCGAAGAGTCCAGGCGCTGCGCCGCCCATGTCGTAGTGCTGAATGACCTGGTCGAGCGTGGCCATGCTGCCCGTGTGCATGAAGGGCGCACGGTTGGCGATGTCGCGGAGCGATGGCGTCTTGAAGGCGCCGGGCTCACCCATGTCGGGGGTGAGGTTGGAGACGCCGCACGCAGCCTTGTCCGGATGGTCGCTCCACGGTCCCGCGCAGTTGAACGGGCTGTCGATCGCGATGGCCAGGCCGGTGCCTCGACCCAGGTCTGCCTCGAGCAGGTTGTCACCGACCTGCGGAACGCCGGTGTTGTGGAACTGGTTGTCGGTGAAGTTCGGGCCGCTATGGCA
>JGI12316J15310_10000044_pt26 | contig 100261 bp, 101 predicted proteins | sample MarCyaLeptolynsp_FD_15310 | JGI IMG/M metagenome (IMG submission 15310) | reverse complement strand
TCAAGCGTATCGATGCGCTCCACGTCATAGGGATGCGCGATGCTGCGCCAGTCATCCGCTGCATGCACGGGAAAGGCAAACACACTCATGGTGATGACGGCTGAGAGAAGTCGCATTCGGGTCCCCTTCACTGATCCGCACATACCATAACGAAAAACGGGCGCTGGTTCATAACCAGCGCCCGTTTCAATGTGTGTCGATCTCAGATCGCGCGGTTTAGGCGCTTTCTTTGGCTTCCAGGTCTTCACCGGTTTCCTGGTTCACAACCTTCATGGACAGGCGAACCTTGCCGCGATCATCAAAGCCCAGCAGCTTCACTTTCACAGTGTCGCCTTCCTTGACCACGTCGGACACTTTCTCAACACGCTCAGGCGCAAGCTGGGAAATGTGCACGAGGCCGTCCTTGGGACCGAAGAAATTCACGAAGGCACCGAAGTCCATGACCTTGACGATCTTGCCGTCATAGATTTCACCGACTTCTGGTTCCGCCGTGATGCCCTTGATCCAGTCGAGCGCTGCCTTGATGGAGGCGGCGTCGTTGGAGGCAACAGAGATGGTGCCATCGTCTTCGATGTTCACCTTGGCGCCTGTTTCTTCAACGATCTGGCGCACGACCTTGCCGCCGGTGCCGATCACGTCGCGGATCTTGTCCTTGGGCACGGTGATGACTTCGATGCGGGGCGCGAACTCGCCTACTTCCTCACGGCCGGACGTCAGGGCCTTAGCCATTTCGCCGAGGATGTGCATGCGCCCACCCTTTGCCTGATCAAGCGCTGTACGCATGATCTCTTCGGTGATGCCGGTGATCTTGATGTCCATCTGCAGGGACGTGATGCCCGCTTCGGAACCCGCCACCTTGAAGTCCATATCGCCGAGGTGATCTTCGTCGCCGAGGATGTCTGACAGGACCGCGAACTTGTCGCCTTCCTTGATCAGGCCCATGGCGATGCCGGAGCACGGACGCTTGAGCGGCACGCCCGCATCCATCATGGACAGGGAAGAGCCGCAGACTGTTGCCATGGAAGACGAGCCATTGGACTCCGTGATTTCCGACACCAGACGAATGGTGTAGGGGAATTCTTCCTTGCTCGGCAGCAGAGCCTTCAGCGCCCGCCATGCAAGCTTGCCGTGGCCGATTTCGCGGCGACCGGTGAAGCCTGTCCGACCCGTCTCACCCACAGAGTAAGGCGGGAAGTTGTAGTGCAGCATGAAGTTTTCTTTGTAGGTGCCGGACAGAGCGTCAATCATCTGCTCGTCGTCACCAGTGCCCAGCGTGGCCACGACCAGCGCCTGTGTTTCACCACGGGTGAAGAGCGAGGAACCGTGCGTGCGCGGCAGGACAGATACTTCCGACACGATCGGACGCACATCGGCAAGGCCGCGGCCGTCGATGCGCTTGCTTGTGTCGAGGATCGAGTTACGCACGATGTCGGACTCGATGCCCTTGAACGCGCCGCCAATGGCGGATGCATCGGGCGCATCGTCAGAGCCGTCAGCCAGGGCTTCAACGGCCTTGTCCTTGGCCTGCGCCACGGCTTCCTGGCGGGCGGCCTTGTCAGCGATCTGATAGGCAGCGCGCAGGTCGCTTTCGACGATCTCACGCACCTTGGCCTCGAGGGCTGAATTGTCCGGCGGTGTGAAGTCGCGCGGCTCCTTGGCAGCGCCTTCTGCCAGCTTGATGATCATGTCCAGCACCGGCTGCATCTGCTCATGGCCGTACATCACGGCGCCGAGCATCACATCTTCGGACAGTTCATTGGCTTCGGATTCCACCATCAGCACGGCGTCGCCCGTGCCGGCCACGACGAGGTCGAGATCGCTTTCAGCCAGCTCGTCCACAGTCGGGTTCAGGGAGTAGGCACCATCCTTGTAACCGACGCGTGCGCCGCCGATGGGGCCGAGGAACGGCACACCGGAAATGGTGAGGGCGGCCGACACGGCCACCATGGCAACAACATCAGGATCGTTTTCAAGGTCGTGGCTCAGAACAGTCGCAATCACCTGCGTTTCGTTCTTGAAGCCCTTGACGAAAAGCGGACGGATCGGACGGTCGATGAGACGTGATGTCAGTGTTTCTTTTTCCGTCGGACGTGCTTCACGCTTGAAGAAGCCGCCGGGGATCTTGCCCGCTGCGTAGTACTTCTCCTGGTAGTTCACTGTCAGCGGGAAGAAGTCCAGGCCCGGCTTGGGCTGGCGGTCCGCGACGACTGTGGCGAGAACCGATGTCTCGCCATAGGTGGCCAGCACGGCACCGTCAGCCTGACGGGCGATGCGGCCGGTTTCGAGGGTGAGCGTGCGCCCGCCCCATTCAATTTCTTGCTTGTGGATATCGAACATAGTTTCAGTTTCCTAATCGTGTGCCGTCATGTGGCACGGGCGGGGGCATTTGTTTGCCTTGGGCCGCCCAGATGCCGGATGCGGGGCCTTCCCCAACAGCCGGACCGCATGTGTCTCACCGAGCCCTCCCGGTGATCCGCATACGGATTTGTGCAACAACGCCCGCCTTCGGGATTATCCAAAGGCGGGCGCTTGTTTCGTGCTAGCGGCGGATGCCGAGGCGCTGGATCAGATCCTTGTAGCGCGGTTCGTCCTTCGCCTTCACATAGTCCAGCAACCGGCGGCGCTGGCTTACCATCTTCAGAAGTCCGCGGCGGGAGTGATTGTCCTTGCCGTGGCCCTTGAAGTGTTCCGTCAGATTTGAAATCCGTTCGGTCAGGATGGCGACCTGTACTTCGGGTGAGCCTGTGTCACCGTCATTGGTGCCGTATTCTTTGATAAGCGCTGTCTTGCGCTCAGGGGTAATCGACATCGGGCGTCCTTTCTAATGCGCGTGCGTCACGACGCTGCGCGGTATGGTGTCTTCCGTTCAGGACGGAAGGTTGAAAACGCGCGTGGGGTGAAGCTCGCCCTGTCTTGCCTCACACAGGGCAACAGGTTGCCCGTGAAGCATGGCGCATATTGTGCCTTTGACGATGGGAGCGTCCCGTCCACGCGACAGAACTGCCTGACCTTGCTTCAATCGCGCCGCATCATTGCCACTCACGGCCAGGGCCGGGATGTCGTCCAGCGCGGTCTCAAGTGGCAATAAAAAAGGCGCCTTGGGGTCTGGCGCGGGCGGACTATTGCTCAAATCGTCCGCCTTTTCCACCGCTATTTGAGCGGGGAATTCAGTAATGGTTTCAAGAGGTACGGCGTCATCTTCGCTGAACGGGCCGACCCGCAGGCGCCGCAGCATGGCCACATGGCCAAAAGTGCCCAGTTCCTGCGCCAAATCGCGCGCAATTGACCGCACATAGGTGCCCTTGCCGCAGGTCATCTCAAACACCGCCTCGTCATCCGACGGCTGGTCCACCAACTGCAGATCAAGGATTTCGACCGTGCGGGCCTTGAGTTCCACGTCCTCACCGTCGCGGGCCAGATCATAGGCCCGCTCACCATTGACCTTGATGGCGGAGTATCTGGGCGGAATCTGGCTGATTTCGCCGATATATCCGGGCAGCGCCGCCAGAATGGCATCCCGGGTGGGGCGCACATCGCTGGTGGCCGTCACGTCGCCTTCGCGGTCGTCGGTGTCGCGCTGCTCACCCCAGCGCACGGCGAAGCGGTAATCCTTGGTGGCATCCACCAGATAGGGCACGGTTTTGGTGGCTTCGCCTAGGGCGACCGGCAGAATGCCTGAGCCCAACGGGTCCAGCGTGCCGGAATGGCCGGCCTTCTGGGCGTTGAACGCCCGGCGCACCCTGGAGACCACATGGGTCGAGGTCGGCCCCAGCGGCTTATCCACCACCACCCACCCGGAGACGGGCAGACCCTTCTTGCGGCGGCCCATCTGCTAGCTCTCGTCTTTATCGGATGTGTCGCGGGTGACTTCGGCGGACCGCAGAATGCCGTCAATGCGCGCGCCTTCTGCAAAGCTCGTATCGATCTCAAAGGTGAGATCGGGCGTGAACTTGGTGGTCATGCGCTTGCCCAGCTCACCGCGCAGATATTTGCGGTTGCGCTTCAGGGCTTCCAGCACTTCCTTTTCACCTTCGCCGCCCAGAGGCTCGATGGCCACTGTCGCATTGCGCAGATCCGGGGAGGCGCGCACCTCGGTCACGGTGACAATGGCGCTTTCCAGCACCGGGTCATGCACATCGCCGCGCGCCAGCAATTCGCTGAGCACATGGCGAATGAGTTCGCCCACCCGCAACTGCCGCTGGGATGGCCCACGCGCCTTCGCGCTGGACACATGATCTGATCTGCTCATGAGCTATCCGGGCCTTGAGAGAGAAGCAGCGGGACGCCTACAGCACCCGCTCCACTTCCGTCACATCGAAGCACTCGATCACGTCGCCTTTGCGGATGTCCTGATAGTTCTCAAACGACATACCGCACTCCTGGCCGTTGCCGACTTCCTTCACTTCATCCTTGAAGCGCTGAAGCGTCGACAATGTGCCTTCATGGATCACCACATCGTCACGCAGCAGGCGTACTTTCGAGCCACGTTTGACGGTGCCTTCGGTGATCCGGCAACCGGCAACCTTGCCGACCTTGGACACGTTGAAGACTTCGAGAATTTCCGCGTTGCCGAGGAATGTCTCGCGCAGCTCCGGCCCAAGCACACCGGCCATGGCGGCCTTCACGTCGTCGATCAGGTCGTAGATCACCGCATAGTAGCGGATATCCACACCCTGCTGACGGGCGGCGTCCCGGGCGGGCGCGTTTGCACGCACGTTAAAGCCTAGGATCGCCGCACCAGAGGCTGCCGCGAGCGTGACATCACTTTCAGTGATGCCGCCGACACCTGCGTGCAGCGTCCGCGCGACAATGTCGTCCGTGCCCGCCTTGTCGAGAGCGCCGATGATGGCTTCCACGGACCCCTGCACGTCACCCTTGATGACGAGGGGTACTTCCTTCTTGTCCGCGGTCTGCAGCTGCGTGAACATCTGCTCAAGGGAGCCGCGGGCGGAGCCTGCGGCCCGCTTGTCGCGCATCATGCGCTGGCGGTATTCGGTAATTTCGCGGGCGCGGGCTTCATCTTCCACGACGGAGAAGCTGTCACCGGCTTCCGGCGTGCCGCCGAGACCCAGAACCTCAACGGGTTCCGACGGACCGGCTTCCTGTACCTGCTCACCACGGTCATTGATCAGGGCACGGACCTTACCCCATTCGCCACCGGCAACGAGAACGTCACCGACGCGCAGTGTGCCGCGCTGAACGAGGACTGTCGCAACCGGGCCGCGGCCCTTGTCGAGCTGGGCTTCGATGACGATGCCGTCACCCGCACGGTCCGGGTTGGCCTTGAGCTCAAGAAGCTCCGACTGCAGGAGAATGGCTTCTTCCAGCTTGTCGAGGTTCATCTTGGCGGTTGCGGAAACTTCCACTTCCTGCACATCACCGGACATGCTTTCCACGATCACTTCGTGCTGCAGCAGGTCGGTGCGCACCCGGTTGGGGTCCACATCTGGCTTGTCCATCTTGTTGATGGCAATGATCAGCGGTACTTCCGCCGCCTTGGCGTGGTTGATGGCTTCGATGGTCTGCGGCATCACGCCGTCGTCACCGGCCACTACCAGAATGACAATGTCGGTCGCCTTAGCACCGCGCGAGCGCATGGTGGTAAAGGCTTCATGGCCCGGCGTGTCCAGGAAGGTGATGCGGTCACCGCCGGGCATCCGCACCTGATAGGCGCCGATATGCTGGGTGATGCCACCGGCTTCCCCGGCCACCACGTCGGTCTGGCGCAGGGCATCGAGCAGTGACGTCTTGCCGTGGTCGACGTGGCCCATGACAGTGACAACCGGTGCGCGGGGCTTCAGATCGCCCGGCGCGTCGTCATCGCCTTCAAGGCCGACTTCCACATCAGCTTCGGACACACGCTTCACCGTGTGGCCCATTTCTTCCGCGATCAGCTGGGCGGTGTCAGAATCAATCACATCGTTGATCTGCATCATCTGACCCTGCTGCATCAGCAGCTTGATCACGTCCACAGCCCGCTCGGTCATGCGGTTGGCGAGTTCCTGCACGGTGATGGTGTCAGGAATGGTCACCTCGCGGTGCACCTTCACCTGTTCCTGCTGGCCACCGCGGGCGCGCTTTTCGCGCTGCTGGCGACGGCGCATGGCGGCGAGAGAGCGCTGGCGCGGCTCGTCGTCCAGGGCGTTTGAAATGGTCAGGCGGCCACGGCGGCGTTCGTTGCCTCCGGTGCGCTTGGGCGTGGGCTTGTTTTCGTCTTCGCGCTTCTTGGTGACCGGTGTCGGAATAGCCTTTGCGCCGGGCTTGGCTTCGGCAGGCGGCTGCGCCGGCGTGCCGTCAGCTTCAGCTTCTTCCTTGGCGCGCAGGGCTGCTTCTTTTTCAGCCTTGGCCTTGGCTTCCGCCTCGCGGCGGGCGCGCTCTTCTTCCTGGGCGGCGCGTTCGGCTTCCTCGATCGCGGCGACGCGGGCAGCCTCCTCGGCCACCTTGCGGCGTTCGGCTTCTTCAATTGCCTTCTGACGCTCGACCTTCTCGCGCTCGCGGGCCTCAACGAGGGCGCGGTCGCGAGCACCCTTCTCTTCGTCGGTCAGGGTGCGCAGTACCATGTTGCCGCGGGCGCGGGCATCACGTTCAGGACGGGCAGCGCGTGCCGGCTTGGCAGCTGCGGGTGCAGATGCGTCTTTCTTGGCAGCAGTTTTTGCCGCCGTCTTTGCGGCGGTCTTGGGTGCTGCCTTTGCCGCTGTCTTGGCGGCGGTCTTCGCAGCCGTCTTGGGCGCTGCCTTTTTCTCAACGACCGGGGCGGCGTCCGCCTTGCCGGTGTCTGCCTTGTCCTTGGCCGGCGCCACACGGCGGCGCTTCTTCTCAACCAGAACCGCCTTTGAGCGTCCATGGGAGAAATTCTGCCGCACATGACCTGTCTCGACCGTCCGGCCGAGTGTCAGCTTGCCGCCGGACGCACGCGGTGTCCGGGAGGCCCCTGTGCCGCCGGTTTCGCCGTCTTGTGCGTCTGTGTCCTTTGTCTCGCTCATGAGACCCCTTCAACTACCAAACCCTATGAAAGCCGGCTGATCATGCCGCCCATAGGGTTTCAAAAAACCTGTCAGTCCGGCTGGCCGCAAATCACGCGCCAACCCCGCAACGGGGGCCACCCCCCACTCAAGCTCCGCCCTGGAACCCCTGCAACCGTCCAACCTCACACATTATGAGGCCGGAGAGCTTGTCGGCAGGCAGTACATTTCGGGCCAAATCGCCCGCGCGTACGTCTGGTGCCTCCATGTGCCGCGCTCGCCCTTTTGAGGCAGCGCCGCTTGCAGTCAGGGCAGCATGTACCACATTTGGCCGCCCCAATGCCAAACCCAATTGTTCTGCCGAAAAATCGGTCACAATCGGCGCTTCGACGCGGGCCGCAATGGCCTTTGCATTCTTCTGGCCCTCCGTGCCCGCGTCCGACGCCAGAAACAGCGCCACCACATGAGCCTTCAGGGCCGCATCTTCAACCTTTGCATGGCCTGCCATCACCTGACCGGCCTTGCGTGCGAGACCCAGCAGCGCCAGAACCCGCCGTCTCAGCCCCGCTTCCACCTGATCCACCAGATCAGCCGGGACTTTGACGCCTTGCTTGGCGGCGCGGGAAAAAAGCCCCTTTGCCGCCGCTTTTTCGACCGACGTCTTGTCAGACGTCACCCAGATACCGCGTCCGGGCAGTTTGCCCTCAATATCCGGCACCACCTGGTCATCTGGACCGATGGCAAACCGCACCAGTGTCGCCGTTGACCCCGTTTCACCGCTGACGATGCAGCGGCGGTCGGGGGTCTTTTTCCGGCCCGAGGGTTTTGCGCCACCATGCGCTGCACCCTCTTCTACTGGTGCGTCCTGCATCACTCGGCAGGCGCCTCCTCAACAGCGCCTTCTTCGGCGTCGCCTTCCTCTTCACCTTCTTCAAGCTCTGCTGCCTCGGCTTCGGCACGCATGGCCTCAAGATCTTCTTCGGTGATCCAGCCCGCCTTTACGCGGGCCGCCATGATGATGTCCTCGGCTTCCTGCGGGGATACATCATGGCCATCAAGGAAGCCGGGTTCGCGGCGGCGCTCGCCCTCAACGCTTTCGTAGTAGCCGGTGAGATCATCCGTGGCGCAGCCGGCCAGGTCTTCCACCGTCTTCACATCGTTCTCACCCAGCGACACCATGATCGCCACGGTGATACCCGGTACCTCGCCGACTTCGTCCGCAACTCCCAGCTCCTTGCGCTTGGCGTCGCGTTCCGCTTCGAGCTTTTCGAGATACTCGGTCGCACGGGCCTGAATTTCAGCCGCGGTATCTTCGTCGAAGCCTTCAATGTCGGAGACTTCTTCGGATTCCACATAGGCGATTTCTTCCACCGTCGCGAAACCTTCAGACGCGAGCAGCTGGGCAATCACCTCGTCCACATCCAGCGCTTCTTCGAAGAGCTTGGAGCGCTCGGCAAATTCGGCCTGGCGGCGTTCGCTTTCTTCGGCTTCCGTCAGAATGTCGATGGTCCAGCCGGAGAGCTGCGACGCCAGCCGCACATTCTGGCCGCGGCGTCCAATGGCCAGCGACAGCTGGTCGTCCGGCACAACAACTTCAATGCGCTCGGCATCTTCGTCGAGCACCACCTTCACCACTTCCGCCGGTGCAAGGCCGTTCACGATGAAGGTCGCGGGGTCCGGCGACCACTGGATGATGTCGATCTTTTCACCCTGCAGTTCGTTCACCACGGCCTGCACACGGCTGCCGCGCATACCCACGCAGGCACCGACGGGATCAATCGAGCCGTCGTTGGAGATCACGGCGATCTTCGCCCGGCTGCCCGGATCACGCGCCACAGAGCGGATTTCGATGATGCCGTCGTAGATTTCCGGCACTTCCTGTTCAAACAGCTTGGCCATGAACTGCGGATGCGTACGCGACAGGAAAATCTGGGGCCCACGCGGTTCGCGGCGGACGTCAAACACGTAAGCGCGGATACGGTCGCCGGTCCGGAAGGCTTCGCGGGGGATCTGCTCGTCGCGGCGGACGATGGCTTCCGCGCGGCCCATGTCGACGATGACGTGGCCATATTCAACGCGCTTGACCAGGCCGTGGACGATCTCGCCGACGCGGTCCTTATATTCATCATACTGACGATCACGCTCGGCATCGCGCACCTTCTGCACGATCACCTGCTTTGCGGTCTGGGCAGCAATGCGGCCAAAGTCGATCGGCGGCAGCGGCTCGGTCAGGAAGTCGCCCACCACGGCGGCCGGGTTGCGCACGCGTGCGTCTTCCAGCGAAATCTCGGTGGCTTCGTTCTCGACTTCCTCGACCACTTCCTGCAGCCGGTTGAGCTTGATCTCACCGGTCTTGGGATCGATCTGCGCGCGGATTTCGTTTTCCGCACCGTAGCGGGAGCGGGCCGCCTTCTGGATGGCGTCTTCCAGCGCCTCGATGACGATTGCCTTGTCGATGGACTTTTCGCGGGCGACCGCGTCAGCAATCTGCAGAAGCTCGAGCCGGTTGGCGCTAACAGCCTGTGCCATGGAAAGTTACTCCGTGATGTCTTCTTCTAGTGTTTCAAGTTCGGTGGGAGCGCCGGGGCCCTTGGGGCTGGCGCCGCCACTTTTCTGACTTTGTTTGATGAGCGCGTCGGTCAGCACCAGCTTGGCGTCGTGCACATCGCCGAACGGCAAGCCAACGACCTGCGGCTCGGAAAATCCTTCAATCTCGACCGCAATGCGGATTTCGTTTTCGTCGTCGGCAAACCCGTCAAGAACCCCGCGAAAGCGTTTGCGGCCATCAATGGGCACCTGCAGCTCAACCTTGGCGAGGTGACCTGCCCATGTTTCAAAATCCTTTTCCCGGGTCAGCGGTCGGTCGATCCCGGCGGACGACACTTCAAGGGTGTATTTGCCGGAAATCGGGTCATCCACGTCCAGCGCGGCAGAGACGGCACGGGACACTTCCTCGCAGCCTTCAATCGGCATGGTGCCGTCGGCCTTTTCCGCCATGATCTGCAGGGTGGGCGTGCCGGAGCCGATGATGCGGATGCGCACGATTTCATAGCCCAGGCTCTCAACGAGAGGGGCAATGATGCCTTCGATGCGTTCTTCCGCCGGTGTTTTGGCCTTCAGGCTCAAAATACGTGTCTCCAGAAACGAAAAAAGGGGCTGCCGAAGCGCCCCTGGAACCTACCGTCGCAGCCATTCTGCCAAGTCAGCAAAACAACCGGGGTCTCAACTTGGGCGGACCATACGCCCAAAGTCTGGAATTTGCAAAGGGCTGTCTTGAAGCCGGTTTTCAGACCTGTCCCAGCGGACTAGCCAACCAGGCCCGCAGCCAGATGGGCAATCAGGCCGGCGATCTCGGCCCGGCTGTCGTTGCGGCGACGGGCTGCATGCCAGTGGAACCAGTACCCCTCCTCACCGATCGGCCTCAGGGCCAGCAGAGCGGCCTGTGGTGATGCTGCCGCCACACGTCGTGGCAGCAGACTAACAGCATTACTGTCCGCGACCGCCGCGAGAATGCCTGCCGGGCTTTCGATGCGGTGAAAGCCTGCAATACGGATGCCTTCGGGTTTGAGATAGCGTCGATGGAGGATCGAGCGCTCGAGTTCCAGATGATAGATGATTTCCTGAGCTTCGAGGTCAGCAGGCACGATGTGCAGCTTTGTGGCCAGGCAATGGTCCGCACCCATGACCGCCACCAGTTCGTCTGCCTCCAGCCGCGTGTAGGCCACCCCGGGAAGTGTCGGTGCCTCACCGACAATGGCCACGTCCACCTTCTCTGCCGTCAGCGCATCCAGGGGGTCCACCTCAGGACCTGCGTCAAGTTCGATGCCGGGGTGGTCGCCAGCAAAGGCCCGCATGGCGCGGGCCAGAGAGACATCGTTGTGGATGACATCGGTGGCGATCCGCAGGCGACCCGATGCGCTGCCCGCCTGGGCATTGAGTGTTGCCTCAAACGCCTGAAACTCTTCCAGCAGGCTGCGCGCCCGTTGCTCGAATGCCCGACCTGCGCGGGTAAGGCGCATGGTCGTCTGGCCAGTGGAGCTGCTCTTACCTGTGCGCTCAAACAGGGGCGTGCCCAGCATCTCCTCAAGCTGGGTCAATTGTTTGCTGAGGGCGGGCTGCGATACCGCAAGGGCGTCCGCTGCCGCGGTCATTGTGCCCTCGCGCGCAATGGCGCAGATCAGCGCGAGATGTTTTCTGTCCAGTCGGATCATCAAGAAAGTGTCTGCCGCATGGCCGGGAATTTCCAGACTGTTGTTCAGGACACGGTTTTTTCATGAGCGGGCACAAGATCCGTACGTTTATCCCCGTGCTTGCGGATAGCTACTTTGCAGCAGCCTTTGACGCGCGGATCAGCACGGCTTTCCAGCACGATCATGTCACCACCCATCTTCTTCAACAGTGCACGGTCATATTCCATGAGCCGGTGGCACGCAGCGACATTGCCAGTGCCTTCCAGCGAGCACGGGAAGTGAATTTCAGCGTAGGCGGTGTCGTCTTCCACCCGGTCAATCTTCCAGAAACGCTCCAGGCCAAACAGCCGCCGCCACTCGGTCGCCATGGCCGCCACTGTTTCCTGTGGCGTGCCGTTTTTCCTGCACCACGTATAGGCTGCGAGAAATCGTGCGATGCGCCGGGTCAGCCAATGGGCGCGCGTCAGCGCAATCGGGCCGGTGGTGCCGTTGACGCGTTTGTAGAATGCGATGGTCTTTTCGTCTTCTGCCGTTTCCATGAATCCCTCCTGCCTCCAGAGCGGTATGCCCTGTAGCTAGAGGCTGAACACGGATTGCGGAAATGGCATTTGGAGATGGGGCGCATAACCTGTGGTTATCGCCGCTCGAATTCCAGATAGCAGGGTGTCCGACCTTCGCGGATGGCCTTGGCCTCGTAGCGGGTGCCGGGCCAGCCCGCAGGCGGCGTGTCGCGGCCTGCCTTGCTTTCGGGTGTTTCCACGAAATGGCCGTCCTCGGCAATCTCGCGCTGGGTCCACTCGATATAGTCCGGGATGTCGCTGGCAACTTCGAGGATTTTGCCAGGGCGGATGACGCGGGCGAGGCTTTGCAACGTATCGCTGCCGACGAAGCGCCGCTTGTTCTGACGCGCCTTCGGCCACGGGTCGGGATAAAGCAGATAGACGCGGTCCAGCGTGGCGGGCTCAAGGGCGTCCAGCACATCGCGGGCGTCGCCATGATGGATGCGGACATTTGCCAGCTTCTGCTCCTCGACGGCAGCGAGTGTCTTCGCAACGCCGTTCAAAAACGGCTCACAGCCGATGAACCCGATGTCGGGGTTCTGCGCCGCACGGGCAATCAGATGTTCACCGCCGCCAAAGCCGATCTCAAGACGCACTTCCTTGGCGTCTGAAAACAGATTGAAAGGATCAAGCGGTGCATCGGTGGGCACGGCGATGCGGGGCAGTACGTCCGCAAAGAGTTTCTGCTGACGCGGCGACAGGGCCTTGCCCTTGGCGCGGCCATAAATAAGGGGCCGCCGGGTGAACGGCCGCCCCTCACTTTTGTTTCTGTCAGCCATCATTCTGGCTTCGTCCTGGCTGCGCGGTGGGTGCGCTTAGGAAAGCGCTGCCTTGAGCGGCTCGACGAGATCGGTCTTCTCCCAGGAGAAGCCGCCATCCGCATCTGCGTCACGACCGAAATGGCCATACGCAGCAGAACGCGCATAGATCGCCTGGTTGAGATTGAGATGCTCCCGGATGCCGCGCGGGCTCAGATCCATGGCTTCCTGGATCGCGCCTTCGAGCTTGGCCTCATCCACATTGCCGGTGCCGTGCAGGTCAACATACACAGACAGCGGCTTGGAGACGCCAATGGCGTAGGCCAGCTGAATGGTGCATTTGTCCGCAAAGCCTGCGGCCACAACGTTCTTGGCGACATAGCGCGACGCATAGGCAGCAGAGCGGTCCACCTTGGTAGGATCCTTGCCGGAGAACGCGCCGCCGCCGTGCGGTGCCGCGCCGCCATAGGTGTCGACAATGATCTTGCGGCCGGTCAGACCCGCGTCGCCGTCCGGACCGCCAATCACGAAGAGGCCCGTGGGGTTCACATAGAATTCGTCTTCCGGGCACATCCAGCCGTCCGGCAGCACGTCAAGAACGTGCGGGCGAACGATTTCGCGAACCTGCTCCTGGGTGAGGCCTTCTGCATGCTGCGTCGACACAACGACGGATGTCGCACCAACGGGCTTGCCGTTTTCATATTTCAGCGTCACCTGGCTCTTGGAGTCAGGGCCAAGGCCAGAGTTTGCGTCGGCGTGACGGGCGTCGGCCAGGGACTTCAGGATGCGGTGTGACAGGTAGATGGGAGCCGGCATCAGCACATCGGTTTCGCGGCAGGCATAGCCGAACATGATGCCCTGGTCGCCGGCGCCTTCGTCCTTGTTGCCGGCAGCATCAACGCCCTGCGCGATGTGCGCGGACTGGGCGTGCAGCAGAACTTCAACCTGCGCGTCTTTCCAGTGGAAGCCGTCCTGCTCGTATCCGATGTCCTTGATGGCGGCACGGGCCACTTCTTCAAACGGCTCCGGGCGGACGCGGTCGCCATGGCCGAGCAGACTGTCGGGGGCACGAACTTCACCTGCGATGACCACGCGGTTTGTCGTTGTCAGAGTCTCTGCAGCGACACGCACCTGGGAGGCGTCCATGCCTTCCTTTTCAGCTGTCCGGAAAATGAGATCGACAACCTCATCCGAAATACGGTCACAGACCTTGTCAGGATGGCCTTCAGAAACGGACTCACTGGTAAACAGGTAGCTGGAACGTGCCACGGCAGGTGGTCTCCCCAATTTGGTCCAGACGAGAGGCGCGGCGGTTGCCGGTCGCGTCCAGGCGGAGTGCGGTCGCTCGCAGGCACTGGGCAGCGACAATCGCTGCGGACAGGGATGGGAGCGGTGAACGGGTGCATGCCTCGCCTGAGGCAGCAAAATGAATGCGGGGTTCTTGCCGGGTTTGACGGTATGCGTCAAGGCGCACCGGCTATGCGCACACCTAAGCGTGCCGCCGCAGGTCCTGTGGGCAGTTGCGTCCAGCAAACACAAATCGCAAATGGCGACGAGCCCAGAGAGCAGAAACTACTCTGCTACCGGCTCCTGTGCCTTCACCATTGCCTTGAGCATATCGACGATCGACCGGCGGACCGATGGATCACGCAGTTCCGAGAATGCCCGGTTCAGCTGCAGTCCTTCCGAGCTGGATACAAAATCCATCACAAAGGGTGCACCGTCGCCTTCCGCGAATGCCAGGTCACCACCGGCATGCGCATCGTTGTCCGCCATTTCCTCATAGAAATACTGGACAGGGACATTCAGGATTCTGGAGACTTCATAGAGGCGGCTTGCCCCGATGCGGTTTGTCCCCTTCTCGTACTTTTGTACCTGCTGGAAGGTGAGACCAAGCTGCTCTCCCAGCTTTTCCTGGCTCATACCTACCAACAGCCGCCGTAACCTCACTCGACTGCCCACATGGACGTCGATTGGGTTTGGTTCTTTCCTAGCCAAAGGGTTCTCCTACCCAATACCCGCGAACGCACGCTAGAGGCGCCCGCACCAGCACTAACCTATGAGTGCATTGAGCATTCATGCACGTCAACATGACCTATGTCAAAATAGACATAGCATTGGACTATGCAACTATCGGTTGTATTTAAAGTGCATCAATGCACTCTATTTGCAGATACTCTTGAGTATAGTATAGTTAATGCTACCACTATCCAGAGACACCAGAAAACTATATCACCATTCTTGGAATAAGTTGTTCTGACTATTTTCCCCGGTAAGTTCTGATCCAATACTCCAGCTTGACCTAGATCCAGGAAAGCACGAACTTGGCCTCGCGGACCAATTACTGCCGATATTCCGGTGTTTGCCGCACGGATAAGTGGCAATCCTTCCTCCACGGCGCGCATCCGCGCCTGGAAAAAATGCTGCCGCGGACCGATGGAATCTCCGAACCAGGCATCATTTGTCACGTTGAGCAGCCAGTCCGGCCTGCTTTCCCCTACGGTTTTGCCCGGAAATATGACTTCGTAGCAGACCAGCGGCCCCATCTGCGGTGCCCCCGGCACAACCAAAGCGCGAGGCCCCGGTCCGCTGCTATAGCCGCCGCGCTGGCGGGTTAGTTCCTCAAAACCTATAGCTTGCAGCAGCTTTTGCGCCGGCAGGTATTCGCCGAACGGCACCAGATGCGCCTTGTCATAGGTTGCCGTGATGGATGCATGGGTATCGAGCACCATCACGGAGTTGAAAAACCGGGCCCAACGCCCGTCCGGCATCGTCTGCGGCAAGGGTTCCGCCCGCACGGCGCCGGTGATGAGATGCACACCGTCCGGCAACATGTCCGCTACCAGGGCCCGCGCATCGGCATTGTCCGCAAGCAGGAAGGGTGGCGCACTCTCTGGCCAGATCACATGGGTAATCCCGTCAAGATCATCCTGTGCCCGGCTGAGGCGCAACAGCCGTGCAAAATTTGCAGCGCGCAGCTCCGGACGCCATTTGTCTTTCTGGGCAATGTTGGGCTGCACGATGCGCAGCGTCACACCGGCTACATCGGTAGGGACCGGCAACGATAAACGCCAGGCACCAAAGCTGAACAAAGCGACAGGCAGGAGTCCGGCCAGGCAGGCAAAGGCGGCCGCGCGGGGCCGTGTTACCTCACATTGCGGTCCTGCAAGCAGCGCGGGGGCCGTCGCGATGAGGGCCGCCACCAATGTGTGACCATAAAGACCCCACACGGATGTTGCCTGAACCAGCGCGTCGGACACTGACAGGCTGTAGCCCAGACTGTTCCAGGGGAACCCGGTGAGCACATGGCCGCGCAGCCATTCGGCCAGGACAAACATCGCGACAAACGCGACCACCCGCATGGCGCCAGTCCGGGCAACGGCACGGGCGGCAACCGCCGCCCCGGCAAAAAACAACGCCAGCCCACCGGGCATGATCACCGCCACAAAAGGCAGCATCCAGGCGAACTGACCTGCATCCACCAGAAAGGCTGAACCGATCCAGAAGAGACCGGCGAGAAAGAAACCGAACCCGAATACCCATGCGGTTGCAGCCGTTGCGCGCCAGCCCGCGAAAGGCGCGGCCGCTTCGGGCTCGATGCCATCCATGAGCCACAGGAGGGCGGGAAAGGTGACAAGCAATAGCGGCCAGACGCCGAATGGCGGCATGGCGAATACCGTAAGCCCGCCCAGAACAAGGGAGAGCGCCAGCCTCTGCGCGGTTGTGCGTCCTGCCAGCCACGCGGCCAGTTGGGTCAGCCCCCCTGCGATCCCCTGCATGCGACCTGCCTGTATTTATTCTGTAGACGGAGTAGTAGACGGGTTGCCGGAATGCACCACCAGCCGCTTGATGCGGCGCGGGTCTGCATCGGCAATCTCGAACTCGATACCGCTTTCATGCACTACAACTTCTCCGCGTTGCGGCACGCGGCCCAGCATATCGAACACGAGACCGCCAAGCGTATCCAGCTCGTCGCCACGCTCCTCGGGAAGAAGGCTCATACCGAGCATCCCCTCGAGATCCTTAATGTCGGCGCGGGCGGTCGCGTCAATGGACCCATCGGGAAGCTGGACAAGATCCGGGCGCTCGGCCTCGTCATGCTCGTCTTCGATTTCCCCGACGATTTCCTCCACAAGATCCTCGATCGTTACCAGACCGTCCGTGCCGCCATATTCATCAATGACCAAAGCCATGTGCACGCGGCTGGCCTGCATCTTCAGCAGAAGGTCAATCGCAGGCATGGAGGGCGGGACGTAGATCAGATCACGGCGGATTGCTGCCAGGTTGAAGCCGGAATCCGCATCGCCAGCACCCCGGTTGTCCGCCATCCAGCCCAGCAGGTCCTTGATGTGGACCATGCCGCGCGGGTCATCCAGGGTCTCGCGGAATACCGGCAGGCGCGAATGATTTGCCTCGCGGAACGCTTTCACCAGTTCGTCCAGTGACGTGCCTTCTTCCACCGCCACAATGTCCGGCCGCGGCACCATCACATCTTCCGTGCGCAGTTCGTTGAACCCCAGCAGGTTCACGATCATGTCCTGCTCGGCAGGCGACAGCTCCGCGGTCCCGTCACGGTCCTCGCCGAGAACAGCGTCCAGCGATGCGCCAAGCGAGCCTGGTTCCGCGCCGCCCAGCACGTATCGCCAGGCCCGCGCAAGCCGCTGGGCCAGCGACTGTTTCGGTGTCGCGGGCATCACGGGACCCGTATTGGTCTCGCCGACAGACGACTGGTCAGATGGATCGCTGGCCAAGGCCATGGGGTCAGGCTCCTGCTGTCCGGCGCACCAGCCTGCCGGGGTGGCAAAGGGCTGGGCGCGCATGACGGGGTGGGTGTGCACGGCCTATGAGTACTGCGTGCATCTTTAAAGAACCCTCATCTTTACAAAACCAACCGGCGTCAGGCCAGATTTTCGCATCACATTTCATACGGATCGGCGACGCCAAGACCACGCAGAATCTGACGTTCAAGCGCTTCCATCTCGTCAGCCTCCTGCGATGTTTCGTGATCATAACCCTGCAGGTGCAGCATGCCGTGCACCACGAGATGCTGCAGATGGGCCGCCAGCGATTTGCCCTCCGTCAGTGCCTCAGATGCCAGGGTGTCGTAGCTCAATGCGATATCACCCAAAGACAGCTCGGCGTCGGGCAACGCGACGCCGTCGGGCAGTGCCGCAGCGGGAAAGGACAGAACATTGGTCGGCTTGTCCTTGCCACGCCATTGCCTGTTCAGGGCCTGAAGGGCTGTGTCACCTTCAAGCAGGATGCTGACCTCGTGCGTCCCGGCAGCGGGCGCCAGCCATGCTGCGTGCGCTGCCTGCCGAATGAGGTCCGGCGCATTTGTCAGGGCTGTCCATTTGTCATCCGCCTGCAGAATATCGACCTGCAACTGTGCGGTGGGACTGCCCGTCTCCGCCGGCACCGGATCCGGTGCTGCGTCAGGCCGCAGGTCTGGCCCAGGGTCAGGCATCATCGCCTGCCTTTTTTGTTCCGTCTTCCGGCGGCGGAACGAGGCGTCCCTCAGCGCGGGAATAGGCATCAACGATGCGTGTCACCAGGGGGTGCCGCACCACATCCACATTGGCAAACTCGGTCACGGCCACACCGGGCACTTTGCGCAGCACGTCACGCGCTTCTCTGAGGCCGGACTTGGATCCCATGGGCAGATCAACCTGCGTCGGGTCGCCGGTGATAGCCATCCGCGAGTTCTCGCCCAGGCGGGTGAGGAACATTTTCATCTGCACAGAGGAACAATTCTGCGCCTCATCCAGAATGACATAGGCGTTTGACAGTGTGCGTCCGCGCATGAAGGCGAGCGGTGCGACCTCAATTTCGCCGGACTCAAGGCTGCGCACCACCTGCTCCGCGGGCAGCGTATCGTACAAGGCGTCATAGAGCGGGCGCAGATAGGGGTCGATCTTCTCCCGCAGGTCGCCGGGCAGGAACCCCAGCCGCTCACCGGCTTCGACCGCCGGCCGCGACAGGATGATGCGATCGACCTGCCCCTTGATGAAAAGGGACACGGCAGCCGCCACCGCAAGGTAGGTCTTGCCGGTCCCCGCCGGGCCGATGCCGAACACGAGTTCGTTGGTCTGCAGCTGCTTCATGTACAGCGCCTGGTTCGCCGAGCGCGGCTCGATCACGCGCCGCTTGGTCACGAACTGGACGCCGCCGGACCCGCCGCGTCCCTCCGGCAGTTCACTGGATGCCATGCGCACGGCACCGTCCACATCCGCCATGGTGACGTCCTGGTCACGCTTGAGTTTGCCGTACAGATCGCCCAAGGCCTGGGCGGCATAGCCGCGTGCTTCATCCGCGCCACGAATGGCAATGCGATTGCCGCGCGGCGTGACGGTGACTTCAAGGAGCTGCTCGATGCGCGCCAGATTGCAGTCGGCCACACCGGCCAGGGCACTCATCAATTGGTTGTCGTCAAAGTCCAGAACCACAACATCGGGCCGAGGCCCGCCCTGCGCGCGGACGCCCGCTGAGGAGGGAGAGGCGGATGATGAAGCCCCAATGGGTGTCGGGGCGCTGGTTCCAACGCTCAAGCAGCGTCTCCTTTGACAAGTGTTTCCGTCGTCACGTTATCCGCCAGTCTACCTGAAAGACTGTTTGCATGCGCGGCTTCAATCACAACCGGCACGATTTGGCCGCGTAGATGCATCGGTGCATCAAGATGCACTGCCTGCAGATACGGTGACCGGCCGGCCAGCTGCCCGTCCCGCTTGCCGACCCGATCCAGCAGAACCGACATGGTCTTGCCGACGGACCCCAGGTTGAATGCGCGGGACTGCTCATTCAGCAGTTCCTGCAACTGCGCCAGACGCTCCACTTTCACGTCTTCAGGGACCTGCGTTTCGTGAATGGCGGCCGGTGTGCCGGGGCGCTGCGAGTACTTGAATGAGTAGGCCTGCGCATACCCGACGTCACGCACCAGCTGCATGGTGGCTTCGAAGTCTTCATCGGTCTCGCCGGGGAATCCGACGATGAAATCCCCGGACAGGGAAATATCCGGACGGGCTTCGCGCAGCTTGTCGATCAACTCAAGATAGTCTTGCGCCGTATGCTGACGATTCATCGCCTTGAGGATCTTGTCTGACCCGGCCTGTACCGGCAGATGCAGATACGGCATCACCTTGTCCAGGTCGCGGTGCGCGGCAAACAATTCATCATGCATGTCGCGAGGATGGCTTGTGGTGTAGCGCAGCCGGTCCAGGCCCTCGATATCCGCCAGTGCAAACAGCAGACGGCCAAGATTGGATGCGTTACCGGAGGCGTCTTCGCCGTGCCAGGCATTGACGTTCTGGCCCAGCAGCGTGATTTCACGGACGCCCGCGTCCACAAGGTTGCGTGCTTCATCAAGCAGCCGGGCCATCGGTCGCGAGACTTCCGCACCGCGGGTATAGGGCACCACACAGAAAGTACAGAACTTGTCGCATCCTTCCTGGACCGTCAGAAAGGCTGCCGGCCCGCGGCTGAGCGTTACCTGTTTGGTTGGCTGCGGCAGATGCTCGAATTTGTCTTCAGCCGGAAACTCTGTTTCCACCAGCCGCTCGCCATCCTTGGCGCGCTCCACAAGCTGCGGCAGGCGATGATAGGCCTGCGAGCCGACAACGAAATCCACGACCGGCGCGCGGTCCAGCATTTCCTGGCCTTCTGCCTGCGCCACGCATCCCGCCACACCGATGGTCAGGGGACGACCCTGCTTGAGACGCGCCTCCTTCAACAGACGCAGGCGGCCCAGTTCCGAATAGACCTTGGCAGCAGCATTCTCGCGAATGTGACAGGTGTTGAGGATCACTACGTCAGCAGCATCCGGCGCCTGCGCCGTTTCATACCCCTTGGGCGCCAGAGCGTCTGACATGCGGTCGCTGTCATAGACGTTCATCTGGCAGCCATAGGTCTTGATGAAGAGCTGGGGCTTTTCGGTATCCGGTGTGGCGTGTGGGGTGCGGTCGTCCGGCAAAGTCTGGTCTATCTCTCGCTGAAAAGGCGGTTAAGCATTTGTTCCTGCACCATTTATGCGCCGGATCGGGCCTGCGCTCAACTCACACCGTTAACGGGCAGATATGCGCCCGGGTCGGTTTGACAGCCCATCCGCTGCCCAAGCCTGATCATGGAGATGTTTCACGGGAATGACAGCGGCAGCGCCTTTGTTGAACGGCGTCTGTCAGGCAGCTTCACGACCGGCAATGGCACGGGCGACACCGCCGGCCACTTTCTCTTCGCAATAGACGGCCAGCGCCTTGCGGGTGCCTGCTTCGGTGATGGAGACGGGCTCATGGAATTCGAGCTCGACATCAAACGGTCCGAGTTTGAACACGTCCCAGAGATGCGGCACCAGGTCCATATCGCCATACCAGGCAAAGAACGGGCGGAAGTGGCGGCCCATGGGCAGGCCATGCAGGCGCGTATAGGCGAGCGAGACCGGCTGCACCATCACCATGTCATCCAGGGACCCGTCATCGCCCACCACGCTCATCTGCGCGACGGACATGAGGGCACTCTTGAAGGGCAGCACCCAGTTGCCGTTGTTGGAGGTCCCTTCCGGGAACAGGATCAGCGTGTCGCCGTCTACGATGCGTCCGTGAATCTGGTTGCGGTGCTCGCGGGTCTTGGTGCGGCGCTCGCGCTCCACAAACACGGTGCGCTGGAGCTTGGCCATCTGGCCGAAGAACGGCCATGTGGCCACTTCGCTCTTGGCAATGAACGACACGGGAAACACAGTGCTCATGACCGGAATATCAAGGTAGGACGTGTGATTGGCGCAGATGAGCACCGGCTTGTCGGTCACCGGTGTCCCCTTGACGGTCACCTTGATGCCGATGAGCTTGCACAGGGTGCGGTGGTAATACAGCGGCAGCATGTAGGAGCCCGGCAGGCCGAAGCGGACCAGCACCCACTGAACGGGCATGATGGCCAGGGTCATGCTGACAAAGCCTGCAACCCTCAGGATGGCGCGCCATGTGCCCATTGTGTCGCCTTTCCGCCCCGGCTGTGGGGCTCCCGCTTAACCGGCTCAGCCGGTCGCGGTGTTCTTCTTGTCCGCCACATCCGCCAGCGGCACGCCGTAGAGTTCGAGGCGATGGTCCACCAGCTTGAAGCCGAGTTCGCGGGCGACGATTTCCTGCAGGCGTTCAATCTCATCGTTGTTGAACTCGATGACGTCACCGGTCTGCACGTTGATCAGATGGTCGTGGTGGTCATCCGTGGCGGGTTCATAGCGGGAGCGGCCGTCGCGGAAATCATGGCGCTCGAGAATGCCGGCCTCTTCAAAGAGGCGCACCGTGCGATACACGGTTGCAATGGAAATGTTGGAATCAACCTCGGAGGCACGACGGTACAATTCCTCAACATCCGGATGGTCATCTGCAGCAGACAGGACGCGCGCGATCACACGGCGCTGTTCCGTCATGCGCATACCTTTTTCAATGCAGAGGGATTCTAGCCTATCCATATTCTTTTTCCGGGTTTTACTGGGGCCCTAGCGGCCAGGTTCTTTATTCAATCTAGTCGTTTGAGAGCCCCGCGTCATCCTTTTGCGATGCGATTATGGATGACCATGGAGCCTTAGGATGGTGCCTGTGAGACACTCTGCGCCGTCCAGCGCAGGATGAGCGCATCCACCGCCGGAGCCCCCTTGCGCGCATAGTAGCCCTTGCGCACTCCTGCTTCTGCAAAGCCCAGGCCCTGATAGAGCCCCTTGGCGGGATCATTGTCGGTCGCAACTTCCAGAAACACCGTGTCGCACTCAACCGCCAGAGAGGCCGTCAGACCTGCCAGCACCAGCGCGCGGGCAAGGCCCTGCCGGTGACACGCTGGGTCCACCGCGATGGTCAGGACTTCCGCTTCATTCGCCGCCGCGCGCATCAATACAAAGCCGGCGGGCGTGCCCTTGTGCTCCGCCACAAGCGCAAACACGCCCGGCGTTGAAACAAGATGCAGAATCGACGGCGCGCTCCATGCGGTCTGCGGTCCAAACGCTGCTGCATGGATCTGTGCCATGACAGCCACGTCCTCGACGTCACCGGGACGCACCTGAGGTGCGGACGAGGTGGCCGGGGTTGGTGATCCACTGTCAGGCATGCGGGAGCGCCCCCCCATTCTCAGGCTCTTTTGCATCCGGCGGCCTCAGGTAGAGCGGCGAAGGCGGGCCAATCCGGTCATCAGGCGCCACAAGGGCGAGGCGTGCAATCCACTCCGCCTGCGGGGCCCACAGGCTCTGGTCCACCACCACCACGTCGCTGCTGCGCTCCTGCGCGGCCAGGGCATCCGCCAGTTTGGGTGCTCCGGACCCGGACAGATTTACGAGTCCCTCCGGCACCGCCTCTGCAGCTGTCTTCAGGTCAATGACTGAGGGAGCCACTACCAGCGTGCCAAGCGGATCGACGATCTGCAGATAGACCTCGTCATTGCGCGCATCAAACGCAATCACACCGGCGCGCAGCGGCTGATCAGCTTCAGGCTCCGGCAGGGTGACCGCCACGGCTTCAAGGGTTGAGACGCCGACGAGGGGAATATCATGGGACAGACCAAAGCTGCGCGCTGCCGACAGGCCCACACGCAGCCCGGCAAATGTGCCCGGTCCAACGGTGACGCCGATGCGGGTCAGGTCCTCAAGGTTAAGGTCCGCTGCGTCCAGCACTGCCCCGATCATGGGAATGAGCGCCTCGGCATGTCCGCGCTTCATGGGCTCATGCGCTTTGGCAACCACCGCGCCATTGCGCGATACAATGGCTGCCTGGCAGGCGTCCATGGCGGTGTCAAAGCCCAGCACGAAGACGTCGTCAGGCGGAGAACTCTGGGAAGATGTCACAAGATATTCCGTACTCAGACGATTTTACATGCGTCGCTGAACGCCAGGCGTGGCGAGCGCGGGTCAAGCCTGGCGTCGTTGCCATAGCCGATATTGCACAGGAAGTTGGATTTGACGGTCGTTCCGCCGAAGAAGGCTTCATCCACTCCCGCCTGATCGAAACCGGACATGGGTCCGCAATCCAGTCCCAGAGCGCGGGCGGCAATCATGAAGTAGGCACCCTGCAGCGACCCATTGCGAAAGGCGGTCTGCTCGGCAAATTCAGGCGACCAGTTGAACCAGCTCTTCGCATCCGGGTTGTGTGGGAACAGTTCGGGGATCTTTTCGTAGAACTCAAGGTCGTGGCCGATGATGGCGCAGACAGGTGCCGCCATGGTCTTTTCCTGATTGCCTTCCATCAGCAGCGGCTTGAGCTTGGCCTTGGCCTCATCCGACTGCACAAAGACGATGCGGGCCGGTGAACAGTTGGCAGACGTCGGCCCCATGCGCATCATGGCGTAGAGCTCGGCAATCGTCTCTTCGCTTACCGGCTTGTCGAGCCAGAAATTGTGCGTCCGTGCATCCATGAAAATCTGGTCGATCGCAGCGGTGGTAATCTTGTCGGCCATGGTTTTCCTCTAACAGTCCTGCTCTTGTGGTTGCCGGCTTATCCGGCTCAGGCGCCCGGTTCAGGTTCCGGCACGTAAACTAGCGATAAAACGCCATCCGCATAGGCCTTGTGGGAGAGAAGTTTGAGCGGCGCCTGCGGTGTCCCTTCCGGGAACAGCCGGATGCCGGTGCCCAGCAGGTCCGGCATGATCGACAGCTCAAAGGTGTCCACAAGACCAGCAGCGATGAGCGGCGCGGTGGACGCCGGGCCGCCCACAGCCCAGATGTCGCCGCGGCTGGCATCCTTGCGCCAGGCGGCGATGGTTTTGACCAGGTCGCCAGGCGCCAGTGCCTGAACACAAGCGGGGGCCGCCTTGTCCAAAGGTCGGTTGGTCGCGACGTAAGCGGGCTTGTCATCATAGGGCCAGGTGCCGAAATCCTGCACCTGGTCATAGGTCGCGCGCCCCATCACCAGTGTCTCTATATCGGCATAGAATTCGTGGTAGCCATAACCGGACTGGTCCGTGTAGCGGTCGAGCCATGCGACGCCGCCATCGGCACTCGCGACAAACCCGTCGGCGCTGGCTGCAATGTAGTATCTGACTTTGGCCATGGCGCAGTGTTACGCCGAAGAGCAGGGTCGCGCCAAGCTAAACCGAGCGCACTTCCTGAACTTCCGGCACGAAGTGCTTGAGGAGGTTCTCAACGCCGTTCTTCAGCGTGGCCGTTGAGGCGGGGCAGCCGGCGCAGGCGCCGATCATGTTGAGATACACAACACCTTCCTCAAAGCCGTGGAAGACGATGTCGCCACCGTCCTGGGCCACAGCCGGGCGGACGCGGGTGTCCAGAATATCCTTGATCTGGGTGACCAGCGGATCGTCGTCACCAGCTGCGGCTGCATGGCCGGTGGTGTTCTCCGCCCCTTCCGCCATCAGCGGTGCGCCGGAGGTGAAGTGATCCATGATCGCACCGAGAACGGACGGGCGAATATGGGTCCAGTCCACGGCTTCCGATTTCGTCACGGTCACAAAGTCGCTGCCGAAGAACACGCCTTCAACATCACCAAGGGCGAACAGCCGGTCAGCAAGAGGCGAGGCTTTAGCGCCTTCCGCATCGGTGAAATCCGCCGTGCCGGACGGCATGACATCCTGGCCGGGCAGGAATTTCATGGTGGCGGGATTGGGGGTCGACTCGGTCTGGATGAACATGCGCGGACACTCCACTTGGCCGTCCTTTCCTCCAAATCCGGAGGAAAACTGCGGCAAATACCTGACTAATGGCGTTGGTTATCCTTTAGATGGCCCAAAAGGGCCACATCTTCAACCATGAGCACAACATGGGATTGACGATTGTCTACGCCAGAAGGTCGATCTGATCGTCGGACAGATCACCCGGCACGATGGTTACCGGGATGCCGAAGCCCCCTGCCGCATCGCCGGCAATGGAGGACACCAGCGGTCCGGGGCCTTCCTTGCTGGTGCCGGCGCCGAGCACCATTACCGCAATATCCGGGTCTTCGGAGATCAGCTGCGCCATCTGCTCGCGCAGCTTGCCTTCACGGATGATCAGCTCCGGGCGGACACCGCAATGGTCATAGGCCTGGGCGGCCAGCTTGTGCAGCACCTTTTCCGCTTCTTCCAGCGCTTCTTCGCGCATGATGTTCTCGACGCCCAGCCAGTGCTGGAAGTCTGCCGGGCTGATGACAGCGAGGAGCGTGACGGCGCCCTGGGTATGGGCGGCGCGCAGGGCTGCAAAGTGCAGAGCCTTGGTGGCCTCCGGTGAGCCATCGGCAATCACCAGAAACTTGCGTTTTCGGGCCGGGGGAGCCTTGGGTGCCGGATTGTCCGGCATCGGCTCGTCCCATTCGGTTTTTGACTTTGCACTCATGCCTGCAAGGCTGCCCGAGAGTGGGGCTCCACCGCAAGCGGCAAGATTAATGACTATTTCAAGAGAATATTGGTGATTTCACGCAGCTGGGTGCGGGCGCGCAGCAGGTAGAAGCCCTGCGCCGACAGATGGCTCGGCACGAACTGCGCATCCGGCGCGCCGTCGATCACCACCCATGGGTCGAGTTCAATGGTCTGTTTCATGGACAGCATCAGTTCGTCCCACGCGTCGCCCAGCTCGCGCTCGACGATGAGCGCATCAAAGTCCTTCCGCAGTTCGCGGAGGATCATGTAGTAGCCGTAGACCTGTCCCTTGGTGGAATAGAAGACGTCATCCGCCTGGGTGTCGAGCGGCAGACCGGAGCGTTCGAGCACATGGCGGTCGATGACCGCAGACGTCGACCCAATGTCCAGCGCGATGCGGTCCAGCGTCGCCAGCAGATTGTCCGCCCGGCGCTGGAAGGTGGCGTCACCCGCCGCCAGCCGTGAGTTGTAGTCGCGCAGCGCGCGCATGGCACGGCGGTACTGGGCTTCAGATGTGGCAGTCGGCGCCAGAGACGTCGTCGGGTCCCACACCCACACGTCACCGGGATACTGCAACAGCCCCGCGGCGGACTGCAGGTCCGGGTCCGCCTCGCTTGATCCGCGGGTGCGGCCGAGCTGGTCCGTCAGTTCAAAGGAGAACCGCGCCAGGGCTGCAATCACGCCCTTCTGGAAGTTGGGCATGTTGTCGAGGATGGCGGCCGGAAGGAAGAATGGATTGTTCGCGACCCAGTTGTTCTGGTTCACTTCCCGATCGATCAGGTCAGCGGTGATCGCCACAGCGCGGCTCTGGCCGGGCAGGACTTCGGTCTGAATTTCATAGTTCAGATTGTCGTCCACCGTGTGGGTGATCCAGGCACCGATGGGGTAATAGAAGATCAGCAGCAGCGCGAGCGCGATGGCGATGCGGCGCAGCCAGACACTCTCGATGTTTGGCACCCAGGAGCGCCCACCCGACTTGCCGGACGGTGTGCCCACGGAGCTGCCCGTATCGCGATAGGTCCATTTGTTGCGCAGGGATTGGGCGCTGTCGCGCGCCTTGTCGAGCATGCCCATAAAGGTGGCCTGGCCTCTTCATCTGGTATCGGGGTCTGGTATCGGGGTCTGGTATCAGGACCCCTTTTACATAAGAACGCCGGTAATTGGATCAAGGTGAGCGCTCAGGCGCCCACAAAGCCCACAATCGCCTTGGTTTGCTTCATGATCGGCTCGGCAATCTCCGCCGCCTGCTCGGACCCGGCCCTGAGCACGCTCTCCAGATGACCCGGGTCGGCCTTCAGCCGCCGCAGTTCGTCCGAGACCGGCGCCAGCGTCGTCACGGCGAGTTCCGTCAGGTCCTTCTTGAAGTCAGAGAACTGCGCGCCGGCAAACCGATCCACCACTGCCAGCTTCGGCTCCTGCGCCAGCGCTGCATAGATGCCGACGAGATTCTCCGCCTCCGGACGGCCGTCAAAGCCCTCCTCTTCGCCGGGCAGGGGTTCGGGGTCGGTCTTCGCCTTGCGGATCTTCTGGGCGATCGTGTCCGCGTCGTCATCCATGTTGATGCGGCTGTTGTCTGACGGGTCCGACTTGGACATTTTTTTCGACCCATCGCGCAGGCTCATGACGCGCATGGCCGGGCCTTCGATCAGCGGCTCGGGCTGCGGGAAAAACTCTTCCAAATTCGTCCGTTCACGGATGGCTTCAGCGAAGTCATGATTGAACTTCTGCGCGATGTCGCGGGACAGTTCCAGATGCTGCTTCTGGTCATCCCCCACAGGCACATGTGTCGCCTTGTAAACGAGAATGTCCGCAGCCATCAGGCTTGGATAGACGTAGAGACCGGCAGACGCGTTTTCGCGATGCTTGCCCGCCTTTTCCTTGAACTGGGTCATGCGGTTCAACCAGCCGATGCGCGTCACACAGTTGAACACCCATGCCATTTCCGCGTGGGCCGCCACCTGGCTCTGGTTGAAGATGATGTTCTTGGCAGGGTCGAGGCCCGACGCCAGATAGGCGGCTGTCACGCCCAGCGTGTTTGCGTGCAGTTCCTTGGGCTCCTGCCACAGGGTGATGGCGTGCATGTCCACCACGCAATACAGGCACTCATATTTGTCCTGATAATCGGCAAAGCGGCTCAGCGCGCCGAGATAATTGCCAAGGGTAAGAGTGCCCGTGGGCTGGACACCGGAAAACACGCGTTCTTGAAAAGACATCTTTTGACCTTGCTGCTTCACCCCCGGATGTGGACACCGGGCCCCTTGAGTGAGGGGAGGCGCGTCTTATGGCGCGGGCGGACTAACGCCGCAAGGCCTGCCTGATATCCGCCACCGTCGCGGCACCCGTGATCTGGCACAGCAGCGCATAGACAAGCCCGCCCCCGGCGACCAGTGCCCCAAGCGCCAGAATGCCCAGCGCTTCCGCCGTCCAGCCATTGGGCATCATCGCCGCTGCAGTCGGCCCGGCATAGGTTGCTGCCGCCCACAGCAGGCCGCCCATCAGAACGCTGGCGACGAAGATCATTGGCAGGCGCTTTTTCAGGCGCGCGTCCGCTGCGTAGTGGCCATTAGCCGCCAGCCGTCCCCACAGCAGCCCGGCGTTGACCCATGCCGCCATGGAGGTGGCGATGGCGATACCGACAAAACCGATCTGGTAGAACAGGACCAGCGAGCCCGTGATGTTCACCGCGATGCCTGCCGCTGCGAAGCGCATGGGCGTCACCGTGTTTTCCCGGGCGAAGAAGCCGGGCGAAAACACCTTGATGAGCACAAAGGCCGGCAGGCCGACGGCAAAGGCGGCAAGTGCCATCTGCGTCTTGAGGGTGTCGGCCGCATCAAACGCGCCGCGCTCGAACAAGGTCTCGATGATCGGGCCGGGAATGGCGATGAGCGCTGCCGCGGCGGGAAGCGTTAGCAGCATGGAAAATTCCATGGCGCGGTTCTGGGACCACATGGCGCCGCCTTCGTCCTCCGCGCGCAGCCGCCGCGCCAGATCCGGCAGCAGCACGATGCCGATGGCGATGCCGATCACGCCCAGCGGCAACTGATAGACCCGGTCCGCGTAGTAGAGCCACGACACGGCGCCGTCCTGCAGGGACGCGATGATTGTTCCGATCAGCAGATTGATCTGCGCAATGCCCCCGGCAATGACCCCGGGAATGCCCAGCACGACGAGACGCTTCACGCCCGGCGTCATCTTCGGCATCCGCAGGCGCGGCATGAAGCCTGCGCGATGCGCCGCCCAGACAAGCATCGCGAACTGCGCGAGACCTGCCGCCGCCACACCCCACACCAGCGCGAGGCCCGGATTGTCAAAATAGGGTGCGGCCAGTGTCAGCGTGGCAATGAGAATGATGTTGAGCAGCACCGGCGCAAAGGCGGCAGCGGCAAACTTGCCCAGCGAGTTCAAGACGCCGGACAGGAGCGCCACCAGCGACATGAACAGGAGGTAGGGAAACGCGATCTGCGTGAACACCACCGCCATGTCGAATTTGTCCGGCGTGTCCGCAAAGCCCGGCGCAATCGCGTACATCAGCCACGGCATGGCAAGCTGCGCGAGGGCCGTGAAGACCAGCAGCACGGTCAGCAGTACCGCGAAGGCTTCTTCGGCAAACTGCCGCGCCGACTTCGCCCCTTCGCCTTCCAGCCGCTTGGCGAACAGCGGCACAAAGGCCGAGTTGAACGCGCCTTCCGCAAACAGCCGCCGGAACAGATTGGGAAACTTGAACGCCACAAAAAACGCGTCCGCCACCGGCCCGGTCCCCAGCACCGCCGCGATCAAGATATCGCGCACAAAGCCAAGCACCCGGCTCATCATGGTCATGCCACCCACCGTGGCGAAGGATTTGAGCAGGTTCATGGGGCTGAAAACCAATACTTAGTGCTGGTCAGCAACTGACTTGCCTAAAGAATGGTTGTGTCGCAACTTTAGGCTGAAAAAGATGGAGTTGACTTTCCAATGTCGTTTGATTTCTGGGGTGCTGCCAAGCGCGAGTTTATTCTTCTTCGACTTGCCAACACTGGGAGAAGTGTGAGCTCTCAAGTCGTAGTACCCATTTTAATTGGGGTTTGGACCGGATTCAGCACACATCTGCTGGCCATCAGCGAGTTCATGTTCTGGGGTATCCTCTCAAGCTTGGCCATCACTCAGCTAACTCTCTTTCTTCTGACGATAAATTCACCTTTCGCGGCTGAGTCTTTCGTACAAGCAGCGCGACTTGAGGACCAAGGAAACCTTCTGAAGGACGAAGTGCGCCGACTAGCGAATGCGCAAATGGTTACGTTCATGTGGCCATTTATGGAGCGGGAATACGCAAAACGCCAAATCTCGCAACACTCTGAAGTACGGGAAGTGTGTGCTGAAATGCTTGCGCCGATCGTGGCTGGTCGCGACACACACTTTGGAATTGTGCCCGGAGAAATTTGGAGCTTTACAGTCTACCTGTTTGATCCTTCATCCAAAAGTCTGAAACCGGTTTGGCGTGAAAAGAGCGAGACTCATCCGTCTTCCGGACCTACCCGAAATTGGGAACGCGGGCATGGTCATGTCGGGATGGCATTCGCCAAGGGTGAGGCGATCATCACACAGGACGCGAGCAACCCTGAGGAATCTGATCTGATATCCCCACCGAAAGAAAAACGCAGAGAATATGACAGTACTACGTACAGAGCTTTTGCCGCCATTCCGATTGGGGGAGGTTTACCAGATGATAAGAATGGCGGCTCAGAGTGCGTTGGAGTGTTGGTAGCTACCAGTGACGCAGCAATGCGGTTTGACAAAAGTAACGCCTTTTTGCTCAGGCATTTGGCATCAACTCTTGCGAATGTGCTTGAGCGCGCTAATATTGATTCGCGATTGGTCTGGGAAGAGGAGCGATAAGTGGCGCACATGAACCGGGCGGCGAAAAATTCACCCAATGTTGAAAGCTATGACCGCGCCATTGAGCGGCAAGCATCTCGTATCGCTCGTAGCCCAGGAACAACCGCAAATGATCGAATTGAATTCTCCGAACGCGTGTCTCGCACCGGTCGTGAACTCGGAGACTACATTCTCGATAAGCGTGTCAAACTAAAATAGCGCCGTTGCGGTCCACTACTCCGCCGCACCCTTAAGCCGCTTTGTCCTTGCCGCTCGCGCCTTCTTGCCCGTTTCGCGGGCTGCCTCGCGCCGTTTCTGGCGTTTCTGGACGCGTTCTTCGACGTCTTCGGGCCTTGGGCTGAGGCGGGAGTTGATGGCCGACAGAAGTCCGTCGGTGACGGCTTCCTTCTTGCCGTCCTGGACGACTTTGCCGCCCGCGACGTCTTTCACGTAGAACACGTCGACGATGCGCTCACCATAGGTCGCGATGTGGGCTGACGTGATGGTCAGGTTCAGGTGGAACAGGGCGCGGGTGAGATCATAGAGGATGCCCGGGCGGTCGAGCGCGTTCACCTCAATGAGCGTGAAGCGGTCTGACGCGGTGTTGTCAATGATGACCTGCGGTTCGATCTCAAACGCCTGCTGGCGTCTCGTGCGCTTGCGCTCGCGGGCGATGGTGTCCTTGGGCAGGGTCTGGCCACGCAAATTCTTCTCGATCAGCTCCTTCAGGCGCTCGACCCGGCGGGCTTCGTCCACCACCTTGGAATTGTCAGACTGGACCCAGAAGGTATCGAGCGCCATGCCGTCGGCGGTGGTGAAAATCTTGGCGTCGACGATGTTGGCGCCGGTCATGTCCACCGCGCCGGCGATGCGCGAGAAGAGCCCCGCGTGGTCCGGCGTGAAGACGGTGATCTCGGTGGCTTCGTCATCCGGAAGCGGCGTGACGCCGATTTCCAGCACCGCGTCCGAGCCATCGGATTCATCCGCTCCGGCGATCAGCCTTGCGTGGCGCTCCTGGGTGTCCGGGTCCACCACCAGCCAGTAGCTGTCGGTCTGGCGGGCGATCAGCGCATCGACCACATCCTCCCCGAGATCCGCAACGCGGGTGCGGAACGCGTCCTGCGCCGCCGACACGCGGTTGGTGCGGCTCGGCGCCTGGTTCTTGCCGGAGAGCAGCGGCAGCGTCTCGTCATAGAGCTGCTCGATCAGCTGCGCCTTCCAGCCGTTCCACACGCCGGGGCCGACGGCCTTGATGTCCGCCGTAGTCAGGATGGTCAGCAGCTTCAGGCGTTCAGGGCTTTGCACCTTGTCGGCAAAGTCCTTCACCGTGCGCGGGTCGGAGATGTCGCGGGTCTGCGCCACGTCGGACATGATGAGATGTTCGAGTACCAGCCAGGCCACCGTGTCGGTTTCCGCCGGTGTGAGCCCCAGGCGCGGCCCGAGCTTCTTCGCGATCTTGGCGCCGGCGATCGAGTGATCCTCCGGGCGGCCCTTGGCGATGTCGTGCAGGAACATGGCGAGATAGATTACCTTGCGCGACTGCACCTTCTGCATCAGGTCGTTGGCCAGCCGGTGCTGGTCGGCGTCGACGCCCTTCTCGATGCCGGAGAGGATATGGATCGCGTGGATCAGGTGCTCGTCGGCGGTGTAGTGGTGATACATGTTGAACTGCATCAGCGCGACGATGCGGCCGAAGTCGAGCACGAAGCGGCCGAGCACGCCCGCCTCGTTCATGCGGCGCAGGGCAATGTCCGGCGTATGTTCGGACACCAGGATGTCACAGAACAGCCGGTTGGCTTCGTCGTCCTTGCGCAGGCTCGCATCCACCAGCTTCAGGGACCGGCGCACCAGGCGCAGGGCGTCAGGATGAATATGCGTGCCGGTCATCTCGGCTGCATGGAACAGGCGGATGATGTTGACCGGGTCGCTTGAAAAGAGATCATCCGTACCCGCATTAATGCGTGCCCCATCCAGCACAAAGCCCTTCGGCAGCGGGTCCGCGCCGCGCCGCGCCTTTGCGCCGAAGCCGACAGCTTCCATCAGCGGGGCAAGACGGTTGCGCAACCGGTCTGCGGCATTGGCCGCCGGAGCGGCCTTGCGCTGCTGGTCTTCCAGTGTGGCGCAGAAAATGCGGGTCAGGTCACCCACATCCTTGGCGACGAGGAAGTAGTGCTTCATGAAGCGCTCCACATCCTTCATGCCGCCATGGGCGACATAGCCAAGACGGCGGGCCATCTCGATCTGGATGTCGAAGCTCAGCCGGTCTTCCGGGCGACCGGTGACGAAATGGAGGTGGCAGCGCACCGCCCAGAGGAATTCCTCCGCCCGCATGAAGCTGCGCATTTCGCTCTGGCGGAACACACCCTTTGCTACAAGCTCACGGGGGTCCTGCACGCCGTAGAGATATTTGCCGATCCAGAACAGCGTATGCAGGTCGCGCAGGCCGCCCTTGCTCTCCTTGATATTCGGTTCCACCAGATAACGTGACTGGCCTGCGCGGGCGTGGCGCTCGTCGCGCTCCTCGAGCTTGAGCTTCACGAACTCGCGGCCGGTGCCGGGCACCAGCTGGTTCCAGAACGCATCCATCAGGTCATCGAACAGGGGCTCGTGGCCCCACAGATAGCGTGCTTCCAGAATGGTCGTGCGGATGGTGATGTCTTCGCGCGACAGGCGGATGCATTCATTGATGGAGCGGGTCGCGTGGCCGACCTTGAGGCCCAGATCCCACAGCATGTAGAGCATGTATTCGACCACGCTCTCACCCCAGGGCGTCTGCTTGTGGGGCAGCAGGAACAGGAGGTCGATGTCGGATTGCGGCGCCAGCGTGCCGCGACCATAGCCGCCGACAGCAACGATGCAGATGTTCTCTGCTTCCGTGTGGTGGGCCGACGGGAAGGCATGTACCCGGCAATAGTCGTAGAGCGCCTGGATGATCACGTCCTGCAGGTAGCACAGGGCCTGGGCCGTCGTGATGCCCTTCATGCCCGCTTCCAGCGCCTCGCGAATGACCGCGCGCCCGTCCGCCATGGTGGTCTTGAACAGGTCGAGCGCGGCAGCACGCTGCTCCATCTCGTTGCCGGCATGCTCGCGGAATGACGCTGTCAGGGCGACGCGCAGGGCCTCACCGTCAACGATTTTGTCCGGGGACAGGGTGACGGCGACGGATGACGATGATCGGGCGGACTTCTTGGCTGTGCTCATGAGGTCACATATAGCGCCTTTATGGTGAAAAGGCTCGGCATTCAGACATATTCCGTATTGAACGCTCATTCAAAACATACAACGCTTCACGTGCGTCACGTGCATTTTCCGCATGTTTCGTGTGTATTTGAGAGGGGGGCCTGATGGCCATACGTACTGGACTAACGATTGGACTCATCGCGTTTTCGACAACTGCGTGTTCCACTATTGTCGAAGGAACATCTCAGGACATCACCCTGTTGTCCGTTCCAAGCGAGGCCGTGTGCACCGTCCAGAGGGGCGGACAAACCATTGGCAGGGTCAATAAAACACCTGGCCGCGTTACCGTGGAAAAATCGAGCGCAGACCTCACGGTTGTTTGCAACAAAGAGGGTTTTAAAGAAACCCGCGGTACACTTGAATCGGATCTAGCGGCCGCAACTTTCGGCAATGCGATTGCCGGCGGTCTTATCGGTGTCGTGATTGATGCCTCCACAGGCGCCAACAGCAAGTATGACGACACCATCACAGTCAAACTCTTGCCTGAGACCCCCGCAGAAGACACCTCGCCGGCCATCGCCGCGCCGGCAGATGCCGATGCCGAGGTGATCCCCGCGTCCGCGCCGGCCGGCGGCATGCAACCCATACCAAATCCGCCGACCAGCTAAACTGCTGACTCATGGCTACGGCATGAAGGCCGGACAGCGCGAGGAGGATTCATATCCTTCAAAAGCTGCCCGGCCCTTTTGCATTTCAAGCAGGGTCATCTCAACTTTGAGGACCAGCCGCCCAACGTCTTGAAAGGCGTGTGCTGACAAATCTGATCCGTTTCTGGATCAGTTCTCGCTCAATTGACGGCGGAGGGCATAGATCAGGTCCAGAGCCTCACGCGGGGTCATTTCGTCAGGAGCGGCGTCTTCCAGCGCTTCCCGGATGGGGTCCGGGCCGGACGGCGCATGGCCGGATGATTTGGGGCGCGGGGCCGCCGCGAAGAGCGGCAGATCGGCTGCCAGATCGCCTTTCGAGGACCCGCCGCCGGTATCGCCTTCCTCCAGCGCCTTGAGCACCTCTTCCGCCCGCCCCAGGGCGGCATCGGGCAGGCCCGCGAGGCGCGCCACATGGATGCCGTAGGAACGGTCGGCGGCGCCCGGCGCGACTTCATGCAGAAACACGATGTCCTGGCCATGTTCGGCCACACGCATGGTGGCGTTCGCCAGACGGTCGAGGGTGGATGTGAGGGCCGTCAGCTCATGATAGTGCGTAGCAAACAGCGTGCGCGCGCGGTTGACCTCGTGGAGATGTTCCAGCGTCGCCCAGGCAATGGAAAGCCCGTCATAGGTGGCGGTGCCGCGGCCGATTTCATCCAGTATGACAAGTGATCTGTCGGTTGCGCGGTTGAGAATGGCCGCCGTTTCGACCATCTCGACCATGAAGGTGGAGCGGCCGCGGGCAAGGTCATCCGACGCACCAACGCGGGAAAACAGCCTGTCCACGATACCGATATGGGCTGCTGTGGCAGGCACAAAGCTGCCGGCCTGCGCCATGACGGCGATCAGGGCGTTCTGCCTCAAAAACGTTGACTTACCCGCCATGTTCGGTCCGGTCAGCAGCCACACGGGGCGTGGGCGCCGGGTGTCTTCCCCGCCGCTGTTGCTGTCACCTGACAGATCACAGTCATTGGGCACGAATGCACCAGTCCCCTGGGTCTTGAGGGCTGCTTCCACCACCGGGTGCCGCCCGGCCTCAATCCTGAACGCAAGCGAGTTGTCGAGCTTGGGCCGGACCCACGCCCTCGCCTGGGCGATGTCGGCCAGTGCAGCCGCTACATCCAGCTCCGCCAGGGCGGACGCGACCATCGGCAGGTCGGTTATCTCCGCCACCTGCGTCCGCAGGTCATCGAAGATCTCCTGCTCGCGCGCCAGCGCCCCTTCCCCGGCGCGCGACACCTTGGCGTCCAGCTCAGCAAGCTCAACCGTTGAAAACCGCATGGCGCTGGCAAGGGTCTGGCGGTGGCGGAACAGATCCGCCGCCTCGCCATTGGTCAGATTGTCGGCCTGGGTGGCGGACACCTCGACGAAATAGCCCAGCACATTGTTGTGCCGGACCTTGAGGTTCTTGATGCCGGTTTCATCGCGATAGCGCGCTTCAAGCCCGATGATGACCTTGCGGCTGCCGTCGCGCAGGGAAATCAGCTCATCCAGATCAGCATCGTAGCCTGAGGCGATGAAGCCGCCGTCCCGGGTCGACAGAGGCGGTTCTTCCACCAGCGCCCGGCCCAGCAACACACCCAGCGCGGCGCCCGGTCCTGAGCGCGCTGTTTCAATAATGCGGGCAGCCGCGCCGATGTCCTCCGGCAGAGGCGGGAAATCAGGTGCGCGGCCGGCCTTCGGGTCAAGCAGGTCCGCTGCCTGTGCCGCGCCGTGTATGGCTGCGGCTACAGCGCCAAGGTCTCTTGGGCCGCCGCGGCCAAGGGCAAGGCGTGACAGTGCGCGTTCAAGGTCAGGCACCATACGCAGGCAGTCGCGCATCTCGCTGCGCAGCCTGCTTTGCTCGGCAAACAGCGTTACCGCCTCAAGCCGCCGGTTTATCGGCGCGGGGTCGGCCAAGGGTGCCGAGACACGCTGTTTCAGCGTGCGCGCCCCCGCCGCCGTTACGGTGCCATCCATGATCGCCAGCAGGCTGCCGTCGCGCCCGCCGGAAGGCCCGCGTGTCAGTTCCAGGCTTTGCCGGGTGGCGGCATCAATCGCCATCAGACCCTGTTCGCTGGTGGTTATGGGGGGAGACAGGGCTGGTGCTGCGCCTGCCTGGGTGAGGGTGACGTAGTCCACCAGCGCGCCGGCTGCGGCGATCTCCGCGCGGCTGAAATCTCCAAACCCTTCAAGAGCCCTCACCCCGAACAGGCTTTCCAGCCGCCGCCGCGCGCCATCGCTGTCAAAGGCGGAAGCCCGCAGGGGGGTGAGCGGCGTGCCTGCGCCCTGCACCGCATCCGCAATCGTATCGTCCGCCAGAAGACCCTCATGCAAGACCAGTTCACTTGGCGCCAGCCGGGCGAGGGCCGCGGCCAGTGCCTGAGCCTCCACGGCTTCCACATGGAAAGCGCCGGTGGACACATCCGCATAGGCAAGCCCCAGGGTCTGGCTGCCGTCCGCCCGCACACGCGCCAGCGCGGCCAGCAGGTTGCTGTCGCGGGCGTCAAGCAGCGCATCCTCGGTGAGCGTCCCCGGTGTTACAATTCGCACCACCGCACGGGCGACCACGGATTTGGAACCGCGCTTCTTGGCTTCCGCCGGATCTTCCGTCTGTTCGCAGACCGCAACCCTGAACCCCTTTCGGATCAGGCGGGACAGATAGGCGTCTGCGGCATGGACCGGAACACCGCACATGGGAATATCCTCGCCCAGATGTTTGCCGCGCTTGGTCAGGGCGATGTCGAGGGCAGCGGATGCCTTGACCGCATCGTCAAAGAACAGCTCATAAAAGTCGCCCATCCGGTAAAAGAGAACGCAGTCCTGATGGGCCTGCTTGATCTCCAGATACTGCGCCATCATCGGCGTCGGCTGAGCGCCTGCGGCCTTGGACCCACCGGCGGCGGCAGGCACGGCTTCCTTCTTGAGGGGGGCTGCAGGTGCGGATTCTTTGATTACGGGCGGTGTCATAGCCGGCGGAGACTATCAGGCGGCGCGCCGGATCGCGAGCCTGTGTCCTCACCCGGCAGGCGACAAATTTGACCGGAAGTGAGGAGCGCAGAGCTTGTGGCGTGGGCCGGGCTTGCCTATAGCTTCACCCCTCGGTTACACCACCCGCCCCGGAAGGTGCGCAGACGGCTCCCTTCCTTGTTGCCCCTGCGTCAATCGACCCTGATTTCCCCGCCCGCTGCCGGCATTCGGCGCGGCATTCAACACAAGGCTTCTCACCCATGACCGAAGGCTCCGGCGGACGCCGCCGTTACACCGATGAAGAGGCCCTGCTGTTTCACTCAGAAGGCCGCCCGGGCAAGCTGGAAATCAACGCAACAAAGCCGATGGCCAGCCAGCGCGACCTGTCGCTGGCCTATTCGCCGGGCGTCGCGGCGCCGGTGCGTGCCATCGCCGACAATCCGTCAACGGCCTATGACTACACGGCCAAGGGCAACCTTGTTGCGGTGATCTCGAACGGGACGGCCATTCTGGGTCTGGGCAATCTGGGCGCACTGGCGTCGAAGCCGGTGATGGAAGGCAAGGCCGTCCTGTTCAAGCGCTTTGCGGATGTTGACTCTATCGATCTTGAAGTAGACGCGGACGACGCCGAAGACTTCATCAATGCGGTGCGCTATCTCGGTCCGTCATTCGGCGGCATCAACCTTGAAGACATCAAGGCGCCGGAATGCTTCATGGTGGAAGAGCGCCTGCGCGAGCTCATGGACATTCCCGTGTTCCATGACGACCAGCACGGCACCGCCATCATTGCCGCTGCCGGCCTGATCAATGCGTGTCACCTGACGGGCCGCAAGTTTGAAGACATGAAGCTGGTGGTCAACGGCGCCGGCTCGGCGGGCATTGCCTGCCTTGAGCTTGTGAAGGCCATGGGCGTCAAAACCGAAAACGCGCTTCTGTGCGACACCAAGGGCGTCATCTATCAGGGCCGCCAGGAAGGCATGAACCAGTGGAAGTCCGCCCATGCGGCACCCACCGACAAGCGCACCCTTGCTGAAGCCATGGACGGCGCGGACGCTTTCTTCGGTGTGTCGGTCAAGGGCGCGCTGACGCCGGACATGGTTGCCTCCATGGCACCGAACCCGATCATCTTTGCCATGGCCAATCCGGACCCGGAGATTACACCGGAAGAAGCCCATGAAGTGCGCGAAGACGTCATCATGGCGACGGGCCGCTCGGACTATCCCAACCAGGTGAACAACGTTCTGGGCTTCCCTTACATCTTCCGCGGGGCGCTGGATGTACGCGCGTCCACCATCAATGATGCAATGAAGATCGCAGCTGCCGAATCCCTGGCAAAGCTGGCGCGCGAAGACGTGCCGGACGAAGTGGCCGCCGCCTATCACGGCATGCGCCCGCGCTACGGCAAGGACTACATCATTCCCGTCCCGTTTGATCCGCGCCTCATCACCACCGTGCCAACTGCTGTGGCCAAGGCCGCCATGGAATCCGGCGTCGCGCAGCGGCCCATCATCGACATGGACAGCTATGTGCACGAGCTGACCGTGCGCCTCGACCCGACGGCAGCGTCGCTGGGCTTCATCGTCGAGCGGGTGCGCCGTGAGCCCAAGCGTGTGGTGTTTGCTGAAGGCGAGGAAAGCAAGGTTGTGCGGGCAGCGATTGCCTTCCGCGACCAGGGCCTCGGCACACCCATTCTGCTGGGCCGTGAGGAAATCGTCCGTAGTCAGATGAAAGATGCTGGCCTTGAAGACGAAAGCGGTATCGAGATCATCAACCAGCGCACGTCGGATGTCGCGCCTGACTATGCGGATGCGCTCTATGCCAAGCTGCAGCGGCGTGGCTACCTTGCGCGCGACTGCACGCGCATGGTGTTCAACGACCGCAATATCTTTGCCGCGTCCATGGTGTCCGCAGGGGATGCGGACGCGCTGATCACCGGCGTGACACGGTCTTATTCCGTCGCGCTCGGCGATGTGCGCCGCGTCATTGATGACGCACCAGGTAAACGCGCCATGGGCATGTCCATGGTCGTGGCGCGCGGGCGCACGGTTCTTGTAGCCGATACCAATGTACATGACATGCCGACCGCGCAGGAACTCGCTGACATTGCGATCGAAAGTGCCGACGTCGCGCGCCGCCTTGGTTATGAACCGCGTGTGGCACTCCTCGCCTACTCGACATTCGGCCACCCGATGGGTGAACGGTCGGAGCGCGTGCGCGAAGCGGTCGAGATCCTCGACCAGCAGCAGCGTGACTTCGAGTATGATGGCGAGATGTCTGCAGACGTGGCGCTCAATCGTGAAGCGATGAGCATGTATCCATTCTGCCGCCTCACCGAGCCCGCGAACGTGCTGGTCATGCCGGCCATTCACTCGGCGTCCATCTCAACCAAGATGCTGTCCGAGCTTGGCGGTGCGTCCATCATCGGACCGCTGCTGGTGGGCCTTGAAAAGTCCGTGCAGATCGCGCCCATGGGCGCCGCGGTGTCAGACCTCGTCAACCTCGCAGCCATCGCAGCCTACGGGCTCGACACCTAGGCCACAGGCGACATTGACTGCGCAAGGCGGATGGGCGCTGTGAAGACTCACTGATTGACCGGATCAGTGGCTGAGCCATAGGCAGACGGTACTGCTGCGGGACACAGCGCGTGGCGCGATCTTTCAATACCCAGCCTGCCCGGGCGAGCAACATATCGGGACCCTTGTTCTTAGGAGCACCCGATGCACAGCCCCTCTCGCCATCTTGACCGCGCCACTGCGTTCGTTCTTGTTCTCCATATCGTTGTGATGTTTGCAGGCTTTTCCATCCTTGGGCCTGCTTTTGAGTTTCCCGAGGTGCTGCGATACCCGGCAGCAGAACGCTTTGCTTTGTTCTCAGCCAACTCGGATGTGATCCGCCCGACCTACTGGGCGCTCACCATGACAGGGCTGACACAGATCCTGCTGTCGGTCTTGCTGCATCAACTTCTTCAGCCCCATGCCCCTACCCGGGCCCTTCTCCTGCTTGTGTTCGGCACTCTGGCAGGCTTCAGCCAGGCCCTGGGCTTCGGCCGATGGGTCATTCTAATTCCCTGGCTGGTGTCAGAAGCGGCAGACCCGGAAAAAGCGGCAATGGCCGCCATGCTGGAAGGGGCCTTCAACCATTATGCGGGCATGCTTGTGGGGGAGCACATTGCCAATATGTGCTGGGCCGTCTGGCTTGCCGCCACCAGCCTCATCTTGCGCAAAATGCCCGGTCTGAGCGCCGGGTTCGGGTGGTGCGGTCTGGGGCTTTCCGGCTTGATGCTCCTGCTTGCCGGCGAACAGATTGGCGTGTCAGGCGATGTGCTTGATGTGCTCGTGGCATTTGGCTTTCCGCTATTGGGTGTCTGGCATATTCTGTTGGGCATCATGCTGTGGCGCCGAAACGATGCCGACAGCTTTCCAAGGATGGGCGCCTATGTGGCCGGTACGGGTGTTGTGCTTTTTGCCGGCATGACGTTTCCCGCCATTCTTTAGCCCCCCTGGACGCATCAACACTGTTGGCCTGGTCGGGGTCAGGACGGGCTGATGGCTGAATATACGCATACGGGCCTCGTAAGCCTTCTCATCGGGGTTCTCAAAATCGAGATGCCTGATTTGGTCGCTGATCTGGATCGGCCAGATCCACTCGACCGGGCCACCTCCGACGATGATGTGAAGCGACAGCTGATCCGGCGCGTTGTTCGTGAGCAGGGCACCGGCCTGCTGCTTGATGTGGGGCAACATTTGGCCCTGGCAGATGAAACCCCCACCCTGGCGGTTCTGGCACAACCTCAGCAGGCAGAAATTCTGGCAGAAAAATGGATGCGCCTTGAACGCTACTACCACCATGCCCATCGTACACGGATTGTCTGTGAACGGAGCAATGAGTGGAACTGCACGCGCGTAAGTGAGAGCGCAAGCGCCCCCGCCACACAGGGAGAAAACTGTCTTATTGCTGGCGTGCTTCTAGGCCTTGCGGGCTCAATCGGCCTGCAAGGAGTGCGGTTGCAGATTGACGGAAAAGCCTACAAGCCCGAGAAACTCCGCCGGTTGAACCTGCCGAAGAGCCAGACTTTGTCGCACTTCCAGATCAGCTGGAAGAGCAGCAGGTATCGCCCTCAGGATCTCCGGGATACGGCCATGACCGCGCCATTCAGTGATCGCCTGGCTGATGTGTTGGCAGAGGACATCGGGCGCAGCTGGAAGATTGCTGATGCCGCGCAATGCATGGCTCTGTCACCGCGCACCCTGCAACGGCGACTCTCAGCGGAACACCGAACGTTCTCAACAGTGCTGCGGCGGGCACGCATGCGCATGGCCACCCGTCATCTTACCCACACCGGAACAGGGCTGGCTGAGATCGGGTACTGTTGTGGCTATGCCGACCAGGCCCATTTCCAGCGGGACTTTCTGCGCGCCACAAATGTAACGCCTCGGGCTTTCCGTGAGATGGCGCAGGAAACCGCTGGCTGACCGGCACTGAAGACGGAGTGGCTATTTGCCCTCGACCTCACGGCGCAGGGCTTCGTTCATGCCCTCATAGCCTTCTGTCAGAACCGGCACCGGCAAATCCGCAAAGCCAATGAACAGACCGCTGAAGACTTCCGTATGAGACAGATGGGTATTGCCGTCGTCGCGCTTCGTCAGATCAAAGCGATGCTCACCGGAAAAAATCCCCTTGATCCCGCCACCCCACGCCAAGGCGCGGCAAGGCTCCGCCTCAAGCAACCGGACCTGCGGGACATCCACCACCACCCCATCGGGGCGCGACACACGCACTTCCATGCGCTCCCCCACAACGCCGCTCCCAACCACCCTCACGTGATACGGGTTCCAGAGAGGGTACTTTTCAAAATCTGCCAGCGTTGCATAGACCTCGCAGGGCGGTGCATCGATATCAATGCTTGTATCGATTTCCTTCAACGTGGTGCAGGCGGTCAACAGACAGGCAAGTGATACGGCCGTGATGCATAGGCGAGGAGACATGGCAGTTCCAGACAGGTTGCTCGGATTCAGAGGGGATATGCCCTCAGACTGCCTGCTGCTGCTTTCGACCTATTGAAACATCGCGCCAATTTGTCTGTTAGTGCGGTTTTTCGGCCAGGCTGGGCCTCTCAGAGATCTGCTGACTTGGCGGGTTGGGTGCTGTCTGTCAGCACGCTATCGCTGCGCATGTCGCCCTTGCCGAACTTGTCGCGGTAGCGGTCATTGATCTGGCTGGCGGGGAAGATGATCAGCACATCGGTTGTGCCGAACTGTTCGTCCACCACAGCACCGTCGCCAATCGTCGCCCCGGCGCGCAGATAGCCCTTGATGAGGGGCGGCAGGGCGCGCAGGCCCTTCTTGGCGTCGACCTCATCCTTGGCAATGCGGTTCATATCGACGAAGAGTTCATCACGCGCCCGCACCGGCGCAGAGGTTTCGACATCACCGCGGCAGAAATGGTGCATGAAGGAGAGCGGCAGGGCGAGGTCATCGGGATTGGTGCCTTCAAGGCTGGCGCAGCCGAACATGATGTCGAGTTCGTAGTGCACCAGGTAGCTGACGATGGCATGCCACATCAGCTCAAGCGTCGGGCGTGAACGATGGTCGATGTGCACACAGGATCGGCCGAGCTCAAGAAAGCGCGTGTCCGGCCCTGCGGCCTTGACCCAGGGTTCGATGTCGAACTCGTTAGCCGTGTAGAAGCCGCCGCGCGCCTCCGCCACTTCCTGCCGCATCAGGCGGTAGGTGCCGACGATGGCATCCTCAGGCACACCGCGACCGGCATAGTCATCGGGAATGCGGGAATGGTCGATCACCAGCAGATGGTCCGCAAAGGCATCGAAGTGATCAAAATCCCGGCGCTCCGCCGCCATGCGCGGGCTCGCCTGGGCTGACATCTCTTCATAGAAGACCTGGTAACGCAGCCGCTGGGCGGCACGTACTTCAGCTTCCGTTTCCGCAACGCGCACTTCCAGCGACTTGCGGCGCGCCAACGGCCGGGGCGGCGGCCCGTATTTGCCGGAGAAGCGCGCAGCGCGGTTCACCGGTTTGCCGGACAGCTTGGCAAGCGCCGGATGCTGGCGGCGGCCAGCCCCGTGCTCAAGGCCCCAGAACACGCGGCGCGTTTTCGGCGTGTCACCATACTGCCGACGGGCATATCTACTGCGGGTAACAAAACCCCGTGTGAGGCGCAGGAGAGTACGCGTGCGGCCGCGACGGCGGCGCGTGTAGCGAAACCGAAGAGCCTTAACTGCACCGAAGCCTCGGCGCAGCCCTGCCACAGCAAGCTGCTTGAACAAACCGGCGTCTCCCTCTTGCACGGGGCCATCAACGGATGGCCCGCATATGCCTGCGCGCACCACGGGTGCGCCCGGCTTTACGGCAGTCTGCTTGTCCTCAGATTTGCCGTTGTTGTCCAGCCCTATTCAGTTGTGCCGGGTTTCAGCCAGACACGCCAGCGCCAACCGGGCACTCAGTTGAGATGTCATCTGGCAGCACTTTGTGACAGCTGCGTGGCGGCGCGACTTTTCGCGGCGCGCAACAGCGCTGTCGGCACAACCTAAATTATTGATTTCATTATAGGTTCACAGACTGGCCGGTTCAACGCACGATCTTGCGTGGACCCGTGAGCCCGGCGTCAGACCGCCTGTGACAGCTCTGAGTCCCGACCGTTCTCACCAGATTCCACCGGTTCGGGCGAGAGGTTCGCCAGAATGTTGCGCAGCGCCTCGGGCTCCACCGGTTTGGACAGGTAATCGTCCATCCCGGCGTCGAGGCAGCGCTGGCGGTCTTCGGTATAGGCGTTTGCAGTGAGGGCAACGACATGCACATCGTGACCGTTCCTGCGCAATGCCTGGGTCGCCTCGATGCCATCCATTTCCGGCATATGCATGTCCATCAGCACAATGTCGAACCGCGCCTGCGTATCGAGTGCCTCTACGGCTTCACGGCCATTGAGAACCCGGATGACCTCATGGCCGTCACGCTCGAGTACACTTACGGTGAGCAGCGCGTTCACGTCATTGTCTTCCGCAAGAAGGACCCGACGCCCATGAAAGGGCGTGTCGGCTGACTGAGGTGGGGATGCCTCACCCGCAGCGCTGCTGGGTTGTCCCGCTGCTGTGTCGTTGCCTGCCGATGGGCCCTCACGCCTGAGGACGTCTGCGTCGTCGAGCAGAACACCGATCAGGGTCTGACGGCGGGCCGGGAGCAGCAGGTACCCATCCGCGGGATCGGTTGGCCGGGTGGAGACCTCATGAGCTTCTGACCGGTTGCTGGCCAGGGACGCCGCGAGAATGCGCAGATGGGGCCGTCTTGCCCGGATCGCAGAAACGCCTTCCGGCGTCAGCGCATCTGCGTCGGCGATGAGCATGGTCGCATCGCCCAGGGCGCTGAGAATGGGTTTGTCCGGCGTCACAAGAATGGCGGTGCCGCCGTGCTGGCGGACGCCTTCGGCGACGGCTTCCGACTCGTGCCCGGCGATGGCTACAGCGCAGGTGATGCCCTTGAGACTCTCATCGTCCCCCAATGGCTCAGGGTCGGCAATGTCGAGAGGAATGCGGATCGAGAATGTCGTTCCCTCACCGGGGGCACTCTTGAGTTCGATGGAGCCCTGCATGGTGGAAATAAGTTTGCGGGAGATCGCCAGACCAAGGCCCGTGCCGCCGCGCCGCTGCGCTGCAGCAGCGCGCGCCTGCTGGAATTCTTCGAACACAATCCGCTGATCTTCGACACCCATGCCGATTCCGGTATCGATTACCTGTGCGTCCAGCACGGCGGTGCCCGGCGTCGGCGCATTATCACGCCCGCGCCTCAGAACAACCGTCACCCCGCCCTTGTCCGTGAACTTGATGGCATTGCCAACCAGGTTGGCAAAGACCTGATGCAGCCGGCCCTGATCGCCGATGACCTTCGTGGGCAAAGTCGGATCCACCACGGTGGAGAGGCTGATGCCGCGCTGCTGCGCACGTGGCGCCAGCAACTCCGCCAGGCCCTGGATCATTTCTTCCAGGCACAGGGGTTCACGTTCGAGCTCCAGACGCCCGGCTTCGATTTTCGAGAAATCGAGGATGTCGTCGATCAGCCGCAACAGCGCATGGCCGGACCGGCGGACGGCCTGAACATAGTTGGCCTGCTCGGCTGAGAGTTTGGTCTCACTCAGCAGGGCGGAGATGCCGATGATCCCGTTCATCGGCGTTCGGATTTCATGACTGATTGTGGCCAGAAACGCCGACTTGGCGTGGTTGGCCTGTTCCGCCTCGTCCCGGGCGCGGGCCAGTGCCCGTTCCGTGTTCTTGCGCTCAGTGATGTCGCGTCCGGCGCATTGGATCTCCACGAGCTGGCCATCGGCGTTGCGGATGGGAAGCTCCTCCCAGCCTATCCACCGCCAGCCGCCGACCGTCTTGATCCGTTGATCGGTTCGGATGCGAAACTTTTGGGCACCGCTTGCGCCAGGGGCTGTTTCGACAGTCGGTGCCTTGCCGAGCAGGCCTTCGCCGGTGCTGGCATCCACATGGGGCACGAAGGGGCGCCCAAGCACCTGTTCGCGGGAGACGCCGAAGGTGGCGCAGAACACATCGTTCACGAAGGTCAGCTGGCCACGGGTATTGCGGCGGAAAATGATGTCGGCCTGGCCGGCGAGGAGACCGCGCAGAAGATGGGCCTCGCTGCGCAGGGACACGAGTTCCCGGTATTCGGTTTCCATGCCTGCCAGCTTGCGCACAGTAGCCTTTGTAGCGGTGGCCACTTTGTCCCGCCATCTACCCGGGGCAGCAGGGTGCCGGGTCGACCGGGCAATGGGACCAAAAGGCAGGCCGAATGGCATGGGAGGGCAGCTCCGGGGGTAGGCAGCCCTGCAAGGGCGGCGAAAATACCCCCATAGAATTGTCCCGGACGGCTGAAGATCACGTTAACTGCACGAAAATCACCAGTGATTCCGCCGGGTTTCGGCAACACAGGACGATGAAATCCTTGCCAGGATCAGGCCGCGGCGATGGCCTGGGCCGGCGCGCGCCGGAAGCTCAGAGCCTCTGCCAGATGCCGGCGCGTGACAGGACCGCCGCCGCTACCCGCGCCGTCTAGGTCGGCCAGGGTCCGCGCCACCCGCAGCACGCGGACATACCCACGGGCGGACAGGCGCATGGAGTCCGCCGCCTTGTCCATCAGATCAAGGCCGTCGGTGTCCAGCTGAACGGCTCTTTCAAGCAGCTGCCCATCGGCCTGCGCATTGGTTGTCACCGAGGGGTCTGCCGCCAGGTCCGCGTATCGTGCGGCCTGGATGTCGCGGGCCGCTTTGACCCGCGCAGCAATGGCCGCACTTGGTTCACCGGGCGCCCCGTGGCGCATGTCGGACGCCGCGACAGGTGGAACGTCAAGCTGGATGTCAATCCGGTCCATCAACGGGCCGGACACCCGCGTCTGGTAATCCAGCGCACAGCGCGGCAGGCGACCACAGGCCATGCCGGGCTCACCCGCATAACCACAGCGGCAGGGATTCATGGCGGCCACAAGCTGGAACCTGGCGGGATAACTCACATGATGGTTTGCACGGGCAATGACCGCCGCCGCGGTCTCGAGGGGCTGCCGCAGCGCGTCGAGCACCGGGCGGGCAAACTCCGCCAGTTCATCCAGAAACAGCACGCCATTGTGCGCCAGAGACACTTCGCCCGGCTTTGCCTTAATACCCCCGCCAACAAGAGCGGCCATGGAGGCTGAATGGTGTGGCGCGCGGAACGGCCTTTGCGGCGTCAGCGCGCCGCCTTCCAGAACACCGGCGACAGACGCCACCATGGCGACGTCCAGCATTTCTCTGGGGTTCATCGGTGGCAGGATACCCGGCAACCTGCTTGCCAACATCGACTTGCCGGCCCCGGGGGGCCCGACAAACAGAAGATTGTGCCCCCCTGCTGCTGCCACCTCGAGCGCCCGCTTGGCGGTCTCCTGACCCTTGATATCCGCCATGTCCGGAACGGCGCCCGGCTGGGGCGGGGTGCCGGGGCGTGGCACCGGCAACATCTGCGTCCCCTTGATGTGATTGACCAGTTCGAGAGGGGTTGCGGGCGCAATGATCTGCATATCGCCGGCCCATGCGGCCTCGTGCCCGCAGGCGGCGGGGCAGACCAGCCCGCGCTCAGACGCATTGGCGGCAATCGCCGCGGGCAGTGCGCCGGTGACGGGCGCGATCGTGCCGTCCAGGCCCAGCTCCCCCAGCACGCAGAGTTCATCCAATGCGTCCTGCGGCAACACGCCAAGGGCCGCCATCAGCGCCACCGCGATGGGCAGGTCATAGTGGCTGCCTTCCTTCGGCAGGTCGGCAGGGGCAAGGTTGACCGTTATGCGCTTGGGCGGCATGGCAAGACCAATGGCCGTCAGCGCCGCACGCACCCGCTCGCGGCTTTCGCCAACTGCCTTGTCACCTAATCCGACGATCGTGAAAGCCGGAATGCCAGCCGAGATCTGGACCTGCACGCCCACATCCCGCGCCTCCACGCCTTCGAATGCCACCGTGTTGACCCGTGCCACCATTGCCTCACCCCTCACCTGGTGATTGAGGCCACGTCGTCAGCCTTGCCATGGCCTGCAAATGTTCTGCAAGCGCAGGTCAATTTGACAACTGAGTATGATTATCCCCAATCAACGCCGTCTAAAGGGACCATAACACGAACATTGAGGGAACGCACGTTCTAGTTTGTGGAAGATTGCATCTGCGGAAATTAACCTCTGGACCTGCGGGACGGGCCCGCCGACGGCCGGCCGGCGCACCCTAGGCCCGTTTTGCTTCGATCACATCCCAGATCATGGCGGCGATATTGGTCCCGTCGAAACGCTCAATCTCCCGCAAGCCCGTCGGTGATGTGACGTTGATTTCGGTCATGTAGTCGCCAATCACGTCAATGCCGACAAAGATCAGCCCGCGCCGCTTCAGCTCGGGCCCGATGAGGGCACAGATTTCGCGTTCGCGATCTGTCAACTGAGTTGCTTCAGGCCGCCCCCCCACATGCATGTTGGAGCGGCTTTCGCCTTCTGCCGGGACACGGTTGATGGCCCCGGCGATCTCGCCGTCGACCAGAATGATGCGTTTGTCGCCTGCCCGCACTGCCGGCAGATAGGCCTGCGCAATAAGGGGCTCGCGGAACATCTGGGTGAACATTTCCAGCAGCGACGCCATGTTTTCGTCATCCCGTTTCACGCGAAAGACGCCGGCACCGCCATTGCCGTAAAGCGGTTTGAGGATGATATCGCCATGCTCTTCCCGGAACGCCTTGATATCGTCTTCGTTGGACGAGATCAGCGTCGGCGGCATGACGCCGTCAAACTCGGTGACAAACAGTTTTTCGGGCGCGTTGCGCACATGGGTGGGGTCATTCACCACCAGCGTATGGGGGTGGATGTGATCGAGGATATGAGTCGCCGTGATGTAGCTCATGTCAAACGGGGGATCCTGGCGCATGAGCACCACATCCACCTCGCGCAGGTCTGTGACAACCAGGTTGCCTTGCGTAAAATGATCCCCCGCCGCGTCGCGTACTTCCAATGACCGGGTCCGGGCCAGGACCCTGCCGTCATGCAACGACAGGTCCTTGGGCAGATAGTAGGAGAGCTCGTGGCCGCGCGACTGGGCTTCCAGTGCCAGACGGAAGGTTGAATCGCCCTTGATGTCGATGGCCGCCACCGGGTCCATCTGAATTGCCACTTTGAGTGTCATGCGCCGCCCTACTCTGCCGGTTCTTGGTTGGTATCAGGTTCCGGCGGAATGTCGGGGCGCGCCCGCCCAAGGTCAATGGACAAAAGGCAGTGGCTTTGCCTGACGGGCCGTTCAGTGACACACCGGTGTGCGTCAGTTGAGGCTCATGCGCAGCTTGTCGGCCCGCAGTTTGGCTTCGCGGGCGATATGGCCGCGCCCTTCGGCAAGCGCCAGTTCGGCGGCCCTTGCATAGGCCTTGCGGGCGGACATGAGACTTCCGGTCTCGCCGTCGAGGCGGCCGCGCTCAAGCCAGAGGGTGGCATCGCGCGGCGCGATGGCGGTCATGCGGGCCAAAATGGCGTCCGCGCGGGTCAGATCCCGGGCCTGTGTCGCCCGGGAGTAGATATTGTTTTGGAGCCGTAACAATACGGCGCGGGCCGAGACAGGCGCCAGTGCCCGCTCCAGATCATCCGACGTAGGCGCGCCGTCTTCGTCGTCCTCAAGGCCCTGAACGCGGGCCAGAAGTGACGTGATGGCGTCTTCATCCAGAACCTGCCCGCCGGAAAACGGATCGATCATAACCGGCGGCGGGCCACCCTGCACGACGCCGTTGAGACGCACCAGAAAGTGCCCCGGGAAATTGACGCCGGAGATGGCCCAGCCATTGGCGCGACCGGCATGGATGTACAACAGGCCCAGCGCCACCGGCAGGCCACGCTTGCGGTCAATCACCCGCACCAGATTGGCATTTGCCATGTCATCATAGGTAACCCGGTCACCGTCATAGCCGAAGTCACCGGCAATCACGTCCGCAAGCGCCTGGGCTTGCGCGCGGGTGCGGGCGGCATCGCGCCGGACGGGATCTGCTGACTGCGCGTCGGGCGTTTCCAGCGCCGCGGCCCGCGCGGCCACGTCGCTGACAATCCGTGCCAGGTGCGCGTGATAGGGATCAAGCACCAGATCCGGCATGTCGGCTGCTCCCAATGCCAGGGCGGTGTGCGCTATGTCGAGCGCATCATCCGCAGCCTCTCCGGCAGCGCGCAGAATACGGTCAAGCTCAGGCGTCATGGACGATGGTCCCGCAGGTAACTGACGACGCCGGGCCTCGGCGTCACCACGACGGGTGAATGATAGCGCCCTCATCGGATCGGCGCTAAGTCGCGACTCTCAATACCGCGATTTTGCGGCGACAGCGAGCGCGGACCTCCGGTCGACGCCGGCTGCTGATAGGCCGGCTCATAGGCCTGATACTGGGACCTGGCTGCAGGCTGCGCGTAATAGGCAGGCTGCGTACTTGCTGTCTCGATCGCTTCGGCATCGTCATATTCAGACATGTCTGTCCGCAGCGGCGGCTGGCCGGTCAGCAGATCGGGGGTTTCGGTGTTTTCCGTCAGCACATGGCCCTGGCGTTCCCCGGCCGGCTGGCGCTCCAAGGGCCGGGCTGCAGGGGCTGAGGCCGGGCGGGCATCCGCCATGCGGCGCGGATCATCGACCGTGATCGCATGCATGACAACCCGCTTGACACCATCAATGTCGCGGGCATGTGCAGCGACACGGTCGATCTCGGCCGCATCGCGGCCAATTCCCAGGATGTAGACCGACCCGTTGGTTACATCGGTCTCATAGTTGATGTCGGAGATGCTGAAATCGGTCAGCAGGCGGGCGGTGAGCTTGGTGTCGATCCAGCCATCTGCGGGCAGCGCCTCAAATGTGGAGCGCTCGGCAATCTCGATTTCATTGATGACTTCGCGGACGCCGGGGATGGTCCAGGCGATGCGGCCCGCTTCGGCGCGGTCTTCGCTGTCTTCCACAAGGCCCGTAAGCATCACGCGGCCTTCCATCACCTTGCTTGACACGTCGCCAAACAGGCTGTTTTCGCTCTTGAACAGCCGGTCCGTCAGGCCGAGTTTGATCTCCGTGTCATCAATCGCCTCGCCGATCGGGCGCTCCTGAAAAGCGGCGATGCCGGCAGTGGCGCCGGCCCCGACCGCCATGCCGATGGGCGAACAGGCCGCCATGGCCAGGGCCACCGCGGCACATGCAAGAAGGGGAAGGGAGCGGGTTTTGGAACTGCTCATGAGCTGTCTCACCTGCAACAGGAGGCGCCGGCAGGGCGCCTCAACCACGGAACACCGCATCCCTCAGGCAACTGCCCGGCATGCGGCAATGATCCCGCTCGCGCCTATCGCGCGCGGGAATGTGGTTGCCCGGTTCTGACTAGTCCCTGGAGTGCGGCCGTCCTTGGCCTTGATGCCGGCGTGCTTGGTGCCCGTCTCAGCGCGGCCCTCGTTTCTTGAAGGCCATTATCCATCGGCTGTCTGTCCGTCACCCTCTCTTTTTCCGAGATGTTCTGGCGACGGGCGATCCAGCTGCTTCTTCATGCAACTGATTCGTTTTTGACGTCCAACTGATACCACAAGAGGGCGCATGCCGCGAGCCATACATGCCAGACCGCAAGCGAAACGTTATTGAGACAGCCACGCATTCTGGATGTGCCGCGGCCAGCGGCCCGGGGCTATCGCGACCACGTCGAACCGGATGTCACAGCCAGACAGCGCCGGTCTCCAATTGCCCAGCCACGCGGCCGCAGATGTCAGACGCTGCTGTTGACGGGCCGAGACGGCGGACAGGGCATCATCCAGCGACGCCCGCGCCTTGACCTCCACAATGGCAACCAGCCTGCCGCGGCGGGCGACGAGGTCAATCTCTCCGGCGGGCGTGCGCAGCCGGGTGGCAAGCACGCGATATCCCTTGAGACGCAGCAGCCAGGCCGCCAGCCATTCAGCGCGGCGGCCCCTGACTTCAGCGTCCCTGCGCCCCTTAGCCATCAGTCGTTTCCGCTCCTTCCCTCACTGCTGTCCGTCCCGGCTGCGAGATCCAGCGCGCGGGCATAGGCCCGTTTGCGCGGCACGTTCAGGGCTTTTGCAACATCGGCAGCAGCGCGGCTGGCGCTTTGGGATTTCATGGCGGTGCGCAACGCGGCATCAAGCGCATCATCATCTGCATCCATGACTGTGGGCGGCGCGATGACCAGCACGATTTCGCCACGCGGCGGCCCTTCTGCGGCGTAGTGCGCAGCGAGCTCCGTCAGGGTCCCCCGGCGTACTTCCTCAAACCGCTTGGTCAGTTCGCGGGTAACAGCTGCGTCCCGCGCGCCCAGCCCTTCCGCCAGCGCCTCGAGGGTCGCCACCAGACGCTTGGCGGCTTCCAGCACCACAAGCGTCGCCGGTACGGGAGCCAGCTCGGCAATGGTCCGCGCGCGGGCGCCCTGTTTGGCGGGCAGAAACCCCTGAAAGAAAAACCGGTCTGTCGGCAGGCCGGCGATGCACAGTGCGGCGAGCACAGATGACGGGCCCGGCAGGGCCGTGACAGCATGGCCCTGCTCTATGACATCGCGCACCAGTTTGTAGCCGGGATCAGATACCAGCGGTGTGCCGGCATCGCTGACCAGCACAATGGCCTTTCCCTCTGCCAGCCGGTCCAGAATGCGCGGGCGCATGCGTTCGGCGTTGTGCTCGTGATAGCTCTCGAGTTTCGCAGTAATGCCGTGGATCGACAGCAGCTTTGATGTTTCGCGCGTGTCTTCGCACAGCACGAGGTCTGCGGCCGCAAGGGTATCCAGCAGACGCAGGCTGACATCGCGGGCATTGCCGATGGGCGTGGCCGCAATATGAAGCCCGGGCGCCAGCGGGCGGGCGGTGCTGCCTGCCGCAATATCGCCTGAAGCCGTTGATATGTCTTTGTTGCTTGTCATGCTGCCCCATAGGGTATGCGGACATGGCTGGCAAGAAAGCTGTTATCTGTCGGGCGACGCGTATATAGCTGCGTGACGGAGTTTGTTCGGGTGCTGGCCGCACCATTCGCGGCGGGTTTGGAGTTTCAGGTTTGGTGAATTCATCGAAACAAATGCGTAGCTTTGCGCGGCTTGGGATTGCTGCCCTTATGGGGCTGACGCTGGTGGCGTGCACGAGTTCCGGCGACAAGCCGGCCCCACCGCCGCAGGTCCCGGCAGGTCCGGATGTGACGATCACGCCACCGCCGCAGAACGTCCCCACGCGCAACACGTCCGGCTTCCTGAAGCCGCGCCATCTTGATGCGCCGGCCCCTGTCCGCGTGGCGCTGCTGGTGCCGCTCAGCGGCGGTGCGGCGCCAGTCGGCGAAGCCATGCTCAATGCGGCGCAGCTGGCCCTGTTTGAATTTGATGACCCGAACATCCTGCTGATGCCCAAGGACACCGCCGGTGATCCGGCCAAGGCGGCGCAGGTCGCGCGTGAAGCCATCACCGAGGGGGCCGACATCATTCTGGGGCCACTGTTCGCGTCCTCCGTGGCAGCGGTCGCAGGTCCTGCCCAGATCGCCGGCGTGCCGGTCATCGCCTTTTCCACCGACCGCAATGTGGCCGGTGGCGGGGTCTATCTCCTCAGCTTCCTGCCGGAAGAGGACATTGAACGCGTCGTCGATTTTGCGGTTCTTGAGGGTCATCTGCGCTTTGCTGCCATGCTGCCGCAAAGTGAATACGGCCAGCGCGTGCGCAACCAGTTCGGCCAAGCGGTGATTGCCCGCGGCGCTGAACTCGCAGCGACCGAGACCTATACGCCGACCACAGACGGCATGCTTGCTCCGGCGGAACGGCTTGCCAAGCTCAAGGAAAGCTATGACGTGGTGCTGCTGCCCGCCGGCGGCACGGAGCTGCAGGGCCTTGCCCCGCTGCTGCCTTATTATGACGTTGATCCCCGCCAGGTGAAATTCATCGGCACCGGTCTGTGGGATGATCCGTCCGTGCTGCGCGAACCCTCATTGGTCGGTGGCTGGTTCGCCGCGCCGCCGCCTGAAACCCGCAAGGCGTTTCAGGGCCGCTTCGAACGGGTGTTCGGAAGCCAGCCTCACCGGATTGCGAGCCTTGCCTATGACGCCATGAGCCTGTCTATCGCCCTGTCCGGCGGTGCGCCCGGCCAACGCTACACGGCAACCGAGCTGACAGCCGAAGACGGCTTTGCCGGCATTGACGGCGTGTTCCGCTTTACGCCGGACGGGCTGAACGAGCGTGGCCTTGCAGTCATGGAAGTACGGCCCGGTGGCTTTGTGGTTGTGAGCCCGGCACCGCAGTCGCTTACCGGCGGGCCGGTCTTCTAGAGCAGGATTTCCCGCAGGATCGCGTTTAGCACCGGGCGGCCCTTGGCCGTGACAGCGAGTTTATCCCCACCGGCTCTGAGAAGCCCTTCCGCAGCCAACGCATTGACAGCTCCATTGTCAACCAGATCGGCCATCGGCGCGGGAAGCTGCGATTGATGGACACCTGAGGTGAGTCTCAGACCCATCAAGAGGATTTCCACCGCGCGGTCCGGGTTATCCACATGGTCATCCACAGCCAGACCATGGCCCTTGGCCTCGACCTGGGTCAGCCAGCGCATGGGGTCATCATGGGTCTGGGTGGCGATCCACCTGTCCTCAACAAGAAGCCGGCCATGGGCACCCGGGCCTGCCGCCGCATAGGCATCGCCCTGCCAGTACACAAGGTTGTGGCGGCTCTCGTCGCCGGGGCGGGCATGGTTGGACACTTCATAGGCCTCAAGCCCGGCGGCCTCGCACAGGTCCTGGGTCACTTCGTACATCGCAGCACCCACATCCTCAGACGGCGTTTGCAGCCGGCCAGCCGCATGCAGCGCCGCAAAAGGAGTGCCCTCTTCGATGGTTAGCTGGTAAAGCGACATGTGCCCGGCGGCAAAAGCCAACGCATCTGACAGTTCGCGGCGCCAGTCTTCGACGGTCTGGTGCGGCCGCGCGTAAATGAGGTCAAACGACACGCGCTCGAAAATATCACGGGCCAGTCCCACCGCCGTCAGCGCCTCCTGCGCCGTGTGCAGGCGGCCCAGAGCCTTCAGGTTTTTGTCATCCATCGCCTGGACGCCAAGCGACACCCGGTTAATGCCCGCGGACCGGTAGCCGTGGAAGCGGTCCGCCTCCACGCTGGTAGGGTTGGCTTCGAGCGTAATTTCCGCATCCGGAGCAATTGTCCACAGGGCGGCAATCGCGTCCAGAATTGACGTGACAGTTGTCACTTCCATCAAGGACGGCGTGCCGCCGCCGAAAAAGATGCTGGAGACGGTCCGCCCCGGCATGCGCTGCGCCATCGTCGTCAATTCGCGGACAAGCGCCCGAGCATAGCGGGCCTGATCGACCCCCTGTCTGACGTGGCTGTTGAAGTCACAATAGGGGCATTTGGCCTGACAGAAAGGCCAATGCACATAGACCCCGAATGGCCGTTCGACCGAGTTGGCGTCAGGTCCTGTCGGCAAAACAGGCGTCGATGAGCTGCTCAAAGGCGTGGGCGCGGTGGGAGATTGCATGTTTCGCTGCCGGGTCCATCTCGCCAAAGGTGATCTTGTGCCCATCGGGCTGGAACACCGGATCATAGCCGAAACCGCGCGTACCGCGCCCCGGCCAGACCAGTATGCCCGACACACTGCCTTCAAAGGTTTCCACATGGCCATCAGGCCAGGCGAGGGTGAGCGCGCAAATGAACCTGGCAGCCCGGTTGCCATGCGGCCCGCCGTTCCTGTCGCACATTTCTCTTTCAACGCGCGTCATGGCGACCGCGAAGTCGCGGCCCTCACCGGTTTCCGCCCAGCGGGCGGAATAGATGCCCGGGTCGCCGTCCAGAACATCAACTGCCAGCCCGCTGTCGTCTGACAGAGCCGGCATGTCTGCCGCCGTCGCCGCCGCCAGGGCCTTGAGTTCCGCATTGCCCTTGAAGGTCTTCTCGGTTTCTTCGGGCTCCGGCAGGTCCAGTTCGGCGGCTGACACCGTCTCGACACCGAAGGGGGCCAGGAGATCACGTATCTCCTTGACCTTGCCTTCGTTGTGGCTGGCGACAACCAGCTTGGCAGCGGTGAACCGGCGATGCGGCATGGGTTACGCCACCGCCTGCTTCTGCATTTCCACCAGATCGCGGATCGACGCCTTGGCGAGACCCATGAGGTCGTTGAACTGGGTTTCCGTGAAGGGATCACCTTCGGCAGTGCCCTGAATTTCGACGATGCCGCCCGAGCCGGTCATGACGAAGTTGGCGTCCGTATCAGCAGTTGAGTCCTCGTCATAATCGAGATCAGACACCGGAGTTCCGTTGTAGATACCGCAGGAAATGGCCGCCACATGGTCCTTCAGGGGGATTTCCTTGATCATGTCGCGGTCCTTCATCCAACTGAAGCACTGGTGCAGGGCCACCCAGGCACCGGTGATGGACGCGGTGCGGGTGCCGCCGTCGGCCTGGATCACGTCACAGTCGACGGACACCTGGCGTTCGCCCATGGCTTCCAGATCCACCACCGCGCGCAGGGAGCGGCCGATCAGGCGCTGGATTTCCTGCGTACGGCCCGACTGCTTGCCGGCGGAGGCCTCGCGGCGCATGCGGTCACCCGTCGCGCGGGGCAGCATGCCGTATTCAGCGGTCACCCAGCCGCGGCCGGAATTGCGCAGGAACGGCGGCACGCGCTCTTCAAGGCTGGCGGTCACCAGCACGTGGGTATCGCCAAACCGCACCAGGCAGGAGCCTTCGGCATGCTTGGAAAAACCCGGCTCGAAGGAAACAGAACGCATTTGATCGGGACGGCGGCCGGACGGGCGCATGAGGACTCCAGTGCTTATGTGAGAAGGCGGTGGTGGCTGACCTGCCGCAGGCTACGGTGGGCAGACCAGAAAAGTTGCGCACTTCCTATCGCCCGCGCCGCCTGTCGGCAAGGGATATGCTTGGGGCCGCTTAGGGGGAGCGAAATTGACGGGATGGCGGGGCGTTCCTAGATTTGACATCACAGGTGCCGTTTTGGCGCCACACGGCGCAGGTGCGCCCATCCTTTCGGAGACGAACCCACTTCATGTCCGGCATTCCGTCAGATGGCCCGAATACGCTGCTGGAACTCAATCAACGCTCGCGGGACGTGTTCCGCCAGCTTGTGGAGACCTATCTGGAGACAGGCGGGCCCGTCGGCTCGCGCACACTCTCCAAGAACGGGCTGGTCAACGGTGCCTCGCTGTCTCCGGCCTCGATCCGCAATGTGATGGCGGATCTGGAGGAGATTGGTCTCCTCTCGTCGCCGCATACCTCGGCTGGGCGGATGCCGACCGAAGCGGGCCTGCGGCTGTTTGTGGACGCGCTCTTACAGGTGGGTGATCTGAGTGACGATGAACGCGCCGGCATCGAATCCCAGCTGACCGGGTCCAACCAGGCGGTGGATGATGCGCTGGCGCAGGTGTCCCAGACGCTTTCCGGCCTGTCGCAATGTGCAGGGCTTGTGGTGGCGCCCAAGCGGGAAGCCCGCCTCAAGCAGCTGGAGTTTGTGCCGGTCTCACCGGGGCAGGCCCTGGCTGTCATCGTGTTTGAAGACGGGCTGGTGGAAAACCGCATCATTGATACGCCCGTCGACATGCCGCCGTCGTCGCTCACCATGGCGTCCAACTATCTCAATGCCCGCCTCAAGGGCCGCAGCTTCGGCGATGCGCAGCTTCAGGTGCGCCAGGAAATCTCCGCCCGCAAGGCAGAGCTGGATGCGTTGACGGCTCAGGTGGTGGAAGCAGGCCTTGCGGTCTGGTCCGGCACGGACTCCGTCACCGGCACGGCAGAGCGGTCGTTGATTGTGCGCGGACGCGGCAATCTGCTGGAGGACGTTCAGGCGCTGGAAGATCTCGAGCGGGTCCGAAAGCTGTTTGATGACCTCGAGACCAAGGAAGAGCTGCTGCAGCTTCTGACCATGGCCGAGGAAGCGGACGGTGTGCGCATCTTCATCGGCTCGGAGACCAAGCTGTTTTCCCTGTCGGGGTCTTCAGTCATCGTCTCGCCCTATACCAATGCCGACAACGAGATTGTCGGCGTGCTGGGGGTCGTCGGGCCGACGCGGCTCAATTATGCGCGGGTGATCCCCATGGTGGACTATACGGCCCGGTTGGTGACGCAGCTTGTGAGCTAGCCACAGACCTAAAGACTTCACACAAGGCCTGAGTAGGCCTAGATAGCTGCCGTGATCGATTGTCGGGATGGTTCACAGGAGCTGCGGCTTGGCTTACAAGCGCCCCAACATTCCGGCCTCCCGCCCCATGTACCAGCAACTTTGTTTCAGATGGTGACGTTCTGATGAGTGACCCCAAAGACCCGCAAGACCCCCAGAACACCCAGGAAAACCCTGCTGAAGACGCTGCCGCCCCGCAGGAAGGCACAGGCGAGACGCCATGGGCGGAAGGCGGTGCGCCCCAGACAGAAGCTGAACTTGAAGCTGCGGCCGACGCACTTCTGACACCGGACGCGCAGATCGCCGAACTGGAATCCCAGGTGAACGATCTCAAGGATCGGCTGTTGCGCGCCGTGGCGGACGCGGAAAACACCCGCAAGCGCGCCGAGCGCGACAAGCAGGATGCCAGCAAATACGCGATGACGAGCTTTGCGCGCGATGTGCTGAGTGTCGGCGACAACATGCGCCGCGCCATCGACACCCTGTCGGACGAAGACCGGACCAGTGCGCCCGAGCCCGTCCGCAACCTCATCGAGGGTGTGGAAATGACCGAGCGGGAATTTCTTTCGGTGCTCGAGCGCCACGGGGTCAAGGCCATCAACCCGCATGGCGAAAAGTTCGACCCCAATCTGCACCAGGCCATGTTTGAAGCACCGGACCCCACCCGTCCGGCGGGCACGGTCATGGAAGTGGTCGCCACCGGCTATGTGATCGGCGACCGCCTGCTGCGCCCGGCCATGGTCGGTGTTTCCAAGGGTGGCCCTGCGGCGGCACCGCAACCTGCTGCTGAGGCCGCGCCGGAGCCGAGCGCCGACCCGGCACCGGACGCCCCCGGTGGTGACGACAAGCCGACGCCAGGCTCCAAGATCGACACCAAGGCGTAAATCGCGACTCTAGAGAACGCGCAAGCTGTCGCTGTCATTCACCAGCTGGATGTTGCGGAAGTCCGCTGTTCCTGGAATGCGCTGGAACAGGCTGTTGGCGATGAACCAGACGCGCACGATGCGCTCGGGCGGCGCACCCATATATGTCTCATAGTCCGTATACAGATTACGTTTTTCGCTGAGCCATTTTTTCAGGTCACCTTCGCCGGAGCGGACCACAACGTGGAACTCACGGTCTTTCCAGGTGGGCAAGGGACACCAATAGGCCTTGCCGATGGGCAGATCACGGCTCCAGTAATAGGTGATGTCACGTCCATTCTCGAACTCCACCGCGATCGAGATGTAGTCGTGACTGGCGGCTGTGTCTTCCGGCAGGGCTGAGGGGATCGCGTCGACTTTCCAGTCCCACGAAATCCGCGTCTCCGGCGTCAGCTCAAACGGTGTTTCCTTTTGCAGGATGCCGACGTTCTGGTCTGTGTGGCAGTGGATGCAGGCGTGCCCGCCACCATCGCTCTCACCAATTTGTTCCGTATAGATATTATTCTGGCCGAGGAACCACAGATGGTTCCAGCCTTCGGGCGGGGTGTCCGGCGCCGCCAGCCATGCTACTTCGCTAGCGACAAGACCGTTCACATCCCCGGCAGCCGCCATGGCCGCCAGGCCCTCAGCGGCACTGGTGCGCCAGCGAATGGCCAGCACCGTGAACTCGCCATCGGCGCCTTCATAGGCATTGAGGTCCGGCATCATGCGGCCGGTCTTTTCTGAAAATTGCCCGGGGAACTGACCGCCGAGATAGAGGCGTCCGCCGGTGGTGCCCGTATCGGCCGCCGTCACCGTCATGCTTTCCCGGGTGCCGTTGAACACCTCACCGGTTTCCCCGACCCGGCCCCAGACCTGAAACTGCGGCCCGACCCAGATGTCGAGACCGCGGCTCAGCCACAGCCGCCCGACCGACAGCAACGTCACCTCGTCGCCGTCTTCCAGCACCATGTCCGTGGACGTCCATGGCATGCGCGACGGCGGCAGATCGATGAAGGCCGCTTCGGCAATCTGATCCGCCGCCGCATCAATCAGCGGCTGCGCCTGCACGCGAAAGTCATCGCCCGACATGGGTGCCTCCGCCTTGCCGTGCTTGCTGACATACCGCCAACGCCTGAAGGCCACGCCCAGATCATGTGCCACGCCCATTGGTCTCTCCCCGACATGCTGTTTTCCGAAGCCTAGTGCAGCAGGGCGCTTGTCCACAAACGCGCCGTTTTGACGGATTGCCGGTGTCATCGGGCATGGCTACGCTCTTCGCCGAACAGATGCATCAGGTTGATGGAGGAAAGCCCTCGTGATCCGATCCATGCCGGTCCTGCAGGTGAAGGATGTCATCCGCAGCGAAACATTCTACCGGGACCAGCTCGGCTTCATCTCCCACGGCCACTGGGGTGGAGAGGGGGGCGACGGCCCGGACTTCTGCATCATGCAGCGCGGCAACGTGACCATCGCGCTGGACCGATCCCGCCACGGTAGTCCGCCGCCGACCAACCAGTACTGGGCGGCCTATGTCTATGTGGAGGACGCCGACGCGCTGCTGACCGAGTTCCGCGCGAAGGGCGTTACCATCGAACGCGAGATTGAGAACACCCCCTACGGCCTGCGCGACTTCGACATCCGCGACCCGGACGGCCACATCATCTGCTTCGGCCACGACATCGACCCCACGGTCAAGGCGCCCGGCCTGCAGGCGTCGGCGACCTAACTAGGGCTTCGTCACCCGTCGCAACGTCAGATTGATGCGGCCACCGTCCTTCAGCAGTGTCGACGTGTTGGGGAACACGCGGTCGATGCCGTGATAGGCGAGACGGTTGTCACCGCCGATCAGAAGGACGTCTCCGGAGTGGAGCTTGAAGCTCCGGGTCCTGCCCTTCCGCTCCAATCCGCCGAGGCGAAAGGTCGCCGTGTCGCCGAGGGAAACGGAGAGGACGGGGGCGTCTAAAGCTTCCTCGTCCTCGTCGCGGTGGAGGCCCATGCGAGCCTTGTCCGTATAGAAATTGACCAGGCAGCATTCGGGCGGGGCCGGGTAGAAGGTGGTGTCGTCCCACAGGTCCAGCAGCATCTGCGGGATGGCGGGCCAGGGCTCACCGGTGTCCGGGTGGGTCGGCTGGTAGCGGTAGCCCGAGCGGTCCGACACCCAGCCCAGGGGTCCGCAATTGGTCATGCGGACGGTCCACGGCTTGCCGGTGCGCGGCATGGTGGGAGTGTAGAGCGGGGCCTTCGTGGTGATTTTGCGGATTTCGTCCCGCAGCGTCGCCTGCGGGGCGGCCTCAAATGCGCCTGACCGCAGCCAGACGCCCGGCACGATTTCGACATTTTGCCCTGAAAACCGGGCTTTTTGCCGTCGCTGGTCCGACGCCTCCGCCATGGGCTGATTCACACTCTTTCGCTGGAAAACTGTCGCAGGCCTGTTGCAGTGCACCCGGCCCCTACTTATATACCGCCCTGACGTTGCGGGTCTTTTTGGACGCGCTTTTTGTAGGTTCAACACGAGGGGACCTGCAGGGCCTGACGTTTGCCCCACTGACATTTGCAGCTGGGGCGCGTATAGGTCCCGCAACACGGATGCGTTTCGGTGCTTGATCTCAAGGCCGCGGCATACCGGGTCCGCCTATAGTAACGTGGAGACGAAGATAAATGGCGAAAGTCATCGGCATTGACCTTGGCACGACAAACTCGTGTATCGCGGTCATGGACGGGTCAAACCCGAAAGTAATTGAAAACGCGGAAGGCGCGCGCACGACGCCCTCCATGGTGGCCTTTACCGCAGACGGCGAACGTCTGACGGGCCAGCCGGCCAAGCGCCAGGCGGTCACCAACCCAGAAAACACCCTGTTTGCGATCAAGCGCCTCATCGGCCGCCGCATCAACGACCCGACGGTGAAGAAGGACAAGGGCATGGTGCCCTACTCCATCGTCGAGGCGGACAATGGCGCGGCCTGGGTCGAGGCCCATGGCGAGAAATATTCGCCGCAGCAGATTTCTGCCTTCATCCTGCAGAAGATGAAAGAAACCGCCGAGAGCTATCTCGGTGAAACTGTCGAGCAGGCCGTGATTACGGTTCCTGCTTACTTCGACGACGCCCAGCGCCAGGCCACCAAGGATGCGGGCAAGATTGCCGGCCTTGAAGTGCTGCGCATCATCAACGAGCCCACCGCTGCCGCCCTCGCCTATGGCCTGGACAAGGCCGACGGTCAGACCATCGCGGTCTATGACTTGGGCGGCGGTACGTTTGACGTGTCGATCCTCGAGATCGGCGACGGCGTCTTTGAGGTGAAGTCCACCAATGGTGACACCTTCCTCGGCGGTGAAGACTTCGACATGCTGCTGGTGGATTTCTTGGCGGACGAGTTCAAGAAGGAAAACGGCATTGACCTCAAGGGCGACAAGCTTGCCCTGCAGCGCCTGAAGGAAGCCGCTGAAAAGGCCAAGATCGAACTGTCATCGGCCACGCAGACGGAAGTGAACCTGCCGTTCATCACCGCTGACGCCTCCGGCCCCAAGCACCTGACCATGAAGCTGACCCGCGCCAAGCTGGAGCAGTTGGTAGACAAGCTGGTGCAGCGCACGATCGACCCGTGCAAGAAGGCGCTGGAAGATGCCGGTATCAAGGCCAGCGACATCGACGAGGTTGTGCTCGTCGGCGGTATGACGCGTATGCCGAAGATTCAGGAAGTCGTTGAAAAGTTCTTTGGCAAGGAGCCGCACAAGGGTGTGAACCCGGATGAGGTTGTTGCCATGGGCGCCGCCATTCAGGCGGGCGTGCTGCAGGGCGACGTGAAAGACGTTCTGCTGCTCGACGTGACCCCGCTGTCGCTCGGCATTGAAACGCTGGGCGGTGTGTTCACACGCCTCATCGAGCGTAACACGACGATTCCCACCAAGAAGGCGCAGACCTTCTCGACCGCCGAGGACAATCAGAGCGCTGTGACGATCCGCGTGTTCCAGGGCGAGCGCGAAATGGCGGCGGACAACAAGATCCTCGGCCAGTTTGACCTCGTGGGCATTCCGCCCGCACCGCGCGGCGTGCCGCAGGTGGAAGTGGCGTTCGACATTGATGCCAACGGCATCGTCAACGTGACCGCCAAGGACAAGGCCACCGGCAAGGAACAGGCGATCCGCATTCAGGCGTCGTCCGGTCTGTCAGATGCTGACATCGACCAGATGGTGAAGGACGCGGAAAGCCACGCGGAAGACGACAAGAAACGTCGCGAAACGGTTGAAGCCCGCAATGGTGCTGAAGCTCTGGTCCACTCCACTGAAAAAGCGCTGGAAGAAAACGGCGACAAGGTGGATGCGGAAACCAAGGGCGCCATCGAGGCGGCCATCGCAGACGTGAAGACCGCGCTTGAGGCTGAAGACGCCGATCCCGAGCTCATCAAGACCAAGTCTGAAGAGCTGGCGCAGGCTTCCATGAAGCTGGGTGAAGCCATGTATGCGGCGAGCCAGGCCGAGCAGGCCAGCGCGGACGCGGCAGCAGATGCTGCGGCGGAAGCAGCCGATAACCCGGCCGGTGACGATGTGGTTGACGCCGACTTCACTGAAGTCGACGACAGCAAGGACAAGAAGGACGGCACGGCGTAGCACGCTGGCCGGTTCCAGCCATATGGGCCCGGTAGTGATCTGACAGATCATGCCGGGCCCTCTTGGTGGGCCCTTCCAAAGCGTTCCGCCTACGGAATATCACGCCATGTCAAAGCGCGACTATTACGAGGTTCTGGGTGTCCCGCGCGACGCAGATGACGCGGCGCTCAAATCTGCTTTCCGCAAGCAGGCCAAAAAATATCACCCGGATCAAAACCAGGACAATCCTGAGGCGGAAGCCAAGTTCAAGGAACTGAACGAGGCCTATGACGCGCTCAAGGATCCGCAGAGCCGCGCGGCCTATGACCGCTTCGGCCATCAGGCGTTTGAAAACGGCAGCCCGGGTGGTCCCGGCGGGCCGGGCGGGCCCGGCTTTGGCCAGGACTTCGCGTCCTCCATGTCCGACATCTTTGATGATCTGTTCGGCGAGTTTGTCGGCGGCGGCCAGCGCGGAGGACGCCGCGGCGGAGGACGCACGCGCGGTGCGGACCTGCGCTACAACATGGAAATCAGCCTCGACGAGGCCTATGAAGGCAAGACGGCGCAGATCAAGGTGCCGACGGCCGTCACCTGTGAGACTTGCTCCGGGTCCGGTGCAAAAAAGGGCACGTCGCCGTCCACCTGCGGCATGTGCCATGGCGCGGGTAAGGTACGCGCGTCACAGGGTTTCTTCACCGTTGAACGCACCTGCCCCACCTGCGGTGGACGCGGCGAGGTCATTCAGGACCCCTGCGAGGCCTGCAACGGGGCGGGTCGCATCGAAAAAGAGCGCACGCTCCAGGTCAACATTCCAAGTGGCGTTGAAGACGGCACGCGCATTCGCCTCTCCAACGAAGGTGAAGCAGGCGCGCGCGGCGGGCCGTCAGGTGATCTCTACATCTTCCTGTCGATCAAGCCGCACCAGTTCTTCCAGCGTGACGGGGCAGACCTGTTCTGCCGCGTCCCCATCTCCATGCCGACGGCAGCGCTTGGCGGTGAGATCGAGGTACCGTCGCTCAAGGGCGCGCGGGTCAAGGTCAAGGTTCCCGAAGGTACCCAGAGCGGCAAGCAGTTCCGTCTCAAGGGCAAGGGCATGCCGGTGCTGCGCTCGTCACAGCAGGGCGACCTCTACATTCAGGTGAATGTGGAAACGCCGGTGAGCCTCACCAAAAAGCAGAAGAAGCTGCTTGAGGAATTCCAGAGCGAATCCACACACAAGACGAGCCCTGAGTCAGAGGGTTTCTTCTCACGCGTGAAAGAGTTTCTGAACGGCGCCAGCAGCTAGGCGCTTTGCTGGATGTCCGCCGGCGTTGCATCGTTTGCATCCACGATGCAGCTGCTGGGCAACTGCACCTCGACCAGAGTTCCCCGGCCCGGCGCACTTGAGATACGCATTGCCCCGCCATGGGCTTTCATTATGGCACGCGACAGAGGCAAGCCGATGCCGGCGCCGTGGTGTTCGCGCCGGAATGCGTTTTCGACTTCGGCAAATCCGCGCTCAATGCGGCGAACGGTCTGTTCGTCCATACCTTCACCGTCATCCTTGACCGTCAAGGCAACCGCACCGTTGGGCAGCGCAATGGCACCCACTTCAATATGGCCGTTCTTCGGTGTGTGGCGGATGGAATTGGTGATGAGGTTGATCAGGACCTGACGTATCATTCTGCGGTCGACGCTGACGCTGAGCCTGGCTGCATCCATGCGGATCAGTTTGAGATACACACCGGCGTCATCCGCCCGGTCCTTCAGCATTTTGACGGCAGCGTCAGGCATGTCTCCCAACACACATGTTTCACAGTTTGGGTGAACGTCGCCGGATTCGATGCGCGTCAGGTCAAGTAGATCGTTGATCATCTCCAGGAGGTGATGACCTGAATCATGAATACTGGCGGTGTATGCCTGATACTCTTTATGGCCCAACGGTCCAAAAACCTCATGCTGCATCAACTCTGAAAATCCCATGATGGCATTCAGAGGCGTGCGGAGTTCGTGACTCATATGCGAGAGGAACCGGGTCTTGGCGCGGTCCAGTTCAATGGCCCGCTGACGCGCCGTGTTCAGTTCAGTGATGATTTCCTGATTGTGAGCAAGCTGCTCCGACAAGACCCGGTTTATGGCCCGGCGGTCTTGCGCCACCTTTTCGAAGTCGCGCCATCGCCGCCATGCGAACCAACCAAACCCGAGACCCGCGATCAGAAACGCAAGCGGCAGCTCATCAAGTTCAAGAGTATCTTCGTACATTTCTGCAAACGCATGCCATTGCTCCTGCAGATCAAATGCTGCTGATATCGCGAAGGTGACGATACCCAACAAAGTCACCACCGCAGCATCCACCTGCGGGCGCGAGAGGCGGCAAAACCACTGGCGCGACAGCAACGAATATGGGTTCAGGATGGACAACAAGTTATGAGCGCTTTCTTAGATAATGCTCGCAAGGGTAGAATTGCTCATATTCCGCAAACAAACCATTAAGGGTCGAATTATCCGGATTTGCGGGGAAATCAGACGTGTGACCCTGCCTTTCGGCCATGTGCTTTGCTCCAGCGGGATGGCCTGATACAACCCGGCAGATCACTGGCCCCGCGTGGTGCGCGGCCTATCAGATGGAACAGTTCCATGGCACCGCTTCGTATTGCCGTTACCGGCGCCGCCGGCCGCATGGGCCGCGCGCTTCTGGCTGCTGTTCACGACACGGAGGGATGTGTCGTGGCAGGCGCCATCGAGCGTGACGGCCACGCCGACCTCGGCGCTGACGCCGGGATTCTGGCCGGTCTGGGTGATCTTGGTGTTCCGGTGAGCAGCGATGCGCTGGACGTCTTTGCATCTGTTGATGCGGTGCTGGACTTCACCGCTCCCGACGCAACGGTCGACTTTGCGGACCTCGCGGCCCAGGCGCGTATCGTTCACGTGATCGGCACAACCGGGTTTGGTCCAGAGCATGAGACCCGGCTTGAAGCCGCATCGCGTCATGCAACGCTGGTTCGCGCGGGCAATATGTCCCTTGGCGTCAATCTGCTGACCGCGCTGACAAAGCGTGTCGCGCAGGCGCTAGATGCGGACTGGGACATCGAGATTGTGGAAATGCATCACCGGCACAAGGTGGATGCCCCATCCGGCACGGCATTGATGCTGGGTGAGGCCGCTGCCAGCGGGCGCGGCGTCAGGCTGGACGACGTGTCAGACCGCGGCCGTGACGGTCAGACCGGTGCCCGCACGCGCGGTGACATCGGCTTTGCTGCGTTACGCGGCGGCTCGGTTGTCGGCGAACACTCGGCCATCTTCGCTGCCGAAAAGGAACGCATCGTTCTTACACATATTGCCGAGGATCGTTCGATCTTCGCGCGGGGGGCCGTCAAGGCGGCCCTGTGGGGCCAGGGTAAAGGCCCCGGCAGTTTTGACATGCTGGACGTTCTGGGGCTGTCCGACTTTTAGATTTCACACCGACGCTTCAGCAGAAGCGCTTCAACAGGAGACGCATCGTGGCTCACACGCTGGTTTTGGTCCGTCACGGCCAGAGCGAATGGAACAAGAAAAACCTCTTCACCGGCTGGCGTGATGTCGAGCTGACGGAACAGGGCCGCACGGAGGCGCGGGAAGCAGGCGAGCTGATGAAGGCTGCCGGTCTTGAGTTTGACGTGGCGTACACATCCGGCCTCAAGCGGGCACAGGAAACCAACAAGCTGGCACTTGCCGCCCTTGGCCAGAGCGACATACCGGTGATTGAGAATGAAGCACTCAACGAGCGCGACTATGGTGATCTGGCCGGTCTCAACAAGGATGATGCCCGCGCCAAATGGGGCGAAGAGCAGGTCCATATCTGGCGCCGCTCTTTCGACATTCCGCCTCCGGGTGGTGAAAGCCTGAAGATGACTGCCGAACGGGTGCTGCCGTATTTTGACGCGGAGATCATGCCGAAGGTTCTGGCAGGAACACGGGTGCTTGTCGCCGCCCATGGCAATTCACTGCGCGCCCTGGTGATGCAGCTGGATAATCTGGGTCCGGATGAAATCGTTGAGGTCAATATCGCAACCGGCGTGCCGATTGCCTATGAGCTTGATGATGACGGCAAGGTTGTGAGCAAGAAGGTGCTCGCTGACCGGACGTACTCGTAAGTCAAAGCTGTGGCCGGGCTAGGCCGGCTGCGCGCCCTGACTACCGACCAGACCCATGCCGTCACGGCGGCGGGTCTGGGCGGCCGCAAAAGCATCCGCAAAGCTTTCGCGTTCTTCTTCCGGCAGGAACTTTCCAACCTCGACCCAGACATCGCGGGAGCGCAGACGCAGCGTGCGCCCGCGTGCCGAGACCGTCATGCGGGCCTGCGCCCAGGTGGGTTCGAGCTGCCATGTCTGGACGCGGCCGGACGGGTGGACCCGTTCTATGGTCAGGGCTTTGTCGGTCAGGCGCACATGCTCGATCATGCGGCCGGCGCGATAGTTCATGCGGAAGGCGAGGTAGATCAACGCCACATCAAGACCAAAGAAACCGAACACCGGCCAGGCGCCCATCAGCAGGAACGCGCCGCCGGCGAAGAAGCTGACAACGCCCACGGCAATCATCACCACCAGAAACCCCTTGGGCGGCAGCGAGCGATGCGGGTGCAGGACGGCATCAAAAAAGACATGTTCTGTGTGAGCGTCTTCCATGGGGCTCAAGCTAGAGCGCAACCACCCCTGCTGCCAAGCCGATGCGGCCTCGTGACGCAAAATGCGCTGGTTCCGGTGCCAGCTTCAGGTAAAGTCCGGCCCTATGAAACCAGCCATACGTGAAGAGCTTTTCCGCCGCTTTCAGGAGAAAAGCCCCAACCCGGAAACTGAACTTGAGTATTCGAGCACCTATACGTTGCTCGTTGCCGTGGTGCTCTCGGCCCAGGCCACAGATATCGGCGTGAACAAGGCCACCGGGCCGCTGTTCGCCGTGGCGGATACGCCTGAGAAGATCGTTGCGCTGGGTGAAGCCAGAGTACGCGACTACATCAAGACCATCGGCCTTTACCGCAACAAGGCCAAGAATGTGATTGCCCTGTCGGAACAGCTCATCGCCAAGCATGGCGGCGAGGTGCCGCGGGACCGCGACGCGCTGGAAGCGCTGCCGGGCGTGGGGCGCAAAACCGCCAATGTGGTGCTGAATGTCGCCTTTGGGGAAGACACCATGGCGGTGGACACGCATATCTTCCGCCTGTCGAACCGGCTTGGCCTCGCCCCGGGCAAGACGCCGCTGGAAGTAGAGCTCAAACTCCTCAAGCGCATTCCCAAGCCGTACATGCAGCACGCCCATCACTGGCTCATTCTGCACGGGCGCTACATCTGCAAGGCGCGCAAGCCGGACTGCCCGTCCTGCTATGTGTCTGATCTGTGCAGCTTCAAGGGCAAGACGACGGCGGAGGCTGATGAGCCCCCGAAAGCCCGGGCAAAGGGTAAGGCAAAGGCAAAAGCCAGAACCAGGGCGAGGGCCAAAAAGGCGTCCACCTCCAAAGCTTAGACGCTTGGTGCGTTGATGACCTGGCGCAGACACGGTTCAACCGGTGCAGCGCCTCCTTCCAGCTGACGGGCATCCAGATGCGCCGACTTAACGGTTCCATCCTCCTGCGGGTAGAACACCACCAGCAGCGAACAGGTGGTGCCTGAATACCGCCATATCCGTGCTTCCCCGTCCGTCCCATCGAATGCCGGCTGGCCAAGCTGCTGCTCAACCGCCTGTGGCGTCACGCCAATCAGGCTCTGGGGGTCCGGTGCCACCCGCAGAACGACCGTGCGGTTGGGTTCGGGGCTGACAAGGGAACTTTGGCCCGCGGGGCCCTGCGGTGCGCAGGACGACAGCAGAGCCACAAGTGCAAGGGCAGGCCCGATCGCCAGAATGGGTTTTAGACGCATCTTGAATTCCTGGTTGGCCTTTCTTCAGGCCATGTCGGGCAGGTTGCCGTCACGCAGCATGATGCCCTGAAGGATGTGCACCATAAAGGCAGTGCCAAACAGAGGCACGAGAATATTGACAATCGGGATGGCAAGTAGCGCTGCCACCGCCATGCCGGCCAGGAAGACCCGTCCAGCGTGCCGCTTGCGCAGCTGGCTGATCTGGTCAGGTGCGTAGTGGCGCACGGCAGCCGCTTCAAAAAACTCGCGCCCGAGCAGAAAGCCGTTCACGACAAGAAAGATGACAAAGCCGAGGCCCGGCAGCAGGAACACCAGCGGCAGGGCCAGAAGGTTGACCGCCAGCAGCACGAACAGGCCTTTGATACCTAAGGAAATTCCCTCTATGACGCCCTGTTTGCGCGGCCCGATCCGCTCGGGAAAGTGCCGTTCTTCCACCGCCTGTCCCACTTCATCCAGAAACAGCGGAATGAAGATCGCGGTAACCGGGATTACCAGAAAGATGAGCCCGATGATCACGATGGCGTCTATCAGCACATCGATGATGGTGTCGGCCCAGGGGATGCCCAGATTGGGGATATAGCCCGTGCCCCAAAGCCCCACGGCGCCGAGCGTCACCAGAAGCAACAGGGTCATGCCCAGCGACCGCCACAGGATACTGCGGAACGGCTTTGAGAAAATCTGCGAGAGAGTCTTGCCAAATGCGCCAATCATGGCGCGCACAATGCCCCATCTTCGTGGCAGGGCAAAGGCAGGTCTTTTGGTGACTTTGTGCAGGTGACTGGCGCTGTCTCCACGCCGATTCTATAGTCGCGCGCCTTTCCCGCGTGCCGGTGGAGGGGTTGCTGCCCTGCGCGGGCAGTGGCCAGGACCGGCACCCCCTACAAACATGCACCAAGTGAGTTTCGCTGATGAGCGCGCCTGAATTTCACGTTGTCGGACTTGGCAACGCAATTGTCGATGTCCTGGCCCATGCCGAGGACGATTTCCTGATCGCCCATGGCATCGAAAAGGGGGCGATGACACTGGTTGATGAAGACCGCGCGACGCAGTTGTATGACGCGCTTGGGCAGACGGTGCAGGTATCAGGGGGCTCCGCGGCCAATACCATTGCCGGGATCGGGTCGCTCGGCGGCAAGGCGGCTTTCGTCGGCAAGGTCCGCAATGACCAGCTGGGAACCGCATTCACCCACGATATCCGCTCGCTTGGCGTCACTTTTGATACCGCCGCTGCTGATCGCGGCCCTGCGACCGGGCGCTGCCTGATTGTTGTGTCGCCGGACGCCCAGCGCTCCATGAGCACCTATCTCGGCGCGGCGCAGAACCTGACACCCGACGATGTGGACGTGGAGCTGATCTCCCGGTCGGCCATTACCTATCTGGAGGGCTATCTCTGGGACCCGCCGGCTGCGAAAGAGGCGTTCCTGAAAGCGGCCAAGGCTGCTCATGATGCAAACCGGCTGGTGGCCCTGACCTTGTCCGATTCCTTTTGCGTCGACCGGTACCGCGAGGAGTTCCGCGACCTGGTGAAGGGCAATGTGGACATTCTTTTTGCCAACGAAGCTGAAATTCTCTCACTCTACGAAGTCGACACGTTTGATGACGCCCTGCAGACGGTTCGCGGGGAGTGCCGGATCGCAGCGCTGACGCGGTCAGAGGCCGGGTCGGTGATCGTGGTTGATGGGGAAGTCCATGTGGTCGATGCGGAGAAGCCATCAGCATTGGTCGACACCACTGGTGCCGGCGACCAGTTCGCTGCGGGCTTCATGTTCGGCCTGGCGACCGGGCGGACACCGGTTGAATGTGGCCGCATGGGCTCGATCTGCGCGTCGGAAGTGATCTCACATATGGGACCGCGTCCGGAAGTGGTGCTGGCGGAGCTGGTGGCGTCAAAAGGCCTCTAAACCAGACGGCAGCGTGTGAATCATAGGGTGCACCCTATGATCGCTCATTGCGAATCTTGATATTTCCGGAGCCGTAACGATTGGTATTGTGAATCCGCTGCGGTCGGGCGCGTTCGCTGGGAGCGAGTCATTTCGTGCTGGGGCGGCAGATCCGGTCCTATTTGACCAGCATCGGGCCTAAGGGTTTGCCGCCAAACAAATGGACATGCAGATGCGGGACGTCCTGATGGGCGTCTCCGCCTGCATTGGCCAGGGCCCTGAACCCGGCCCCGCCTTCGCTCTCAGCGAGTCCCAGAGCCTTGGCAACCTTTCCCACCGCCCGGAAGAACCCTGTGATCTGTGCGTCTGTCGCCTCGGCCAGGAAGTCATCCAGGCTCACATAGGGTGCTTTGGGGATCACCAGCACATGCACCGGCGCCTGCGGGTTGATGTCATGGAAGGCGAGGGCAAACGGATCCTCATAGACCCGCTTGGCCGGAATTTCCTCACGCAGGATTTTCGCAAAGATGTTGTCGTGGTCGTAGGGCTCAGCCATGGCGGACGCTCCCGTCAGGATTTCTTGCGGCCGGCTTTCTCGGCGATGCCGGAGACGCCTTCGCGTTTGGCAAGCTCGCCGTAGACCTGTGCGGGATCAATATCCATGGCCGCCCACAGCACCAGCAGGTGGTAGAGCACATCAGCGCTTTCACTTACGGCACCTGCCTTGTCACGGGCGGCGGCGGCGATCGCTGTTTCCACAGCTTCTTCGCCGAGTTTCTGTGCGCATTTTTCAATGCCGCGGTCGAGAAGCTTGGCCGTATAGCTCTCGGAGGTGTCCGCGCCCTTTCGGGAGGTGATGGCGTCTGCAAGGCGGGCCAGGACCTCTGGCCCGGCGGGCGACACGGATTTGTCTGACATGTGTGACGGCCTGCTGAACAGTGGGGCGCTCGGTCGCGCGAGGCGGCCAGCCGTATCAGATTTGCCCAGATCCTGCCAGCTTCGGCGTGCCTGACAGAACTGCAGCACCGGCTGAAGCCAGGAGTCCGCGTGGAGCGCTTACTCCTGGGCTGACCGCGTGCGCAGGCCCGTGCCCGCGAGTTCTCCGGATTTTGTCATGCCCATCTGCGTGCCACGGATGCATGCCCCGCGCAGGTCAGCCCCGCGCAGGTCCGCCTGGGTCAGCCGGGCCCCGAGCAGGTTGGCGCCGGACAAGTCAGCAGCGGCGAGTTTGGCCGCCTTGCAGTCGGCATCCACAAGGACCGCATCGGTCAGGATCGCTGCTGCCAGCATGCGGCCGGCGAGATTGACACCCGACAGATCCTGTTTGCTGAAATCCGCCCGCGTGCCCAGTTTTCCACTGCTTTTGACCCAACGTTCGTGGAGCGCCAGCTTCTCTTCGATGAGACTCTTGGACGGCAGGGCGACCACACTGTGCGCTCTTTGCAGATTGGTGCTCAGGCGGCTGGCGCGATCAATACTTGCGCCGGCAAAATCAGCGTCGACAAGCTGTGCGCCGTGAAGGTCGACATTCCGCAGCTGTGATCTCGCAAATGACACCTGACGGGCATCGGTCTGAACCATCCGGGCGGATACAATCCGCGTTTCGCTCAGATCCGCCTCCTTCATGCGCACTTCGGTGAGATCGGTTTCATGCAGGGTTGCGCCGACCATGGAGACCGCGCCGGTGGCCGATGCTTCGCCGTGCTCCTGGGCGTCCAGCAATCGTCCGGCACGCAGGTCCGCCTGCGCCATATTGGCGTAGCTCAGATCTGCGTCATCAAAGCAGGCGCCACGCAGATCAGCGCGTTCGAGATCTGCATCGGTCAGGTTTGCGCCGGTGAAGTCAGCGCCGAACAGATTGGCGTAACACAGGCGCGTTGTCTCAAGCCGGGCGTTGCGCAGGATGCATCCCATGAGGTCGGCACCTTCCAGATTGAGTCCGGACAGATCAAGGTCCGACAGGTCACAGGCGCGCAGGATCATCTTGCGGCCACCGCGCACACCTTTGATGAAATCAAGATGCGCCGCGTGAAGGCTCAGCAACTGATCGAGCTCAACTCGTGTGCCCGGCAGGATGTCGGGGCCGCGGCTCTTGTGCGTCAGGGACTCCAGAACGTCGCCGGCGCCCGACATCACAGCGCCGTTCGGCGCCGTGTCTGGGCCCCGATCTGGCAATACTGCCTTCGTTTCTGCGACGTCTGACATCCAATGGTCCTGGCAAGGCCCTGTGTTGAACCAGGGTGCGGCAATGCGATCGACGCCAGCATGCCCCGGCACCCGTTAAATACGACCGCATCAAACCATTCAAATTGTTGATAATTCCGGAATTCCGGTGAGGGATTACAGGGGGCGGGCGTGCCAGAAGCCTTTGAGGGTTTCGAAGTCCGGCCACATTTCCACCACCTGGCGAAAGGCCGCTTCGCCATGTGCGGCATGCCAGCCGCCGACAAACCCCGCTGCTTCACGCGCCCGCTCGCCGCCAATCGCGTCAGCGGCACGCAGGGCGAGCCGCGTCGCCGTTGCGACATCGTTGATCAGGCCGAACTCGTCCTGAACCCTTTTCATTCGGCGCATGAAGGGTTTGGTGTCCTGCGCCGACCACAGGGGCGCGAAAAACTCAGCCTCGTATCGCAGCTTCTTGAGCTGCTTGCGCAGCTCGTGCCGCTCGTCATTGCTCAGACCTGCAAGGTCGTGGTGCGAGATCACCGCCTCCTGCCATTGGGCTTCGAGCCTGGTACGAGCATGTCGGGCCGGAGATCTACCCTGGCGCGACCCCCGGTCATCCAAAGTCGCATGGCCTGCTGCAATGGCGAGCTCACCGGCCTCCAGCAGCATCTGGGTGAATTCAGGGGCACGGACCGCCGCAAGAACCCGGCTCCAGGCATCCCTGCGCAGTTCTTCGGCCGCTGCGGCAAGCGCAACCATGTCAGGTGCCACCCCTGGCCCGGCGTCTGCGCAGGCAGCGACCATACCGGGTAACGTTTCGGTACAGAAAACATCAAGGTCCCGCGCTGTCCCCATGATCGAGAACAGAGCCTTCATCCGGGTGACAAGCGGTCCGGTGCCGGCAAGCGGGATGACCTTGTGAAAGGCTGAAACTGCGGCCCGCAGACGGCGTATTGCCACGCGCATCTGATGGATTCCGTCCGGGAACCGGTGCTTAGTTACCGCCTCGAGATTGCCAACAATCTGATTGACGCCCCGTGTCAGGGTCACGGCATAGACCTGGGGCAGGGTCATACCCGGTAGCACCGAAGACTTACCGGCCTTCTCAATCACCTTGGAAGATGTGACCGGCACTGCCCCGCCGTCGCGGCAAGATGCAAGCATGTAGCCACGGGCGGCCTTGGACCGGGTGCCCAGAGACATCGGATAGCGCGCCGCCAGAGCGCGGGCCGCGCGGAACAGGGCGGCGGGCGATCCGGTGATCCACTCGATTTCTATTTCGCAGACCGGCACGCGGCTGTCCGTCGCCTCCACCAGCGCCACATATCCTTCGTCCAGAACAACGGCAAAGCGGTCACCGGCCTCCGTTTCATAGATGCGCTGGGTGCGGGTGATCACGCTTTCAAACAGAGGCCTCACGGACGCCTTCCCAAGGGCATTGCGGGCCCGGCGGCGCAGCGCCTTGTCAGCGACCAGGCTGAGATCCGGTGTCGTGGTGCGATCTGCTCCCTTTCGGACCGCCTCATCTTCGGCGCGGTCGGCGACAAGACCACCGCCAATGTCCTGGGACTTAAGGGTCTGAATGAATGTCCCGGCGACGTCGCGAATCCGCAGGCCAAGGCCGTCGGCGGCAAGATCATGCGCCGGGGTGTCCCAGTAAACCGACCGCAGATGCTGTGTGGTGGCCCTGCCCTGCGGCCTGAGACCGGGAAGGCGCGCCAGCACGCCCGCCTTGCGGATGCGCACAAGCGTCTCCGGCGCCACAGACAGCTTGAGTTCAAGCTCGCGTGGCGCGGATTCTTGTGAAGACAAGTGATTTGTCTTCTTTGGGCGTGCCGTCGTCATCGCTGAAGACTAGGGGCACCGCCTGCAGAGCGGAAGAGAGACCCGGCCTGTCTTGCGCAGGATCTAAGGCCGTACGGCAACGCCGCTGGCAGTCATATGGTCCTTGGCTTCGCCGATGGTGTGGTCGCCAAAGTGAAAGATCGATGCAGCCAGAACGCCCGTGGCATGGCCGTCGCGGACGCCCTCCACCAGATGATCCAGCGTCCCGACGCCACCTGAGGCGATCACCGGCACGCGCACCGTATCGGCAATGGCGCTGGTCAGGGCCACGTCAAAGCCTGACCGGGTGCCGTCGCGGTCCATGGAGGTGATCAGTAGCTCCCCTGCCCCCAGATCGACCATTTTCTGCGCGAACTCCACCGCGTCAATGCCGGTTTCCGTGCGGCCACCATGGGTGAAGATTTCCCATTTCTGAGGCTCGCCGTCCTTCGAGACCTGCCGGGCATCAATCGCGACGACGATGCACTGGGAGCCGAATTTTTCAGCCGCTTCCTTGATGAAGTCAGGATTGGTCACTGCTGCGGTGTTGACCGCCACTTTGTCGGCCCCCGCCAGCAGCAACTGGCGCACGTCTTCAACCGTGCGCACACCACCACCGACGGTCAGCGGCATGAAGCAGCGCTCCGCCGTGCGACGCACCACATCAATCAGCGTGCCGCGTTTTTCGTGGCTGGCGGTGATGTCGAGGAAGCACAGCTCATCCGCACCGGCCGCGTCATAGGCCGTTGCCGCCTCCACCGGGTCGCCCGCATCGCGCAGATCGACGAAGTTCACACCCTTGACGACGCGGCCGTCTTTGACGTCCAGGCAGGGAATGACGCGGGCTTTGAGGCTCATGCGGCGTCCTTCAGCAAGGCAAGCGCCTGGGCAGGATCAAGACGGCCATCATAGATGGCGCGTCCCGATATGACGCCGATGATGCCCGGCGCGTTAACCTTTTTGAGGGCCGTTAAGTCATCGAGACTTGTGACACCGCCAGAGGCGATCACCGGAATGCCAACTGAGTTGGCAAGCTCTGCCGTGCCCTCGACATTCATGCCCTGCATGGCGCCGTCGCGGGCGATGTCCGTGTAGATGATGGCGGCGACGCCGGCATCCTCAAACCGTTTAGCGAGATCGAGCGCCTGAATGTCCGAAACCTCGGCCCAGCCTTCGACAGCAACAAAACCGTCCCTGGCGTCAATGCCGACGGCGATCTTTCCCGGCCATTTCTTGCAGGCTTCCTTGACGAGATCCGGGTCGCGCAGGGCTGCTGTCCCCAGAATGACGCGGGCAATGCCCTTGTCGAGCCAGGCTTCGATCTGCGCCAGGGAGCGAATGCCCCCGCCAAGCTGGGCCGGTAGGGAGACCGTTTTGAGAATGTCCTCCACCGCTGCGCCATTGACCGGTTTGCCTTCAAAGGCGCCGTTGAGGTCCACCAGATGCAGCCATTCGAAGCCCTGGGACTCGAATACTTTCGCCTGCTCGGCGGGCGTATCTGAAAAGACCGTGGCACGGTCCATGTCGCCCTGCACAAGGCGTACGCACTGGCCGTCTTTCAAATCGATGGCGGGAAACAGGATCATTTTCTCATGGCGTCCATTGCAGGAAGTTGGCGATCAGGCGCAGGCCGACGAGCTGGCTCTTTTCCGGGTGGAACTGGGTGCCGACCATGTTGTCACGTCCTACAGCCGCCGTGATTTCACCACCATAATGGACACGCGCCAGCACATGTTCGGGCTGCTGAGGCTTGATGGCGTAGGAGTGCACAAAATAGGCGTGCTCGCCATGCTCCAGCCCCTCGAAGACCGGGTGCGGATGACCTGCCACGTCCACCGGCTCAAGGGCATTCCAGCCCATATGCGGGATTTTCAGGGACACATCATCCGGGGTGATTTCGGCCACGTCACCGGGAATCCAGCCGAAGCCTTCATGGGTCCCGTGTTCGAGGCCGCGTGACGCCATCAGCTGCATGCCGACGCAGATCCCGAAGAACGGCACCGCGCGATTTTCAACGGCATCGCGCAGGGCATCGACCATGCCGTCCACCGCGTACAAGCCGCGGCGGCAATCCGCAAAGGCACCGACGCCTGGCAGCACGATGCGGTCGGCTTTGGACACAACATCCGGCGAGCTGGTGACGCGGATATCCGCATCCGCGCCGATCTCGCGGGCCGCGCGCTCGAACGACTTTTCCGCGGACCGCAGATTGCCGGAGCCGTAATCGATGATGGCGACAGTCACAGCCGTATCCTAGCTGCCCGGCTTAGCTACCGAGCACACCCTTGGTGGAGGGAATGGCGTCAGCCTTGCGCGGATCGATCTCGATGGCCTGGCGCAGAGCACGGGCCAGACCCTTGAAGCAGCTCTCCACGATGTGGTGGTTGTTCTCGCCATACATGTTTTCAATGTGCAGCGTGATGCCGGCCGCCTGGGCGAAGGCCTGGAACCATTCCTTGAACAGCTCGGTGTCCATGTCACCGAGCTTGGGTTTGGTGAAATCCACCTTCCAGATCAGATACGGTCGCTGCGACACATCCAGCGTTACCCGCGTGCAGGTTTCATCCATAGGGATGATCGCATTGCCATAGCGGGTGATGCCCTTGAGGCCGCCAAGCGCCTGCAGCACGGCTTCGCCTATGACGATGCCGCTGTCTTCGGTCGTGTGGTGGAAATCGATGTGCAGGTCGCCTTCGGCACGCACCTTGAGATCGATCAGCGAGTGGCGCGAGAGCTGCTCGAGCATGTGGTCGAGGAACCCGATGCCGGTATCCACGTCATACTCTCCGGTGCCATCCAGATTGAGCGACACGAAGACTTCCGTCTCCTTGGTCTTGCGCTCAACAGTGGCGATGCGGCCGTCGCGTTCGCTATCCATTTTCGTCTGCCTTCAGTGCTCCCGCCGCCAGATCGGGCGGGGCTTCAAGAACATGTGTGAAGCGCGGTCTAGCAGCTTCCCGCCCAAGGTGCCATATGCGGGGTCACATGACAGCATTTCCCCTACAGAACCCCTAAGACGCGGGACACCACCATGCCTTCAGAGATCAACGACGCGGTTGCCGAGTTCATTGCCCACCAGAACCATTTCTATATGGCGACGGCGGACACGAATGGCAGGCCCTATGTGCAGCATCGTGGCGGCCCGGAAGGGTTTTTGAAGGTCATGGGACCCAAGACCCTGGGCTTTGCTGACTACGCAGGCAACCGGCGCTACATCACCGTCGGCAATCTGGGCGAGAACGAAAATGTGTTTCTGTTCTTCATGGATTACCCCGCGCAGCGCCGGGTAAAAGTGCGTGGCAAGGCCGGCATTGTGACCGATCCGGACGTTATCCGCTCCCTGAGAGATCCCAACTACGACGCGCAGGTGGAGCGGGCGATCGTCATCGAGATCGAGTACTGGGAGACCAACTGCAATGCCCACATCACCCAGCGTTTCACCCAGGAGGCGGTGGATGCCGCCGTCGCGCCCGTGATGGCGCGCATGGCGCGGCTTGAGCAGCGGCTCAAGGAGGCCGGGCTGCCGATCGACTGACGGCTGCAACGCCTTCGAATCTAGGTGATTTCGGGGCATGGCTTGACCCCAAGCGCGCGGCGGGCCACCTGTTGCGGCAGATACCGCGCCCAGATACTGGCCTTTTCTCAGCAGGACCCCCTACCCCATGGCTTCTTCCGACACTTTTCCCAACTGGCATGCCACGACCATTCTGACCGTTCGCAAGGGCGGAAAGGTGGTAATCGCCGGGGACGGGCAGGTTTCCATGGGCGATACGGTGATGAAGTCCACCGCTCGCAAGGTGCGGGTGCTGGGCGGCGGCACGGTCATTGGCGGCTTTGCCGGGGCCACGGCGGACGCCTTCACGCTTTTTGAGCGGCTGGAAGCGCGCCTGGAACAATATCCCGGCCAACTGGCGCGGGCCTGTGTGGAACTCGCCAAGGACTGGAGGACAGACCGCTATCTGCGCAAGCTCGAAGCCATGATGCTGGTGGCCGACAAGACCGAAAGCTTCATTCTGACCGGCACCGGCGATGTGCTGGAGCCGGAAAACGGCATTGCCGGCATCGGCTCGGGCGGCAATTACGCGCTCGCCGCGGCGCGTGCGTTGGCTGACACCGACCAGGATGCTGAAACCATCGCCCGCACCGCCATGGGCATTGCCGCAGACATCTGCGTCTACACAAATGGCAATCTAGTTGTTGAAACCATCAACGAGACTTCATGACCGACCGCACGGACATTGATGCAGCTGTTGCCGCAGGCATCCTGACGCCGGACCAGGGTGCTGCCTTTGCTACCTTCATGGACAGGCGAAACGGCGGCACGGAGACAGAAGGCGTGCGGTTTGCCCGCGGATTCCATGATGTGTTCATCACGCTTGGTGTTGGTGCATTGCTGCTTGGTGTTGCACTCGCGGGTGACTTCTTTGAGTCTCCCGTCCTGCTGTCAGCTGTCTGTCTGCTCCTGTCCTGGGGGCTGGCTGAATTTCTGACCGGGCGGCGGCGGCTTGTTTTGCCCAGCATCCTTCTGGCCGGTGCCGTGGGTATCGCCGGCGCTGCGACGGCGATGTTCGGCGCAGCAGGTATTCTTTCAGGAGAGCATGAAGCATTGCCCTTGATTGCTGCTGTCGGCGGGTGGCTGAGCGCGTCCGTCTTTTATCTGAGATTCAGACTGCCCTTTGCGATGGCTGTCTCGATCGCGGGCATACTGGCCTTTGGCCTGTCCCTTCTCGCGGTGTTCGCTCCGGCCTGGTTCGAGGATAATCTGCTGATCGCACTTCTGGGTGCCGGGCTGCTGACTTTTGTCATCGCCATGGGGCAGGACCTGTCCGACCCTGATCGCAAAACGCTTAAGGCCGATAATGCGTTCTGGCTCCACCTGATGGCCGCACCGCTGATCGTGCATGCTCTGATCGGGTTGGTGACGGGCGATGCGGGGGAGGCTGCGGACGGCGCGAGCAAAACCGACCTGGCCCAGTCAGTTGTCATGATCCTCGTCATCGCCGGGCTTGCGGTCGTTGCGTTGCTGATCGACCGCCGCGCAATGCTGGTGGCCGGACTGGGCACCCTGGGATATGCCATCGGCACCATCATCACCGCTGCCAATCTGGATGTGAGCCTGGTGTTCTCTCTCACACTGGTGCTGATCGGCACCGCCGTATTGCTGCTTGGCACCGGCTGGCAGCGAACGCGCCGGCTGCTGCTGTCGCTAGTGCCCCACGGCATTGCCCGGCGGTTGCCGCCGCCCGTTGGGGCATAACCACAGGACCCGGCGTCGAGCCGTTCCCTATTTCCCGCCTGTAAGGATGAATTGACAGAATGACCGCGCTTTCCCCCCGCCAGATTGTTGCTGAACTAGATCGGCATATTGTCGGACAGAAGGACGCCAAGCGTGCTGTGGCCATTGCGCTGCGCAACCGCTGGCGGCGGCAGCAACTGGACCCGGCGCTGCGCGACGAAGTGATGCCCAAGAACATCCTGATGATCGGGCCGACCGGCGTGGGCAAGACCGAGATTTCCCGCCGCCTCGCCAAGCTGGCGCAGGCACCCTTCATCAAGGTGGAAGCCACCAAGTTTACCGAAGTGGGCTATGTGGGCCGCGACGTGGAGCAAATCGTCCGCGACCTCGTGGAAGCCGCCATCGGCATGGTGCGTGAGATCAAGCGGGAAGACGTAAAGGCGTCGGCCCATAGCGCTGCCGAGGAGCGCGTACTGGATGCGCTTGTGGGCAGCGGTGCCAGCGAGGCGACGCGGGAAAGCTTCCGCAAGAAGCTGCGTGACGGGCTTCTGGACGACAAGGAAATTGACCTGGAAGTCCGCGACACAGGCGGCATGCCGATGATGGAAATTCCCGGCATGCCGGAAGGCGGAAACGTCGGGATGATCAATCTCAACGACATGCTGGGCAAGGCCTTTGGTGGTCGCACCAAGCCCAAGCGGCTGAAGGTGCGCGACAGCTACGAAGTGCTGATCCAGGACGAAAGCGACAAGCTGCTGGACGATGAGCAGGTGACCCGCGAAGCCATCAGCCTGGTTGAAAACAACGGCATCGTGTTCCTCGATGAAATCGACAAAGTGTGCGCCAAGTCAGAGCGCCAGGGGGCTGATGTGAGCCGCGAAGGCGTGCAGCGTGACCTGCTGCCGCTGATTGAAGGCACAACGGTTTCAACCAAGCACGGGCAGATCAAGACCGACCACATTCTCTTCATTGCGTCGGGCGCGTTCCACATTGCCAAGCCGTCCGCCCTGCTGCCGGAGTTGCAGGGACGCCTTCCGATCCGGGTCGAGATGAATGCCCTGACGCGCGATGACCTCAAGCGCATCCTCACGGAGCCCGAAGCCAGCCTGGTGAAACAGTATGTGGCGCTGATGGGCACCGAAGATGTGGCGCTGGACTTCACCGAAGAGGGCATCGACGCCATCGCCGACATTGCCACCGAGGTGAACGGCACTGTCGAGAACATCGGCGCACGGCGGCTGCACACGGTGATGGAGCGGGTGCTCGACGAGATCAGTTTTGAAGCCACCGATGCGTCCGGGGCGACGATCAGTGTCGACCGGGCCTATGTGGAAAGCCGCATCGGTGACCTGGCGAAAAACGCTGATCTGCAGAAGTTCATTCTTTAAGGCGCAGGGTGTTCGCTTAGGGCTTTATCGCCAAGCGCGAATCGAGCCCTTGGGTGTTTCTTCCGAGTCCGCGAATCTCTTGCAGAAAGTGGCTCGATTCGGGGCCGTATCGAATTTCGCTGTCTGCGAATCCTGACCGCCCTAACGTTGACGCCGCAGCCACACATAAAAGGCGCCGCCGCCGCCATGGCGCGGATGGGCCGGGCGGACGGCTGCCACGTGCGGCCGGAATTCAGCGTCCGCGAGCCAGTGGGGCAGGTTGTCCCGGAGCACCCCGCGGCGCTCCGGCGTGTGGGAGATGTCGTTGCCATGGAGGGTGTGGCGGGCGAGGGCAGAGGCTGACCCCTTACCGGTCACGACCAACAGACATCTCACGCCGTTGGCTCGATGGTGCAGAACATCCGTGCGCAGCCGTTGATGTGCCTGGGGCTGGGTCAGTCCATGCAGATCAATCTTGGCGTCAGGCTCAATTCTGCCCCGGCGCAGCTTGCGCTGCAGCCCGCCGTCCAGGGTGCCCGCATCATGGGGATCCGGCAGTTTTGCAGGCTTTTTGACATGAACATGAGGCACGAAGGGCGGCTGCGCGGCCGGAGAACTGGCTACCCGTTTTTGTTTCGCTCCCGGAACTTTATGCTTGGGTTTATCGACTTTCAGCAGCTCGGACATGTCCTGACGGCCGGCCAAAGGCGTGACAGCATCGGTCACCTTCTTCCAGAGCTGTTGTTCAGCCGTCTCTAGCCCTCGGGGCGGGCGCCGTTTCGCCATTCAGCCGCCCACGCTTTTCAGTGCCAGTCCGCCCTCAAGGGGCGGATCTTCGCGCGCTGCGAATCCAGATGACACCTGCCATTCCGGCAGCGGGCGAATCTTTGAGTCTATTGCCTTTACCATGTGATTTTCCGGGCACGCTCGGCGACAGCGTGGGGCAGCAGGACGGTCAGGCTGCCCTGATCCTGCATGTGGCCGGCGATCACACCGGCCTCGTCACCGATTCCGGCAAAGTAATCCGCCCGGACCGGGCCGCGAATGGCGCCGCCGGTGTCCTGGGCCATCATCAGGCGGCGGATCGGGCCATCCGGATCGGCGGGAGAGGGGTTCGGCAGCTCAAACCAGAAGGGCAGACCCAATGCATGGTGCTTACGGTCCACCGCGATGCTGCGATGGGGGGTCAGCAGCGCCGACTGGGCACCCGGCGGGCCTAGCTCGGGGTGCTCGACGGCCAACTCAGTGAAGAAGACGAACGACGCATTGAGGTTCATGACCTCCTGGGCCTCATCCGGATTGGTCTCGAGCCAGGTGCGGATGGCGGCCATGGACATCTCTTCGCGGGGGATGTGTCCCCGGTCAATCAAGGGCCTACCGATGGCGGTGTAGGGGTGTCCGTTCTGGCCCGCGTAGGACAGGCGTATGACCTGACCGGCATCCGGGCCCTCCTGCAGGACTACCCGTCCGGACCCCTGAATCTCAAGGAAGAAGGCGTCAATGGCAGAGGGCAGCCAGATCAGTTCCAGGCCCTCCCCATCCAATGCCCCCTCAAAGATGGCTGAGCGGTCGGCAAAGGGCTCCAGACGGCCGTTTGCCACCCGTCCGGCAATGCGTTGACCCCTCAGACTTTCACGAAAATCGCCCAGCTCTACCATCACCAGGCTGTCCGGCCGGGCCAGAACCGAGGCCGGGTAGGCCTCGCTGCGGGTGCGGGAGCCTTTTATTTCGGGTTCGAAATAACCCGTGATCAGGCCTGTTTCCTTGGCACCATTCCGGATACGAAATGGGACAAATGCGGACTCAAAGAACGATTTTGCCTCGGATTCCGCCGTATTTTCGGCCTCTGCGCAGGCAGGTTTGAGGTCTGCAGCGGTCAGCGCCAGTCTTGGATCCCCGCGCAGGGACCGATCGTCGGGAATTCTGGCCAGTATGACGCAGGATTGGCGCATGGCGGCCAGGGCTGCCGCATGATCATCAGTGTCCCAGCCCTCAATATCCGAGAAATCCGTTTCCGCGAGAACGAGCTGCTGGGTAGGCCCTTCTTCCGTCATGAGCCATACAAGTCCTGCAAGTAGGGCCATACCGCCGAGAACAGCCCCACCGACCAGCGCGATGGTCCGTGAAGAGAGAGTGCTGGCGCGGTGTGCATCACCGTCAGATGGGGTGGGCATGGCCGGGTCCCCGGGCACTCTGCAGACCTAATTGCCACCGGTTGCGACGAGCTTCCAGTTCGGGTCGCGGGCCTTGGTGTCGCGCTCGAAGGTCCACACATCCACCACCTGGCGCACTGCCTCGGGGCTGCCCTCCACAATGTCGCCATTGGCGGCATGGAGCGCTGAGACGATCTCGCTGGAGAACCGAACTGTCACCCGCGCACGGCCATTTTCAAGTTCCGCGTCCGTGATGTCTGCGGATGAGAGGCCCACATAGCTTTGCTCAAGGGTGCGGCCTTCGACTTCACGGTCTTCAATGGCTGCTTCAAAGTCCCGATAGACCGCATTATCCAGTAACTGGCGAAGGGTGTCGCGATCCGCTGCGGCAAAGGCCGTGACGATCATTTCATGGGCCGTGCCGGCGCCATCAAGAAACCCTTCCGGCGTGAAATTCCGATCGGCCAGTTCGATCTGCGCCAGACCGTTGGCCAGGGCAGAGCCTTCCGGCGCATAGGCCGGGCGCTGCGCGGGTTCGGCGGCAGGCTGATCTGCGCCGGGAAGGCGAATGACATTGTCATCGCCATTGGCTGCTGCTTCACCGTTTTCGGCGCCATCTTCTTTGCGGCGCTCAAAAGGACCGGTCGAATAAGGGTCGTGGGGCGGCCGTTCATTCCCCGTCCGTTTGCCAAGAACAGAGCGCAGCCGGAAGAACACCACCACCGCAATGGCAAGAAACAGCAAATTGATCAGGGTTTCGGCGGTCATAATCGGTCACGGCTTTCGTGGGTTGGGCGTGAGGCGGCAGCCGCGCAATGCGAATGCCGACACTCTGCCGGATACTCGGGTCAGCATAGCTTTTGCGCCTTACTCTGGTCCAGCGGAGGTCGCATGCTTACCTAGATAAGGTAGGGTAACAGAAGACCGGCGCCAGCCCTGCATTTCCTCGTGATTTTTGGCGTGCGATTTCCACACTTTTGGCACCTGAATGTTCTTTTATCTCCTGCTGGCCTTTATCGGCATCCCCCTTATCGAGATTGCCCTCTTCATTGAAGTCGGCGGCGCCATCGGCACCCCGGCGACGATTGCCATCGTGGTCGCCACCGCGTTTCTGGGCGCCTGGATGCTGCGCCGGCAGGGCGTATCGACAGCGCAAACCGCCCAGGCAAAGCTGCAACGCGGTGAAATGCCGGTGGAACAGGCCTTTGACGGCATGTTTCTGGTGTTCGCGGGCGGGTTGCTGCTGACGCCCGGTTTTCTGACCGACGCCATCGGCTTTTCGCTTTTCATCCCCCAGGTGCGGGCCGCCTTGCGTAGCCGCATCGTGGAACGCGCCAAACGATCAGGGTCGTTTCATATGTCCGGGCACATGTCTGCCTCCGGGATGCACTATGCGGATGAAACTGATTTGTGGACGGACCGCGCGGCTCCTGATGACGGGCCTGACGGTTCACCGGGCAAGACCATAGACGGGACCATCATTGATCCGGCCGAACAGGATCAGCCCCCGCGCAACGCTGAAGACAGTCCCTGGCGCGACAAATAGCCAGGTCAGTAGATAGACCGGTACTCTCGCCGCACACACGCGCTAGACGGGCATCTGCTTGCGAAGGGGCGGGGGGCATGGTAGCCACCGCCTGCAAATGCCTAGCCCTTCCTGATTGTTTCATTTCAAGGCCAGAACCCATGTCCGATACTTCCGCCGCTGACGCAAATGGTGCCGCCAACGGCGCCGGTGATGCTGCCCAGCCCCAGGCTCCCCAGATCCGCGTGCTCGGCCAGTACATCAAGGACCTGTCATTCGAGAACCCGAATGCGCCGGGCGGTTTCAGCAATCAGTCGCCGCAGATCAATGTTGCTGTTGATGTGCGCGTGCCGGGCCAGAAGGACAAAGACTACGAAGTCGAGCTGCGGCTGACGGCAGACGCCAAAGTCGACGGCAATCAGGTGTTTCTCGTGGAGCTTGTCTACGGCGCTGTCTTCCGCCTGGAAAACATTCCCGAGCAGGGTCTGCAGCCGGTGCTGTTGATTGAATGCCCGCGCATTCTGTTCCCGTTTGCCCGCCGCGTCATCGCGGACATGACCCGTGACGGTGGTTTCCCACCGCTGATGATTGACCCGATCGACTTCGCGGCGCTGTATCGCCAGCGGCTGGAACAGGCGCAGGCTGAACAGCAGGCCGCCCAGCAGCCCGGTCAGCCTGCCGGCGACGCGTAGCGCGCCTTTCTAGTTAGATGCTTCCTTGAGCCACAATGCCTTGTCGCCAATTTCGGCGATGAAGCTGCGATGGGCTACGCGTTCTTCATCGGTCAGCAATGACGCCAGGGGCTGCGGCCGTGCACGCCGCGGCGTCGCTGTTGTGGTTGTCTGGGACACGGACACGGTGGTTCTTTTCTCTTCCAGAACCAGGCCCGGTTCACGCCCGCCGATAAGCTCCAGATAGACTTCGGCCAGAAGCTCGGCATCAAGAAGGGCGCCGTGCTTTTCACGGGATGAATTGTCGACATTGAAGCGGCGGCACAGCGCATCAAGAGATGCCTGGGCGCCGGGGAACCGCTGGCGCGCAATCTGCAGTGTGTCGATGGACTGCTCATCAGGCAGGGTCGGCTTGTTCGCCATCTCCAGCTCTGCGTTGATGAAGGTCATGTCGAAGCTGGCATTGTGCGCGACCAGTGGCGCGTCGCCGACAAACTCCAGGAACCCGTCCGCCACGTCTTCAAACAGCGGTTTGTCGGACAGGAACTGTTCCGACAGCCCATGCACTTCAAAGGCGCCTTCCGGCATGTCGCGCTGGGGGTTGATGTAGGTATGAAACGTCTCGCCGGTGGGCACGTGGTTGATCAACTCCACGCAGCCGATTTCCACAAGCCGGTGGCCTTCAGAGGGCTTGAAGCCGGTGGTTTCCGTATCGAAAACAATCTCGCGCATCAGCGTGTTACTCCGCCTTGATGGCGGTCCCAATCAGATCCATGCACCGGCATTCCCCAATGCCGGTCCCCGTCCTGGTGATGCGATCCCTAGCCCAGACGTTCCTTGAGAACCTTTGGTTCCCAGGATTTCAGCTCATCAGTGATTCGCGTCACCTGCTCAAAAGCATGTTCGAGGCCCTTGTCAGTCTCAACCACAAAATCGGCCTTGGCTCTTTTTTCGGCATCCGGCACCTGCTTGGCGAGGATCTGTTCGAATTTTTCTTCCGTCATGCCGGGGCGGTCCAGCACGCGGGCGCGCTGCACATCCGCCGGGGCTGACACAACAACCACCGCGTCGACGCGGGTCTCACCACCGGTCTCATAGAGCAGCGGAATATCCAGGACGGCCATGGCCGCATTCGCGGCACTGGCGTCTTTGAGGAACTGCATCTGTGTCGCGCCCACCAAGGGGTGAACGATGCCTTCGAGTTTTTTCAGGGCGGCCTTGTCATCCAGCACGAGCTTGGAGAGTTTCACCCGGTCCACAGCGTCATCAACAATTGCGTCTGGGAATTCAGCGCGCAGGGGCTCGACAGCCGCGCCGCCTTTTTCATAGATCGCATGGACAGCGGCGTCGGCGTCATAGACCGGGATGCCGAGCCTGGCGAACATCTTCGCTGTTTCGGACTTACCCATGCCGATGGAGCCAGTGAGACCGACGAGCAGCATTATGTTTCTTCCTTCTTTTCGAGGTCTGCTTCGACAAGGGCGCGTGCTGCCGCCACGTCGTCGGCGCTTATGTCCACACCAAACCATTTTGCAAAGCCGGGGGCTGCCTGCCACAAGAGCATGCCAAGCCCGTCCACCGTTGCCAGACCACGGTTGCGGGCCTGGGTCAGCAGGGGTGTTTCAAGCGGGACATAAACGATGTCATAGACCACCGCGTGATCGGGCAGGGGCGTCAGATCAATGTCGAGAGGCGGCTGTCCGTCCATGCCAAGCGTCGTCGTGTTGACCAGAAGATCAGCGCCTTCAAGTGCTGCGGGCAACTGATCCCACCCATAGACTGTCGCCTTGGCGTCTATATCCGCCACCATGCTGGCGGCACGCGCCACGGTGCGGTTGACAAGACGTACTTTCATGCGGCCTTCGGTTTCCAGCACATCAACGATTGCACGGGCAGCGCCCCCGGCGCCCAGCACCACCGCTGTCTTTCCGCTAAATCCGTGTACGGATTGATTGAGGTGGGCCCAGAATCCGGCGCCATCTGTATTGGTGCCGCGGATTTCCCCTGTATCAGGGTCCCTGTAGATGGTGTTGACCGCCTGCAGGCGCTCGGCAGGGGGATCGACAAAAGGCTGCAGGGCCTCAAAGGCTGCTTCCTTGTGGGGGACGGTAACGTTGGCGCCTCTGAAGCCCAGATTGGGCAGGTAGCGAAGCGTGTCCAGAAGCTCTTCGGGCTTTACGGCCAGCTTTGTGTATTCGCCCTCAATGCCGTGCCGCTGAAGCCAGGTGTTGTGGATCATCGGCGACCGGGAGTGCTCGACCGGCCAGCCAATGACGCAGACTTTTCGTGGTCCGGTGTTTGGGATGTCAGGAGGAGTCATTCAATCAGCGCTCCAAGCCGCCGCAGTTCGGCCATTAACGGCAGCAGTGGCAGGCCGAGAATGGAGAAATAGTCACTGTCGATTTTTTCAAAGAGCTGCGCGCCGATACTCTCAAGCTGGTAGGCGCCCACACTCTTCAAAATCCCTTCACCAGCGGTCTCCAGATAGTGATCGAGAAAGGTGTCCGAGAAGGTGCGCATGGTGAGATGTGACGGCTGATAGTGATCCCAGATGGTTTTCCCGCCCTGGGCCAGGGCCACACCGCCGTGGAGCAAGTGCGGCTTGCCACGAAACGCCTGCAGGCGGCTGCGGGCTTCTGCCATATCCCTGGGTTTGTCGTAACACGTCTTACCCAGTGTCATGACCTGGTCGGCACCGATCACCAGTGCATCAGGATGGGCGGCAGACACGATTTCCGCTTTAGCCTTTGCAAGGGCGGACGCAATCGCCGGGCCCGCCCCATGCTCACCATCAGCGGCGGGGCTTGCTTCCAGCTCGCATTTCAGAATGCTTTCGTCGATATCTGCCGGCACAATTTCAAACGGGATGTGAGCGCCACGCATGAGATTGGCGCGAACGGCAGATCCGGAAGCAAGAATGATCGTGGGGGGTTTTTGCGGCATGGGGTCTCACAGATACAGGTAGTCGGTTGGCTGGCATTCAGTCTGACGGCGCAAGACGCTCCGTATGCAGATTAAGTATCGCAGCGGCTGTTTCTTCAATCGAGCGGCGGCTGACGTCAATGATCGGCCATCCGTGGCGTGCGTATAGTCTGCGGGCTGCCGTTACTTCGCTGCGGATCAGATCAAGATCGACATAGTCCGTCTGCGAATCTTCCTTCAGTGACAGGAGGCGCTGCCGGCGGATCTGCATCAGCCGTTCCGGGGATGCAACGAGACCCACCACAAGCGGGGATTCCAGCGCTTCAATCTGCGGCGGGACAGGCACCTCAGGCACCAGCGGATAGTTTGCGGCTCTGATGCCACGGTTCGCCAGATACATACAGGTGGGTGTCTTCGACGTCCGGCTGACACCGACAAGAACGATGTCGGCTTCTTCAAGATTGTCCAGGTTCTGCCCATCGTCATGGGCCATTGTGTAGTTCAAGGCCTCAATGCGACTGAAGTATTCCGCATCAAGATTGTGCTGGGAGCCGGGTTTTTCCGTGCGTTCGGTTCCAAGGTAAGCACCGAGCACCTGCATCACCGGATCGAGGACCGCGATGCAGGGAACCTGGAGATCGCGGCAGCGGGCTTCCAGCTCGCGGCGCAGCTTGTCGTTCACCATCGTGAACATGACGATGCCCGGCGACGCTTCGATCTGCCTCACGACCCGGTCCAGCTGGCGCGGGCCACGCACCAGGGCATAGATGTGCTCCACCGGGTGAACCATCTCGAACTGTGCCACCGCCGCCTTGGCCACTGCGTTGAGTGTCTCGCCTGTCGAGTCAGAGACCAAGTGCAGATGAAAGAAGGACTTGCTGTCGTTGGGTGCGGTCACGCGAGTGGGCCTTTGGCGCAGATTGGGTCTGTCGTGGTTACCGTTCCCAAGCGCCGCTGGCAATGGTTTGGCCTTACATACAGGGGGTCGGGATAACCCATGTGTGGCTGTCTGCTTGTGGGGACAGAATCGTAATTCTTGAGGGGGCCTGTGAATCACAAGGGTTAATGAAGTGTTAACGGCGAAACCATGAGTCTGTGGGCAACAGGATCCATGGGCCTGTCTGAAAGTGGGGATTGTGGGGACAAGTGCGGCGTACCTGCGTCACTTGTTCGGTTTTTCCCCGCTTTCAATTCGCCTAGTGTTACGGGCTTTCCGCGATCTGCCCACAGGTCTTTTCCGCAAGACCTATGGGTAACAACGAGAACCGGTTTATATCTGCGGACATGGTGGGGATGCGGCCACAATCCCCGCTTTCCCTGCCACCTACTATCCTCATCTATTTAAATAGAATCCTAGTTTGGAAGAGTAACGTGTCGAGCGATCCAAAGACCTCTCAGACGTCCAGACCTGACGGTCGGCTTCTCAGGGCTATCAAGGGAGACGTGATGTCTCCTCCTCCTGTCTGGCTCATGCGTCAGGCGGGCAGGTATCTGCCTGAGTATCGTGAGACGCGGGAGAAGGCAGGCGGGTTCCTTGATCTGTGCTTTGACCCCAAGCTGGCCAGCGAAGTCACCCTGCAGCCGATCCGCCGCTACGGCTTTGATGCGTCGATCCTGTTTGCCGACATTCTGCTGATCCCGCAGGCGCTTGGGCAGAAGCTGTGGTTTGAAACAGGCGAGGGCCCGCGGCTGGACCCGCTGGAAGACGGCAAGGCGGTCGCAGCCCTTGATGTGGATGGCGCGGCGGACGCGCTCTCCTCAATTTATGAGACTGTTTCGATCCTGCGGTCGTCCCTGCCGGTGGAAACCGACCTCATCGGCTTTGCGGGCTCACCGTGGACCGTGGCGACCTACATGATTGCCGGCCGCGGCACGCCGGATCAGGCACCGGCGCGCTTGTTTGCCTATCAGCAGCGCGATGCCTTTGAGGCGTTGATGGATGTGCTGGTGGAGGCGACGGCGCATTATCTCAAGCGGCAAGTGGACGCGGGCGCTGATGTCCTGCAGCTGTTCGACACCTGGTCGGGTGTTCTGCCGGAAGAAGAGTTCGTGCGGTGGTCGATAGCCCCCACCAAGGCCCTTGTGGAGCGACTCCGAGCGCTTGGTGTCACCGCGCCGATCATCGGCTTCCCGAAAGGGGCGGGGCCGCTGCTGCCGCGCTATGTGGCGGAGACCGGGGTTGATGCTGTCGGCCTTGATCCGGCGGTGCCGTTGTCCTGGGCCGTGGCTGAGCTGGGCGACAGGACCGTCTGCCAGGGAAATCTGGATCCGTTGCTACTGGTGGCCGGCGGCGAGCGAATGCTGGAGGCGGTTGATGGGATCATCGACGCATTTGCCGGTAAGCCCTTCATTTTCAATCTGGGCCACGGAATTGTGCCGCAGACGCCGCCGGAGCATGTCGCTCAGCTTGTTGACCGGGTGAGAAACCGATGAAGCGTGCCGTTGTTCTGTTCAATCTGGGCGGCCCTGACCAGCCGTCTTCCGTCCAGCCGTTCCTGTTCAATCTCTTCAATGACAAGGCCATTATCGGTCTGCCGCAGCCGCTCCGGTGGCTGGTGGCAAAGCTGATTTCGACGCGCAGGGCACCAGTCGCACAGGAAATCTATGGTCACATTGGCGGCAAGTCACCGCTGCTCGAGCTGACGCAGGCGCAGGCGGCAGCCTTGGAAGCGTCCCTTATTGCTGCGAGCCCGGGAGATCAGTTCAGGGTCGTCATTGCCATGCGCTACTGGCATCCCTTTGCGGCGGAAGCGCTGGCGGAGCTCAAGGCGTTTGCGCCGGATGAAGTTACGCTATTGCCGCTCTATCCCCAGTTTTCGACGACCACGACCGGATCGTCCGTGCTTGATTGGGAGAAGACGGCCAAGGCAGAGGGCTTTTCGGTACCGACCAGGACTGTGTGCTGCTACCCGACCGATACTGCCTATATCGATGCGCATGCTGACCTGCTGACGTCCTATGCCGGTGAGCCCAATACGCGGATCCTGTTTTCGGCCCATGGGTTGCCCAAGAAGGTGGTTGACCGGGGTGACCCCTATCAATGGCAGGTGGAGCAGACTGTTGCTGCGACCGTCCAGTCCCTGAACGTGCCTGATCTTGATTACGTCACCTGTTACCAGAGCCGCGTCGGGCCGCTGGAATGGATCGGCCCCTCAACCGAGGATGAGATCGAGCGGGCGGGCCGCGAAGGCAAGTCACTTGTCGTAGTGCCGATTGCCTTTGTCTCGGAGCATTCTGAAACGCTGGTTGAGCTTGATATCGAGTATGCGGAACTGGCTGAAAAAGCGGGTGTTGTGTCTTACAAGCGTGTTCCGGCGCTGGGAACAAACCGGCATTATGTAGACGCGCTCAAGGCCGCGGTTCTTGGGGCCGGTGATGGGACTGCGCCGACCGGGGGGAAGCGCATCTGCCCGGGAACATGCGGCAAGTGCCCAGCCAGGACAGCTGCATAGGTCAGCAAATCAGGGAGAAAACCGGTGGCGGATTATTATTTGTGGATCAAAGCGCTGCATGTGATCTCAGTGATCTTCTGGATGGCGGGCATGTATATGCTGCCGCGGTTGTTCGTCTATCATTATCCCTCGGCTGTCGGCTCTGAGATGTCGGAAACGATGAAATCCGCTGAGCGGCGGCTGATGCGTATCATCATCAATCCGGCGATGATTGCCGCCTGGATATTTGGCATCCTGCTTGTCTTTACGCTTTATCCCGGCCTTGAGGGCTTTGGTCAGGCCGGCTGGCTGCATGGCAAGCTAACACTCGTTGTGGGCCTGAGTGCCTTGCACGGGATGCTGTCGGGGTGGCGTAGGAAGTTCGAGCGGGATGAACGGCCGAAGACGGAAAAATACTTCCGGATGGTCAATGAGATTGCGCCTGTGGCGACTATTTTCATCGTCATTCTTGTAATTGTTAAGCCGTTCTGACGCGGCAAATCTGGCTGTTTTGGCGGCAGCAGCTTTATGGCTTCCGCTTTCGGGCTGATTCCGGTAAAGTACTGTTGTCGATAGAGATATTGTCCACAACGTCATCCGGACGTTTTGCTGCTGGCAATCTGTGGCCAGGCAAATTCGAAATTCCCGACCGTTAGACAAATTCACTTTCACCACTTTTGAGGTTGCTGTTTTTGGGGCTCGCCCTGAACTCGTGTCCTGAAGAGTGACCCGCCTCCAAACAAATCCACCCGAAGCTGATGTCATGACCGCACCACAAGCGGTCAGTTTGAAAAACAAAGACGTTGCCGGATTGCTGCTCTTCGCAGCCTAAGGATTTTCCCCATTCCGGGTGGTATCGGCCATGAGGCCGGTGCAAACCCGCTCCCGTTCTGCCCCGCCAGCCAATTCCAGGATGGGGCGCCAGTCAAAGTTTCAAAGAAGACCCGATGGATCCTGTAAAACTCGCCGACCTCAAAGCCAAAAGCCCGACAGAGCTGCTCGCCACCGCTGAAGAATATGAGGTCGAGAATGCCAGTGCCCTGCGCAAGCAGGAGCTGATGTTCGCCATCCTCAAGAACATGGCGGAAAAGGACGTTGATATTATCGGCGAAGGTGTGCTGGAAGTGCTGCAGGACGGCTTCGGCTTCCTGCGCTCACCGGATGCCAACTATCTGCCTGGTCCTGATGACATCTATGTCTCCCCGTCGCAGATCCGCCGCTTCTCGCTGCGTACCGGTGACACGGTCGAAGGCGACATCCGCAGCCCCAAGGACGGCGAACGCTACTTTGCGCTGCTCAAGGTCAACACCATCAACTTCGAAGACCCGGATGCCGCGAAGCACAAGGTGCATTTTGACAACCTGACGCCGCTTTATCCTGATGAGCGTCTGAAGATGGAAGTGGAAGATCCCACCATCAAGGACAAGTCGTCCCGCGTCATCGACATCGTGTCGCCGCTGGGCAAAGGCCAGCGTGCGCTGATCGTTGCGCCGCCGCGGACCGGTAAGACGGTGCTGCTGCAGAACATCGCCCACTCGATCGCGGCCAATCATCCAGAGTGCTACCTCATTGTGCTGCTGATCGATGAGCGGCCGGAAGAAGTGACGGATATGCAGCGCTCGGTGAAGGGGGAGGTTGTGTCTTCGACCTTTGACGAGCCGGCGGTGCGTCACGTTCAGGTGGCCGAGATGGTGATCGAGAAAGCCAAGCGGCTTGTGGAGCACGGCCGCGATGTTGTGATCCTGCTCGACTCCATCACCCGCCTTGGCCGGGCTTACAACACGGTGGTCCCGTCCTCCGGTAAAGTGCTGACCGGTGGTGTGGACGCCAATGCGCTGCAGCGGCCCAAGCGGTTCTTTGGTGCGGCCCGTAACATCGAAGAAGGTGGGTCGCTCACCATCATCTCCACCGCGCTGATTGATACCGGCAGCCGGATGGATGAAGTGATCTTTGAAGAGTTCAAGGGCACCGGTAACTCGGAAATCGTCCTTGATCGCAAGGTTGCGGATAAGCGGACTTTCCCCTCCATGGATATTCTCAAGTCCGGCACGCGTAAGGAAGAACTGCTGGTCGACAAGAAGGTACTGCAGAAGATGTATGTGCTGCGCCGTATTCTGAACCCGATGGGCACGACGGATGCGATCGAGTTCCTGCTCGACAAGCTCAAGCAGACAAAATCAAACGACGAGTTCTTTGACTCAATGAACACGTAACGTTCTTGATCTAGAGTTCCACCACGCGTTTGTTGGCCTCCGGGCCTGTCTGGTGGTGGAGCGGGTAGATGCAGGACGGCAATTCTGGTCAGACGCTCCCTTCATGGTCGCAGCCTGCGTTTGATCCTGACTATGTCCGGGCTGTGAAAACGGCCTTCTCCGGCCAGACCGATGGGTTGCCGTTGGTGCCTGCGGATGTATCGCTTACCCATGTCGGGCACGAGATGCTCACTTACTGGCACGGCACCCGCGGCACCCAGCCCATGCCGGACAGTTCGCAGATCAGCCCGGGAGATTTCCGCGGGCTGCTGCCCTATTCCCGCTATCTCAGCTGGGAAGGGCCGGAAGATCTACGCATACGGGTGTTGGGTAGTGCGCTGTCGGCAGCCATAGGCACAGATCTGACGGGCATGAACCTCATAGATCTTCTTGGTCCTGATGAGCGGGATGAGGATGTTGCGGCATTCCTTGCCCTGCACGGGCACCCCTGCGGCAGTATCACAATCAAGCGGTCTCATATTGTCGGTGGCGGTACGCGCGAGATTGAACTTGTGCACCTGCCGGTCGCCGGCATTTCCAATAGCGGTGAAGACCTGGAGAGCGGTGATCGCATTCTGGGGTCGATCATGATGCGTGAGCTGCCGGACCGATGGGACGGTATGGCTGATAGAACTAAGTACATGGAGCCTGTGAGCCGCTGTTTCATTGACATTGGCTTCGGCGTTCCTGGCGCCTGAAAAGCAGCCCGATTTTAGTTTGAGCATTAACTGTTGTCAGATCATTGGGCGCTAGGTTGCCACCATGATCGCTGCTCAAGTTTCGTCTCCAGAGCCAGATAGTCCGGAACAGGCCTTCGCTCTTTCAGAGCGGTCGCTTGCCTTTCTTTCCTATTGGAAGGATGCGCGTGGCGCCAATCCCATACCCCTGCCTCAGGATATTCGCCCGTCAGACATCACGGCGCTTCTGCCGTACCTTCGATACATGCGGTGGGATGGACCCAGGGCGGTGGTGTACCGCCTGTGGGGAACAGGTCTCGCAGAATGGATGCGTGTTGATCTGACCGGGATCAACGTGTTCGACCTTCTTCCGGAAAGTGAACACGCGACCGAGATGGAGCGGCTGGTGAACCTGCACCGGATTCCCTGCGGCTTTGTTCAGCAGCGCAAGGTAACGGACCGGTCCGGCATGATGCGCCTCTTCGAGTTTCTGACGCTCCCGGTTGCTGCCGGCTCTGACGGCCAGGCCCGCATGATCGGTCCCGGTTCCTTCGTTGATGCAGTGCCTGGCGAGCGCGTTGAACTTGCCGATGACCCCAGGACCGAAATCCATTCGTTCCGATATATTGATCTTGGTCATGGCATTCCTGGGTGAGGATGACGATTTGTCTCGCCGTCTACCGACTTGATCTTTGACGTTTTGATAGCGCCAATGTGCGATGAAATTTTGTTGAATCCTTTTCTGGCTTACCCTTTTAAGGGGGAGATGTCCGTTTGATCGACGACGATGAGCAGCACGTGGTTGCTGGTTGGGCTTATTCGTCCATGCGCCCTGAAGTGGCGAATTCGGCTGCCGCCTCTGTTTCCTGGCCGTTGTCAGATGTGCCGCGGAAGCATGGCGAGGTGACGCTTACACCAGTTGCTCATGCTTTTCTTGCGCATTGGTGGCACATTCGCGGTAGCAAAACTATTCCGGATACTGATGATATTTCGCTGCCCAAATTGCGGACCCTCGCACCCTATGTCCGCTACATGCATTGGGACGGCGACGCGCTGATCCACCGGCTATGGGGCAGTGCCCTGACGGAAGGGATCGGTGTTGATATGACCGGTCACGATGTTATGGCCTACATCCCCGAGGCGCGCCGTGAGGCGAACTTCGACATGTTGCGCGCATTGCACGAGCAGCCCTGCGGCGTTGTGCTGGTCACCCGCGACACAACCCGTCTAGGGTCAGGACGCTCAGGGGAGATGACATTTCTGCCTGTCCGTGCTCCTGACGGGGTGGGGCAACGCCTTGTGGGGACGATGCAGTGGGGTGAGGTCAATGGTCTGGTGAAGCCGTTGCGCCTTGAAGCTGATACGCCGCAGCCGCTGTCGCTGGAGCGGGCGAGCTTCATAGATGTAGGTGCCGGGGTCCCGGACACAGAATTGCTCAGACGGCTTTGAGCTGCCTGACTTCAGGCAACCCAGCGTCTGAAAAGATACCACCTGCAGAGCATTTCGCCGGGTCAAATCCCCAAGCCTATTGGGCCTATCTACCAGTAATCATTTCTTTGTCTATCTGTGCGCATAAGGGCGGGCAGAGGTCGGTTCGATGACCGTTGGGCTCACCCTTGTGAGGGAGAGATGGTTTTGAGCGATGATGGTACGGGGCGTGTGGTTTCTGGTTGGGCCTATTCGGCGCTGCGTCCAGAGGTAGCCGAGGCCGCGTCCGCGCTTGTTGCCGCGCCATTGTCTGATGTGCCGAACCAGCACGGTGATGTGGCGCTTACGCCTGTCGCGCACGCGTTTCTTGCCTATTGGTGGCACATACGTGGGGACAAGACGGTTCCGGACGTCCAGGACGTTTCGCCGCCACAGATGCATACGCTTGCGCCCTATGTCCGCTATCTGCAATGGGACGGTGACGCACTGATCCATCGTTTGTGGGGAAGTGCGCTCACAGAGAGTACCGGCGTCGACCTGACCGGCCAGGACATGCTGGAGTACATCGCCCCGGAGCGGCGTGAATTTCGTAGAAACCTCTTTCTTGCGGCGGGCGATCATCCGTGTGGCTGCGCGATGGTGGTGCGCAGTGACAGCGACCCTGATGCCGGCACAGCCTTCGAGATGACGTTTCTTCCCGTCGCCGTGCCTGATGGTCAGCGGCCGCGTCTCATCGGCACGCTGCAATGGTGCAGGGCGCGTGATGTGTTTGAGCCTCGGCCCTATCACCCGAGAAAAGAAAACCTGCTGGCGGTGGAAAGTGTGGCTTTCATCGATGTTGGCGCTGGTACACCTGACCCGGTCTTTTTGGACGGCCAGTAGAGCAGCGGCTGCTCAACACCTATCTCCTAGGGGATGAGAACCGTCGCACCGGTTGTCTTGCGTGCTTCGAGGTCACGATGGGCCTGGGCAACATCTGCAAGTGCATATTCCTGCCGTACGTCAGCCTTGACCGCACCTTTGGCCATGACATCAAACAGGTCAGCTGCGGTCTTTGCCAGGTCCTCGTCGCTTGCGGTGTAAGCGGCAAGGGACGGGCGGGTGACGAAGAGCGATCCTTTCTGATTGAGAATGCCAAGGTCAAAGGGCGGCACGGCGCCGGAGGCATTGCCGAAGCTGGCCAGCAGCCCCAGAGGCGCCAGGCAGTCGAGTGACATCTCGAACGTATCCTTGCCGACGCCGTCATACACCACGGGCACCATCTTGCCGCTGGTGATCTCACGGACACGGGCAGGTACGTCTTCATCGCGATACAGAATGGTGTGGTCGGCGCCGGCCTGCTTTGCCAGCTCCGCCTTTTCTGCGCTGCCAACTGTTCCGATGACGGTAGCGCCAAGATGTTTCGCCCACTGGCAGGCAATCAGTCCTACGCCACCGGCGGCTGCGTGAAACAGAATGGTGTCGCCGGGCTTAACTTCATAGGTGCGGCGCAGGAGATATTGCGCGGTCATGCCCTTCAGCATCATGGCGGCGGCATCTTTGTCGCTGACGCCTTCGGGGACTTTGACAACCCGGTTTGCCGGTGCGTTCTGCGCTTCCGAGTAAGCCCCAAGGGGGCCTGAGCCATAGGCAATCCGATCACCTTCCTTGAGGGCGGTTACGCCGTCGCCGACCTTTGCCACCACACCTGCAGCCTCAAGCCCGAGCCCACAGGGTATGGGGGCCGGGTAGAGGCCGGAGCGGAAATAGGTGTCGATGTAGTTGAGGCCGATGGCTGTATGGCGGACCTGAACCTCACCGGGAGCGGGATCCGGCAGCTCGACATCCACGAGCTTCAGAACCTCCGGGCCGCCTGTCTCCGTAATCCGAATGGCTTTGACCATGGAACCTGTGTCCTTGCTGTTTTGATTCGTATACGGAACGACGCCCGGATTGATTCAGATCCGGGCTGTCTGTTGCCTAGGCGAGGTGCTGGCGGAAGAAGGCCAGGGTGCGGCCATTGGCCAGGTCGGCATCGTCCTTGTGGTAATGGGCACCGCCCTCGCGGGCGAAGGCATGGTCGCGGCCGGCATAGGAATGAACCGTGATGGCGTCGTTTCCGGCGAGACCTTCTTTGATGGCAGCCTGCGCTTCAGCAGGCACGAATTCGTCTTTTTCCGCGATGTGCAGCATCAAAGGCTTCTTGATCTGCCCGGACTCATCGAGCTTTTCCTGAATGTTCACGCCATAGAAGCCGACACTGGCGTCCGCATCGGTGCGGGCTGCCGTCAGATAGGCGAGAAGGCCGCCGAGGCAGTAGCCGACGGCACCGACCTTGTTGTTGCAGACTTCCATCTGGCGCAGATGCTCGATGGTGGCGTCCACATCAATGATGCCGGCATCCACATCGAACTTGCCGAACAGCTCAAAAGCCTTGGCCCATTCTTCTTCGGTCTTGTCGGTGATCTGAATACCGGGCTCAAGCCGCCAGAACAGATCCGGGCACAGGGCGACAAAGCCCTCGCGGGCGAGATTGTCGCAGATGTCCCGCATCACCTGGTTCACACCGAAAATTTCCTGGATGACGACGACGCCCGGCCCTTTGCCGTTGTCCGGGGTTGCCAGATATCCGCTGAAAGTGCCGTCGGGGCCTTTGATCTCGATGTCCTGTCCGCTCACGGGTCGCTCTCCATAGCCTGGGTGAGGAATTATCCTGTTGGTTGCCGCGCACCTTAGCGTGCGGGTGGGCCTACGCAAGCAAATGCGGCGTGTGCCAGTCCGGTCTGGTTAAACCGGGCGGGCCAGCATGCTGTGCAGTGCCTCCGGTGTTTCAACGGGCAGGGAGCAATTGGTCCCGTGGCAGACATAGGCAGCTGCCCGGGCCTCCGGCGGGACCGTCTTTCCAAAGGCCGGATGGCTCTGGGGCAGGTTGTCACTGGCGGTGTTGAGAACAAGCGAGGGCAGCGGTGAGGTGAGGGCGATCTGGCGCAGGGCGTCCGCTTCCGGCCCGTCTCCGGCGATCACCACCTGAACCGCATTGAGAAGTGTATCGAGCCCGTTCAGATAGGTGCACATGGGGAAGAAGTTGCGGGCAAGGTCCGAGGCAAAGGTACGGATGATCTGGTTGGCGCGGTCCCGGTAGGTTTCGTCGCCGGTGAGGTAGTAGAGCCGTGCCAGATTTTCGATCATGGTGGCATTGGCGGACGGGGTCGCGTCGTCGGTGATGGAACGGGTGCGTACGACCAGCGCCT
>JGI12316J15310_10000037_pt4 | contig 100342 bp, 78 predicted proteins | sample MarCyaLeptolynsp_FD_15310 | JGI IMG/M metagenome (IMG submission 15310) | reverse complement strand
CGCACCCTCCCGATCAAGGACCAGGTTGGGAGCGACTGGAACGGCGGTTTCTTATCTTCCCGGCTTACCTGCTGTCCAAATGAATCCCGCGGCGGCTCCTCCTTGGACGGGTTTCTGCGCGATCTGGCCCCGTGCTGCTGTCCAACCTCAGCGCGCGGCCAGCGGCAGCGCCAGCTGCGCGCTCGCCGCGGCCGCCTGCGGCGGCGGCTCGAACGGTTCGTCCAGCCACGCCCACAAGTCGCGATAGACGAACAGTTGCTGCCTGAGCAGCGCCGCCAAGTTCGACAACGACCAGCCGAAGCGCCCCCGCAACTGCAAGTAGCGCAGCACCAGAATCGCAATCAGCGCCGTGAACAACTGCGTGCGGACCGCATTCGCGCTCACGCCCACGAACGTCTTGATGCGCAGGTTCTGCTTCAGCGCCTTGAAGAACAGCTCCACCTGCCAGCGATCCTTGTAAATCGCCGCCACCGTCGTGGGGCCGAAGCTCAAATGATTGGTCAAGAACACCAGCGGTTCGTCGTCGCCGGGCTGCTGCTTGACGATGCGCCGGAAGACGTACTCCGGGCTCTCGACGGCGCGACTGGGGAAGCAGATTACCTCGTCGGCCAGGATGCCGCCGCGCTCGGGCGTCGGACGGCTCTCGAGCACCTCGTAATCGGCGTTGCGCTTCATGCGGGTGACGAAGTAAACGCCGCGCCGGCCCAGCTCGGCGAACCATTCGTAGTCGGTGTAGGCGCGGTCGAAGACCACCACCGCGCCGGGCTCGAAAGCCAGCTTCCGCGCCACGTTGAGCTCGTGAGTCTTGCCGTCGGTGAGCACGGCGAACTGCGGCAGATAGCCGTCGTGATCGAGCAGCAGGTGCAGCTTGACGGCGCCTTTGGCGCGGCGGAACCGGGCCCAGTCGTACAGCGACAGGCACAGGTCGATGACGCTGGCGTCGAGGCTGAGCAGCCGGTTGCGGAAGCGGAAGCGTTTGCCGCCGCCCTGGGCGGCGACGAGGCTCTGGCAGCGGCCAAGCAGGAGCTCGAAGACGCTCTGGTAGAGCTGCCAGGGGCGGTGTTGATTGGCGTAGGCGAGCGTGGAGCGCTTGGGCGCGCCGTCGAGACCCAGGTGTTTGAGGCGGCCTTCGGTGGCTGCCAGCCCGCCGCAGATCTCGCGCAGCGAGCGCGCCTGGCCCAGTTGACAGAACAGCATGGCGACGAACTGGCCCCAGCAGGGAAAGCCGCGCATGTGCCGCTGGGCCTGATGCGCCTGCACGGCCTGCTCGAACTCGAGCCGGGGAAACAGTTGAAGCAGCTGCGAGAAGATGCTACAAAAACGCTGCATGGTTGGGCCTCCTTCGGTCGGTGCGGGATCGCTTTTTGCTTGAAGCTCCCCCAACCTACCAGAGGCTCAACCCTCTGCGCTCAGGCTAATTTGGACAAGAGTGATTCTACATGACCGAGTAGGCGATCCGAAGGCTGATCCGAAGAAATGCAGGCACGGTCGCCGGTGGAGTTGGCAGTGTTCCATCGAGTGGCCGCCCCTTGCTGCAGTGGCAACTTTTTCGCAATCCGCCCGATAACCCCAACAGCCGCCATGAAAGTCAACTCCCCCGACACCCAACCCGTCTCCCAGCCGGTCGAGACCGCCGCGCCGGCGAAGCCCGCCGAGGCCGTCCGCCCCGATGTTGCGACGGAAGCGCCCGTCGAGCAGCCGCCGCAGCTCACTCCCGACGAGGCCGCGCAACAGACCAAAGCGCGCGACGGCGCCGCCCGCGCGCAGTTCGCCCAGCGCACCGAAACCCTCGAGGGCCGCCTCGCCGGCATCGACGGCGCCGAGGTGGCGCAGCTGACGCCGCAGCAGTTCGTCAAACAGGCGACCGACTTCGTCAACAAGGTCGCCGCCGGCTCAGACGACGCCGCCGCCAAGCACAAGGAGGTCGGCAAGGCGCTCGACAAGCTCAGCAACGTCATCGGCGGGATGGACAGCGATCAGGGTCTGGCGGCGTTGCGCGAGCTGACCGACCTGGGCATCGCCATCCAGGGAGCGCAGGCCGCGCTGCAGGAGCGCATCGACTTCGGCCCCTCGAATCAAAAGGCCGGGTTGGAGCACATCATGCAGAAACTCGACCGTCTCGACCAGGCGGTCAACCGCGCCACGGACTAGGTCGCCCGAGAAGAACGCCGACTCGAAAGTCGGCGCGGCTCGCCTGGAGGCGCGCGCTACAAGAAGCGCTTGCGCCAGTCTTCGGGCAGTGCAAGCTGCTCGGACTGTTCGGGGATGCCCAACTCCGCCCGCACTACGTCGTAGAAGGCGCTGCGGCCGGGGTCCTGGCCTTGCAGGCGCGCCGCCAGCGCGTCGGCGCCGGCCACGCCGCGGCTCAGCGTCGCCACGCCCGGCGCCGGAATCAGGTCGTAGTTGCCCCAGCGGCTGCGGTACAGACCGCGCCGGTCCCAGCGCACCGCTCCGTTGATCGATTCGACCAGGCCATACAGTTCCAGGAATGAGCCGTACAGCTTCGCCAGAGCGCAGCAGACATGCGCCACGTGCGAGAGATTCGGCCCATGCCACTGGGCGCGCAACGGCTCGGGAATCAGCCCAAACAGATTCGACAGGCTCAGCCGCGTCGGCCCCTTGAAGCGTGCGTAGCTGATCAGCGGCGCCCCGGCATGCTCCAGCAGGATTTGCGGCACGAAGCCGGCCAGCTCCGGAAAATCCTCGTTGGCCGGAGCGTCGGGCGGCGCGGCGCAGCGGCCGTCCCAATACTCTTCAGTGACGTTGACGTAGGTCGCCTGATGCCGGCGGATCACCTCGGCGAGCCCGGTTTTTTCAAAAAACTCGGACTCCTGGGCCCGGATCCAGGCGCGATGCCGGCGCGCTTCGCTCTCCCAGTCCCAGTCGACGCGCCCGGCGTTGTTGCGGCTGGAAGTATGCCCTTCGAGCAGGACCACCCGGCCGGGAACGGCTTCGAGCAAGGCGTCGAGAGCCACCGGGTCGGTGAAGGTTCCGGTGGCGTAGCCGTGCCAGGTGACTTTTGCAAAAACCGTCGCGGCGTCGAGGATCTTCTCGGGCAGGATGGCGCGCAACTCGGCGGCGTTGCGGACATCGGCGACGAGGCCGGTTTCGATGTCGCCGAGGCGCTTCGCGGGGGCGATCTCGCGATGCTTGGCCGAGCGCGTGCGCCCGGTCTCCTGCTGCCGGCGGCCGCGCCACAGCTCCAGCGCGCGTTGGGCGAGCCAGCCGACCAGCGCCGGATGGGCGCCCGGCGGATGTGCCACGTGGAACATCCCATCGAGTTCCGGGTGGGCGCGGACGTGGTCGTCGACGATCGTGCGCAGGTGCTCGAGCGGCTCTCCCTGTTCCCACAGCAGCGGCGCGACCACCCAAACGAGCGGATCGAGCCGTTCGAGTTCGGCCCGCAGAAACGGCGTCGGGTTGCGCAGGAAGGCGACCTCGCCGCGGGCGGCGCCGAGCTGCTCCCACAGCAGCCGCATGAGCTGGTACACGCGCGCCCGGCTGGAGGCGTCGCCGCGTCCCTGGCCCACGACCAGGACGCCGAGCCGTTCGCGCGGGACGGGTTTTCCTGCTAGCGCCTCCATCGCCTTTTCCGCGAAAGCCTGGGCCACGAGCGGGTGGCCCAAATCCACGTCGTCGTAGAAAAAGCTCGCGCCGGGATGCTCGCGGCGCAGGTCGGCGAGCTGCTGCGAGAGGGCCTCCTTCTCGAACAGTCCGAACTCGAAGTCACAGGGGAGGATGAAGGTTTCTTCTGCCGGTTGGATTTCCGTCGAGACATCGGGCCGGAAGCCGAGCGGGCGTTCCAGGGCGTCGGCAAGGGGCTCGGCGATCGACGGCGGCGAACCCGGTAGTGAAAGTGATGTCATAGAAGCGGAAAGTGATAGCATGCTATCGCATGATCAGAACGCAAGTACAACTTACCGAAGAGCAGGTCCAAGCATTACGAGAGCTCGCGCGCGCCCAGGATCGGTCCATGTCGGCCATCGTCCGAGACGCCGTGGATGATGCGATTCGCACCCGCGGCATGAGCCGCCGCGAGCGAATGGAACGGGCGATGTCCGTGATGGGTAAGTACAAGTCCGGGTTCACCGACATCTCCGAACGTCACGACGACTACCTCGCCGAGGATTTCGGCAGTTGAGGGTCTTCGCGGACACATCGGCAATCTATGCTCTTCTCGCGGAGAACGACCAGAATCATCCGAGTGCGGTCCGTACTTGGCGCAGCTTGCTGGAGCGGAACGCGGTCTTGGAAACGACCAACTACGTCATGCTCGAGACGGCGGCCCTCGTCCAGAGACGCCTCGGCTTGGCCGCGCTGAGGGATCTCCACACGAACATCGAGCCTGCCCTGGCGATCCACTGGATGGATGAGCCCCAACACCAGTCAGCCATAGGGCTCACGTTGGCGGCTTTCCGGCGCGATCTCAGCCTCGTCGACTGCTCGAGCTTTGTCGTGATGGAGCAAATGGGCATCACCGACGCCTTCTGCTTCGACAAGCATTTCGCCGAGCAGGGCTTCAACGTACTGCCGGGCTAGCCGCCCAGCCTTCCCCCGATCTTGCCATGCTGCACCATCGTGGCCAGCACGTCCACCATGGCGCGGACCGCGATCAGTGCGGTGATATCGGAAATATCGTACGGCGGGGCGACCTCGACCGCCTCCATCGCGACGATGCCTTCCTTGGCCACGCCCTTCAGGATCGCCAGCGCCTCGCGCGGCAGGAAGCCGCCGGGCTCGGGCCAGCCGGTGCCGGGCACGAAGCCCGCGTCGAGCGAATCCACGTCAAACGATAGATAGACCGCGCTGGCGCCCTTCCAGGCGGTTTCCAGCGCCATCTCGATCGTCTTCTCGATGCCGATTCTTTCGATGTCGCCGATCGTCAGCACGTTCGTGCCGCGCAAGCGGCCTTGTTTGACGCCCGGGCGCGGCACCTGCCAGCCGCCGATGCCGACCTGCACCAAGTTCGCCGGCGGACAGTTGGGGATGTTGGTGGCGTGGAACCAGGGACAAGTGTGCATGATCTCGTCCATGTCCTTTTCCTGGGTGTCGATGTGACGATCCAGGTGGATGATGCCGACGTTGCCTTCCACGCACTGGGCCACGCCGCGCGCGCAGGGGTAGCCGATCGAGTGGTCGCCGCCCATGATCATCGGCATCGTGCCCTGGCTCAGGATGTGCGCCACGCCCTTGGTGATCTGGTCGTGGCCCTTGGTGATGTTCGCCGGGCAGAAGATGTCGCCCACGTCGCACATCTTCAGGCTCTCGCGCAGGTCCACCCCGGCCTCGAAGTTGTAAGTCGTATATAGCGACGAGATGCGCCGGATACCCTGCGGACCGAAGCGCGTGCCGGAGCGATAAGTGGTGCCGATGTCGAACGGCGCCCCCACGAACGCCACGTCGTATTCGCCCACCTTGCGCACGTCTTCGAGATAGTGCGTCTTGAGGAAGGTGTTGATGCCCGACCAGTGCGGCAGCTCGCCGCGCTGGAAGCAGGAGATTTCCGTCTTGTCTTCGATCGAGTCGGCCGGCTCGAGCCCAAACTCCTTCGCCCGACGACACTCCTCCTCCCATTGCTTGGAGGGGATGCTCGTCTCGGCTTCGAGGGCTCGAGGCCCTTCGAAACCTTCCAGGCTGGGACGGGGACGGTCGTGTTCGCGGAGATGGGGCGCGTGGCGCTTGTAGAAAGACATGGCTTTGCTGCTGAAGAAGGAGAAGACAGCGTCCGGCCGTCTTCGAGTCAGAAGTTCGAGTGAGCGCTCGAACGGGGCAAAGGGCGTCGGGGCCGACCCGTCAAGACTCTGCAGAGAGACTCCCCAACCGGGATACTTTTGAGCATAGGCCCGCATCGGCCGCCCAGGCAACCCGATTGTTTGACAGACCTTGGAGCGCGTGCTCCAATAGTGGTCGAATGACGGCCAGCTCCGTCGTTCCCCTTCCTGGTCTGAAGGTCTCTCGACCACGATCCGTCTGACTTGGAGTCCTCGCGGCTTCAAGCTCCCGAGAAAAGCGTTCGCTCGTTCGCGTGGGAGAGCATTCGGCGTGAGACCTCCCTTTCGAGGCGTCTCGCTCCGCAATGTTCGGAGACGATCTCGATGACCTGCAATCGCAACACCGCTACCGCAGCTCGCGTGACGTGGTGGACGGGCTACTCCGGCCCCTCCAGCCGCTAACCCCACCACGGTTTGGATTGTTTGACGACCGTCCCGCTCCACGGACGGCTCGTCTCGATTTCCTGTTTGCGTGTTGTTGAGGCGATTCACCTATGTACAAGCATCTTTTGGCCCTGGCGCTATGGACGGCGGCGGGACTTTATGCGGCGCCCGAGCCCATTCAGGGTGAGGAGTTCTTCGAGACGGAGATCCGGCCGATCCTAGCCAACAATTGCTACGCCTGCCACACCCAGACCAAGCTGGGCGGGCTGCGCGTGGATTCCAAGCGGGCGCTGCTCGACGGCGGCAAGTCCGGCCCGGCGCTGGTTCCCGGCAAGCCCGGCGAGAGTCTTCTGATGCGGGTCATCCGCCATGAGATTGAAGACATGAAGATGCCCATGGGCGGCAAGCTGCCTGAAAAGGAGATCGCCGCGCTTGCCAAGTGGGTGGAGATGGGCGCGCCCTGGCCGGAGCCGGTCAACAGCAAGGCTCTGCCCGCAAGCGACGAGTTCGTGATCACTCCCGAGCAGCGCAAGTGGTGGTCGTTCCGCGAGTTCGAAAAAGTCTCCCCGCCGCAGCTGAAAGACAAACGCATCGTCAACTACATCGACAGCTTCGTGTTCGGCAAGCTCGCCGAGGAAGGCTTGAGCCCCAACGAGGCTGCGGATCGCCGTACGCTCATCCGCCGCGTCAGCCTCGATGTGATCGGGTTGCCGCCGACGCCGAAACAGGTCGAAGAGTTCGTCAACGACAAGTCGCCCGACGCCTACGAAAAGCTCGTCGAGCGCCTGCTCGCTTCGAAGCAGTACGGCGAGCGCTGGGGACGCCATTGGCTCGATGTGGTGCGCTACGGCGAAGACGACCTGCACGGCATCGCCAAGAACCGCAAGGGTTTCGAGCCCTATCCGCAGGCCTACCTCTACCGCGACTGGGTCATCAAGGCCTTCAACGACGACATGCCCTATGACCAGTTCGTCAAGGCGCAGATTGCCGCCGACCTGATGGGCAAGACCGAGTGGAAAGACAAGCCGCGCGGCGAGTTCGACGAAGACAACCAGTGGGGCCGGCTGCAGGTCACCGAGTGGGACACGCTCACCAAGGAAGAGCGCCGCCGGCTGATTCCCTCCGGCCACATCGTCGATGAATCCCTCGACAAAGAGATGCTGCCGGCCCTGGGCTTCCAGGGCGCCGGACCCTGGTACTACGACCTGGGCGACGCCTGGGTGATGCGCGCCGATGAGCGCAACGACCGCGTCGACGTGGTCACGCGCGGCTTCCTCGGACTCACCGTCGCCTGCGCCCGCTGCCACGACCACAAGTACGACCCGATCTCCGCCAAGGACTACTACTCGATGGCGGGCGTGTTCTTCAACAGCCCCTATCACGAGTACCCGCTCGTCGATCAGGCCGTGGTCGACCACTGGAAAGAGAAAGACAAGCTGGTGGAGCAGCAGAAAGAGCGCATCGGCGACTTCCTCAAAGCCGAAGGCGAACTACTGGCCCAGCGCATGGCCTACCAGGCCAAGGACTACATGGTGGCCGCCTGGAAGGTCACCGGCGAGCCCAAGAAGAGCCCCGTCACCGCCGCCTACGAAGGCAAGCTCGACGTCGAAATTCTCGAGCGCTGGATCGACTTCCTGGCCAAGGAGCCCAAGCACTATCCCTACCTGGTGGAGTGGCAGACCATGATCGCCCACGGCGGCAACATCGACGCCGCCGAGAACATGGCCGAGAACTTCCAGGAAACGCTGCTGCGCGTGATGGCGGAGTACAAGGAGATCGACGAGCGCAACGACAAGATCGAGGTCAAGGCCTGGCCGCTCGACGACAAGCCTCCGATCCCCATGCCGAACCAGTTCAAGACCTCGTTCGAAAAATACTTCATCGAGAAGGAGACGATGGATCGGGTCCGCATCAACCTCTATACCGATGTCTTTCGCTCCGATCTGCACGCGACGACGGATCTCGACGGCAACCCCGGCCGCCGGCCCGGACTGCTGAGCTTCCGCGACTGGGGCCTGAAGTCCCGGCTGACGGCCGAATCCCAGGCCCATCTAGAACGGCTGGAAGCGGACCTAAAGAAACTCGAGAAGTGGCGCGGCAAGCAGTATCCGTTCGCCATGGGCGTGCGCGAGACCGACGTCATCACCGAGTTGCCCCTGCACAAGCGCGGCAGCCCCACCGACCTCGGCGACCCGGTTCCGCGGCGCTTCCTCGAAGTGCTCTCGCCCGAGGACGGCCCGAAGCTGTTTGAGAAGGGCTCCGGCCGTCTCGAACTCGCCGAAGCGATCGTGAAACACCCGCTGGCCGCGCGCGTGATCGTCAACCGCGTCTGGAAGTGGCACTTCGGGTCCGGCATTGTGGACACGCCCAGCAACTTCGGCCGCGTCGGCGACAAGCCCTCGCACCCGCAGATGCTCGACTACATGGCGCAGCGCTTCGTCGACAACGGCATGTCGGTCAAGCAGTTGCACCGCGATATCCTGCTCTCGCACACCTACCGGCAGTCGTCGGAGAAGAACGAAATGGCGTTCCAGAAAGACCCGCAGAACCGGCTCTACTGGCGCTTCAACCGCCAGCGGCTCGACGCCGAGCAGATTCGCGACTCGCTGCTGTTCGTCTCCGGAGTGCTCGACACGAAGGAAATCGGCGGCCCGTCGCGCGACATCGACAGCCCCAAGTTCAAGCGCCGGGCGGTTTACGGGCAGGTCAGTCGCTTCTTGCTGGCGGACTTCCACAAGACGTTCGACTTCCCCAACCCGAACATCTCGGCTTCGCAGCGCTTCTCCACCAGCGTGCCGCTACAGCGGCTGTTCTTCATGAACAGCGAGTTCGTCTCGGATCTGGCCGGCAAATTTGCCGAGCGGACCACGAAACCGCTGATCGAAGAAGAGAAGCCGAAGGACGAGGACAGCGACAAGAAGAGCGCCAAGGGCAAGAAGGGCGCCAAGGAGCCCGAGACCGAGGCGGCCGAAAAGCCCAAGGTCGACGACAAGACGCGCATCGAGCGCGCCTACATGATCCTCTACGGCCGCCAGCCGACCGAAGAAGAGATCGCCACCGGAATCGGCTTCCTCTCCGACGAGAAGAACCAGAAGAAGGAAGACGACTATTCCGAAGAGCCGGTGACGGCCTGGAAGCTCTATGCTCGGGCGCTGCTGAGCTCGAACGAATTCCTGTTCATGAACTAAGCCGAAGGAGGAACCAAGCAATGAAGAGATTACAACCGCTCACACGGCGCGAGGCGCTGCGGACCATGGGTTCGGGCTTCGGCATGATGGCGTTCGCCAACATGATCGGGAGTTCGATGGCGCGCGCCGGCGCGGTGGCCGGCTCGGACGGGATGCGCCTGCCCAAGCCGCACCACACGCCCAAGGCCAAGAACATCATCTTCCTGTTCATGAACGGCGGCGTCAGCGCCATCGACTGCTTCGACCCGAAGCCGATGCTGACCAAGTTCGACGGCAAGCCTTTGCCCAGCGGCTCGGTGAAAACGGAGCGCAAGACGGGCAACCTGATGAAATCGCCGTTCGAATTCAAGAAGTACGGCGAGTCCGGCATGGACTTTTCCGAGTTGTGGCCCCACGTCGCCGAATGCGCGGACGACATCTGCATGATCCGCTCGATGACGACGGCGATTCCCAACCATGAGCCGTCGTTGCTGATGATGAACACCGGCCACATCCAGCCCGGACGCCCGGCGATGGGCTCGTGGCTGACCTACGGTCTGGGCTCGGAAAACGCCAATCTGCCCGGCTTCGTGGTCATGTGTCCGAACCAGCCGACCGTCGTGGGCCCGCCGCTGTGGGCCAACGGCTTCCTTCCGGCGGTGCATCAGGGAACATTCATCTCCGACCAGGCGCCGCGCCTGCCGAAGGACTTCGACCCCGAGAAGCTGATCCCCTACATCAAGAACGAGGGGACCGACGCCGAGCGCCAGAAATCCGAGCTCGATCTGCTCAGCCAGCTCAATCGCTTCCACATGGAGCGCTCCGAGCCCGGCGCGCCCGAGCTCGAGGCCACCATCCAGAACATGGAGACGGCCTACCGCATGCAGACCGAGGCGCCGGAGATCTTTGACATCCGCAAGGAGTCCGAGGAGACCCAAAAACTCTACGGCCCCGGCTCGACCGCCCGCGGCGCGCTCACCGCGGTGCGTCTGGTGCAAGCCGGCGTCCGCATGGTGCAGGTCTACTACGACAAGGGCGACCCGTGGGACGCCCACACCGACATCCAAGCCCACCGCAAGAACGCCCTGAACTCCGACCAGCCGTTCGCGGCGGTGATCAAGGATTTGAAGGGCCGCGGACTGCTCGACGAGACGATCGTACTGTGCGGCACCGAGTTCGGCCGCACGCCGGTGGTGGAAACCGGCGGCGGCGGCGGCGGTCTGAAGAACGGCCGCGACCACAACCCGTTCGGCTTCTCGGTCTGGCTGGCCGGCGGCGGCTTCAAGGGCGGCACGATCTACGGCGGCACCGACGATTTCGGCTTCAAGGCCGTGGAGAATCCGCTGACGGTGCACGACCTGCACGCCACGATCCTGCACCAGATGGGCATCGACCACGAGAAGCTGACCTACCGCTACTCCGGCCGCGACTTCCGCTTGACGGACGTCCACGGGCGGGTGGTGAAGGAACTGCTGGCTTAAGGCTCTCTCTTGGGGGCCGGGCAGGAATGCCCGGCCCTACCGAAGCTCCAGTGGGACGAACATTCTTGTTCGTCCTTTTCGCTTTGGTGCGCGCTGGGAACGGCCGGCATTCGCCGAAAAGCGTAGCGTGGGATAAAATGCAGGCGGAAACGTCGCTATAGAGAACAGAGGGGCGTGACGGCGCCCCACGTAGTCCGTTTCATGAGTTCAGCGATGCAGCCCACCAACATTCGACGCCTCTTCCTGCTCTTGGCGCTCGTTCTGAGCGTTGGCGCCCTGGCGCCGGCGCAAACCTCGCGCGACATCGAGCTCGTCTTCGAAGCCGATGTGACGAAGTGGCCCGATGCGTCCAAGCGTTGGGCGCTGCTGGTGGGCGTCTCCGAGTACCAGGATCAGACGATCTCGCCGGTCCCTGGGGCTCAGAACGACGCCGAAGCGCTGCGCGACGCTCTGGTCGAATACGCCGGCTTCCCGCGCGAGCAGGTGCTGATGCTGACCTCCGGCCAGGACCCGTCGATGCAGCCGGGCCGCACCGCGATCCTGCGCGACCTGCTCAAGATCAAGTCGCAGATACCGCCCGACGGACTGCTGATGTTCGCCTTCGCCGGCCACGGCATCGAGCGCGACGGCCGCGCCTTTCTGATTCCCCAGGACGCCTCGCTAATCCAGGATGTCGACTTCCTCGAGAGCACCGCGATCAGCCTGGAGAGCCTCAAGACGCTCATCCGGGGCATGAACGCGCAGCAAGTGGTGATGCTGCTCGACGCCTGCCGCAACGATCCGCGCGCCGGCCGCTCGTTCGACGACCTGCAAGGCAACACCATGACGGCGGCGCAGACCGGCTTCTCGTTCGCCAAGGCCAACGAGGGCGTCGAGGCGTTCGTCACGCTCTACGCCACCGCGGTCGGCTATCGCGCCTGGGAAACCTATGACCGCGAGGCCGGCAAACAGCGCGGCATCTTCTCAAAGGCACTCATCAGCGGTCTGGCCGGCAAGGCGGCCAACTCCGACGGCGATGTGACGCTGGCGAACCTGGTCAGCTACGTCCAGCAGCAAGTCCCGCAGATGATCCAGCAGGAGTACGGCGACGACCGCCAGCAGCGCCCGTTCGTGCAGATCGGCGGCTACCGCGCCGAGAACCTGGTGCTGTCGCGCGTGGCGCAGCCGACGCTGGGCGACGACGCCGACTGGGCGCTGACCAGCTCAACCAAAGAGGTTTCGAAGCTCGTCGAGCACATCCAGAAATTTCCCGGCTGCCCCCACGAAGAAGAGGCGACCTACCAAGTGGTCAACCAGGTGCGCGACTTGGGCGGCCCGCAGGTGGTGCTGGCCACCTGGGGAGAGCGCGTCGGGGCCCCTCCGGTCGATCCGGCCCTGTTCGACGAATTCACGCTGCCGCGCTATCTCGAAAAATTCCCGAATGGCTCCAATGCCGCCGACGCGCACTGGACGCTGATCAAGAGCTCCAACCGCGCCATCGACTTCGCCAACCACATCCAGCGCTACCCCAATTCGCCGTTCGCCGAGCTGGCCAAGATCCGCTGGCAGGGCCTCGAAGAGCAGCAGGCCTGGGATGAGGCCAAGCAGGCGAATTCGCCGGAGTCCTACCGCAAGTTCATGGAGGACTTCTCCAACAGCCGCTTCTCCGGCGACGCCCAACGCGCGCTGAGCAACCTCGACCGCGAGGCCTGGGGTCGGGTGCGCGACAGCCGCTCCGCCGCCGACTATGAGGGCTATCTGGCCGTCTTCCCGCAAGGCGACAACGCCGACAACGCCCGCGGCCGCATCTCCGACATCCAGGACTGGGGCGGCGTCGACCGTGGCAACATCGCCTCGCTGAACGAGTACATTGCGGGTCACCCGGCCGGCATGTTCATCAATGAGGCCTACCGCCTGCGCGGCGAGCTCGACGGCCCCGGCCCGGTCGAGCGTTCGCCGGCGATGATCGAGATCGAGGCCTGGAACGGCGCGGTCTCCTGCGGCGAAGCGCGCTGCTACGCCGAGCACTACCAGAAATTCTCGAGCGGAGCGCATGCCGATGAAGCCTTCTACCGCGCCGCCGACAGCGCCGAGGGCCCGCTTGCCGATAAGTTCAACTTGGACGAGTATCTGCGACTGTTCCCCAACGGCAGCTTTGCGGAGCTGGCGCGGCAGGGCGTGGCGCTCAACCGCTTCGAGCGCGCTGAAACCATCGAAGACTACCAGGCCGTGATCGACGAGTTCCCATCCGGCCCGTGGGCGACGCGCGCGCAGGACCGCATCGACGAACTGCGCAAGGATGAGGTCGCCGTCGCCGATACCCCGGAGGCGCTGCGCGGTTTCATCGAGAAATTCCCCGGCAGCCGCTACGCCGGCTGGGCGCAGGGACGGCTCAACGAGCTCGACCAGGCCGCCTGGGAGCCGATCGGCCGCAGCAAGATGACATCGCAGTACCGCGAGTACCTGGGCAAATTCCCCGGCGGCCTGCACGCCGCCGAAGCCGCCGAGCGCATCGCCGACATCGAAGACTGGCAGGCCGCGCTGGCCGCTGACAACGAAGCCGGTTATGAGAGCTACAAGGCCGCGCACCCGTCGGGCCTGTTCATCGTGGAGGCGCTGGCCAAGCTCGGCCCGGCGCCGTCGGATCCGTCGATCATCGGCGTGCCGCACATGAGCCGCCGCGAGCGCAGCGAATACGTCTGGATCCCGGCCGGCTCGTTCAACATGGGCTGCGCACCCGGCGACGACCGCTGCGCAGCCAACGAAAAGCCGCAGCACCGCGTGACGATCAGCAAGGGCTTCTGGATGGGGGCCACTGAGGTCGACATCGCCTCCTACCAACGTTTCGTCGACGCCTCCGGCGGAAAGTACCAGATGCCGACCGCGCCGCTGTGGGACAGAAAGCGGCGAGTGACCAACCACCCCATCACCGGGCCCTCCTGGGAAGAAGCGCAAGCCTACTGCGGTTGGGCCGGCGGACGCCTGCCCACCGAAGCCGAGTGGGAGTACGCAGCGCGCGGCGGGGAAGACGACGCCATCTACCCGCTCAACGACGAAAACAGCCGCGAGAAAGCCAACTTCAAGGGCGAAGAGGGCAACGACCGCGCCCGTTACACCGCCGCGGTGAAGAGCTACGACCCCAACGGCTACGGCCTGTTCGATATGGCCGGCAACGTCTGGGAGTGGACCCAGGACTTCTACAGCGAGACCTACTTCCTCAGCTCGCCCGCCGCCGACCCCCAGGGCCCCGACAGCGGCCAGGAGCACGTCGCCCGCGGCGGCTCCTGGTACAGCGACGCCAACGAGCACTTGCGGATTTCTTTCCGCACGTCATTTCCCAAAGGCGGCAATCTGGTCGGTTTTCGCTGTGTGATCGAAGATACGCCGGCAGTCAAAGAGCTGCTGGTCGGCCCCGGCGTCAAATAGCTTCGGCGCCCGGCCGGAAATCGTTGACCCGTTGATTCTCAGACAAGTACTCTTAGGGTTCTTCCCGCAAAGGTAAATCATCGAACATGCGTTTCACACCTGACTCCCTCGTCCGGCGCAGCGGCATCGCCAAGCTCGCCCTCCTGCTCGGACTGTTCGCGACGACCGCCGCAGCGCAAAGCGCCGCCGTGGTTCGCAAGGGCAGCTACGAGATCGGCGGCATGGTCGGCGCCAGCTACGGCATCGACAAGTTCCGCATCATGGGCGGCGGCAACGTCACCTTCGCCGCCACCCGCGTGGTGCTGCCTTACTTCGAATACACCTACTTTCCCGGCTTGAGCCGTCAGGTGGAGATCCCTGTCTCGGGCACCAACCGCATCGCCACCAGCGAATTCGAAACTCCTTTGCAGGACGTGCACGGCGGCGTTCACATCCGCATCCCGATCGCGGAATCGAAGGTCGTGCCCTACCTGGTGGCCGGCGTGGGCGTCATCCGCTCTCCCGCTCGCACCGTAGGCCTGGAAGTCCCCACCGCGGGCGATCCGATCATCGTGGACTTCGATCTGCCGTCGGACACCACCCCGGCGGCCAACTTCGGCGGCGGCGTGCGCTACTACGTCAACCAGCGCTTCGGCTTCCGCATCGAGGCCAAGGCCTACACCCCATTGGCCGACTTCTCCGAGGGCGTTCCGGCATCGGGCGGAGCGGGCGTCACGCCGCAGTCCAAGGTCTTCTCGAAGGTCGTGGGCGGCATCTTCATCCAGCTGCGCTAACCGTCTCCCGCCGGCGCGGAGGGCCCCCTTTGTGGGGCCCTCCGCCGGCATTGTGGAAAAAAACACCGGCTTGCGCAGCGCCAACCGGGTATTCTTGTGTAGCGCTGTAAGCCGTCGGGGCGGATGCGGGCGAGCCGGGACGGTAAACCTTTTTGGACGAGCAGGTCCAACCTCCGATACCCTGACAGTCTCTGCGACAAGCAGAGCGCCTGTTTCCTTCAGGAACGGACAAGGTTGACCTCATGCAGAACAGCATCCTTCGCTCTCCTTTCAGTCTTCATCTCCCTCGTTTGACCGCCCTCGGAGTTCTTCTGCTCGCGGGCGTTTGTTCGGTTTCGGCCCAAGTCATCATTACCATCGCCGGGCGCAATGCGCCGCCCGCGGCCGACGGAACCCCGGCTCTGCAGGTGCCCTTCCAGGCCGTTTTTCCGGCAGTCGACTCGCGCGGCCGGCTGCTCATCGCCGACAGCGACGGCCACGTGGTCTACCGCATCACGCCGCAGGGTACGAGCGAGGTGGTCGCCGGCAGCGGCTTTCCCGGCTTTTCCGGCGACGGCGGCGACGCCACCAAGGCCTCGCTGAACTTCCCCGTCGCCTCTTGGGAAGGCCCCGACGGCAGCATCTATATCTCCGAGTTCAGCGGCCACCGGCTGCGCAAGGTCAACCCCAACGGCATCATCTCCACCCTGGCCGGAACCGGCTTCGGCGGCTTCTTCGGCAACGGCGTCGATTCGCGGATGGCGCAGCTGAATCGCCCGGGGCCGGGGACGATGACGCCTGAGGGAGACATCGTTTTCGCCGATTCGGGCAACAACCTGGTGCGCAAGATCAGCCGCTCGGGCATCATCACCACCGTCGCCGGAAACCCCGCCGGCGGCCCGTTCGGCGCTGAGGGCATCCCCGCCACCCAGGCCACGCTGAACTGGCCGGTGGGAGTCGTGTTCGATGCGACGGGCAATCTGCTCATCGCCGACCGCTTCAACCAGGTGATCCGCACCGTGTCTCCGGGAGGCGCGATCCGGACGTTCGCCGGCACGCCCGGCAACGGCGCCTTTCTCGACAACGTGCCGGCTTCGCGCGCGCTGCTGCATGAGCCGATGCAGATGGCCCGCGACCCGCTCGGACGGCTGGTTTTCATGGACAAGCTCAACTTCCGAGTGCGCCGCATCGACAACCAGAACACCGTCACCTCGATCGCCGGGACCGGCGCCATCGGCTACTCCGCCGACGGCGCCCCGCCGCTGCAGACCGTCCTCGACGCACCCGAAGGCATGACCGTCGACGGCAGCAACAACGTGTACATCGCTGAAGAGCGCCGCATCCGCCGCTTCAACGGCAACTCCGCCAGCCAGCCCGTCCAGACCGTGGCCGGATTGGGCCGCGCCGTGTTTCCCCAGACCGGCACGCCGGCCCTGGCCTCGGACATCAAGGCGCCGCAAGGCGTTGCGATCGACAACCAGGGCCGCGTGATCGTGGCCAGCACCGACGCGCACGCGATCTTCCGGGTAAACCTGGACGGCTCGACGACGCGCCTGGCCGGGAACGGCATCCGCGGCTACACCGGCGACGGCGGGCCGGCTTCGGAGGCGCTGATTTGGGCGCCGCGCGGCATGGATATCGCCGCCGACGGCTCGATCCTCTTCTGCGACACCAACAACAACGTCGTGCGCCGCATTGCACCGAACGGCATCATCACCACCATCGCCGGCAACGGCGCCGGTACGCATCCCATCGAAGGAGCTCCGGCGACCCAGTCCGGCATGCTCTTTCCGCACGATGTCGCCATCCACCCGATCACCGGCGAAGTCTACATCTCCATCACTTTTCAGCACATGATCTTCCGCATCGACAGCCAGGGAGCGCTGCGGAGGGTGGCCGGAATCGGCGTCGACGGCTTCGACGGCGACGGCCCGGCGCTTGAGAAGATGCTGAACTTCCCGCGCTTCATGGACTTCGACGCCGACGGCAACCTCTACTTCTCCGACGACTTCAACCTGCGCGTGCGGCGCATCTCGCCCGGCGGGCAGCTCACTACCCTCGCCGGCAACGGCCAGTTCACTTCGCTCGGCGACGGCGGCCCCGCGACCGCGGCTTCCATGCGCAGCCCGTGGGGCGTCGCCGTCGACTCCAACGGAGACGTCTATGTCGCCGAAGCCAACGGCCACGTCATCCGCAAGTTCACCCCCGGCGGCAACATCGCCACCGTCGCCGGCATCCGCGACCCGGGCCTGACCGGCGACGGCGGACCGGCGGTCGAGGCGCGGCTGAACAACCCCGCCGACATCGCCATCGACGGCGCCGGCAACATCATCGTCCCCGACCGTTTCAACAACCGCGTGCGCGCGATCCTGGGCCAGGCGCCAGCGTTCGAGGTCACCTTTGACACGAGCGGACCGCTCTCGTTCAGCGCCGAGGCCGGCAAGTCCGCCCCGGCCGAGAAGGTCTCGCTGCAGGCCTCGGTGCTCGGGCTGCAGTACCGCGCCACGGTCAGCGATGAATGGCTGATCGTCGATCCCCCTGCCGGCGACATCCCCGAAGAACTCAACGTGCGCGCCGACGCCGCCTCGCTGGCGCCGGGCGAGTATACCGGCCGCGTCACGCTCAACGCGCCCGACGCCAACCCGCCCAGCCGCAGCGTCGAGGTCCGCTTCTCCGTCTCGGCCGGTCAACCGCCCACATTGGGCGTCAACCCCAGCTTCTTGACGTTCGGGCTCACCCAGGGCGGCCGCAACGGCACGGCGCAGCTGCAGGTGCGCAACGAGGGCTCCGGCTCGCTGGACTTCACCGCCAACGCCACCTCGGAGCAGGGCTGGCTGAGCATCGACCAATCCAGCGGCACGGTTTCGGCCGGCGCCCCGGCTGAACTCGAGGTCACCGCTAACGCCGGCGGCCTGCCCGAAGGCACTTACGTCGGCGACATCGTCGTCACCGACGACTCCGGCGTCAGCATCCGGACGCCGGTCACCATGTCCGTCTCGCCCGCCGGCTCCCGCCTGACGCTGAGCCACGCCGGCTTGACCTTCCGTGCGCAGGCCGGCGGCGGCCGGCCCGCCGCGCAGAGCGTCGGCATTCTCAACACCGGCACGGGCCGGATGAGCTGGAACGCCAGCGCGCAGACGCTGTCGGGCGGACCTCGCTGGCTGCGTATCGACCAGACCTCCGGCGATGTGCCGCGCCCCTTCCAGGACGTCTCCATCCTCAACATCGGGATCGACCCGGCCGGCCTCCCCGCAGGCGAGTATTTTGGACGCGTCGACGTCACCTCGCCAGGCAATCCGCCGGAGACGATCTCGGTGCTGCTGACCGTCCAACCGGCCGGCCAGCCGCTGCCGCCCGAAGTCACTCCCAGCGCCTTGATCTTCACCGGCGCTCCGGGCATGAATCCCGGAGCGCAAGAGCTGTCGATCATCAACCTCGGCAACCGCGCCATCAACTACGCCTCGTCCACCAACACGGTCGAGGGCCAGTCGGGCTGGTTCGCGCACTCGCCCGAGGGCGCTGTGGTGCAACCGAATCAGCCGCAGCGCGTACTGGTGAACCCGAACTTCGACAACGCGCAGTCGGGCATCCTGCGCGGCTCGATCTCGTTCCAGTTCGACGACGGCACCGTGCGTAACGTCCGCATTCTCGGCATCGTGGCCTCCGACGGCGCCTCGCTCACCGAAGAGCTGACGCTGCAAAACGCCTGCCCGCCGCTGCAAATGGAGCTTGCCAGCTCAGGCAACCGCATCGAGACGCGCATCGGCGAGCCCGTCAACCTCGGCGTGAAGCTGCATGACAGCTGCGGCCGCGCGCTCGACGGCAACACGCCCGGCGTGAAGGTCTTGGCGAGCTTCACCAACGGCGATCCGCAACTGCAGTTGCGCTACGAAGGCGAAGCCGCCTGGGGCGGCACTTGGCAGCCCCGCAGCCAGCAAGCGCAGAACCTCACCGTCACCTTGACCGGACTGCTCGGCTTCAGCGTGGCGCAGCAGGACATCGCCGTGGAGGTCCGCGCCGCCAGCCCGCTGCCGGTGGTCGAACCCGGCGCGGTGCGCAACGCCGCGAGCTTCGAACCCGGCAACCGCGTCTCCCCCGGCGGCCTGATCTCGATTTTCGGCCGCCAGCTCGCCGACACTGACGGCGCGGTCGGAGGCGTGCCGTTCCCGACCGTTCTCCAGGACACCGAGATCGTCATGGCCGGCGTGCCCTTGCCGCTGCTGTTCGCCGCCAACGGCCAGGTCAACGCGCAGGTGCCGTTCGATCTGCCGCTGAACCGTCAGGTCCAACTGCTGGTCAAACGCGGCAACGCGCTGTCCGTGGAGGAGCGGCTGACCGTGGCCCCGGCCCAACCGGCCGTCTTTACGCTCAACCAGCAGGGCTTCGGCCAAGCGGCGATCGTCGACGGCCTCACCTTTGCGCTGGCGGACGCCAACGCGCCGGCCAGCCCGGGAGGCGTGCTCACCGCCTTCGCCACCGGTCTGGGCGCGGTCAACCCGCCGGCCCCGGCGGGACAGGTTGCGCCGGATTCGCCGTTGAGCGTCACCGTCAACCCCGTGCAGGTCTTCGTCGACGGAATCGAAGCGGAGGTGCTGTTCAACGGTCTGGCGCCGCGGTTCGCAGGCCTCTACCAGGTGAACTTTTTTGTGCCGCAGGGCGTGCAGCCGGGCGATGCGGTCCCTGTGGTCCTGCGGCAGGCCGGACTCAATAGTCCGCCTGTGACGATCGTTGTCCGCTAGGAGCGACCTGGCGCAAGACGCTCTTGGGGTCGTAGTCCATGTCGAGGCGCGAGTGCATCGCGCCATAGATCACTCCGGCGCTGAAGAAGACGCGCCGGAGTGACATCATGCGAATCTGCGGAGCCGTCATCGAGTAACGCGCTTCGTAGTTCGGCAGCAGGCAGCGAGCCGCGGCCATGGCCATCTCCTTGAGGTGCCACCTGGCCACGTCCCTGAAGCGTCCCGCCTGCCCCAGTGCAAGGTTCATCTCGCTGACGGTCACGCCTTCCCAGAAATTGCGGCGCAGGAAGGGCCAGCGGTCGGTCTTGCCCGCCGGGATGTGGTGCCCGACCACCGAGTCGGGACAGTAGTAGAGTCCCCACCCTCCACGCTGAATCTGCAAACCCAACATCGTCTCTTCGCCGGCCAGATGCGGGCGTTCGCGGAAGCGGTTGTAGCCGAAGCGCTCATCGAAGCCGCCGGCCTGCCGCACGGCCTCCGCCCTTCCGCCCATGTTGCAAGCGATCGGGATCTGCCCCTCCGGCAGCAGTCCGGCGTCCTGATCGAGTTCGTAGTGCCCGAACAGGTAGGCGTACTCCATGGGGAACCAGTCCGGCGGCGGCGCCTCCCACTCGCCCAGAATCACACCGCTGGCCAACCCGGCCTGCGGAAAATCGCGAAACAGACGCACGTAGCCCTCGGCCCAGCCAGGCTTGGCGTAGGCGTCGTCGTCAATGAACAGCAGCAGTTGGCCGCGCGCCGTCTCCACGCCGCGGTTGCGGGCGATGGCCGCGCCGGCTTGCGGAAAATTCAAATAGGTCGTCCGCTCGTCGCCGATCTCGTCCGGAAACAGCTCGGGCAAACGCCGGGCCGGATCCTGATCGATGACCACCACTTCCAGGTGCGGATAGTCCTGCCTGAGCAGGCTCTGCAGGCAGCGCCGCACCAGTTGCTCGCGCCCATAGGTGGGTACGATCACCGAAACCAAGGGCGTTTCGTTCAGGGAATTCTCGCGCACTGCGCTCATTCCGATTTCGCCTCGCTGTAGCGATAGTCGACCTTGCGCTTCTTGTAGGAGGCGACCCACCGCTGCACCGCATTCTCAAACCAGGCGCGGCCCTTGACGCCCAGCGCCCGCCGCACGCGGTAGCGCCAAACGACCGGATGGAGGCCGAATCCGCCCTCGCGCGTCGCCTCGGCGTAGAGCCGGTCGGAGGTCGCATCATCGCCGCGCCGCAGTGCGTCGATCGCGCAGATCACATTCCCCAGCCGCCGCCCGCGGGCCTTCACCGCCTCGAACGCCGGCGCTTCGTCTGCGGGAACCCGGTGCGTCTCGCGCAACTGACGGCCGTACTCCTCTTCGGCGGCCCCCAAGTCCCACTGGTGCGCCAACACCAGGTTGTAGAAGTAGTAGGCGCAGGTCGTCAACAGGCTCTCGGGCGCATAGCGACGGTAGATCTCGATCGTGTCAGGCCAGAACACCGTCGGGCTCGACAGCGATTTCGTGCCCTGAATCAGACGGAATTGTGACAGCTCCACCGGAATGTGCTCGAAGCGCATCCCCTTCGACCCGCCGCGAATCCAGTATTCGAGGTCCATCGCGTTCTGGAAAGCCTCGTCAAAAAGGCCCATCCGCTCACCCACCGAGCGCCGCCAGAAGGTCGACGCCTGCGAGATGTAGTTCGAAGCCTCATTCCAGGCCTCATGGTGCCGGGTCAGCACTTTGAAGTCGTAAGGACGCGACAGCCAGACCCACTGCAGGTTGTCGTATTCGTCGATGACGGTTCCGTCCCCGTAGACGAAGTCGGCTTCGGGCTTTTCCTGGAACGCTTGGGCGACAGCGGCGAGAGCGCCTGGGAGGTACGCGTCGTCCGAGTTCAGATAGGCGACGATGTCACCCGCGGCCTCGCGTAGGCCGGCGTTGATCGCGGCGGACTGCCCGCCGTCCTTCCGGCTCACCCACGAAAACTCAACGCCCCGGTTGCCCAGATCCGCGCCCGAAGCCAGCAGTTCGTCTGTCTGGCGCAGGATGTCAACGGTCTGATCGGTCGAGCCGCCGTCACGCACCAGGTACTGGATCTCGAAGTCGCCTTCCTGGCGGATGACGCTGTCGATCGTGCGCCCGATGTACTCGCCCTGGTTCAGCGACGGAGTGACAATGGTGAACTTCATGGCCGAATGAACTTCACTGCCGCTTCAAACGGCTTTCGAGCTCCAACTCGCGCAGCCGCAGGCGACACAGCTCGAGCTGCAACCGCCCGTTCTCGGTCATCGCGCGCACCAGCTCCTGCGCGGTGCGGCGCCGCAGCGAATCGAGGCGCTGGACCTCGCGGCTGAGGCTGTCGGAGCGTTGTACGTGGTGTTGAGCCAGGCGATGAACCTCGGCGCCGGTCTGGTGCGCCCGTCCCAGCTCCTCTTGCACCGCGCCCAGTTGTCCCTTCAGGTCCCCGATCGTCCCGGACTGATCGAGGATGACGTTCAGACGCTGCTTGCGATCCTGTTCCGCCGTCTGCCAGCGCTGCTCCATCGCGTCTTTTTCTTTTGCCAGATCGAGCAGCGCCAGCGCCATGCGCTGCGAAGGCGACCCGAGCAGGGCCTGCGCCGCCTCTTCGGGTTCGATCTCGACCAGCGGCTCGCGCGAGGCGATCGCAAACATGTCATAGTCGTACAGCGCTGGCAGGAAGCGTACGTGCCCGAGGCCGATGCGGCCAAGCAGCAGCCGCAGCGCATCCTCGCTGTAGAGATACAGATGCTCCTCGGCCTTGAGGTGCTCGAGAAAATGATCGGAGGTCTCGACCATCCGCTCGTAGCCGCCTTCCGGCTCGCGGAAACCAGGGGTCTGCAGCAACAGCCAGCCGCCAGGAGCGAGTAGCTCGACGGCCCGCTCGAGCGTCCCCACCGGATCGGGCAGATGCTCGAGCACGTCGAAGGCGGATACGCCGCAGTATTGGCCCTGGGGCAGCGACTGCTCCTCGATCGGTCCACAGTGGACAGTGACGCCAAAGTGCCGGCGCGCCAGTTCAACAACGGCGGGACTCAGCTCCAGGCCTTCCGCCTCAAACCCGGCCTGCGCCATCAGCCCAACGAACGCCCCGGGCCCGCAGCCCAACTCGAGCGTGCGTCCGGGAGGCCGCTGAAACCGTAACACGGTCGACAACCAGTAGACCGCGCGCTCGGGCAAATCGGCCCGCGCCCGGTCGACCACGTTCGGCTGCCCGAGTTGACCAGGCAGATAGTCGAACCAGTAGTCCTTGCTATAAAACCCGGAATCGGAGTCGGAAACCCGGAAATACTCCGGGTCGTGGGACTCAGTCAACACAAGCGTCCCGCATTCGAGACACTTCACGTAATCCGTTGAAAACGCTCGGCTTCGTGTGGAACCGCACCAGCAGGTCGCAGTCGAAGACGTCGAAGACTCAGGCGTTCCGGACAGGTTCCTGCGCTCCAAGTTCCCGAATATATCACACCCGGTCGAAATCGCCCGCCGCCGGCCCGGCCATACTGTTTTTGTGTCGGGGCGTTCGATTCATCGCAAAGAATTCGACCAAGTTGCTAGTAACATGGTTTTGTCGAGGTGTAATGCGAATCGGAGTCAACTGCTTCGCCTTGGCGGCGGACATTGGCGGGATGCGCCAGTACTTCTTCCGCCTCTTCAACCATCTACTGGCCGAAGACCGGTCGAATGACTACGTCTTCTTCGCCACCGAGAACAACCTCAGCGAGCTGGCTCGGCTGACCAGCGACCGCTGGCGGGACCGCGTCATCGAGATTCGGAGCCAGGACGACATCGACGTCCGGGAAGCGGGCCTCGATCTCTACTTCTGCCCATTCGCGATTCTGTGGCCGCGGCCAGTTTCGGTCCCCTCCGTCGTTACTGTCCATGACATCCAGGAAGTCTTCTTCCCGGAGTTTTTCCAGCCCGCCGACCGTTTCATCCGCGCGCTGCACTATCCGGGCTCCTCGCGCTCGGCCGACGCCGTCGTCGCGGTCTCAGAGTTCACCAGGCAAACTGTGGTCGAGCACCACGGGGTCAGCGGCTCGCGCATCTTGACGGCGCACCAGTGCGTAGGCGAGCAGTTCTTGCGCGATCTGGAGAACCCTCCGAACTTCCGACCGCCGTTTGAGCGCTACTTGTTCTTCCCGGCCAACCGCTGGCGGCACAAGAACCACGAGGCGCTGCTGCAGGCCCTGCTGAGGATCCGGGAACGCTACAACGTAGCCGTGCGGCTGGTGCTGACGGGGCACGACTACGGGGGCGGCTACCAGGTCGAGCAGCGCGTCAGCGAGTTGGGCCTGGAGAAGCAGGTCCGCTCGGTCGGCTATGTCCAGGCCGCCGAGGTCGCGGCGCTTTACAAACAAGCCGCCGGACTGGTCTTCCCGTCGCTTTTCGAAGGTTTTGGGCTTCCGCTGCTCGAGGCCATGACCGCCGGCTGCCCTGCGGCGGTGTCGCGCATTCCCAGTCTGGTGGAGATCGTCGGCGAAGACGGCCTGTTCTTTGACCCGCACTCGGTGGACAGCATCGCCGAAGCGGTTCACCGCCTGTGGACCGACGCCGGGTTGCGCGAGCAGCTGGCAACCGCCGGCCGCGAGCGGGCGAGGGGCTTCACTCCCAAGAAGATGGCGGACGTCCACCTGGAAGCCTTCGAGTTGGCCGCCCGGCGCTTCCGACGCTCGCGCTATCTGATGCAGGCGCACATGCTCGAGAAGTGGCACAGCTTCAAGGTGCACCGCGCCTACCGCGACCTGTTGGGCGCGCACGGCGACGCCGGCGCCGAAGGCGTCCGCATCCGCTTTGAGAAGGGCTGGCACGGAATCGAAGGCGACACGGAGAACTGGTGGCGCTGGTCATCGGGGCGCTCCAAAATTACGGTGATCTCGGAATCCGCACGCAGATTGTCGCTGTCGTGCGAGGCGTTGTCGGCCGCCAAGCCCAACGAGGTGCACATCGTGTTCCGCGGCAAGTCGCTGGCGCGCTGGGAGGTCGATCACTCACACTCGGGTTTCGAGCCGCTGCCGCCGGTCGAGATCGAGCTGCCGCGCGGCTCCTCCACGCTCGAGATTCACAGCCTGCAGCCTGGCGTGCAGTCCGGGGATGACCCGCGGAAGCTGGCCGTGGCGCTCAAGAATCTGCGTTTTCGCGACGCCGACGAAGACGTCGTCAAGGTCTAAGCTTCTACAATGGCGGGCAGTGCGCCTCCACCTCTCCCCTTCCATCCTGCGCACGGCCGCCGCGGGCTGCTTTGCGGCCGTTTGGATGGCCGCCTGCCTCGAGCAATCCGCCGTCTCCGCCGACGACCTGAGCGAGTCGCAGGCCCGCCCGCAGTTCGACGAGTTTGACCTCGGCGCTGTCGCCGGCCGCATGGCGTCGACCGCCGGCTCGCTGACGGCTGCTGCATCGGAGGCCGGCGCGAGCTTCAATGCCCCCGAGCGCCGCAACTGGGATTTCTGGCCCTCCCGCTACCCCGGCCTGCGGATGGACAAGGCCGCGGCCGAGCAACGCGCGCAAGCCGATGAGCTGCTGCGGCTGGGCCTGAGCCGCGCCGGGTACCGCAAGCTCAAGCTCATCCAGGCGCTCGAGCCGCTCAATCCCTGGCACTCGCCCTACTACTCGGCGCTTGTGTTCGGCTCGCCGGACGAGGAGCGTTGGGGCTGGCGCTTCCAAGGTCATCACCTGTCGTTCAACTTCACGCTGTCCGGCGGCCGGCCCATCCTCGGCACGCCCCTGTTTCTGGGTTCGCAGCCGCTGTCGCACCCCTCGATTGGCGGCGGGGCGGCCCCGCTGGCCGACGAAGAAGAGCTGGCCCGGCGCCTCTACCAATCGCTCGACGGCGATCAGCGGCGGCAGGCTACGATCGACAGACCGCCCTACGCCTACCTGCCGGAGCGGAGCGCCCAGGTTCGTCCGTACGAGCCGATCGGGGCGGCCGCGACCGGGCTGAACGAACAGAATCGCGCCCTGCTCGACCAACTGATCCGCAGCTATGTGGAGAATCTGGCGCCCGCCATTGCCGAAGCGCGCCTCGCCGCGATCGAAGGCGAGCGCGACAGTCTGCGCTTCGCCTGGGCCGGATCGGACCAGCCCAGCCGGGATCACTACTACCGCATCCAGGGCGACGATCTGCTGATCGAGTACGACAGCCGCGACGGCGGCAGCCACATCCACAGCGTGCTGCGCTCGATGCGCGACGATTTCGGGTCCGACCCTTTGCGCGCCCACTACGCGGCAATGCGCCATTCCCCTGCGCAGGGTTGGTAGTGTGGAGAGCAGGATGATCTCGACCGCGCAGCTCGGGGCATGGCGCCCCTCGCAACAGGCCTTTCAGTCGCTGTTCAGCCCCGCCGAGCTGAACGTGATCGAGGACGCACGCCGCTCGGTTCGACCCGAGGTGCGGCACATCGCCTATTGCGTCTACGAGAACCCGTTCGCCCGCTCCGGCGGCATCTTTGCGGTGGCGACCCACCTGCCCCCGGCCCTGCGTGCAGCCGGCGAGCAGGTGACGATCCTCTCGCCCTTCCACCGCAATCTGGCAACCACGCCGCCGTACTACTCGCTGCACTATCTGGGAGAGACGGAAGTGCCGTTCGGCGGCAGCGACGTGCGGCTGGAGCTGTTTGAGCACATCGATGCGTTCGACAATCGCTGGATCCTGATGCAGGCCTGGCAGATCTTCGACGCCGACGGTGGCCCGGGCGGCGCCAACCCGTACGCCCATGTCCACTCGTCCCTGCTGCTGCGCGACAGCCTGTTCGCCTCCGCCGCCGTGCCTTATGTACTGGCGCGGCTGGGCCTGGACGCCAACGTGGTGGTCCACGCGCAGGACTGGCAGTTCGCCTCCACCGCATTGACCATCAAGCAGGCGGTGCTGGGCGGACGCCTCGAGTCCGCCGCTACGATCCTGACTTCGCACAACCCCTACGATTACCCGTTGCCGGCCGAGAACCTTTCGTGGATCACCAACCGGCTGGGCCATGAGCAGTGGCCGCTGGGCGGCGATACGGTCTACCAGCGGATGATCCCGATCACCGACGCGCCCTTGTCGACCGTCAGTCCGGGATTCGCGGCGGAGCTGACCTCGGACCCGCTGCAGACCAATCATTTCGCCGCCCACCTGCAGACTTCGTTTCGGGCGCAGGGCGTGGTCGGCATCGACAATCCGCTCTTCGGGTCGCCGAAGTCGGCCTTTTCCGGTAAGGCGACGCTCGAAGCTAAACGCGGCCTCACGGACGCCATCCTGGAAGAGAAGCTCGCCAAGCGGCAGTTGCTGCTCCAGGTCCTGGCTGACTACCAGGACGACCGCATCCTGGGCGGCCTGGACGTCGGCGGAGCGCCACTGACGGCCCTGCCGCTGGAAACCCCGATCTTCCTGATGTTCGGCCGCCTCGACCCCGGCCAGAAAGGCTTTGACCTGTTTGCGCGGGCGATCGAGGGGTTTGCGCCGGGCGATGCCAAGTTCATCCTCACGCCGATCGCCGGCGGGCGCGACCCTTGGCTCGACGACCTCGCGCGGTTGGCCGAGAAGCGCACCGGCGACGTGGCCGTCTTTCCCTTCCGCATGGAACGCGGCTACATGGAGGCGATGGCCGGCGCCACCTACGCCGTGATGCCGTCACTCTATGAGCCGTTCGGCGCGGCGACCGAGGCCTATCTCGCCGGCACCCCCGTGGTGGCGCGCGCCACCGGCGGATTGACCGGCCAGGTGAACGATTATCAATCCGGCCCTATAGAGGCCACCGGCTTCCTATTCCACGAAAAGCTGCCGCTGGGCGCCTCCTGGCCGTCGATCCTCCACGCCGGCCGCCCCGAAGACCGTCAGGGGATCCCGCTGTACGCCATGATGGCCGAGGCTTTGTTCGACCGGCTGCAGGAGGCGGCGCGACTGTGGAAAGCGGATCGCCGGGCCTACGCACGAATGCTGGGAAACCTGTTCGGCAAGGCGTCGGAGTTTTCCGGCGAGCGCTCAGCGGCGGAGTACCAAGTACTGTACGACCTCGCCACGGATTCCGCGCCACGGTTCTGAGGACGCGGCCGGGCGTTCTCGCCTTCCGCACCCGGAGTCTCGGGAACTACCGCCCCCGCAGTTCCACTTCCGGCCGTTTGCGATAATCCCGCACATCCAGCTTGATCCGCGTGCACATCTCGAAAATGCGCGAGACCGCGCGCTCGCCGATCCGGTCGGACAACGTGTCGTGGATGTTGCGCTTGCCGCTGACCGGGTCACGCGAGATCGCATTGTCACCCATGTCCGGCATGGGCAAGTTGGTCGTGGCGATCAGCGCCATGTCTTCGTTGTAGCGGTGCGTAATGATGCCGGTGACGGCGTCGACCACGAACTCCGTCTCGCGATGCGCGCCCAGGTCGTCGAGCACCAGCACTTCCGCCTCGCGGGCGGTCTGCAGGACATGCGCGTCCCCGAGGCCGGAAGCCCGGTCGAAATTGCTGCGCATGCGGTCCAACAGCGTCTGGTAGTCAAAGAAGACCACGTCGAAACCCTTGGCCAGCAGCACCCGCATCGCCGCCACGGCCAAGTGCGTCTTGCCCGAGCCCGGGCGGCCCTGCAGGAACAGCCCCTTGCGCTTGCCGAAGGGATAGTCCTCGGCGAACCGCTTGGCCGCAATCAGCGCCGAGGAGAGGCGGTCGTAGTCGTTCGGGTCGCCGGGGACGCGGCAGCTGAAGTTGTCAAAGCTGGCGTCGCGGTAGTGCGGCGGAATGCCCAGGCGGTCGTCCTGCTGGGCCGGTCGCGGCGCCGCCCGGAAGCAGCCGCACCTCTCCACGGCGGCCAAGCCGTTACGCTCGGTCTGTTTCCAACCAGTGCCCTCGCAGTGAATGCAGTTCGGATCGGCAGGCATATGGCGTTCATCAGGCCCTACTCGAGGACGGCCAGCACCTGGCCCGCGGCGACGGAGTCTCCCGCCCGGGCGCTGAGTTGCACGACGCGTCCATCGATGGCGGCCTTGATCTCATTCTGCATCTTCATGGCCTCCACAACGAGGATTCCATCGCCTGTTCGGATCTCCTGATCCTGTTCCACCAACACCCGCACGATCCTGCCCGGCATCGGCGCACGCACCTCCTGGCGACCGGCCGCCGCACCCAGGCCGCCCGCAGCCTTGAAGCTGCGCGGGTCCGCCACGCGCACCGCACGCCGTACGCCCTCCACCTGGATGGCCAGCGTCCCGTCGGGCTCGCGCTCCACGTGGACTTCCAGACTGCGCGATCCCATCAGTACAGAGTAGACGCCCGGGCGCAGCAGTTCGATGTCGACAGGGTGCTCGACTCCGTCGATGCGGAGGCCGCTGAGCCGCCCGTCGGTGAGCGTGACTTCCAGTTCCCGGCCGGCGCCGTCGAGTGTGGCGTCGAGCTTCATCTAGAGCATCCTGTGCGACTGGCGCCGCGCCCGATCGCGCCAGACGGTTGGGGAGGTCTGCTGCGGCGCCGGCAGGGGACGGGCGCCATTCGCGCCGGCCAGGGCGCCGGCAGCCAGAGCGGCGGCGTCGGACGCCGGGTCAGGCGGCTCGACCGCCGGGTCGAAGCGGGCCAGCCAGCCGGTGTCGATTTCGCCTCTCTGGAAAGAAGCGTCGCGCAATACTTCGCGGAATAGCGGCAACGTGGTCTTGACGCCGCTGACCCGGCACTCGTCGACGGCGGCGCGCAGACGCTCAACCGCCTCGGCCCGCGTGGGTCCCCAAGACGACAGCTTCGCCAGCAGAGGGTCGTACTCCATGGGCACTTCCCAGCCTTCGTAAGCGCCGGAATCCACGCGGACGCCGGGCCCTTCGGCCAGCCGGTAGCTCTGGAGCTTGCCCGGCGATGGCAAAAACCCCTGCTCCGGGTCCTCGGCGTAGATGCGGCATTCCATCGCCCAGCCCCGCGGGCGGATATCTTCCTGCCTGTAGCGCAGAGGCTCTCCGGCGGCGACCGCGATCTGCTCGCGCACCAGATCGACCCCGGTGACCAGTTCGGTCACGGGGTGCTCCACCTGCAGGCGCGTATTCATCTCCAGGAAATAGAAGTTGCGGTCGCGATCCATGAGCATCTCGACCGTGCCGGCATTGGTGTAGCCGACCGCCTGGGCGGCATCAACCGCGGCGGCGGTCAGTCTCTCTCGGATGTCATCGTGTCCGTCCACCAGCGGCGACGGCGTTTCCTCGATGACCTTCTGGTGGCGCCGCTGGATCGAGCACTCCCGCTCCCCGAGGTGGATGCAGGCGCCATGCTGGTCGGCCAGGATCTGCACCTCGACGTGCCGCGGCTGGACGATCGCCTTTTCCAGATAGACTGCATCGTCTCCAAAGGCGCGCAGCGCCTCTGACTGCGCCTGTTCGAGCGCCGAAGGCAGATCAGCGGGTTCGGCGATCAGCCGCATGCCCTTGCCGCCGCCGCCGGCCGCCGCTTTGAGCATCACCGGATAGCCGATCCCCTCGGCTACCGCCAGCGCCTCCTGCGGATCTCTGAGCGGCTCAGTAGTTCCAGGCACGACCGGAACGCCGGCTTGCTGCATGCGGGCTCGGGCGGCGGTCTTGGAGCCCATGGCGTCCATCGCCTCCGGAGGCGGGCCGATGAAGACAACGCCGGCGTCGCGGCAAGCGCGCGCGAAGGCGGCGTTCTCACTCAGAAAACCATAGCCGGGGTGGACCGCCGCCGCTCCGGTGCGGGCGGCCGCATCCAGGATGCGATCAATGCGGAGGTAGCTTTCGGATGCCGCCGGGGGGCCGATGCGCACCGCTTCGTCGGCCAGCAGCACATGCAGCGAGGTGCGGTCGGCGTCGGAATAGACCGCGACGGTCGGAATGCGCAGGGCCCGGCAGGTGCGGATGACCCGAACGGCTATCTCTCCGCGATTGGCGATGAGGATCTTGTTGAACACCGGCGAAGGTTCGCTATTCTACCATTCGATCGGCTAGATCCTGGCCGACCGGCTGATCTCGCGCACGTAGGGAAGCTGGCGGAAGCGACCGGTAATGCGCTCGAGCTGCGCCACGTCGGCCAGCTCCACGGTCACGTTGATGACGGTGGGGCCGTTGGGCGCGCCGGCGTCGCGGGAGTCGATCTTGACGATGTTGACGTTCTCCTTTGAGAGGATGTTGGTCAGCTCGCTGAGGATGTGCGGGCGGTCGTCGACGTAGATCGACAGCCGGGTGCGGAAGCGGGCGTCCGCACCCGAGTCCCAAGCCACTTCGATGCGTCGCTCGGCCTCGTACATCAGATTGCGAACGTTGGGACAGTTCACCGAGTGGACGGCGACGCCCTTGCCGCGGGTGACATAGCCCACGATCGGCTCGCCGCTGATGGGGTTGCAACAGCGCGCGCGGTAGATCATCACGTCGTCGACGTCGCGCACGATCAAAGGCGCCTGCGACTCCTGGCGCGACGGCGCCGGCGACTCTTCGACCTCAACCGCCGGCGCTTCGGCGGCATGCGCCTTGCTGTCGAGTTTCTTGAAGATCTGCGTGGCCGTCACCCGGCCGTAACCGAGGGCGGCGTAGAGGTCGCTCATCTGCGAGCAGCCGTAGTCGTTGGCCGCCGCCATGAGATCGTCGGCGTCCAGCCGTGCGAGCGAGGTCTTGTGCTTGCGGGCGGCCCGCTCGAGCATGCGCTGGCCGATCTCCTCCGCGCGCACGCGCCGGCGTGCGTTCAGCGATGCCTTGATCTTGTGGCGGGCGCGCGTGGTCTTGACGAAGCCCAGCCAATCGGCGCTGGGTTCGCGGCCTTTTTGGGTGGTGATCTCCACCATTTCCCCGTTGGAGAGCTGATAGCGCAGCGGCACGATGCGGCCGTCCACCTTCGCTCCGACGCAGGAGTGGCCCACTTCGGTGTGGATGGCGTAAGCGAAATCCACCGGCGTGGACCCGCGCTGCAGGACGATCAGCCGGCCCTTGGGAGTGAAAACGTAGACTTCCTCGGGGTAGAGGTCGATCTTGAGCGTCGAGAGAAAATCGGTCGGATCGGCGAGGTCCTGCTGCCACTCCACCAGTTGGCGCAGCCAGGCGATGCGGCGGTCTTCCTGGTCGGGACCGGCCTTCTGCTCCTTGTACTTCCAGTGCGCGCAGATGCCTTCCTCGGCCATCTGGTGCATCTCTTCGGTCCGGATCTGGACCTCGAACCGCTGTCCGAGATCCGTAATGACCGAGGTGTGCAGCGATTGGTAGAGGTTCGGGCGGGGCATCGCCACGAAGTCCTTGATGCGGTCCGGGATGGGCCGCCACTTGTCATGGATCACACCCAGCGCGGCGTAGCAGTTGCGCTTGTTGTCGGTGATCACCCGCATCGCCAGCAGGTCGTAGACCTCGTCAAGGCTGATGCGCTGGCGCTGCAGTTTCTTGAAGATCGAGTAAGGGCGCTTGATGCGGCCCTCGACCCGCGCGGGAATCTCATTCTCCGCCATCGCGCGGTTCAGCTCAGCCGTCGTCTCTTCGAGAAACTCTTCGCTGGCCTCCCGCCGGGATTCGATGTAGCGGGTGACGTCTTTGTACTCTTCCGGCTCGAGGTAGGAGAAGGCCAGATCTTCGAGTTCGCTGCGGATCTTGCCCATGCCCAGCCGCAGAGCGATGGGGGCGTAGATCTCGCGCGTCTCCATCGCGATGTGTTTTTGGCGCTCGGGCTTGAGGTGGGTCAGCGTCCGCATGTTGTGCAGACGATCGGCGAGCTTCACCAAGACGACCCGGATGTCCTGGGTCATCGCCAGCAACAACTTGCGGTAGTTCTCCGCTTGGCGGGCCTCGCTGGTGCGATAGCCGACCCGGCCGAGTTTCGTCACGCCGTCAACGCAGCGGGCGATCTCGGGTCCGAATAGCGACTTGAGTTCTTCGACGGTGGTGTCGGTGTCTTCGACGGTGTCGTGAAGCAGCCCCGTGGCGACGCAGACCCAGTCCAGCTGCATGTCGGCCAACAGGTGGGCGACCTCGAGCGGATGCGCCAGGTAGGGCTCGCCGGATTTGCGCACCTGGCCGGCGTGGCGCTCGGCGGCGAGTTCGAAGGCGCGGTCGACGTTGGCGACCGGTTCGCTCGAGTGGCGGGCGCGCAGCTTGCTCTGGAGCTCGGCGTAGCGGCGCTCGAGCGCGCTGGGTGGAGCGGGCGCTTCGTCCGGCAATCGATTCGGTGTCGCCATGAAACCGTTTTAGCGGGTTCCGGTTGTGGAAAACGCAGAGCCCCGAGGGTGGATTAGACCCTCAGGGCTCATTGTAAGTGTTGCGCGCGGATGCGCTGGAGTCAGCCGGTCCGGCGGGGGCCTCTACTGGCCCTCAACGAACATGTCGACGGTGCTCTCTTCCGCCAGGCGGCGCTTGGTCGCCAGAGTCTTCTCGACCCACTCGTCGGCTTTAGACATGTACTCCTCGTACTCTTCCGGCGAATCGGCGTAATCGGCGCGTTCGCGGTTGAGCAAGTTGAGGTAAGCCATCGCGTCGGCGTAGTTGGGGTTGATTTCGAGGGCGTTGTTGAGCGCTTCGATGCCTTCCTGAATTCTCGGAATGGTGACGGCGGCGATTTCTTTGCGCTTCTCTTCATCCTTGATCGGGCCCGGGTCGTCAGGCTTCATGCCCAACTCCGCCCGCACCTTCATACGCGGCTCGTAGGACTGCGTCCATTTCATGACGCCGATCGAGTAGTAAGACTCCCCGGCCAGCGGGTCCACCTTGCCGTCCTTGGCCGAAGCGGCTTTCTTCTTGAGGATCTCAATGCGGCGACGGTGCCATTTCTCGGACTCGTCAAAGTCCTTCCGCTCGAAGTACATCGAAGCGAGCAACCCGACCGCCAGGGCGTTGTCAGGCTCCTCTTCGAGCACCTGCTTGAATCCCGCGATCGCTTGCTGGCCCTTCGCCTCGTCGCCGGAGAGGTTGTACTGCTGCATCTGGGCGTAGGCGAGGTAGTTGCGCGCGTCGGTCAATCCCGGATCGAGCTCCATGGCCGTCTCAAAACGCTCGGCGGCGGTGTCGAATTCGCCCGCCGAGAATGCTTTGACGCCTTTGTTCAGCTCGTTGCGCGCCTTGAGCTGGTCGATCTGCTTCTGACAACCGGTCGCCATCAGCGCGGTAAGACAGAGCGCCAGGACCGGAATCGAGTAAAGCCGTTTCATCGTTGCATTTCTCCTTGAAAAGGGGCGCCCGGGGCTCGAAAGCCCGGGTGCTCCTACCAGTCCGCGCTGAGCTCCTCGGTGATCAAGCCGATCTTGTCGACGCCGGCGCCTTTGCCGAGGTCGATGATGGCCGCAACGTCCCGAAAGTCCAACGAGGGATGCCCCCGAACGAACATCACGCGTTCCGCGCGGCTCTTGAAAATTTCTCTCAAGTGATCCTCGAGCACTTCAAGATTCGACGGATCGCGGTTGATCATGATGTTGCGGGAGCTGTCGATGGAGACCACCACAGTTCGCGCGTTCGGTTCCGGTTGTTCGGACTGGTTCGGATCGGGCTGAGGCACCAGCGCCTCGAGGCCCTTGGGGGTCAGCGGCGTGATCACCATGAAAATGATCAACAGAACCAACAGGACGTCGATCAACGGCGTCATGTTGATGTCATTCTTGGGGCCGCCGTCACTGCCGCCTGCACTCATACCCATAGGTCTTATTCCTCCCGCCCGGCCAGTGGCCGAGCCTGATTCCTCGTGTCTAGTTGATCACCGGAACGCCGGCCGCGTTGGGATCGTCCTTCTCGGTGAGCAAGCCGAGCTGATCACAGCCCGAAGCGCGGATCAGGTTCACTACTTGGACCACACGCTCATAGTTCGAACGCGCGTCGCATTTCAGATACACCGTTTTGTTGATGCGGCTGCTGATCTGATCGTTGACCTGGTTTTGAAGCTCTTCATTGGTCACCCGGCGGGTTCCCAGGAAGGCCTGACCGTCGCGCGTCACCGCGACGAGCACAGCGTCTTCTTTGTCGGCTTCCTCCATTGCGATCGGATTGCGCGTGCGCACCATGTCGACGCTGACGCCCTTGGAGAGCATCGGCGTGATGACCATGAAGATGATCAGCAACACGAGCATGACGTCCACCATCGGCGTCACGTTGATCTCGTTGATGCTGCCGTCTCCGCTAGATTTCTTCTTCTTCGCCATATTCCCTTCCCTTGAGGGGGCCCCGGAGGAGCGGTTTGAGCCGCGCCTCCAGGACCGGTCAATCTGTTGATTCGAAGCAGAGCGTCCGCCTTACTTGGCGGCGGCGCGACCCGACCTCTTGAGGAAGTAGTCGATCAGCTCTGAGCTCGAGTTATCCATTTCAACGTCGAAGGACTCCACCTGCGAGTTGAAGTAGTTGAACATCCACACGGCCGGCAGGGCCACGAACAGACCAATGGCGGTGGCGACGAGCGCCTCGGAGATGCCGCCGGCGACAGCGCCCAGACCAGTCGACTTTTCCTGCGAAATGCCCTGGAACGCGTTGATGATGCCGACCACGGTGCCGAACAGACCCACGAACGGAGCGGTCGAACCGATCGTCGCCAGGCCGCTCAGGCCGCGCTTGAGCTCGGCGTGGGTGATCGCCTGCGCCCGCTCGAGAGCGCGCTGCGAGGACTCAATCGTCTCGCCGGGGATGTCCGACGTACCCTGATGCGCCTGAAACTCCTGCAATCCTGCCACCACGACCTTGGCCAAGTGGCTCTTCTTGTAACGCCCGGCAAGCTTGATAGCCTCGTCGAGCTTTCCTTCCCGCAGCGCCCCGGCGACGGCCGGAGCGAACTGCCGCGACTGCTTCTTCGCAGCGCTGAATGCGATGAACCGGTCGATCATCACGCCGATCGACCAAGCCGACATCAGGAACATGATGATGACGACCGCGCGGGCCGCGAATCCCATCTGGTTCCACATCGAAACCATATCGAAGCCGACTTCTTGCTGGAGCAGCAAAAAGCCCCACATCGAAAACTGAGTGATCATTGAGTTTACCTTCCTCCTGTCAAGACATACTTCGAGTCACAGATCGAACTTTGAGTCGCAGTTTTCCTGGCGGCCGAGCCGGCTCGGCGTCGGCCGCCCCGCGAAACAAACTTTTCTATTCCGGTCAAACGAACCCTTGGCTTGAAGCGAACTCTACCCGCTGAGGGTGAAGTTCACGTCGATTTGGGTGATGACCTCAACCGCCTGCCCATTGAGCAGAGTCGGCTTGTAGCGCCACTGCTTCACGGCCTGCAGCGCCGCCGGGATCAACAGCGGGTGGCCGCTGATGACTTCCAGTTTTTGGATCGTACCATCCTTGGCGATTTCGGCCGTCAGCTTCACCGTGCCCTGGATGCGGGCCTGCCGCGCCAGCGGCGGGTACTGCGGCTGCACCTGCTTGAGCATGCGCGCCTTCTGCACGGCGCCGCCCACGCGAATGCGTTGCGGCGGCGGCGGAGCCTTCTTCACCGGGGGCGGAGGAGGCGGCGGAGGCGCCACGCTGGGCGTGTTGGAGATGATTCCGCCCAACACGCCGCCCAACGAACCGCCGGCCGAGCCGCCGGGGACGCCGCCCACCACGCCGGCAATGCCGGCCGACGGAGGCGGAATGTCCTCTTCGTCGATGATCGCCACCTTGTCCGGAATCTTCTTCGGCTGGGTGAGCTTACCGGAATCGAATTCCTTGGGAATGACCTTCTTGGGCTTCACCACAGCTTGCGGCGGGGGCGGCGGAGGCGGCGGGGGCGGCGGCGCGACCAGGAAGGTCGACAGCTCAGTCACCGGAATGTCGTAGTAGTTGAGCAGCGGTATCAGCAGGGCTATGCCGATCAGGCCCACCTGCAGTCCAAAAGAGATGACCATGGTCCATGGCCTCTTCTCCTGGTGCTTCTCCATCAAACTTTGTTCGAACATCGCTTTTCTTGCACCCCCTCAGCGGTTTGCCGCTGGTTCTTGTTCTCTACTCGCGCGGGCGGCGCGTCGCCGAGTCGCCCGCTTGACGAATGCTTCCCTCTCGAAATCCTCAGCGCTTCCGGCCCCCGGGGGCCGCGCCTGCGCTGCGGGCGTTTTGCCACCACAGCAAAATCGGGCTGGCGACGAAGATCGACGAATACGATCCAACCAGCACGCCGACGACGAGTGCGAAGGAGAAGCTCCGCAAAACTTCGCCGCCCAAGATAAACAAACACAACACCGCGATGAACGTCAACCCGGACGTCAAGACTGTGCGAGCGAGCGTTTGGTTCACACTTCGGTTCAGCAACTCCTCCAGTCCCATACGCCGCGTGAGCTTTTTGTTCTCGCGGACCCGATCGAAGATCACGATCGTGTCGTTCATGGAGTAGCCAACTAGTGTTAACAAAGCGGCGACCACTGTCAACTCGATTTCCCGGTCGAACAGCGAGAAAAATCCCAGCGTGACCAGGACGTCATGCAGTACGGCCGCCACCGCCGCCACGCCGTAGATCCACTCAAAGCGGAAGGCGATGTAGACCAACATGCCGCCCAGAGCCGCCAGGGTCGCCTTGATCGCCTGCCCTTGCAGCTCCTTGCCGACGCGCGGCCCGACCACCTCGATTCCGCGGATCGAAAAATCGCCCAGGTAGGTCTCGTCCGGCAGAGCGTCAAGTACGCCTTGCGGAATGCCGGCGCCGTTCAGCTTGGCATAGTCGGTCAGCAGGCCCAGATTCGGAGCCGAGTCGCGCACCTCGATCACGCGCGTCGCCGCGGCGGTGATCTCGTCGTATCCCAGATCGGACGACGACAGTGTCTGATTGCGCCGCAAACGGTCCGCCAGGGCCTCGTCGCCGGCGTTGTTGAGGTCGAGCTTGTCGGGCTGCCCCGGATACAGGCCGCGCAATGTCTCAATGAGCTGCTGCTTGCCCGAGGTCTCCACGATTTCGCCGGCCAGATCCAGGTCGATCTTCAGCTCATGGCTGTCCGGCCCTTCGTCGAAGGGCTGCAGAGTCGCCACATTGAGCCCCTGCCCCGTTAGCGCCTCGCGGATGCGGTCAACGGCCGGCTCTTGCTTGAACTTCACGTACACCAGCGTGCCGCCCTTGAAGTCAATGCCGAGCTTGAGGCCGCCCTTGATCGCAATACTGGCCGCACCGGCGACCAACAGCAGCAGGGAAAGCCCGACGAAGATCTTGCGCCGGCCCAAAAAATCGATGTTGGTCTCGCCAAACAGTTGCATCGAGGTTCCATCTCGCCGGCTCCGTCATCTACTGACACCGGCGTCCAATCAAAAGTTCCCGAACTCCGCCGGCGGCGAATTTTTCCGCCGGCGCCTCTCTTCGACGCCCGGCTAGATGCTGAGCTCTTTCACCTGCTTCTTGCCCGCCAGGCCCAGATCGAAGATCAGGCGCGAGACGAAGACCGAAGTGAACAGGTTCGCAATCAGACCGATCGCCAGCGTCACCGCAAAGCCCCTGACCGGACCGCGTCCGAACAAAAACAGGAAGGCCGCCGCGATGATCGTCGTCAAATTCGTGTCGATAATGGTCAGCACGCCCTTGCCGAAGCCGGCGTTGAGAGCGCCCACGACGCCCTTGCCCGCGCGCAGTTCTTCGCGTATACGCTCGAAGATGAGCACGTTGGCGTCGACGGCCATACCGATCGTCAAAATGATGCCCGCGATGCCCGGCAACGTCAGCGTGAAGCCGAAGTAGCTCAGGCAGGCCAGCAGGATGATCAGGTTCAGCAGCAGCGCTACATTGGCGTTGATGCCGGCTTTCTTGTAGTAGACCAGCATCGCCACCACGATCAGCATCAGACCGATCGCCGCGCTGCGCACGCCCTGCTCAATCGACTCCTGGCCGAGCGAGGCGCCCACCGTGCGCTCTTCGAGGTACTGCACCGAGGCCGGCAGCGATCCTGCGCGCAGCACCAGCGCCAAATCACTGGCCTCCTGCTCGCCGGCGAGGCCGTTGATCACGCCTTCATCCTCAATCCGCCCCTGGATCGTCGCCACGTTCTTGATACGGCCGTCCAGGACCACCGAGAGCGGCTTGCCGATGTTCGCCCCGGTAAAACGTCCAAACCGCGCTCCGGCCTCGCGAGAGAGCGTAAAACCGGTCTGCCAGCCCTGAGTCTGCGTATCGCGCGAAGCGCGCGCATTGCGCAGGTCGCGGCCTGAGACGATCGGGGTGCGGTTGAGGATGTACCACTCCTCGGTCAACTGTCCGTCAAAGCCGCGCGTGGAGTAAGGCGAAAGCTCGCTGTTGGCCGGCAGCACGCCGTTGTGGGCGGCGATGGCGGCCTGACGCGAAGGATGGGGGCCGTCGAGCACTTCCTGGATCTCGAGCTGCGCCGACATCTGCAGCAACTCCATCACGCGCGCCGGGTCGCTGACGCCGGGCAGTTGTACCAGAATCTCGTGCGAAGCGTCGGCGCGGCCGTGCTGCTGAATGACAGGCTCGGTCAGCCCCAGGCCGTTGATGCGGTTTTCGATGGTCGCCATCGACTGCGTCAGCGTGTCCCCCTTCAGGCGCGCCAGCTCCGACGGCTTCGGCTTGACGGTGTATGACTCAGCGCCGGTCGAATCGACGTTCCACGCCGGCAATATCGCCGCGACGGCGGCCTGAAAGTCGCTGCGCCGGTCGGCGGGCACGCCTTCGACCTGGATTGCGATGTCATCGGCCTCGTCGATGGTCCGCGGATCGTTGCGCGTAATCGAGGAGAAGGCGATGTTCTGCGCCCGCAGCTCCTCCTGCAACCGCGCAATGCCTGCATCAGCGTCGGTGCGCAACGCATCCTGCACCTGCACCTGCAAGATCAGGTGCGTCCCGCCCTTGAGGTCGAGACCGAGCGGAATGTTGTCCGCCAGATGCTTCTTGACGTCATCGAGCGACGTCGGCACACCGATTACGCCGTACAGACAAACCAGCGTCACCGCCAGCGTAATGATCAGATTTCTCCACAGGGTGCTGCTCATAGGGTCTCCTGGAGCGCCGTCGGTTCGGGCGTCCGCGTCAGTCCTTGGACTCTTCCTCTTGGGAAAGGCCGGAGATCGCGGCTCGAGCGAATTCGAGCTTCACGTTGTCGGGCCGGACGCGCAGGGTGACGGCTTTCTCACTCAGGGCCGTGACGATGCCGATGATGCCGCCATTCGTTACGACTTTGTCTCCGTTCTTGAGATTCTTCAGCATCTCGTCATGCTTCTTCTGGCGGCGCCGCATGGGCATGAACAGCACCAGATAGAAAACGACGACCATCAAGATGACGGGAATCAGAGGATTCGCCGCCCCGCCGGCCTGCCAAAGGAGCAGACCCATCGCCGTCTCACCGAGACTCATCATCGCTTCGGATAAGGTTCCTTTCTAAACGCTCCATCCCCGCCGGCGCAAGCGCGCACAATGTCGCTCCGCCCGACGCTGCGATAGAGCTGGATCGCTACGATCTTCGAACCGCCCGCCCGCCGCCGTCCCGCTAGAGCCCCCTCTACCGGTCGCCTGCTGCGGCGCAGCCGCTACGGCCCGCTGCCTAAGGCGTTACCGTAGTAGGACTTCGGTCGATTCGCCCAGGAAGGTCGCCAACCAGTATAGCGTGGCGAATCCGTCGCATGGTGTCAAGATAGGCCCACACGTTGTGAATCGTGGCCAAGACGCTGAACAGGATCTCCTTGGCCGCGAACAGGTGCCGCAAATAGGCGCGCGAGAAGCTACGACAGCAGTAACAGCCGCAGGCTTCGTCAATCGGACGCTCATCGGCGGCGTAGCGCGCGTTCTTGATGTGAATCGGCTCGCCGCCCTGGATGAAGAAGTAGCCGTTGCGCGCATTGCGGGTCGGCAGCACGCAGTCCATCATGTCCACTCCGCGCACGACGTACTCGATCAGCTCATCGAGCATCCCGACGCCCATCACGTAGCGCGGCTTCTCGCGCGGCAGGATGTCTTCGGTCGCCTCGACCATGTCGTAGCTCAGCGGCCGCGGCTCGCCCACCGACAGCCCGCCCACGGCGTAGCCCGGCGCATCGAGCTCCACCAGCCGCCGCGCGCACTCGCGCCGCAGCGGCGCCGACATCGCTCCCTGCACGATCGGAAACAGCGCCTGCTCCGGATTCGGGTCGCCTTTACGCACGCCGCGCGAGCGCCAGTGCGCGAAAGCCCGCTCCGCCCACCGAATCGTCCGCTCCGTGGCCTTTTTCGCGTAGGAGTCGTCCACGCCGTACTCAGGGCACTCGTCGAGCACCATCATGATGTCGCTGCCCAGCGCGCACTGCACATCCACCGTCGATTCCGGTGAGAAAAAGTGCCTGGAGCCGTCCAGGTGCGACTGGAACTGGACGCCGTCGTCCTCGATCTTGCGAAAGCCGCTCAGCGAAAAAACCTGAAAGCCGCCCGAATCGGTCAGAATCGCGCGGTCCCAATTCATGAAGCCGTGCAGGCCGCCCATTTTTGCGATCAGCTCCTGCCCGGGCCGTAGGTACAGGTGGTACGTGTTGGCCAGTACGATACGGGCGCCGAGTTCTTCGCCGATCTGTTGGGGCGTGAGGCCCTTGACCGAGCCGTAGGTGCCCACGGGCATGAAAACCGGCGTCTCGATCGGGCCGTGAGCGGTGTGGAGGACGCCGGCCCGCGCCCGCGTGTGCGGGCACTCGGCCAGAATTTCGAAACGGGGCTGCAATCGCTGATGATAGCGGAACCAGCCGGCGCCCCTCGGCTTGGGTTTGGGGCAGGCGCTACGCAGGGCGGGCCCGCCCTGCGCTCAGGGCAGGCACACGTTGCGCGGCTCAGGCGCCGGCAGCCCGCACGAATCCGACGGCGCCATCGCTTCCGGCGTGAGCGGGATCTGATCGCCGAAAAGGTAGTCGACCACGGGCGTGTAATCGCCGAGATAGCCTCCCGCGCCGTGGTGTTCTCCGGTGTGATACGGGATGTCCGAGATCCGGCAGCGGAAATCCGGACCCGTCAAAATATTGCGAATGGTCAGGCTACGCAGCGCTTCGAACCCTTCGATCGCCGACAAGTCGAGGAAGGTGTAGTAGTTCGAGGCCTCCACGTGAGCAGGCGGCTCGGCGCCGAAACCGACGATGAGGTTGACGTATCCGAGAGGATCCGCAACCAGCTCTCCGTCATACACGGTATCGATGGTGGCCAACACGTCGTTGCTGAACGACAGGCTCCAATAGCGCATGTCATCGACGGGGTTGGCAGGACACTGCGTGCACTCCTTCGGCGTGACGGGAAGCTTGAAACGCAACCTCATGAAGAGTTGGTTTTGAATCAAGGCAGGCACAACGCCGACCGGAATCATCGCGCGGAGATACCCGGCGTCGACGTTGTCGCCCCGAATGTACTCTCCGTGGCGGAACCAAACCAATTTATTCTGACCATCCACTGCATGGCACAGCGTAGGGAGGAACGCGTTTTCGATCCAGGTATGGATGTCGATCTGACTCTTGTTCAGCCAAGCCGCTCCCTGCTCGGCGCTATAGGTGACCAGCCCGTTCTGAACCACATCGATCGTCGGCACGGCGCAGCCGGTGCTCAGATCCCGATAGATGACGAGCGGTGTGGCAAGCTTCTTGTTGCCGCCATCCGGACCTTGCAGGAAGCGCCGTACGGTCATGTAGCCGGCGGCGCTCGGCGTCGCGTCCTCGTGTAACGGCAGACCCTGCGGGAGTTTGGGATCTCCATTCCAGCTCATGCCGGCGTGCCGCCCGAAGGCGTTCAACACGTTCGCGCGGAGATCCAGACTCGGCTCCCCGCAGCCAGGAGTGACGGCCTCGGGCTCGGGCTGCAGCCCCCCGAAATCGAGGGTGACGACATAGAGCTGGTCTTCCGTGAAGACGCCGCCCGGCAGAAACGGATTCCCTTGAGGGCCCAGCGCTGGAATCAGTTCGTCGTCGCGAATCCAGTCGACGATTGCCCGATGATCGTCGTAGGCCGTATAGGAAAGATAGCGAGCCTGCGGGAACTCTCCGATGACGATGGCTTCATAGCGCGGGTCGATGACGTACTGCAACATGTCATAGATCGCTTCCTTGTCGCCGGCCCGACGCGTGCCTTGCGTCTGAATCAGCGGCAAGGCGTAGCAGGGCTTCAGGAAGTTCTGCAGGAAGCCCTGCGACGGATTGGGAGGCGGGAGGTTCTCACACTCCGCACTCAGACCGATAGACGGAAAAACCAATAGCAACAGAGCCGATACGGCAACGCATTCCAAACGATGCTCGAGCATTGAACCCCCCATGAAAATCCCGACTCATCCGCAATGAGCGTTCAGCTCATCAATATTCAAAACTGCTGTTCTGTTTGGGCGGGACGCCGTCAGTTGACCCCGCGCGACAGCTTCGGCGCTACGTTATCACGGTTTCCAGCGCGACACCACTGGAATTACGCTTGGCCGCACAGCCTGCTCTTGAGCAAGCTGTCAGCCATTCCAGATGTCAACGCGACCTTGCGCCTCGTCCGCAGCGTCCCGTGCGGGTCGTTGCGGAATTTCGCAGCCGTGGACTGCGCGCAATCCATCGCGCCGCCGGTGATCGAATTATTCTTCGAGAGTGAAGGGAAGTCGTAGAAGCGCCCAGCAGAATAGCCTGGAGCAACCGTCGCGCTTACGAATCAACGCGGATTCAAGGCCGTCCCAGCAGCTCCCTCAACCGATCCGCCGGCAGCTCAGCCACACGGGCGCCGCGGTGTCCGGTCGTCGTGCGGGCCTTGAGCAGCGAGTTGTAGATCGCTTCCTCGGTCGCCTCGATCGCCGCCTGGAAATAGGGACTCAGCTTCGCGTCGGAGAAGCCGCCGTCGCGGTTGGTGGAAAACGCGATCACGAAGTCCCCGGAGCCATGCGAGCCCGACGAGCCCGTCCGCGCCAGACCAAACGTCGCCCGCCTGGCCACCCGCTTGAGCTGCCGGGCGTCGAGCGGCGCGTCGGTCGCCACGATCATCATGATCGAACCGTCGGCCGAATCCGGCGCCGGCGCCTCGAGTTCTTTCCAGACCTCCACGCCGTCGATCGTCAGATGCCCGCCGTAGTTCGACTGCACCAGCACGCCCAGCGTCCCGCCGTCGGGCAGAACCCGCGAGCTGGTCCCAATGCCGCCCTTCCAGCCGAAGCAGATCGTGCCTGTTCCGGCGCCCACCGCGCCTTCTTCCACCGAGCCGCTCTTGGCCGCCGCCAGCGCCGCCAGAAAATCCTCGCGCCCGGGCCGCTCGGCGCGGATGTCGTTCAAGCGGCCGTCGTTGGTCTCACCGACGACAACGTTCACCGAGCGCACCTGCTCGTTGCCGGGCTGGATCTGGGTCCAGTGGCGCAATGCGTCGCCGGCGCGCCAGACGGCGAGCGTATTGGTGAGCAGGATCGGCGTTTCGAGCTCGCCCAGCTCCTCCACCTGCGGAAACCCAACCGCCTTGCCGAAGGCGTTGAAGACGAACACCGCCGCGGGAACTTTCTGCTGGAAAATGTTGCCGCCGTGCGGCAGGATCGCCGTCGCGCCGGTGCGCGTCGAGTCGCCCTCGATCAGCGTCGTGTGGCCGACCAGAACGCCGGCGACGTCGGTGATGGCGTTGTGCGCGCCCGGCTCATAGACGCCGGGCGCGATTCCCAAATCGCGCGCCCGCGGCTTGTCCTGCGCGCCAAGCGTCAACGCCGCCGCCACCAGCAGAACCAGCAGCCGCTTCATGGCATCTTGACCGGCTTGCCGCCGGCCTTCTTGCTGCGCAGCGCGGCGTCCATGAACTCAAAAATTTCGATCGTCTCGGCTTCGTCCACCGGCGGCTTGCCGTCCTTGAAGAACTGCACCACGTCGCCCAGCATCCGGCTGTACTGCGCGCCTGCCTCGGAGGAGGTCATCACCTCGTCGGCGCCGAAAGCGGTCACGCCGTAGGTCTTCTTGCCCTCGCGGATGGTGCGGACGATGCCGATGCGGCCGTCGGCCCACTCGCCGATGATGGCGTCGGCGCCGTCGGTGTAGGTGCGCGTCACGGTCTTCACGCCCGGCCCCATCACCGAGAACAGCAGCTCCACCGGGTGGATGCCGTACCAGGACAGATCCAGCTCATGGGTCGCCTCGATCGGCGCCGGGCCCCAGGTGATGGCGCCCGTCAGCCCCTTCACCGCGCCCGCCTTCGCCGCCGCGGGCGAGTAGCGCAGGCTCGACGAGCTCCACCACGGTACGCCGTGTTGCTTGCCCAGCTTCGAGATCTCATAGACGTCTTTGAGCGAAGCGGCCAGCGGCTTGTCGATGAACACGCGCTTGCCCGCCTCGAAGACCGGCTTGACCTGCTCGAGGTGCTTGCGCCCGTCGACGCTCTCGAGCAGGATCGCGTCCACCTTGCTGCACAGCGTGGGGATGTCGTTGACGATCTCCACGCCGAACTCGTCGCGCAGCTGGTTGGTGTAGCCCTCCAGGCGATCGCGGCTGGAGGCGATGTCCTGGCTGCCTCCGGGATAGGCGGCGACGACCTTCGCGCCCGGCACGTGGTTGGGATTTTTCGGGTCGTTCAGGATCTTGGTGAACGCGATCACGTGCGAAGTGTCGAGGCCGATAATCCCCACTTTGATCTGGGCGGCGAGCGGGAGAGCGGCCATCAAGGCCAGGAGACAGAAGCGAAGCAGCATGCGGGCATTGTAGCTCTATGGCAAGGCCATGGCGACGGCGCGGGCGTCGCCGAAGTCGACTTCCACTTCCAACGGCAGCGCCAAACCGGCCGGGCGCGCAACGTTGATCTGGTACAGCCCCAGCCACCCCGGCGCCAGCCCGCTGTAGAGCACGTCCGTTTCCTCGCCTGCCACACGCACCGTCGGCGAGTCCGCCGTCCATTCCAGACCTTCGCGGGTCTCCACCGGTCCCAGCCCCGTCGCCCAAATGGTCAGGTAGGTTTCCGCGGCCGTCAACACGAAGATTCCCGGCGTGCGCGGCGCCACCTCCACAGCGAACGTCGTCGACAGATCCGCCACCCGGATTTCCAGCGTTGACGTCTCCCCGACGCGCCCCTGGTCGGGCCGCAGGTAGGCGTTGATCTGTCCGGGCGAAGCGAAAATCAGTCCCAGCGGCTTGCCGTCGAGCAAAGCTTCGACGCCGGCCAACCTCCGCACCGGTTGCAGCGAGCCCGGCGCCATCGACGACCCCGGTGTGAGCGCGGCGCCGAAAATCGAGATCAGCGAGCCGGGCGAGACGGCGCCCGCCGGCAGGCCGTCAGCGGCGTTGCCGACGGCGCCGGCCTCGCTGCGAGGCGCTTCGAGCGGACGCGGCGCGGCTTCGGCCTCGGTCAAGCCGGTGAGCCAGAGCAGCCCCTCCAACACCATTCGCTGGAATCGCTCGTCCCGCCAAGTTCCTTCGAAGTGGCCCAGCGCCGTGTAGAAGACCCGTCCGTCGCCGTAAGGGTGTCGCCAGGCCAGCGGAAAATCGCGCGTGCCTTCATTTACGCCGCCGGCGTCCAAGTCGACGCTGTCGGGGTCCAGCGTCAGGAGCACACGCGACCTCTCGCGCGAAAAGCCGCGGAACTGGTAAGTCTCGGCCAGAATGCGAAATTCGGTCCCCAAGTGCGCTACAGCGGGATCCTCGCCCGCCTCCACATGGATGTCGACCTCCTGCACCCAGGGATGGCCGTTGAAGCGGGCGCCGATGATTTCCAGGTATTCCGGCCAGGTGTAGAAGGTGTCGGTGGCGCTATGGACGCCGCCAAACCCCTTCCCGCCGCGAATGAAGTTGATCAGGTCCTGCTTTTGCTGGTCGCTGATCGGCAGCTCGCCGCTGGTGAAGAAGAAAACCGCGTCGTACTCGGCCAACTCCGCCGCGTTCAGGCGCGAGACATCCTCGGTCTGCTCGACCGCGAGCCGGCCGTCCTCGCGGGCGAGTCTTTCGAGCGTCGCCGCCGAAAACTCCAGGCTGCCGTGACGAAAGCCGGCCGAGTGCGTCACGTAGAGGACGCGCTTGACCTGTCCGGCCATCCCTGCCGTGATCGCCAGGGTCAAGACCAATCCCCGCAGAATACAGCGCATAGCCAGCATTGTAGAGGCGCAAAGCGCGAGGCACGCGTTAGGATCAGCACAAGATGCTTCCTCGAATCTTGCTCCTGGCTTTGGTCCTGACGGGCTCCGTCGCGGCGGCCGATTGGCCGCAGTGGCGCGGACCCGCACGCGACGGAAAGGCGCCGACCTTCGAGGCCCCGGCGACTTGGCCCGACCAACTCAAGAAAGGCTGGTCAATCGAGGTCGGCGAAGGGCATGCCTCGCCCGTCGTCGCCGGCGAAACGGTCTATCAGTTCAGCCGCGACGGCGGCGACGAGGTCGTCCGGGCGCTGCGCCTCGCGGACGGTTCGGCCGTCTGGAGCGCCAGGTATGCCGCCCCCTACACCGTGAATTCCGCAGCCACCGGCCACGGCGCCGGCCCCAAGGCGACGCCGACCTACGCCGCGCGCAAGCTCTACACCTTCGGGATCTCCGGCATCCTCTCCTGCTTCAACGCCGCGGACGGCAAGCTCCTGTGGCGCAAGGAGTATTCGAAAGATTTCTCCGAGACCTCGCCGCTGTACGGCGCGGCAATGTCGCCCGCCGTAGCCGACGGACGCGTCTTCGTCCACGTCGGCGGCCCCGGCGACGGCGTGTTGCTGGCGCTCGACGCCTCGAGCGGCTCGGAGATCTGGCGCTGGGACCAGGACGGCCCGGGCTACGCCTCGCCGATCATCGCCACGCTGGGCGGCGTCCGGCAGATCATCACCCAGACCGAGAAATTCGTCCTCGGGCTCGACTTCGGTTCCGGCCGCGAGCTTTGGAAAATCCCGTTCACCACGCCTTATGACCAGAATTCGGTGACGCCGGTGCTGCTCGACGACCTGCTGATCTACTCCGGAACGCGCCAGCCGACCGTGGCGGTGCGCATCGCCAAGACCGCCGACGGCTGGACCACTCGGCCGGTCTGGTCGAACGCGGACATCCCCATGTACATGAGCACGCCGGTGCTTGCCGGCGATCTGCTGTTCGGACTGACGCAACGCAACAGCGGGGCCCTGTTCGGCGCGAACGCCCGGACGGGCAAGCTCCTGTGGATGGGGCCGCCGCGCCAGGGCGACAACGCCGCGTTGATCTTGAGCGGCGAGCTGCTGCTGGCCGTCACCACCGAAGCCGAGCTGGTCGTCGCCCGACCTTCGGCCGACGGACTGAACGTCTTGAAGACTTACGAAGTGGCCGAAAGTAACAGCTGGGCGCACCCCGCGGCGACCGGACCGTATATGCTCATCAAGGACAAGACGAAGCTGACGCGCTGGAGCGTCCGCTAGAAATTCCCTGGAAGGAGAACTCGATGATCATGCAACGTTTTCTGCTGCTATCGCTGCTGTCGCTGGGCCTGACCGGCTCGCTGTTCGCCGACGCCTACAAAGACGAGGCCCTGGCGCGCGTCGGACAGCTCGAATCCAAATACGTCGGGCTCGCCAAGGCGATGCCCCAAAGCTCGATGGGCTGGCGCCCGATGGAAGGCGTCCGGTCGGTGAGCGAACTGTTTTTGCACGTCGCCAGCGCCAACATGGGCCTGACCGGCGCGATCGGAACGCCGCCGCCGGCCGGCTTTGACCGCAAAGGCTTCGAGCAGTCCACCACCGATCCGGCCAAGATCGCCGCCGAGGTCGAGCGCTCGTTCGCGCACTTCAGGAAAGCCATCGAAGCGCTGCCGGACGGCGGCCAGGAGAACGCCGCAAAGATTTTCGGCCGCGACACCACCGTACGCGGCGCCACCTGGACGCTGCTCGAGCACTTGAGCGAGCATCTGGGCCAGGCCATCGCTTACGCGCGCTCGAACAAGGTCGTTCCGCCGTGGACGGCAGCCCGCGGCGACTAGGATGTAGCGCCACAGGGGTCGTCGCACGGCTTGGGATCAATTGGGTGACTCGATGAAGAAAGCTTGCATCGGCCCTGGATGGCCCGTATTCGTGGCGGTCGTCGCCGTCCTTGGGGGCTGCGGCTCAGACCCCGGCTTCGTCGAGCGCCCGACGATCGCACCCAACCCGAACCCCGCCGTTCCGCAAGCGGCGGTGGTGCGCTTCGAAGCCGACGGTCCGGTGACCACAACGCTCACGGTCTCCGAGGGCGACCGCTCGTGGAGCCTCGTCTACGGCCCCGAGAGCAAGCCGGCGGACGGCTTGGCCGTGGTCGGAATGAAGGCGGACCGGGACCACCAGGTCCAGGTCCGCATCGAGAGCGAAGCCGGCGCCACAACGGCCGCCCCGCTGATCTTCCGCACGCCGCCGCTGCCGGACGACCCTGACGCCTTTCCCCCCTTGGAGGTGACCGTCTCCCAGCCCGAGCGCATGGAGCCGGGGTTCACCATCTTCAACCCGCGCCGCAGCAAGGACGGCGACCCGCGCTTTGGAACCGGATTTGGCATGCTCGTTGCGGTCGACCACGCCGGCGACGTGCTGTGGTACTACCGCACCAACGCCCGCATCAGTGATTTCGAGCGTTTGCGGAACGGCAACCTGATCTTTGTCACCCACGATCACCGCCTGGTCGAGATCGACTGGCTGGGCGATGCGCTGCGGCAATGGTATGCGGGGGGCCGTCCCGACGGCCCGGTGGAGGGCGCCGTCGGCGTACCCGGCACGGTCAGCTTTCACCACGAGGTGGACGAGTTGCCCAACGGCAACCTCGTCGTGCTCGGCAGCGAGATCCGCGAACTCGAGAACTGGTACTCCAGCGAAACCGACCCCAACGCCCCGCGCAAGACGCAGCCGGTGATGGGCGACGTGATCGTCGAGTTCGATCGCGACTCGGGCGAAGTGGAGTGGGAGTGGAAGGCGTTCGACGCTCTGCCCACCGACCGGCTCGCCTACGAGACCTTCGACGGCTACTGGACCCGGCGCGGCTTCCCCGAGATCAAGGCGGACTGGTCGCATGCCAACAACCTGATCTACGACGAGCGCGACGACGCCTACCTGATCAACTTTCGCTACCAGGCCGCGATCGTCAAGATCGACCGTAAAACCAAGGAGATCGACTGGATTCTGGCCGACCCCGACGACTGGGGCGATCTGGCCGACAAAGTGCTCGAACCCATCGGAGACACCCGTCTGCCCTACCACCAGCACTCGCCCCAACCCACGCCGCAGGGGACGCTGCTGGTGTTCGACAACGGCAACTACCAGGCGCGTCCGTTCGACAAACCGGCTCCGCCGAATGAAACCTATACGCGGGCGGTGGAATACCGCATCGACGAGGAAGCCGGGACAGTGGAGCAGCTCTGGGAGTCCGAACAGAAGAACCCGAACTCCGTGGTCAGCTACGCCATGGGCGACGTCGACTGGCAGAACCAGACCGGCAACGTCCTCGCCGGCTACGGCTTCGTGATTCCGCGCGAAGACATCGCGAGCGGCGCCTGGCAGTGGTCCAGCGGTCCCGCCGCCGTGAGGCCGTGGACGCTGGTGCGCGAGTACGCACGCGGCGAGCAGCCGGGTCTGGTCTGGGAGATCGTCGTCGATGCCGGCGACCGCGGGATCGGTTGGGCGCTGTTCGGCGTGGAACGCTACCAGAGCTGGACGCCCTGAACGCCGCTACCCAAACGCCGCCGAAACCTCTTTCCGCAGATACGCGAAATCTCGCTCGATCGCCTCGAGCGTCTTCTCATGCCGGGCGGCGGCGGACGGCCCGGCGATCTCATACTCGGCGTGCAGCGAGATCGGCCCCGAGAAATTCGCCGCCGCCAGCATCTGGAAGAATTTCGGGTAGTCGACCATGCCCTGGCCCAGCGGACACATCGTCGCCTGCCACTTGCCGCCGGTTTTTTCCCAGAAGAAGTCCTTGCAGGCGATCATCTTCAGCCGCGGCGCCACACGGTGGAAACTGATCTCCCAACCCGCCTTGCCGCCCTCGATGGTGGCGTGGCAGGGGTCGAAGTAGAAGCCGACCGCGTTGGCCGGAACGTCCTCGAGCAACAGCCAACTATCCCAGATCGCCGAGCCGACGTAGGGACCGGAGTGGTTGTGGAAGCCGCCCTGGATTTTTGCATGGGCGGCCAGCGCGGCCAGACTGTCCAGTTGCGGCTTGACCGCCTGATGCTCCTCGACCAGGTTGGCGAGGTTGCGATAGCGGTAGTAGCCGACCTTGAAGAAAGGGATCTTCAGCTCCGCGGCGGTGTACAGCGTCGGCCGGGCGGCGGGATCGTCGTTGGACACCAACCCGGTGGTGATCATCGGGACGTCGACGCCCTCTTTTGCCAGCGCCTCGTGCGCGCGCGGCAGGTCGCGGGCGACGTTCTCGGGCAGCACATGCCCCTTGGGCCTGACCGTCAGGTCGACTCCGGCGAAGCCCATGGATTTCAGCGCCTTGCCCAGCGCCGGGTAGTCCAACTCCGGCAAGTGCTTGGAGAACAAGCAGAGCGTGGGCTTGGCGGCCGGCGCGGCGGTGGCGGCGGCCGCCAGGGCGGCCCCGGCGAGGATTTGGCGGCGGGTGTAGTGCGACATGGCGGTGGAAGAGCGTGCTTATTGTAGGGCGCCTGGCGCGTAGCTGCGCCACCCATTTCCGTCCACGCCCCTGTCCTTCCGTGCCGCGCCCTTCAGGGTGCGGGTCGAAATTGCGGCACGGATGCCAAGCGAGTCTTCCCTACGCCGGGAAAAGTCCGCTGATCGTCCGCTGCATCCCCAACGCCGCCTCGCGCGGATCCGGCGCGTTGCGGATCGGCCGACCGACCACGATGTAGTCCGCCCCGCCCCGAAACGCCTGCTCCACGTCCACCGTGCGCTTCTGGTCGTCCGCCGGACGGTTCTCGACCGGCCGGATGCCCGGCGTCACCGCCAGCAGCTTCGATCCGAGCTCCCTGCGAATCTCCGGCGCTTCCAGCCCCGACGAGACGATGCCGTCGCAGCCCATCTCGAGCGCCCGTCGCGCCCGCGACAGCACCAGTGCTTTGGGGTCGCAATCGAATCCCAGATCGTCGAGGTCGCCGCGGTCCAGACTCGTCAGCACCGTCACCGCGAGCACCTGCACGTCCTCGCGCGCCTCGCAGGCAGCACGCAGGATGCCGTCGTTGCCGTGCACCGTGCAAAGCTGCACGCCGCGTCCGTTCAGACGCCTCACCGCGCCGGCTACCGTCGCCGGCACGTCAAAGAACTTCAGGTCGACAAAAATCTTCTTACCGCGCTCGCGCAGCCAGTCCACCAGTTCCCAATAGCCGCCGGCCATGAAGAGCTCCAGGCCCAGCTTGTAAAACACAACGCTGTCGCCCAGCCGGTCAGCCAGCTCGCGCGCGGCTTCGGGAGTGGGCACGTCGAGCGCGAAGATCAGCCGTTCGGCCGGCGGAATCGGTTTATCGGAGAGCAGGTCCATGGTCTGGACTATTGTGCCAAGGTTAGCCGCTCGATCGCCGCCGATTCGTCCAGGCGCTCAGTCTCGGGCCAGACCTGGCCGGGCCGGCGAGGCCGCTGGGGCACGAGGCGGTGAAGACCGCCGAACGGACGGCTGGGCGGCGCGTCGGGCCGCGGATCGAGACCTGCGTCGCGCAGGGCCGGGTCAAAGACCAGGCCGGCCTTTTCGGCCTCAGCCATCATCCACAGCAAGGTGTAGTCGGAGATTGCACGCTTGCCGAAGCCGCCGCAGACGTCCGGGTGCGAGCCGTGAAACCAGACTTGTTCGACGGACTGGCCGGGGTGCAGCGGCGGAATCCACAAGGTCGGCTCGAACGCGCCGCGGACTTCATCGAGCGCCAGCGCGTGGCGTGCGACCTCAATGTTGGGGGGCAGCCGGGCACTGTGGAAGCCCACGTGCGGTCGGGTGACGCCGCGCAGCCAGGGCAACGGCAGGCCCAGGGCGTCGACCGCATCGAAGGCGCCAAGAAAGCGGATGGGCGCGGGTCGGCGGCCGGGCAGCGCGCGCTGAGTCTCGATGTCGGCGTCACGGTAGGCGGCGAAGCTGCGGGCAAGGGCGTTGTCGGAGAGCGGAGGTTCAGGCAGTCCGGCCGCGTCGATCCAGCGAGCCAGACTGATCGCTGCATAGACGCCGCGACTGACTCCAAAGACGAAGATCTCATCACCGGGCCGCCACCACTCCGCCAGGCGGCGGTAAGCGTCGCGGATGATGCGTCCGATACCCCAGCCGGCGTAGCCGGCCAAGTGCGTCCACCCGGCGCCGACTCCGGGCAGATAGATCACAATTTGCTCGATTCCGGCGGCAACCCCGGCGATGCGCCGCGCGATCTGGAGCCCGTTGGTGGGCTGGACTCCCGGCAGGGGCGGATCGCTGTTCCAGGTGCCGTCCAGGGATAGAATGATGCGGCGGGAACTCACGCCGACTCCTCGGCGCCGTCCAGCCGGCGCCCGATCCCGATCACGGACGAAGCCTCAAGCCCGTACGGACGACGGGCGAGCGAGAGCCGTGTCTGCGACACAAGCTCGTCCTAGCTGCGGTAGCGATAGATGATGCGGCCGCGGGTGAGGTCGTAGGGAGACAGTTCGACGTTGACGCGATCACCAGTGAGGATGCGGATGCGGTGCTTGCGGAGCTTGCCTGCAATCTGAGCCAAAACGGTGTGCTTCTCATCCAGCGCGACGCTGAAGGTGCCGCCGGGATGCTTCTCAACGATGGTTCCTTGTACTTCGATGCCTTCTTCTTTCATAAAGTCATTCTCCTTGGTTGTTCGCTTCGCGGGTTTCATGGGCCCCGGACGAAGCCTGAAAGCCTCGTTGAAACCGCTGTCATCAGGGGACCTAGTCCCCTTCGTCCGGCTCCAACCCGCGTAGGAGACAGACATCGGCTGAAGGCGAATCGCCTGCAGAGCCGTGATTGATTTGAGAAACTAAGGCGTCGGGCGGTCCGTCCAGGAGCCTGACGCGCGCCAACTGCGGCAGATTTAGTATCTCAGATGGCCGGAAACCACGGCAAGCGGAATCTTCCGCTTAGGAGAACCTCGAAAGTGATGAAATCGTTACAGTTCCGCGTCTGGCTCGCCCTGGTTTGCGCTGTGTGCACCGCCGCTCCCGCCGGCGCTCAGCTACTGGCGGCCCGGAACGCCCCGGTGGCGATGGGCCACTATCACCTCAATGTGAGCGATGTGGAGGCGCACCGCCATTTTTGGGGGGAGCTGCTCGGCGGCGAAGCGAAGATGTTCGGCAAGACGCCGGTCTACAGCTTCCCCAACGCATTCATCTTCCTCAAGGAGGCGGCGCCCAGCGACGGCTCCATCGGCTCGGCCATCAACCACATCGGCTTCCAGGTCCCCAGCGTCAAGAAGCTGTTGCCTCGGCTCAAGGCCGCCGGGGTTGAGGTCGTCACCCAGCGGGAAGTCACCGGCGGACGCGCCACCGAAGACATCTTCCACTCCCCCAGCCAGGACATCGACCTGGCCTTCGTGATGGGGCCGGATGCGATGAAGGTGGAACTGCTCGAGAACCCCGAGCAAACCATTCCGATCGCCCACCACCACACCCATTTCGCGCACCCGGACGTCAAGGCCGCCCAGACCTGGTACGCCGAGACCTTCGGCGCCGAGGCGATGCAGCGCGGGCCCTTCCAGGCCGCTGATCTTCCGGGTGTGAATCTGACCTTTTCGCCGCAGGACGACCCCGCGCCGACGAAGGGCCGCGTGCTCGACCACGTCGGTTTCGAGGTCGAAAACCTCGAAGCCTTCTGCAAGAAACTCGAAGCCTCGGGCGTGAAATTCGATATCCCGTACCGCAACGTCGAGCGGATCGGCCTGGCCATCGCGTTCTTCACCGACCCCTGGGGCGTCTACATCGAGCTGACCGAAGGGCTCGACAAGTTCTAGGACTCCGGGCGGCGGCCCAAAAGGAGAGTTTCATGCGCAGAACCGTCCCCTTCGTTCTCGCCTTTGCTCTGGCCGTCTCCGGCGCCGGCTGCACTTGGCTGTCCGACCAGATCTACTACGCCGGCATGGAGAAGCTGGGCCGGGAGAAGCGCGACATTCTGGCCAAACGCGTCTCGGCGGGCCGCGAAGATCAGCAGAAAGCCAAAGAACAGTTCCAGACCACGCTCGAGGCCTTTCAGGATCTGACGGGCTTTGACGGCGGCAATCTCGAAAAGGTCTACAAGAAGCTCGACGGCGAGCTTGGCCGCTCGAAGAACCGCGCCAACCAAGTCCGCGAGCGCATCGACGGCATCGAGCGTGTCGCGCGGGACCTGTTTCGCGAATGGGATGCGGAGATCGCAAAGATCTCGAGCGGCGATCTGCGCAACAAGAGCAAGGCGCTGCGGCAGAGCACCGACGACCGCTTCCAGCAGCTCATCGGCAAGATGCAGCAGGCGGAAGGGAAGATGGCCCCCGTGCTGACGGCGTTCGAGGACCAGGTGCTGTTCTTGAAGCACAACCTCAACGCACAAGCCATCCAGTCGCTCAGCGAGACTGCGCTCGAGATTGACGATGAAGTAGCGGCGCTGATCGCCGACATCGAAGCGTCGATCGAGGAGGCGGACGCCTTCGTGGAATCCCTCGAAGGCGGCGCCTAGATCGAACTACTTTTTGGTGGAGCGCTCCCAGGCTTCGAGCTGGGCGCGGGCCTGGGCGACGTCTCTGCGCGCCCGGTCCAGGTCCGACTCGGTCGAGCGCTCCTCGAGCATCTCGGTCGCCCGCTGCAAGGCGACTCTCGCCGCTTCGACGTCGACTTCGCTGGCCCAGGTGGCGCTGCCCACGAGCACGCGCACGCGGTCGGGCAGCACTTCCATCACGCCGTCCTCGATCGCCAAATATTGCGCATTCGATCCCTTCAGGAAGGTCAGCGCTCCCGAACCCAAGGCGGTCAGCAGCGGAGCGTGCCCGGGCAGCACGCCCAGATAGCCGTCCGCCGCGGGGACCTGCAGTTCGTCCACGTCCTCGTCGACAAGCTGCCGATCGGGCGCGGCGACCACCAGGCGTAGTTGGTCCGCCATGGGTTAGGCGGCCTCCTGCATCTTCTTTGCATTCGCGATCGCTTCCTCGATGCCGCCGCACATGTAGAAGGCCTGCTCGGGCAGGTCGTCGTGCTTGCCGTCGACGATTTCGCGGAAGGCGCGGATGGTTTCGGCGATCGGCACGTAGGCGCCGGGACGGCCGGTGAACTGCTCGGCCACGTGGAACGGCTGCGAGAGGAAGCGCTGGATCTTGCGCGCGCGGGCCACGATCGCCTTGTCCTCTTCGGAGAGCTCGTCGACGCCGAGAATCGCGATGATGTCCTGCAGTTCCTTGTAGCGCTGCAGGATGCCCTTCACGTCCTGCGCGCACTTGTAGTGCTCTTCGCCGACGATGTTCGGATCGAGAATGCGCGAAGTCGACGCTAGCGGATCCACCGCCGGGTAGATGCCCATCTCGGTGATCGCGCGAGAGAGGTTCGTCGTCGCGTCCAGGTGGGCGAAGGTCGTCGCCGGGGCCGGATCGGTGTAGTCGTCCGCCGGCACGTAGACGGCCTGCACGGAGGTGATCGAGCCGTTCTTGGTGGAGGTGATGCGCTCTTCCAGGGCGCCCATCTCCGACGCCAGCGTCGGCTGGTAGCCCACCGCCGAGGGCATACGGCCCAGCAGCGCCGAAACCTCGGCGCCGGCCTGCGTGAAGCGGAAAATATTGTCGACGAACAGCAGCGTGTCCTGGTGTTCTTCGTCGCGGAAGTACTCCGCCACCGTCAGACCGGTCAGGCCGACGCGCAGGCGCGCTCCGGGAGGCTCGGTCATCTGACCGTAGATCAGCGCCACCTTGGACTTGGTGTAGTCATCCGGGTTAACGACGCCGGACTCCTGCATTTCCATCCACAGATCGTTGCCTTCACGAGTGCGCTCGCCCACGCCCGCGAACACCGAGACGCCGCCATGCTTGAGAGCGATGTTATTGATCAGCTCCATGATGATGACGGTCTTGCCGACGCCCGCGCCGCCGAACAGGCCGATCTTGCCGCCCTTGAGGAACGGCTGGATCAGATCGACGACCTTGATGCCCGTCTCGAGCATCTCCTGGCTGGTGGACTGATCTTCCAGGTCCGGCGCCTGGCGGTGGATGGGGAAGCGCTTTTCGGTGTTGACCGGACCGCGCTCATCCACGGGCTCGCCGAGCACGTTGAGCACGCGGCCCAGCACCTGCGGGCCGACCGGAACCGAGATCGGCTCCTCCAGATCGAGCGCTTGCATGCCGCGAACGAGTCCGTCCGTAGCCTGCATCGAAACCGTGCGGACGCGCCCTTCACCCAAGTGCTGCTGCACCTCGCAGGTGATGTTGATCTCAAAAGGCGAATCAAAGCCCTCGCTGGTGATGCGGATCGCGTTGTAGATCGCCGGCAGGTGGCCGCCGTCGAACTGGATGTCGACCGCCGGGCCGGCGACCTGGATGACTTTGCCGATTTTCGACATTTCAGTGCTCCCCAACTTTGGAATACTACTCGAGCGCCGCCGCGCCGCTGACGATTTCGATGATCTCGGTGGTGATGCTGGCCTGCCGCACCCGGTTCAGATGCAGGGTCAGCTTGTCGATCATTTCGCCGGCGTTGCGCGTCGCCGCCTCCATGGCGGCCATGCGAGCTGAATGCTCCGATGCGGCGGATTCGAGCATGGCTTGATAGACCATGACTTCGACGTAGCGCGGCAGGAGCGTTTTGAAAAGTTCCTCGGGCGGTTGCGCGTAGATGTACTCAGTCGCCTGGGATGCCTCGGACTTCTCTTCGGGGGCTTCGACCGGCAGCGCTTTGCGCAGGGTCGGCACCTGAGAGACGGCGCTTCGGAACTCGCTGTAGAGAACATAGACCGCGTCGATCTCGCCGGCGGCGTAGCGCTCCATCACCCGCCTGGCGATCTGCTGCGCCGTCATCAACTCGACTTTCGAGAAGACGTTGATCCATTCGCCCGCGATCGGAATCGTCCGCCGTGCGTAGTAGTCGCGCCCTTTCTTGCCGATCAGCTCGAGCTCGATCTGCGATTCGCCCTTGGACGCGATGAACTTCCTCGCTTCCTTCAGGATGTTGGCGTTGAAACCGCCGCACAGGCCCTTGTCGCCCGACAGCAGCAGCAGCAGCGTCTTGTTCTCCGGCCGCTTGGCCAACAGCGGATGGCCCACCGCATCGGCGTCGCCGAATTCGCTGAGGACGCTCGAGATGATGTCGCTGAGCAGTCGGGCGTAGGGTCGCGCCTCGACGACCTGCTGCTGCGCGCGACGCAGCTTCGCCGCCGAGACCATCTTCATGGCCTTGGTGATCTGCTGGGTGTTCTTGACCGAGCGGATACGGCGCCGGAGATCGATGAGAGAAGGCATCTTGGAGGTTGTCTTCTAAAAACCCGGCCGCCTAGATCTTCACCGGTTCGATGTTGTTGCGCTCCATGAAGCGCGACTTGAACTCGCTCAACGTCGACTTCATCGCCTCGGTCAGCGCGTCGTCAAGCGCCTTCTTCTCGGCGATCTCGGTCAGCACGCTCGTGTCCTGGCGGTCGAGATAGTCGTAGAGCTCTTCCTCGAACTGGCGGATCCTGTCCACCGGCAGATCATCGACGTAGCCGTTGGTGCCGGCAAAGATGATCAGCACCTGCTTTTCCACCGGCAACGGCTGGTACTGCTTCTGCTTGAGCAGCTCCACCAGGCGCTCGCCGCGATGCAGCTGGCGCTGCGAGGCCTTGTCCAGCTCGGAGCCGAACTGCGCGAACGCCGCCAGATTGCGGTACTGCGCCAGCTCCAGACGGAGCGTGCCGGCCACCTTGCGCATCGCCTTGATCTGCGCCGAACCGCCGACGCGGCTCACTGACAGACCGACGTTCACGGCCGGACGCACGTTCGAGTTGAACAGGTCGGCCTCAAGGTAGATCTGCCCGTCGGTAATCGAGATGACGTTGGTCGGAATGTAGGCCGAAACGTCGCCCGCCTGCGTCTCAATGAACGGCAACGCGGTGAGCGAACCGCCGCCCTTGGCGTCGCTGAGCTTCGCGGCGCGCTCGAGCAGCCGGCTGTGCAGATAGAACACGTCGCCGGGATACGCCTCACGGCCCGGAGGACGGCGCAGCAGCAACGAAATCTCGCGGTAGGCGGCGGCGTGCTTGGACAAATCGTCGTACACGCACAGCGCATGCCCGCCCTTGTCCCGGAAGTATTCGCCGATCGCGCAGCCGGTGTAAGGCGCCAGATACTGCATCGGCGCCGGGTCCGAAGCCGAGGCGACGACGACGATCGAGTTCTCCATCGCGCCGTGCTCTTCGAGCGTACGCACGACCTGCGCCACCGTCGAGCGCTTCTGACCGATGGCGACATAGATGCAAATCATGTCGCCGCCCTTTTGATTGAGGATCGAGTCAATCGCGATCGCGGTCTTGCCGGTCGAGCGGTCGCCGATGATCAACTCGCGCTGACCGCGGCCGACGGGAATCATCGCGTCAATCGCCTTGATGCCCGTCTGCATCGGCTCTTTCACCGACTTGCGGTCAATCACGCCGGGGGCGATCGTCTCGAGCGGATTGAACTCCGTCGTCTCGATCGGACCCTTGCCGTCGAGCGGGCGGCCGAGCGCGTCGACCACGCGGCCGATCATCGCCTCGCCCACGGGGACCGAGATGATGCGGCCGGTGCGGCGCACTTCGTCGCCTTCGCGCAGCTTGGTGTAGTCGCCGAGCAGCACCGCGCCCACCTGGTCTTCTTCCAGGTTCATGGCGATGCCGGAGACGCCGTGCGGAAACTCAAGCATCTCCGTCGCCATGACCTTTTCCAGGCCATGGAGGCGGGCAATGCCGTCGCCGAGCGCAATGATCGAACCGACCTCGGCGACCTCGACCACCGATTCGTAGTTTTCGATCTGATTGCGAATCAGCTGAGAAATCTCTTCAGCGCTGATTTGGGCCATAACGCTTTGGGTGCTCCTATCGTCCGCCGGCCATCGAGCGGCCCAGCGCGCGCAATTGCGCCGCGACGGAGCCGTCGAAAACCCGCCCGCTTACTCTGACAACCGCGCCGCCAAGAAGGCTCTCGTCGACCGTATATTCCGCCTCGGCCTGCTTGCCGGTCAAACCCTGAAACTTCGCCAGCAACATGCCCTTCTCCTGCTCGCCCAGAGCGGCGGCCGAAGCGACTTCGACGCGCACCACCCCGCGCCGCTCGTCCAGCCGTGCGCCCAAGGCGGAGACGACGTCGCCGACGAGCGCCATCCGGCGGCGGTCGCTGAGCAGATACAGCAGATTCCGAACGGGCTGAATCGCGCCGATCCGCTCGCAGATCGCAGCAATGATCGCTCGCTTGTCCGCCCCGGAGACCGCCGGAGAGGCGAACATGTTGCGCAACTCGGCCGAACCGGTCAACGCCTCAGTAAACGAGCGCAACTGCGCGAGCGCCGCATCGGCCGAGCCGGATTGACCGGTTCGTTCCAAAACATCATCGAGCGCGGCGGCGTATCGGTTGGCAATGGCGAGCGCCATGGGATTTCATCTCACCTGCTACGCACATCCCTTTCGCGTCCGCCTTCCAGCGGACCCCGAACCCATGAAACGGGCTCGTCTGCGCATTGAAAAGAAAGCGAACGGAGGGACGCCGAAGCGTGGCAACGGTGAAGCTTCAAGCTATCACAGCCGATCGAAAAGGGTCAACCAAATCACGGCGCCCGGGGAGTGGCGCCCTCGCAGCGGCGAAGACCCGAAAATCATTGAAGGAGCAGCATGTTTCAGGTACACTCTAAGGCGAAGCCTCTAGCAGGCTCCAGATCAGCGCCCCACGCGAAAGGAATGGGAGTATTGGCAGGATTGCCGCAACCTCACGACCCTGACGACCGCAACTCTTCGATGGAGAAGCGCTGCGCCGATTGTGGTCGCTGGAACGCCCCCGCCGAGGAGCGCTGCGAACGCTGCGGACGGCCCCTGGCAGGCAACCGCGGCATGTTGATCCGACGGGAAACCGAGGAGGCCGATTCCCTGCCTCTACCGCCGCGCGCGCTGCCGCCCAAACCGACCGAAGAGCCGGAGTGGCGCGAGGAACTCAACCGCAAAATCGCCGGCTACCGGGAAAAAAGCGCGGCCGGCCAGCGTCCGCTCTTCGAGGAAGACTCCGAGGAAGCGGACGCAGCCCCGCGTCGCCAGTCCGCGCCGGCGGCGCGCGAGCGTCCGGCGGCGAAGCCGAAGCTGCCGCCGATCCGCGAGGCCGGGCGCGACGACCTGCCCGCCCCGTCGCGCGAAACGCCGACGCAGCGCTCGATCCTGCCGCCGCCGCCGTCCGCCAAGGACTGGAAGACCGAGGTGCGCCGCGTCAAGCCGAGCGAGCCGATCCGCCCGCCCATCGTCGACCGCCGCGCGCCGCTGCCTGAGCCGTCGGAAAAGCCCGAGCCCACGGGCGACCCGCGAGACCGCGCAGCGCCGATCTCGTTGCGGCTGGTGGCCACCGTGATGGATGTCGCCGTGGTCGCCCTGGCGCTGGGCCTGTTTTCGGCGGTATGCCTGTCAGTGAGCGAAACGATCCTCGGCGGCCAGGACGGCGTCCGTCTGATCGCCGTGGCCTTCGTGCTGCTAATGGCCTTCTACTGGATCTTCTACCTGCGCTTTCTGGGGCGGACGGCCGGCATGACCTGGCTCGGCCTGCGCGTGCTCAACTTCGATGGGCAACTGCCCGATGAGGGGCAGCGCCGGGCGCGCGCGTTCGGCACGGTGCTCAGCGCCGCCGCGCTGGGCATCGGCTTCGCTTGGGCCGCCGCCGACGAGGGCCGGCTGACTTGGCACGACCGCATCTCGAAGACCTTCGTGGCGATGGACCGCTAGCCTGCGCATTTCAAGCTACGCAGCCTGCGCCGGACAAGAATGTCCGGCCCCACTGAGGGATTGTAGCCCGTAGGACGAACATTCCTGTTCGTCCCAGACAGGGTAGTAGAATCAATGACTTCCGAGCCGCGACCGTGAGGAAGCGGTTGCTTGAAACGGCCATTGCCATACCGTCCCTCCTCTTGCGACAAAAGACCGCCGAGGCTCCCGAGAGCCCCGACGGTCTTGTTTCTGGCAGCTGGTCGACGCCTCAAGGCGTGACGAAGATCTCCTGGCGCACGCCGCGCACGTCCATCTCATACTCGACATCGGTCACCGGCGGCGCGGCGAAAAACCAGCGCAGCCCGTTGAACGAGGCCTCCTCGAGCGCCGGCACGATCGTACCGCTCATGAGAGGAAAGATGTCATGCACGCAGTACAGGTTCGACTGCGTCGCGTCGGCCCAGGTCGCGCCCATCGCCGCGATGCGCGTGGACATGATGCCGAGCACCGTCTCGGCCTTCTTGGTCAGACCGGCGGTGGAGGTGTCGCCGCGAGCGACCAGTCCGTCTTCGTCCAGGCCCACGGTGGCGAACTCGCCGGCGCCGGCGACGACGAAGGTCTTGCCCTTGTAATCCGACGGCACGGTGTAGGAGAACGCATAGATCTTGGGCTCGGTCACCGGCTTGACCCGGGGAACCACGTTGGTGCGTGCGACGGGGTTCAGGCCGTCGACATGCAGGTTCCACTGCTCCAGCCGCTCGATGTAGGGCTGGTTGAATGCGGTGAAGTCCTCCACCGACAGAACCTCGGGGATGCGCAGCTCCATGCCGCACAAGGCGTTCAAGGGGCGGCCGATCGCGGCCAGGTGCTTCTCGACGAGGTCGAAAGCGCTGAACAGCTCGGGCATCGGCTGGAAGATCGCATGCACGATCTCATAGCCGTCGGACGCGACCGCGCCGGATGAATAAGGGCCGCTGCCCTTGACGAAGTGGAAGTTTCCTTTAGGATTTTCGATCACAACTGGCCCCTCCTGAGGGGAATCTTGTTCGGCGGCGCACGACGTCAATGCGGTCGCGGCCAGAATCTGCGCCAAGCGGCGGCGAGTGAGCTCCATCGGTCCGGGTCAGCTCCTCGCCTTCACCGGCGGCAGGTCGCGCGCTTCGCAATCGGAGCTGAAGCCCTGGCGAGCGTGCGTGCCGTCGCAGAACGGCTTGTTGGCCGACAGTCCGCAACGGCATAGGCCCAGCGCGGTGCGCCCGGCCAATCCAAACTCTTTGCCGTTGTGGTCGACGATCGTGAAATCGCCTTCGATGCGCAGTGGTCCGTTGTTGAAGACCTTGACGGTGGTGGCAGCCATAGATGCCGATTATAGACCGGAGCCGCCTCCCGCCGTTCGGATGACACCGCGGTGTAACCGCCGGAGGGTTATGCTGGTGGCGAAAACTGGAGCCTTCCGCCATGAACACACTCAAACGAATTCTGCTCGCCGGCGCCTTCGCGCTGGTCGGCTTCTACGTACTAACAGCGCAGTCCGGCCAAGTCGAAGCCTTCGAGGTCAGCCGCGCCAACACCGACCAGATGCCGAAGGGCAAGGAAGCCGACGGCATCCCCGGCGATTACGTTCTGCGCAACGACAAGATCGAGCTGCTCATCGGCGGCAACCTGCCGCTGCGCCGCGCCAACATGACCACCGAGTACGCCGCGCCCATCCCCGGCTCGATCTACGACCTCGACCTGCGCGACGGCGACAACGATCAGCTCACAGCCTTCCGTCCCGGCGATGAGCGCGGCATGATGACGTACGTCCGCGTCGTCGACGCCCCCGGCGCCGGGGCGGCCGCAGTGGAGTCGGTCCGCACCGCCCCCTCCGGCGACGGCCTGTTCACCCGGCACGAATACCGCCTGGCGAGCGGACAGCAGTATGTGACCGTCACGTCTACCTATGGCAACGAAGGCTCCGCGCCGCGCCAGATCACCCCGCGCGCCGTCTGGAAGGGCCTCGACCAGGAAGCGCAGGCCGGCGAGATCCGCACCGGCGATTCGATCGATCCGTTCGACAGGCGCGGCTACGCCTGGGCCCCCATCGAGCCGAAAACGCTGCCCGAAGAGCTGACGCTGCAGCCCGGCGACGAGAAGGTCTTTCGGGTCGCGCTGGCCGTGGCGGAGTCGCCGCTGGGCGCCTACGGCGTCATCGCCTCGCTGCTGGGCCCCACCGGCGAAGCGAGCGGCAAGATCGCCGACCCCAACGGCGCCGCAGCCGAGCGCGCTGCGCTGGCGGCCACGATCAACGGTACGAAATTGAAGGGATACCCAGACGCCGACGGCGCTTACTCGTTCCTGCTGCCCGCCGGTTCCCATGAGCTTGCCTTGGAAGACATCGGCCGCGAGCCCCTGACCCAAACCGTGCAGATCGCCGCCGGCAAGAAGGCCAAGCTCGACTGGCAGGTTTCAGCCGCCACGAAGGTCAGCGGCATGGTCCGCGACTCTTCCGGTGAAGCCTCGCCGGCAAAAATCCAGTTCCTGGGCCGCAACGGCACGCCCGACCCGGACTTCGGCACCGTTTATCGCGTCCACGGCAACTCGCACCAGTACCAGACCCACGACGGCCGCTTCGAGCAGCAGGTCCCGTCCGGAGACTACCTCGTCCGCATCACCCACGGCCCCGAGTTCGACCTTTTCGAGCAGCAGATCTCCGTCAGCCAGGGCGAAAGCGGCGAGATCAACGCCACGCTCAGCCGGTCGGTCGACACCGCCGGCTGGGTCTCCACCGACTTCCACGCGCACTCGACGCCCTCAGGCGACAACTACTGCCGCACCGACGACCGCATCATCAACCTCGCCGCCGAGCACATCGAGTTCGCGCCGACCACCGAGCACAACCGCATCTACGACTGGAAGCCGCACATCGACCGGCTGGGCTTGAGCGAGCGCATCAAGACCGTGCCCGGCATGGAGCTGACCGGCTCGGGCCAGCACTTCAACGCCTTCCCGCTGGCGCCCAATCCGCTCGAGCAGAACGGCGGCGCGCCGATTTGGACCTTCGACCCGCGCATCAACGCCATCGTCCTGCGCGACTGGGGCACGCCGTCGCTGCACGGGGGCACGCGCTATGACTCCGGCGCCAACGCCCGCAATGCCCGCGACGTCCGCTTCGGAGGCGGCTCGGACCGTTGGGTGCAGGCCAACCACCCCAACGTCCAGAACGTCTTCTTCGATCGCGACGAAGACGGCGTCCGCGACGGCGGCTTCGTCGGCTTCGAGCAGCTCATCGACGCAGCGGAGGTGTGGAGTTCCGAAATCCTCAACCACGAGCCGATGGTCGCCCGCGCGGCCGGGTCGGACACGAAGTATCCCAACCGCACGTTCTTCTGGCTGCAGATGCTCAACCAGGGCCGGCACGTGTGGTGCGTCTCGGTCTCGGATGCGCACCGCATCTTCGGCAACGGCGTCGGGAACTGGCGCACCTACGTGCCCAGCTCGACCGACAATCCCGGCGAGATCGAACACTCCGAGATCATCCGCAACGCCAAAGCCGGCCGCATGATGATCACCAACGGCCCCTTCCTCGAGGTCGAAACCGCCGACGGCATGCCGATCGGCTCCACCGTCCACGCCGAGGGCTACATCGATCTCAAGATCAAGGTGCAGGCGGCGGACTGGATCGAGGTCGACCGCGTGCAGATCCTGGTCAATGGCCGCATGCCAGAGTCGCTGAACTTCACCCAGGCCGGCCACCCGGAGATGTTCCGCTCCGGCGTGGTGCGCTTCGAGCAGACCGTGCGCGTGCCGCTGCAGGAGGACGCCCACCTGATCGTCGCCGCAGTGGACGAGGATTCGGATCTGTCGAAGGGCTGGGGCCTGAACCCGCAGGGCAAGATGCCGCCGACGGCCTACACCAACCCGATCTACGTGGACACCCGGCACGACGGCTTCCAGGCCAACGGCGACACCCTGGACCACCCGCTGCCGTCGGCCTTCCCCAGCGACGACTAGCCGCCGCGCACACGAAACGCCGATAGCCCCCGGCTTGAGCCGGGGGACCCGGACCAAGCTACGCCAAAACATTTGCCCTCACCCGCGGACGCGAGTGAGGGCAAATCAAGGGAGAGTGTACGCTTCTAGCTCCCCCGGCTGAAGCCGGGGGCTATCTCTGAACGCCTTTAATCCGCCGCCACGCCCAAGCCGTGGTCGAACAACCGATGGTGGATCGCCAGCACATCGCGCCCGAAGTCGTTGGTCCAGTCGCGCCACACGGTGTGGGTGTGGTTGGCGTCGTTCTGGGTGTTGTCGTACTCGATCAGGAAGCCCGGCGCCTGGATGCGGTAGTAGTCGCCCTTGTCGCGCTCGGTGGCGCCGGCCCAGGCGAACAGCAGCTTGTCTTTCGGCGTCGATTTCGCCTGCTGCATGCGCGCGGCGGCGATCTCGTCGGGAACGTTCGAAGCGTACTCCTCGATCAGCGCCATCAGCATCTCTACCTGTTGCGGCTTCATCTCCGAAGCGGGCAGGCCGGCGGGCTGGTTGTCGAGCTTGGCGCGCGTGTCGGCCGCGGTCAGGATGTCCTTGTAGGCCTCGTCGGCGACAATCGCCTTTTTCTTCTGCCCGGCGTCGAAGGAGTTCACCAGCTTGAAGCCCAAGTCCTCTTCAGCCGACAGCGGACGCAGCCCCTTGCGCGGCGTCGTGAGCACCTCATGCGGATTGGCGCCGAAGAACGTCGGCGAGGTCGAAATGATCTTGCCGCCCTTCAGGGTGAAGTGCAGCGAGATGTGGTGGCCTTCCACCTGCCAGCCCCAGGCGCCGTCAGCCGACGGCTCGCCGTAGATGCGGAAGTAGTACTTCGACGGGTCGCGGCGGCCCGCCATATCCCCTTCCTGGAGGCGCAGGACGTCTTCGAGGCTCATGATTGTCTTGGCCTTCATGAAGCCCACGCGGCTCAGGCTCACCGACAGCAGCGCGTCGGCCAGGTGCCGCTGCTCGGGCTGCATCTTGCCGTAAGTCAGGCCCGGCCGCTTGTAGCCGTAGGTCTGCTCAAAATTCGAATCCGGCACAAAATGCCAGTTCTCGCGCTGCGGCGAGTCGAAATCGACCATGGCGACGCCTCTTTGCTCATGCGTGAGCGATTGAAGAAACGCCTTGGCGGTTTGAACCATCAAGTCTTGAGTGGACAGGCGGTACGCGCCGACGCCGGCGGCCAGCGTGACGGAAAGGATCAACAGTCGGAGCTTCAGGGTGTTCTGCATCGCAGTATTCTCTTCTCGGGGACGGAGTTCTGTTTGAACAGCGCCAATTATACAGGACCGGCGAAAGCTTTTCGTGCGTAGCTCTCTCGAGGGATGCTGCCACGCCGGTTCCCGGCGTTTCGCAACCATGTCGATACAATGAGGCTCGTCCGTACAATGAAAGCAGTGCGCAGGATCCTGATCACCGGACTCTTCATCGCTTCGGCGTTGTTCGCGCAGGCGGGGTTGCGGTTCGATCAGTTGCGCGACCTGCTGCGCTCGTCGATCACTCAGGGCCTCAGCGACAAAGACGTCGCCAAGTACCTCAAAGATCAGCAGTTGACGTTCAACCTCACGCCGGTGATGGTGGAGGAGTTCCAAGGCCTGGGAGTCGGCCCCCGGACGCTGGCCGAGCTGCGACGACTCGAAGAGGCTAGCCGCGGCCTGCCCGCTCCGGCCGCGGCGGTGGTCAACGAGCAGCGCCCCGCCGGCCCGCCGCCTCCATCGGATGACGAGCAGCGCCGCATCATCGCCGAAGCGCGCCGCAACGCCCTCGAATACACCCAGCAATTGCCCGACTTCCTCTGCCTGCAGATCACGCGCCGCTACATCGACCCCAGCGGCCTCGAGATGGATTGGCTCAAGTACGACGAACTCAAGACGCGCGTCAGCTACGTGGAAGGTTCTGAAAATTACGAACTCGTCAGCGTCAACAACCAGGTCGCCGAGCAGCCGATGGAGAAGGTCGGCGGCGCCACCAGTACGGGCGAGTTCGGCAGCCTGCTGCGCGAGCTGTTTACGCCCGCCACCGGCACGAAGTTCAGCTGGGCCCGCCACTCGCTGCTGCGCGGACGCCCGGTCTACGTCTTCAACTTCCAGGTGTCGCGCGCCGGTTCGCGCTGGCGGCTCACCTACAGCGCCGGTCCCGACGGTTCGATGGCGCAGGAGATCGTCACCGCCTACAGCGGCCTGGTCTACGTCGACAAGGAGACCGAGCGGACTCTAAGGATTGCCATGCAAGCCGAGGATATCCCCTCGACCTTCCCCATCCAGAAGGCGTCCACGCGGCTCGACTACGACTACATCGACGTCAGCGGCAACGACTTTCTACTGCCGCTCAAGGCCCAGGTCCGCATGCGCGCCGGCCGCGAAATGACGCGCAACGACGTGGAGTTCCGGCTGTACCGTAAGTTCTCGGCCGAAGCGACCATCTCGTTCACCGAGATCGACGACGTGGAGCCGCTGCCGGAAGAAGAAGCCTCCGAGTCGCAGCCCTAAGGCGCAGCGTCCACGGGGCCCGGAAGGCATTGCGCGCCCAACACTACGCGCCCAGCTGATCGGGCCAGGCGAGCCCGGCGTCTTCCCACGTCTGGCGCAACTCGACCTGCGTGGCCGGGGTGGCGCGCAACCAGATGCGAGCGAAGCCGGAAACCACTTCCTGGAGCCGATCGGGCTGCCGCAGGGCCTGGAAGACCGTGGCGGCGCGCACCAGGCGGCGTCCGGCGACCGGAAAATCTCCCTGCCGCGCCGCCAGCAGGCCCAGCACAGCCAGCGTAGCGGCCGCGCCGGCGTTGTTCCCCTGTCGGCGCTCGCTGCCGTAGGACCGGCGCAACAGCCTCTCGGCTTCGCCGAGATCTCCTTGCTCCATGGCGAGCGTTCCGAGCTGGTGGTAGGTGGCCGCGGCGTCGTCACTGGAGCGGTTGCGGCCGGCCCCGCCGCCGTCGCGCAGCTCGATCGCCTGCTGGTAGCGGCGCTTGGCCTCGGCGAAGTCGCGGAACTGCTGGGCCAGAACGCCAAGCTGATGCAGCGTGTTGGCCTGCTCGAAGATGTTTTCGCAATCTTCGGCGCGCTCGAGCGAGAGCTCGTAGAGCCGTTTGGCGCGGACGCGGTCGCCGCGGTCTTGGGCGAGGCGGCCGAGCTGGCGCCACGCGATGGCGGCGTGCTCGGCGTCTCCGGCCTCCTCGAGCCCGGTGACGGCGCGCAGGAAGAGCGATTCAGCCTCTTCCAGGTGTCCGCGCTCCTGCTCGAGGCGGGCGAGCTGGTGCTCGCTCATCGCCGCGCCGTGGCTGTCGCCGATCTCTTCTTCGATTTCGAGCGCGCGCCGGAACCAGCGCTCGGCGTCATCATACTTGCGCTGCTGCTGAGCGACCAGCCCGCGCTGGTGGCAGGCCGCGGCTTTGGCTTCGGGCTCAGCGGACTCTTCCACTCCGGCGAGCACCTCGTCGTACAAAGCGGCGGCTTCGTCGAGCAGTCCGGCGTTGCGGGCGCACTCGGCGCTGACTTGCAGCAGCACCAGCAACTCGTCGGCCATCTCCAGGCGGCGGGCGTGGAGCAGAGCCTGACGCAGATTGAAGCGGTGGACCTGGTAGGGCGCTCGCTGCTCGGACCAATCCAGCGGCGCAAGCCAGTTGCTGAGCCCCGCCATGGCCCGTACGAACTGTTCAACCCAGGCCTCCTGCTCGATGAGGTCGGGCCGGGCGGCGAGCCGTTCGGTCAGCTCCGGGTTGAGGCCGAAGATGCCGGAGCCGAAGTCCCACGCCAACCCGCGGCCCTCGAGCTCTTCCATGAACTCGTCGACGTCTTCCACCGTCCATTTCTCATCGACGGCCGAGGCCATGACCGCGAGATAGTCGGCGTCGACGAAGCCGCGGTGCAGCGCGATTCCCGCCAACAACCCTTGCAGATTGTGCGGCAACGAATGTTCGGGAAACTCGGCGGGGTTCGACGACACGATTTCGGATTCAGAGCGCTGCTCTCTCCAGGATCTCAGACGAGCTCGACCGGCGAGCCTTTGGTGACGCGGGAGTGTTTGCAGAACTCGGGTCGGGGGTCGGGGAAATCGGAGCGGTAGTGGGCGCCGCGACTCTCCTCGCGAGCCAGCGCGCAACGGGCGATCAATGAGATGACGGCAAAGAGGTTGTCGGCTTCAAACCCTTGTCGGCTGTTACGGACCAAGTCTTCGCGGAAGTGCTGCGACATCTTGTCGAGCTCATCGAGGCCGGCCTCGATGCCTTCGCCGGAGCGCTCGATGCCGGCGCGTCGCCAGGCCAGCCGGCGCAGTTCGAAAACGGCATTGGCCGGCAGCGGCGTCGCCTCGGCGGTCTGCGGCGCCTGGATCGACGCAATCTTGCGGGCGCTGAGTTCGCGCATCGCCGCGCCGGCGCGAGCGCCGAAGACCAGGCCCTCGAGCAGGGAGTTGCTGGCCAGACGGTTCGCCCCGTGCACGCCTGTGCAGGCGACTTCGCCGGCGGCGTAGAGGCCCGGCAACGTAGCGCGGCCGTGTCCGTCGGTCCACACGCCGCCCATGGCGTAGTGCGCCGCCGGGTGCACCGGCACCGGCTGCTTGTCCAGATCGACGCCGAAGTGCAGGCAGGTTTGGTAGATCCGAGGGAAGCGCCGGGCGGCGAAACCGCTGGGCAGATGGCTCAAGTCGAGGTAGACCGGGCCGGTCTCCACGCGGTGCAGCTCGGCCACGATCGCGCGCGAGACGATGTCGCGCGGCGCCAGTTCGCCGCGCGAGTCGTAGCGCTCCATGAAACGCTCGCCCGCGGCGTTGCGCAGGTAGGCGCCCTCGCCGCGCAGGGCTTCGGAGAGCAGGAAGCGCGGGGCGCCTTCCAGAAACAGCGCCGTAGGGTGGAACTGCACCATCTCCAGATCGCCGATCGCCGCGCCCGCTCTAAAGGCCATGGCAACGCCGTCGCCGGTGGCGACGTCGGGGTTGGTGGTCTCCCAGTAGGCGCAGCCGAGGCCGCCGGTGGCCAGCAGAACGGCCCTCGCGGCAATGGAGATCAGCCGGCGCTCCTTTTCATCCCAAGCCAACGCGCCGTGGATCTCTCCGTCGCGCTCGACCAGGTCGGCCACGGCGGAGAAGCTGCGGAAGTGGATGTTGGGAATCGTCTGCGCCTTCTGAAACAGCGCCCGCGCGATCTCGCGGCCGGTGGAATCGCCGTGCGCGTGCAGGATCCGTCGGCGGCTGTGTGCGCCCTCCTGAGTGAACTCGAGACGGCCGCCTTCCTTGTCGAATTCCGCGCCCCAGGCGATGAGTTCCTGGATCTCGGCCGGCCCTTCCTCGACGAGGATGCGGACGGATTCGGGGTCGCAGAGCCCCGCCCCGGCCTGGATGGTGTCCTGCTCATGGAGGCTGACCTGGTCGTCGTCGCTGAGCGCAACGGCGATGCCGCCCTGGGCGTATTCGGACGCCGATTCGCTCAAGCGGTCTTTTGTGAGAACCAGAACGCGGCCGGCTTCGGAGGCTTCGATGGCCGCGCGGAGGCCCGCCACGCCGGCTCCAATTACCAGAAAATCAGTTTCCATTCCGGTCGCGCAGGAACCCTCATGGTACTACGGGGTGAGAGGGGCTTTTTTGAAGAACCCGTCGGCTAAAGCCGGACGGCTCCTGGGCGCGACAGGGAGCCGCCCAGGTTTACCTGGCGGGTCAGGCGTCGGTCCTAGCGCAGGCTGTGCAGCAGTTCGAGCGCCCCGGCGATGACTTTTTCATCCGCGCCGGGGTCATACAAGGTCCGCTCGACCTCGTAGCCGCCGTGCTGGTACTCCTCGGCGGTGGGCATATAGTCGCCTCCCTGGCCGTCGGAGTAGCCGCAAAACATGGTGTAGGCAAACGGCGAGCCCTTCTTGACCGCCACGCCGATCTCGGCGAACGGCTCGCCGGGCATCGCCACCAGCGCCAGCTCGCCGATCCGCAGCGCCTGCAGCTCGACCTTCAGCGGTCCCGGCTCAACCGGCTCTTTCCACTTGTCGAGCAGGTCGCCAAAGCGGCGCACGCGGGCGCCGGCTTGTGCGATCGCCCAGGCGTCGCCGCCGCTTTCGGCCTCGGCGAGCTGCTTCTGAGCGCGGGCCAGACGGGTGGCCATCGAGTCGATCTCATTGGGCGAATAGGTGCGGCGCGGCACGTCGACCGTCTTCGTGGCGAAAGCCAGGGTCGAGTCGCGCGGACCCTTCACGCGCCAGTGCTGCTTGGCTTGAAAGGCGGTAGATTCGACGAAGCCCTCGAAGGTGGGCTCACGGCGCACGGTTTCAATCTGCAAGGCCAGGGCGGCGATCTGATGACCGAGCGTGCGGCCGAGCCGGTGCGGAACCTCGAGATCGCCCGTAAAGCCCTCGATGGGGCCCTGGTTGCCGGCCGCGCCCTGGAAGAACAGGCAGTGCGCACCGGGAAACGCCTGCTCGACGACCTTGCGCGTCATGCCGATCCAGTCCGGCGAGATGTACTTGTTCTCATACGCGAGCACGGTGCCGTGGCATTGAAAATTCGCCAGCACGGCAAGCGGTTGGCCCTGGGCGTTGTCGATGCGGAAGACGACCAGCTCGCGGTCGATGAAGCCGTCGGGGTTACGGCCGACGGCCGGCGGGTCGTCGCCGCGCGAGCGGAAGCGGCGGTTGATGTTGATGGTTCCTTCGCCGCGGGCGCCGTAGATGTGGGCCGGTTCGAGCGCGCGGTCGGCGGCTTCGATGGCGCCGGCGATCTTGTCGACGAGTTGTTCGCGGTAGCGCTCCTCCATCTCGACGTAAGGCGTCAGGTCCATGCCGCGCGGACCCTTCGCCGGGCTGACCATGGCGCCGGCGTGGGTGTGGGTGGCCGCCAGCCGGATGTGGGCGGCCGGAATGCCGGTCTTCGCCGAGGCGCGGTCGATGGCCCCCTCGAGGCCGTTGACGAAGAGCCGGTCGATGTCGACCATGGCGAACTTCTGGCCGCCCTGCGAGAGCACCAGCGCGGTGGCGACCATGCCGGCCGGGTCGATGCCGACGGCTTCGATGTGGGTCTGCGAGCCCCAGTTCATCTGGGCGATGCCGATGGGCGGCGTGATGTCGACCCGTGCGACTCCGGCTTGAAGACCGGAGGGCTTGGAGTCTTTGGGGCCTTGCTCGACGACGTCGGCGGCGAGGGGCGACAGCAGGGTCAGCAGGAGCAGGAGGGGTCGCAGCACGCGCTCATCATACGCGATCCGCGGCGGGGCGCTCAGCGCCGACCTGGCCGGCGGCCAGCAGGAGGACGACGGCCAGCGCGTCGAGGCCCCAGACTTCAAAAACCCGCTGCCACCAGGCGCTGGGCGTGAGCGGCTGGACGAGGATCACCGCTACGGCCGCGATGAAGAGCATGCGCGCCGGCCCGGGGGTTTGCCAAGCGCGGCGGGCGGCCACGAGCGCCGGCCATGCCATGACAACGAGTGCGGTTTGGCGCTGGGCGTAGGGTTCGAGCAGGACCAGCGCGCAGAAGGCCGCCGCGGCTGCGGTCGGCTCGGCGGAGGCGGGGAGCGTCCGGGCCCGCAGCCAGAGCGCGCCGCAGCCGATCGCGACGAGCCCCAGCCAAAGGAGCCCGACGGTTTCGGGGTCGAGCGAGAGCCAGTTGACTTCGGGGTAGTTCGGGTCGGGAGCGTCTTGCCAGCTCAGCGGCGTGAGGTGGCGCGTCATTACGCCGAGCAGCGACTGGCTGGGGAACCAGATCGAGCCGCCTGCCTGGGCGATGGTAGATTCCTGCTCGTACCACGCCGCGAGCGCCGACCAGTGGGCGCTCCAGCCCGTCCACAAAGCCGGCAGGAGTGTGAACGCCGCCGCCCAGCCCAGCGATTCGGTCGCCGCTCGAACCTTTCGCCGGGCGACCCAGTAGGGGACAAAGAAGAGCGGCCAGATCTTGAGGGCGACGGCCAGACCCAGCGCCGCGGCAGCCGTCCGGGGGCGTTCGTCGGCCCACAGCAAAGCGGCGGCGACCAGGGCGAACACGTAGCCTTGCGCGTTGCCGAAACGCAGCTCGCACAGCCACCAGTAGCCGCCGGCCAGAGACGCCAGTCCCCAGACCGCCGGCGTCGCGCCGATGCGCCGTCCCAAGGCCCGCAGCACAAAGCCCATGGCGACCAGCTTGCCCAGCGCCCACAAGAACGCCCCGACGCGAAAGGGGGGCAGCGCGAACGGTTCGACCAGCCAGCGGAACAGCGGCGGGTAACGGAACCACATCGGCCAGACCAGCCCGGAGGCTTCGCCGTAGAGCGGTCCGTCGGAGCGGGCGATGGTCCAGTAGACGGAGAAGTCGATGGCGAACGTCGCGGCCCAAGCGCTCGCGACGATCGCGCCGAAGGCGATCGCAGCCCAGCTCCATCGCGATCGAGGCTGCTGCAATTGCTCAGAAGTATACTCGGGAGACTCGCCTGTGTCGCGCTTGGGTTTACTTCTGGCCGCTTCGGCGTTGCTGCTGCTGAGCGCCTGTTCGCCGCCGCGGCAGGCGCAGTTCGCCGTCACCGGCTGCGAGGCCGCCGCGGTCGCCTGGAGCGGCGCGGTCGGCTGGTCGCCCGCGGCTGAGCCGGCGCTCGAGCGCGGACCCGCCGGGGCTTGGGATTCCGTCGATCTGCTCAATCCCTCGGTCGCCCGTTGGCAAGACGGCTGGATCAACCTTTATTCGGGCTATGACGGCAAGACCTGGCGCACCGGCGTTGCGTTCTCGGACGACGGGCTGGTGTGGCGCAAGGAAGCCGCGCCGGTGATCGACCCCGATCCGGCGAGCTGGGAGGGCGACTACATCGCGGCCAACGGCGCCACCGTCGCCGCGCGCGGCCGGCTGTGGCACTGGTACCAGGCCGGCCCGCGCAATCAAACGCGCCTCGGCCTAGCGACCTCCACGGACGGCAAGAGCTGGCGCAAGGAGCCGGCTGCGGTCTTGGGCCTCGGCGCGGAAGGGAGCTGGGACGAGTCAGCCGTCGGCGATCCCTACGCGCTGGCCTGCGGCGAGTGGTTCTATCTCTACTACCTGGGGCAGGATCGCTTCGGCGTGCAGCGGTTGGGCGTGGCGCGCTCAGCCGACGGGAAAAACTGGCAGCGCTCGCACCGGAACCCCATACTGGAAACAGGAGGCGCCGGCGATTTCGACGAGCGCGGGCTGGGCGAGCCCGCCGTCCTGCTCGCCGAAGACGGCTTCTGGATGCTCTACGTCGGCCGGGATGCCGCCGAGCGGCGCCGGCTGGGCTGGGCGCACAGCGACGACGGCGTACGCTGGGCGAAGACCGGCCCGGTGCTGAGCGGCGATCAGCCCTGGAACGAAGCGGTTGTCTGCGACCCCGAGTGGTTGATCGAAGACGGGCGCGTCCGGCTGCTTTTTGGCGGCGGCGACCGGCCTTCTCCCGACGAAGGTCTCAACGGCCAAGTCGGCTGGGCTGAGTTGCTTGGATCGATTGGGGAGTAACCTTCGCGTCGCGAAAAACGAACTTCATAGGCAGAGATCACGATGTCATCTGCTCCGTCTGAAACGCGGTTTGCGCCGGACAGGAATGTCCGGCCTGACCGAAAAACTGCCAGTCTTGGTGGGACGAACATTCTTGTTCGTCCTCGGCGGCTCGTCGTGTTCTTGCTGCTGGCCGCGCTGGGCGCCTCGGCGCAGGTCATCGACCCGGTGAAGTGGTCGCTCGAGTTCGAACCGGCCCAGGCGACGCCCGGCGGCAAGGCGGTGGCCAAGGTCCGTGCGACGGTGGACGACGGCTGGCATCTCTATGCCACGACGTCGCCGCAGGGCAAGCCGATCGCGCTGCAATTCGATGTGGCCGAAAACCCGGCGATTGCGTCCTGGGAAGCCTGGCAGCCGACGCCGGATCGCCAGTACGACCCGAACTTCGACATGGAGAGCTATTGGTACGAGCACGAAGCCGTGTTCTGGGTCGAGTTGCAACTCGCCGAGAACGCCGCGCTCGGCGCGACCCAGATCGAAGCGACGATGCGTTACGGCGCGTGCGACGCGACGCAGTGCCTGAACCCGACGCGCCGCTCGGCGACCGCCTCGTTGAACATTGCGGCTGACGCGGCCGCGGAGATTCCGGCGCGGCCTGACGGCTATGAGCCGATGAAGCTCTTCGCCAAGCCGCCGCCTCCGGCCCAAACAGTGTCGGAGGCCGCCGCGGCGATGCAGTCGCCGGCGCCGTCCGGCGGCGAATCCGCTCCCATCGATCGCGGCTTGGTGCAGTTCGCCGCCGTAGCGTTCGGCTTCGGGCTGCTGGCGATTTTTACGCCGTGCGTGTTCCCGATGATCCCGATCATGATGTCGTACTTCGTCAGCACGCAGGCCGGCGAGACGAAGGCGTCGCTGGTGCAGGCGACGACGTTCTCGTTGGGGGTGATCGGCTTGTTCACGGGCATGGGCGCGCTGCTGTCAGTGATTTTGGGGCCGTTCGGGATGCAGACGCTGGGCACGAACGTTTGGGTGCATCTGTTCATCGCCTTAGTTTTCTTCGCCTTTGGCGCGAGCCTGCTGGGCGCGTTCGAGATCACCCTGCCCAGCGGCGCGATGACCAAGCTCAATACCATGACCCAGGGCAGCGGCCTGCTGCCGACGCTGATGATGGGACTGGTGTTTGCGCTGGCGTCGTTCGCCTGCACGGGCCCGTTCGTGGGCGCGTTGCTGGCGGGTTCGGTGACGGGCGGCGGCATGGCGTGGCCGATTTTCGGCATGTTCATGTTCTCGGCCGGGCTGGCGCTGCCGTTCTTCTTCCTGGCGCTGTTCCCGGCCTATCTGAACCGCCTGCCGCGCGCCGGAGGCTGGATGACGCGGGTGAAGATCGCGATGGCGTTCCCGATCATCGCGGCCGCCTTCAAATATCTGGCGACGGTCGATCTGATGTACGGCTGGGATCTGCTGGCGCGCGACCGTTTTCTGGCGATCTGGATCGTGCTGTTCACGCTCGACGGACTGTACCTGCTGGGCTTGCTGCGGCTGGAGGATGAGCCGGCCGAGCGCGTCGGGCTGGGGCGGCTGGCCGTGGGCGCCGCCTCGCTGGTTCTGGCGGTGAGCCTGATCCCCGGCATGTTCGGCGGCCACCTCGGCGAGCTCGAAGCCTACGTCCCGGCGCCGGCGGAAGGGCTGGCGTTCGGCGGCTCCGGCGGCGGCGCCGAGAAGGCGCAATGGATCAAGGACGACTACCCCGGAGCGCTCGCTCAGGCCAACGAAACCGGCCGGCCGTTACTGATCAGTTTCACGGGATATTCCTGTACGAACTGCAAATGGATGAAAGCCAACATGTTTCCGAAGCCGGAGATTCGGGCCGAGTTGGATCGCATGGTTTTGCTCGAGCTCTACACCGATGATCCGGACGAAAACGTTTCGGATGTGAATCAAAAGCTCCAACAGGAACGTTTTCAGTCAGTTGCGGTCCCGTTCTATGCACTGTTGGACTCACAGGGCAAAACAATTGCGACCTTTCCCGGTCGCACGCGGGACGTGGAGACCTTCCAAAGGTTTCTGCAAAGCGACGCTCAGGCGCTGTCGCAAGCCGGCCCGGGAGGCGACTAGGTCGGTTTCCGGGGACGCCCAGGGCGTTAGCCTCACCAGGAGCTGAGGCTATGCAGGCTACAATCTAATCAAGCGAGTGGGGAACTATTTTTGCGTTCTGGTCGTCCGATAGATAGGGGAGGGCCACGGTAGCAACGGACCTCTCCCGGCGGGACGAAGGGGCAATGGCGCGCGTAACGACAACTAGGTGGACTCGGCTCGGACGCTGGGTGCGGTTGCACCTGCTGCGCTCCTTGCGCGAGAACGCATCCCCCGCGCGCACAGCGCTCGGTCTGGGCTTGGGCGCCTTTGTCGGCATTTTCCCGACTTTCTTGATCGGCACGCCGCTGGCCTTCTTCGTCGCTGGTCGCATCGGACTCAACCGCGCGGCGGCGGTGGCCGGCACGGTGCTGGCGATGAACCCGATCACCGGTCCGTTTCTGTACTCGCTCAGCGCCTGGCTGGGCTTTGAGTTGCTCAATCACGAGCAGATTGAGACCGAGGCGCGCGGACTGGTAAGCCTATGGGGCGACTACGCCGCGCCGTTCCTGCTGGGCAGCGCGGTGGTGGCCTTCAGCGTGGCGGTTGTGTTGGCAACGGCCATGTTCATCGTTGTACGCCGGCAGGGCGGGCTGCGGCCGATGCTCATCAAGCCGAAGCCCAAGCGCTACACGCCGCGGCCTTCGTCGGACTCCGCTGAGTCGGCGTCCATCACCACCACCCCCTAATTGCCGGCGATCAGCGGATACTTTCTTCCGCGGGTCGTATTTCTTACGTGGTGGAATGACCGTATCGGGGCGCTTTGCTTCCCTTCTAACCAGCTTGAATTCAGCATCTTGAGCTGATATGCACGAGAGTGGCACGACTCGTGCATACTAATGGGGCATGAAGAGCGCCACAAAAACACACCTGCATTTCTCTGAAAAAGTCTTCGCCGTCGGCATTCTGCTGGCCATGGGGCTGGCGCTCGGATGCGGCGGGTCCGCGGAAGAGACCTCGGCCGAGCTGGAGAGTCCGAATCCGCCCGCCGAACAGGCCTCGAACAGCGGCTTCAACCCGATGCGCATGCTGGGTCTGGCCAAGCAGCCGACTCCGCCTGCAACGGTTCCCGCCGGCCGGAAGCTGCGCGTGCGAACGACCTCCACCCTGTCCACCAAGGCCAACGCTTCGGGCGAGACGTTCGTCGGCACGCTCGAAGATGCGGTGATGGACGGCGATCGGGTGGTTTTTCCAGCCGGATCGACGGTCACCGGTCGGATCACGTTTGCTGACAGAGGCGGCCGCGTGAAGGGCGTGGCGAGCATCGGCCTCGAGTTGTCGCAGCTCAAAACGCCAGCCGGCGACGTTGTGCCGGTGAATACGAGCGTGGTGGTCCGACAGGCCAAGAAGACGCACACGCAGGACGCGCAGAAGATCGGTATCGGCGCCGGCGCCGGCGCTGTGATCGGTGCGATCGCCGGCGGCGGCAAAGGAGCCGCCAAGGGCGCCGGCGTGGGAGCCGGCGGTGGAACCGGCGTAGTGCTGGCGACCCGCGGCGACCCGGCGGTCATACCTGCTGAGACCGTCCTGTCTTTCGAGTTGGCCGAGACGCTGAGCGTTCAGCTCTCCGACTAAAAACTCCAACAAGTTTGTTTGCGCGCAGACGCGGGCCCGGGCCGGAGCAATCCGCCCGGGCTCTCTCAATTCTGGAGGAGTCGGCGGTAGACAACCTGACCTTCCAGAATGGTCATGTGGGGCTCGATGTCGCGGATCTTCTCCGCGGGCATCGCCAAGAAATCCTCGTCGATCACGACCAGGTCGGCGAGTTTGCCGACTTCAATCGAACCGCGCTCGTGTTCGGCGTGCTGCATCTCGGCCGCCCAGACGGTGTGCATCCGCAGAGCGTCTTCGCGCGAGATCGCTTCTTCTTCGGCGTAGAGCGGCGCGGCGTTAGCGCGCTCGCGGGTGACCGCCATCCACATTTGAAAGAACGGGTTGTAGGGGTTGACGGCGGTGTTCTTGTCGAAGCCGATCATGTGGTCGCTGCCGCCGGCGACGCGCACGCCGGCCTCGAGGTAGGACTTCAGCGGGATGAACCAGCGCATGCCGTCCCAGCCCATCACCTGCTCGAGCGCAGCGCCGTCGTGGTAGAGCCAGGGCATCTGCACATCGGCCATCACGCCAAGCCGGGCGGCGCGCGCGATCGCTTCGGGGCTCTGGAAGCTGGCATGCATCAGATGGTGACGCTCGGCGGCGATCGGCCGGTCGGCCTCGAGCTCGGCCATCACGTCGAGAAAGGTGTCGACCGCGCCGCCGCCCTGGCAATGGGCGGTCAATTGCCAACCCTTCTCACGCGCCTTGCGAAAGATGGCCAGTAGCTTCTCGGGCCCGACGAAGCGCATGCCGATGTTGTCGGGGTTGGTCATGCCGTACAAGCGTTGCCCGAACTCGCCGTAGGGATGGCGCTGGTAGGCAGTGCCGATGGTCATGCCGCCGTCGAGGGTGACCTTGTAGGGGCCGAAGCGGAGCATCGCATCGCCGGTCCCGGTGGTGAAGTCGGCTTGCTTGAGATCCTGCAGGATTTCGGCGAACTGCTTGGCGGCGCCCGGACGCCAGGTCATCACCACGCGCAGCGGCAGCCGGCCGGCCTCATGCAATTCGCGGTAGAGAGCGATCTGCTCGTCGTTGACGGCGCGGTCGCCGACCGCGGTCAGCCCGGCCGCACGGTAGCGCTCGAGCATCGCCGCCAGCGCCTCGAGCTTGTCTTCGTGAGAGAAGGATCGGCTCTCATGGGGGCCGTCGAGCAGGCCGCGCGCGTTCTTGAGAATGCCGTTGGGCTCGCCGTCCTCGCCGATCACGATCTCGCCGCCGGGCGGGTTGACGGTGTAGCGGTTGATCTTCGACATCTCGAGCGCCTTCGAGTTGACGACCACGGTGTAGCTGGCGTCGAACATCACCGGGTGCTTGTCGGTCACGTCGAGAACCTGGCGGGTCGGCATCTGCATCTCGGCCAGCCGTGTGGGAAAGGTGCGCGGCACGACGATCCACTCCCCGGCGGGCGTCTTCTTGGCCTGGGCGCGGATGTAGTCCTGGATGGCGGCGAAGGAGTCCAGCGGCGGCAGCGCTTCGCGGAACTCGCTCAAGCCCGCCGAGAGCGCATGTACGTGCGAATCGATCAGCCCGGGCAGGACGGTGCGGCCTTCGAGGTCGAGCAGAGCGGCGCCGTCGGCCTGCGCCTGCTCCACGAGCGCGGCTGACGGGCCGACCGCGGTGATCTTGCCGCCGCGGACCGCAACCGCCTGATGGACCGACATCTGAGTGTCGGCGGTGACGACCTTGCCGTTGTGGAAGGTGACGTCCTGGCCCGCGAGCAGGGCCGGAATCAGGAGCAGAAAATAGCGCAGCATGCTACGCCGGATTGTAGCGCGCACGGGCGGGTGTGAAAACGTGGCCGGAGCGTTCCCTATAGCCCCCGGCTTCAGCCGGGGGAAACTAGAAGCGTACCCCGCCTTCTTGACACTTGCCCTCACCCGCTCTCGCGGGTGAGGGCAAGTGTCATGCCTTGAGTCGCTTAGGTGTCCATCTCCCCCGACTGAAGTCGGGGGCTATAGGGGGAGGCCGGGGAACGGCGCCGGGCGGCTTACTTGCGCGCCGTCACCGTGATCTCGATGCGGGCCTTGCCGACCAGACTCGCGATGGCGACGGTGGTGCGCGCCGGCCGGTCTTTCTTGAAGTACTGCGTGTAGACGCCGTTCATCTTCGGGAAATCGGCGATGTCGGTGAGGTAGACCTTCACGTCGACGGCATTTTCGAAGTCCATGCCGGCGGCCTTGAGGATCAGACCGATGCGCTTGAAGGTCTGGTGCACTTCGGCTTCGAAGTCGGCCGGGTACTCGCCGGTCTTTAGGTCGCCGCCGGTCTGGCCGGCGCAATACAGGGTGTCGCCGACCAGCACGCCCGGGCTGAAGGGCATGTCGGCGCGGAACTCGGACGGATAGATGATCTTCTTGTCGGCGGCCGCGGCGGAGACGGCGACGAGAGCGACGAGAAGCAGAAGGTTTTTGAACATATCGGGAATTCTCCTCTTTCGGCCCATTGTACCCGTCCGGGGCGGATGCCGTTCGAGTTCACGCGCCGAGCATTGAGCGGACGATCGGCGCCAGCGCCTCGCCCAGCTTGACCTGGTCGGCGGCCTCGAGGTGCACTCCGTCCCCGTCGCTGGCGCGCACCACCGAACCGGCGTCAAAAAAACCGCAGCCGCGAGCCTCGGCGTGAGCGCGGTAGTGCTGGGGCAGGCCGGCGCATTTTTCCGCGGCGCCTTCGAACATCGCGGCGAACTCGCTGAGCTTCGCCACCGGCGGGGGCGAGACCAGCAAGATTTTTGGCGCGCCGCCGTCCGGGCCGGTCCCGCTGCGCAGGATCAAGTCGAGCAGCAGCCCCACGCTGCGGCCGATGTCGAACGCCGAGACGGAAAAGCGCTTCTTGAGGTCGTTGGTTCCCAGCATCAGCACCACCAGCTCGAGCGGATGGTGGCTGAGCAGGCAGGCCGGCAGGTAGGCCTTGCCGCAGCGGTGCTCCTCGATCGGGTCCTCCCACACCGTGGTGCGGCCGTTGAGGCCCTCGGGAATCACCAGAACATCGGGGCCCAGCCGCTCGGCCATCACGTTCGGCCAGCGACTTTCGGGCGGATGCCGCGCGGTGGAATGCGGACTGCGGCCCCAGGTGTTCGAGTCGCCGAAGCAGAGAACCGTTTGCATGGGCCCATGGTATGGCATGCTGTTGGGCCGGAGGAGCCGCAAACCATGAGTTTGAAAATCGCCATTGTGACCGGAGACGGCGGAGAGAGTTACGAGACGCTCTACGCCTGGCACCGCTTTCTCGAGGAAGGCTACGAGGCCCACATCGTCGCTCCCAGCCGACGCCGGCTGCACTTGGTGATGCATGACTTCGAGCCCGGCTGGGACACCTATGTCGAGCGTCCGGGCTATGGCCTGGAAGCGCACCGCAATATCGATGAGATCGAAGCCGCCGATTACGACGCCTTGCTGGTGATCGGCGGGCGCGCGCCGGAGTATCTGCGCCACAACCAGCGGCTGCTGACGGTGATCCGCGCGATGCACGACGCGGGCAAGCCGTTGCTGGCGATCTGTCACGGCATCCAGGTGCTGGCGGCGGCGGGCGTGGCGGCGTCCAAGCGGGTCACCTGCTACACCCATGTCCGCACCGAAGCCGAGGCCGCCGGCGCAACCTTCGTCGACGAACAGGCGGTGACCGACGGGGCGCTGGTGACGGCGCAGACCTGGGAGTCGCACCCGGAATTTTATCGAGAAGTCTTCCGATTATTGCGCCCCAGGGCGACTGCAACCGACTGAAAGAGTCGTCGAAATCCGGGGTATACTCGGAGACGCGCAGACCGGCTCGAGCGGTCCGGGAGGCGGACGGTCGAAGCCGTCCGAGACCTCCGCCGTCGAGTCGGCCGCGGCAACCCGCCCACGACGCCCCATGGAGATGAAGGAACCGGCGGATCAGCAGACCTTGCCGTTCGAGCCGCACGCGGGCGATGGCGGGCTGCCGGTCGATACCGCCGCGGTCATTCCTCCCCGCTCCAAGCCCGAGCCGCCTGTTCGGGACCGCGGCAACGGGCTCGCCGGCCGGATCCTGATCGCGGTGTGTCTGCTCGGAGCCGCCTACGGCTTGCAGTCGGCCGTACGCCGGACTGCCGCGGAATGGCTGATCCGCAACGGCGGCGCCGAGAATCTGGCGTGGGCCGTGCGGCTTACGCCGGACAACCCGCTGGCGTGGCGCCGCCTGGCGCGAACCCAGCAAGACGGAACCGAAGCCTTGCGCCGCGCGGCGGAGCTGATGCCAAACGAGGCGCAAGGCTGGGTGGACCTGGCGCTCGAACTCGAGGCGCAGGGGGATCTTGCCGGGGCCGAGAGCGCCCTCGATCGGGCGGCCGCGGCCGATCCGGGATTCTTGCCCCGCTGGTCCCTGGCGAATTTCCATCTCCGCCAAGGGCGCGAACAAGAGTTCTGGGGCGCCATCCGGGAGGCGATCCGATCCGATCGCAGCCAGACGCCGATCGCCGCCGCGTTGTGCTGGCGCGCCTTCGACGATCCGGACTTGATCCTGGATCGGGCGATCCCCGACGATCCCGCGTCGCTGCAATCGTTTCTCTACTATCTGATTGGCAAAGGCGACATCAACGCGCTCGAAAAAGTCTGGCGCCGCTATGAGCCGCACGTCCGCGCCGCGGATGTGCCGGTGATCGCCGATCTGCTCGACGACCTGATCGCCGCCGGCGAAGTCGATCTGTCGCTGTCGCTGTGGAACGCCTTGATCGGCCGCGGTTTGCTCGAATTTCAGGCGCTCGATGCGGTCAGCGGGCCTTTTCTGACCAACGCCGACTTCGGGTTGCGTTTGACCGGGTTGGGCTTTGACTGGAAAACGACGCCGACACCGGGGATCCTGCGATCCCAGCCTTTGCGCCGCGGCTTCGACAAGACGCTCGAGATCGAGCTGAGCGGCGGGCAGGAAGAGTACACCCTTTTGCTGGAGCAGGCCGCGCCCGTCCCAGCCGACGCCGAGCTGATTTTCCGCTTCAGCTATGCCACCCAGCGGCTGCCGTTTGACACCGGCCTCGTGTGGACGCTGCGCGATCCGCGCAGCGGGCGGGCTCTGGCGCGCAGCGAGGCGCTCGAAGCCTCCGAAGGCAACTGGAATCGCGGCGAATTGCGAGTCCGCACCCCGCCGGGCGTGCGCCTGCTGTCGGTGCAGCTGAGCTACGAAAGAGCCCGGGGCGTCGAACGCTATCGCGGCCTGGTCGCGTTGCGTTCGGTCGATCTGGTCCGTGCGTCGGACGAGGAGCGCCCGCGTTGACGGCGAGGCTGACATTCTACCAGTTTCGACGGCGCACGGCCCAAGCCCTGCTCGGCATCGTCGCCTTTGCGGTATTCGCCTTCGGCGCCGTCGACATCGAAGCGCAGGCGGCGACGGCCGTGGCGGTGCTGGGACTGCTCGCGGTCTGGGCCCTGAAAAAGGCGGCGGACGGCTTCGAAGTCGTCTCGACGCCGTTGTACTTCCCGCTGGGCCTGGTGGCCGCTGTGGCGATCGTGCAGGTCGCATCGGGGGCCACCGCGGCGCCGTATGCGACCTCGGGCGCGCTGCTGAGCTGGTTGGTCTACCTGGCGTTCTTCTTTCTCGCCGCCAATACGCTGTGTGACGCCTCGATCCGCAACCGCTTTTACCAGGGGCTGCTGTGGATCGTGTCGCTGGCGGCGGGGTTGGGGATTGGGCAGTGGCTCACCAGTTCGGGAACGGTCTACTGGTTCCGACCGGTTCCGGGCGGAGAGCCGTTCGGTCCTTTCGCCAACGGCGAGCACTTCGCGGCGCTGATCGTGCTGGCGTTCCCGGTGGCGCTGATGCAGGCGTTGCGCCGCCGCAGCCGCAAACACTACTTTTTCGCAGCCTGCGCGGTGATGATCGCCGCTCTGGCGTTCCTGGATTCCGCGGCGGGGCTCATCATCGTAGCCGTGCAGTTGGTCGCCCTGGCGGCGATGGTTTCGGGCCTGACCTTCGCCTCGGCGTTGCGCAGCCGTCGCCGGGGGCCGAATTTCGTGTGGGGCGTACTCGGCGCGATCGGGCTGGGCATGGCGCTGCTGGCGGCCTCGTGGAGCACGGGCCTGTTGCGCATCGGCGCCGCCGATCTCGAGTCGGTCGAGGCGGTGCTCGAACGCAGCGACGGGCTGCTGACGCGCGCGGAGGTTCTGGAAACCTCCTGGCGCCTGATCGAGCAGAAGCCGATCCTGGGGCACGGCATGGGGGCGTTCCGGCAGGTTTTCGGCCGCATGGCGCCGCGGCAGGACGGCCGGCTGTGGGCCCATGCCGAGTGCGATCCGGTCGAGTTGGGAGTGGACGCCGGGTTTCTCGGGCTGGCTGCGCAGGGGCTGCTGTTGATCTTGCTGCTGCTGCGGGCGCGCAGTTTGAACGTCTGGGGACTGGTCATCGCGCCGCTGGCCGGCGCCTGGGCGCACAGCTGGTTTTCAGCTCCGATGCAAACCCCGGCGGTGATGCTGGTGGGGCTGGCCTTGCTGGGATGCACTCCAGGATTGATCGAACGCGTCGCCGTCCGGCGCGAAAAAGCCGCCGCGGCCGTCGCGCAGGAATCGTCTGACGAGCAGAAGCCGGTCAGCAAACGCACGCGGCGCAAGCGCCAGTGATCGGCTCTCGGTGAGGGCGCATTGCGGATCGGGCCGCAAGAGCCGTACAATGGGAGGGTTGCGCTGCTGGGAGGTAGTGTAATGGTAACACGCCAGATTCTGGTTCTGGTTATCGGGGTTCGAGTCCCTGCCTCCCAGCCAACTCCTTTCTTTCCAGGCCGATAGCGGCTCGCCAGGGCTGCGACAAACACTCCCGGCCGGCGAGTGAGCGAAATCGCACCTTCGATTCTTCCCCAGTGGCTGCAGAATAGAACGGCTCGCATCGTAATGCGCCCGTTCGATGACCTCTCGAATCGCCCAGCTCGCGATGGTCGCCACTGCGTTCGCCGGAACGCTGGTTGGACAGGTTCGGATTGACGGCCGTCTGCTCGAGCAGCGCGGCGCGCAGCTCTCGCCGATTCCCCACTGCACGGTCTTTGCGCAGTCCATCGACAGCGGCCCGCTGGTGGGCGAATACCCGGACGATCAGGGCCGCTTCGTGCTGGAGTTTCCCCCGGACAGCCGCGTGAGTGTCGGCACGATCTGCCCCGGCTACTCGGTCGGCAAGATCAACGGACGCTCCACGCCGCCGCTGACCTACGACTGCTCGCAGCCCGGCCCCTGCGCTTCGGTGGAGATGACGCTGGAGCCGCTGGCGGTGGTGGAGGGGCAAGTTGTCAGCTCGTGGGGGGCTGCGGTGGAAGGCGTCCATGTAGTGTTGCGGCAGGGCTCGGGACGCAGGTCCCGTCAACACGCTACGCAGTCCGACGATCGCGGCTACTTCCGGCTCAATCACGTCCGCCCCGGCCGCTACGAACTCGAGCCGATGACCCAGCGCCCGATCGCCCAGGGCTTGAGCTGGGAGGGGCGCGTGCAGCCGATCGAGGTCAGCGCGGGCGACGTTGTCTCGGGCGTCCAGGTGCAGCTCTCTCTGGTGGAGCCGGTGGAGATGAGCGGCCGTATCCAGGGCCTGCCGCCTGACACGAAACAGGTGCAGTTGATGGTGTCGAGGCGCGACGGACGTTTCGCGACGACCCAGGTGGTCCCGGTGGACGAGTCGGGCCGCTTCCAAGTGCGGGGCTTGCAGCCCGGCGCTTACCAGTTCAGGATGTTAGACCCAGGCTCGACGGAGCGGTCCATGGTCAACCTGGGCGCCGCGGAGTTGCGGCCGGGCGCCGGCGAAGCCACGCTGACGATGCAGCAACCGGCCAGGCTGGTCGGCGTCATCCACCCGGAGTGGCCGGAGCGCGATGATCCGCCCCCGATGGAGAACCGTCCGATCTTCTTGCGACTGCAGTCGGAAGAAGGCGACGCCGGGGCCATCCATGCAAGGCCGCCGGACTACCGGTTCGAGGTTCGCGACCTCTTCCCGGGAACCTACAAAGTGACGGCGGACGGCGCCGGCGGACACGTGCTGCAACGCATCGGCGCAGACGAGTGGGGGCCGGTCGAACCGGTGGTCGTGGCGGAAGGCCAGACCGTGGAGCTCGAGCTGAAGGTGCGGTTCGAGGTCGGTAGTCTAACGGTCTTCGTCCGTCCGCCGGAGGGTGCGGCGCCGAGCGAGCATTACGTGGTCGCCCTCCGCAACGAAGAGCGCGGGACGATGGTCTTTCCGACCGATCAAAACGGCAAGCTGGTGATGCGCTACATCTCGCGCGGCGATTATGAGATCGGCGCCTGGCAAGAGCTGACCCGCGAGCAGGCCGACGACCCGGAGTTCTGGGAGCAGGCCGGCGATGCGGTCCGAAAATTCCGGCATGAGGAGGGCGTGGACATGGAGATCACGCTGACGGCGGCCCCGTGAGAGCGCTGCTCGCGCTGCTGACGCTGACGGCGGCGCTGCCGGGGCAGCAGCCAAAGGACGGCAAGATCGCGTTCGCCGTCCAGGACAGCGCAGGCAACCCCATCGGCGGTGCGCTGATCCTGCTGCGCGGCTCCACCACGGGCGAGGTCTCCAAAGAAGTCATGCGGCATGGCGTCTCCGACGCCGGCGGCGTGTTGCGGTTCGAAAACCTGGCCAACGGCTACTACCGCGTCGAGTCGCATGCGGCCGGCCGGCAGCTCGATCCCAGCGACGAAGTCCAGATTCAGATCGAAGGGCCCAAGGCGAGCGTCTCCCGCGGCTTGCGGTTGTTGCGGCGCCCCGTGGTGACCGGCCGGGTGATCAATGAACTCGGCGTTCCGGTCTTCAACGCCCAGGTGGAGCTGCTGCGCCGATCCACCAACGAGGGCAAGGCGACCGTGGTCTCCCAGGGACAGGCGTCAACCGATGACCGGGGGGTGTTCCGGATTGCGGTGCAAGAGCCGGGGCGTTACTGGGTGAAGGCGAGCGCCACGGAGGCGTCGTTCCCGCGGGGCTCCGCGCCGCTTCCTACCGGGGTGGTGCTGCATCCCGGCTCGCCCGACCTGCTGGGGGCGCTGCCCCTGGACCTGCGCTGGGACCAGCCCGAGGTCCGCATCGATCTGGCTCTGCCCCGGGCGCCCCGGACGAATCTGATCGTGGCCATCGTCTCGGGACCGGACCAGCGTCCATGCACGCGCTGCCGCTACTCGCTCGAGCGCGTGGAAGGGCCATACAGCTACCCCATCGTAGGCGGGAACACGTCGAATCGACCGGGCTTCGACTACCGCGGGATCCCGGTGGGCGACTACCGCATCTACGTCGAAGACTATGACCGCCATCGCGGTTGGTGGGCCGTCGCCGAGGCCGGCTTGGCGGAAGGCGGCGCCACCGAGGTCTTGGTCGCCACGCGGCCGCCAGTGATGCTTGCGGGCCGGGTGGTTCTGGAAGAGCCGCCGGCGAAGGTCCTGGAGCAAAACCGAGAGCGGGAAGACGCGGTCTCCATTTCGGTCAACGGGGTTGGCCGGACCTTTTTCAGCGGCGGGCCCGAAGCGATCCAGCACTTGACCCTGTCGCTCGACGACCTGCGCTTCCAACTGGGCCCGGAACCTCCCGAGCGCTTCCAGCTCCAGGTCTATGTACAGCACGGCAACGCCTATGTTGCCGGAGTCCGGCGCCAGGGCCGGGCGCTCGAAAGCTCCATGCTCGATCTCGCCGAGCCGGGGCCGTGGACGGATTTGGAAGTCCGCGTCCGTTTCGATCCCGCCAATCTGCAGATTCGAGTCCCCGTCGAGAACGCGCTCGATCCGGCGACGCAGGTGGCCTGGGTGGCGCTGACGCCGGACCCGCAGACAAATCCGTTCGGCAAGCCGGCTGAATCGATGTGTTCGCCCGACGGCGGTTGCCGGCTTCCGCCGTCGCCGCCGGGACGTTATTGGGCCATTGCGGTGGCCGGGGCGAAGCCGCCGGGCAGCCTCGATCTACGAGACCCGGAGGTCCGTACGAAACTAAAAGCCTGGGGCCGGCAATTGGATTTGCAGCCGGGCGAGAATCCCGCGGTGGAGCTGCAGCCGGTCCCAGCGAAACAACTAGCTGGCCTCGGCGGGTAGCTCGGGCAAGGGGCGTCATGCTGCGTCAGTAGCCCGCCGCCAGCCCCTCCGAACGCGCGTCGGCCGCCCCGACCAGTCCGTCTTCCACCACCTGGATCGCCATCACGCGGCCGGTCTCGCCGCCTTGGTTGAGCTTGTGGCCCATCGACTCGAGAAGCTCGAGCGTATCCGGCGAAAAGCCCCAGCTCTCGATCCAGAGCTCGTCCGGCATCCACTGGTGATGGAAGCGCGGGAAGTCGACCGCCTGCTGCAAGTCCATCCCGAAATCGAGCACATTGAGAATCGTCTGCAGCACCGTCGAGATGATTTTCGGGCCGCCGGGCGAGCCGACCACCAGAAACAGCTTGCCGTCCTTCGAAACAATCGTCGGCGACATCGCCGACAGCGGCCGCTTGCCCGGTTCGATCGCGTTCCGCTCGCTCTGCAGCAGGCCGAACTGATTCGGCGAGCCCGGCTTGGCGGTGAAATCGTCCATCTCGTTGTTGAGCAGCACGCCGGTTCCTTTGGCCGTCACGCCCGAGCCAAAACTGCCGTTGAGCGTATAGGTCACCGAAACCGCCATGCCGTTCTCATCCACGACCGAGTAGTGCGTGGTCTGGCTCGATTCGGGCCCCAGCGCGGGCCCGGCGCTGACCACGCTGCTGGGCGTGACGCGCTTCGGGTCGATCGAGCGGGCGCGGGCGCGAGCATAGTCCTTCGAAATCAACTTCTGGAGCGGCACGTCGGTCGCAAAATCGGTATCCCCAAAAAACTCCGCGCGGTCGGCAAAAAAGAGGCGCATCGCCTCGGCCACATAATGGATGGCCGCGGCCGAGCCCGCCCCGGCTCTTTCGTAGCCGGAGTCCTCGAGCATGTTGAGCATCTGGATGATCCCGGCGCCGCCGGAGCTGGCCGGGGGCGCGGAGACGATGTCGTAGCCGCGGTAGGTCCCTGCAACCGGCGTACGCTCTTTCGGCTCGTAGGCCGCGAGATCCGCTTCGGTGATCAGGCCGCCGTTGCGGGCCATGTCGGCGGCGATCAGTTCCGCCGTCTTCCCGGTGTAGAACTCATCGGGGCCATGCTTGGCCATGCGGTCGAGCGTGTCGGCCAGATCGCGCTGCACCAGCCGCTCGCCGTAATCGAAAAACCTCCCCCCATTCAGAAAGATCCGCTTCGATTCGGGGAATCGGGCCAGCCGCGAATCGCTCCGCAACGCCTGCGCCAGCCCCCACGGCAGCGGGAACCCCTTCCGCGCCAGCTCCCGCGCCGGGGCGATCAACCGCTTCCAAGACTTCGAGCCGTACTTCTGCTGCGCCATCCCGAAGCCGCGCGCCGACCCCGGCACGCCCGAGGCCTGATACCCGACCACGCTGCGATCCGTCGCTTCGCCTTGGGCGTCGAGGTACATGTCGCGCGAGGCCGCCGCGGGCGCCGTTTCGCGAAAGTCGAGGAACGTCGAACGGCCGTCAGGGAAGCGGATCAGCATGAAGCCGCCGCCGCCCAAGTTGCCCGCCGTCGGATGCGTCACCGCCAGAGCCAGCCCGACAGCGACCGCCGCATCGACGGCGTTTCCTCCCTCTTGCAACACCTCCAGCCCGGCACGCGTGGCGTTCGGCTCGGCGGAGACCACCATTGCACGCCGCGCATGCACCGGCTCGCGGGTGGCGGCGCCGGCCCCCAAGCAAAACAAAAGACCCAGAAGGAGCGCTCGACGGGAAAGCATCCCTTTCAGCTTATCCGCTAGGGACGCGGTTTCGAGACAATAGAAGCATGGACGACAGCGTGCGCTCTCCCACGCTGCTCGAGCGCAAAGCGCTCCGGGTTGTCGTCGCCGGATTTGCGCTGGTGATCGCGCTGCTGCTCGGCGCCGCGATCGGAGCCGTTAACAGCGCCCGCTCCATCCGCGACACAGCCAACCAGCTCGCCCAAGAGCAGTTCACCGTCGCCCAACTCGTCAGCGAGCTGCAGCTCGAGCAAGCCGCGCTGTCCTCGTTGGCGCACCAATATTTTCGCGCCGGCGAGTCGCTGAACAAGGACCGCCTGCTCGCCATCCTCACCCAGCTCGAAGCCGTGCTCCAGCGGGTGCTACAAGACTCCTCGATCGCCACTGACCACCAGGGCTGGGAGCGCCTGCGCGGCAACGCGCACGAGTTCTCCGAGCTGGCCCGCCGGGTGGCCGTGATGACTCCCATCTCGCGCCAGGCCATGGACGAGCTCTTCGACGCGCATTCGCGCATCCTCGGAGACGTCTCCACGCTGATGGAGGCCAGCTCCGGCCGCTCGGTCGAAGCCGAGGTCCGCATCGCCACCCAGTCGGCCGAAGCGCTCTCGCGCGCTCTGGTCTGGCTCGGCTCGGCTGGACTGCTCGCCGGCGTCTGCGCCTTCTTCACCGCCCGCGCCGAAGCCAAGATTTTCGCCCGCATGCGCTGGCAGGAGAGCGAGCTCGGCCGCGTCAGCTGGCAGATGCTGCAGAGCCAGGAGGAGGCCTTGCGCCGCTTCTCCCACGAGTTGCACGACGATCTGGGCCAGTCGCTGACCGCCATCCGCGCCGTTGTGGAGAACGCCACGCCCGAAACGCTCGAACGCTCCCGCACGGACTGCCTGGCGCTGGTGGACGACTCGGTCACCAACGTCCGCGAGCTGTCGCAACTGCTGCGGCCGGTGATCCTGGACGATTTTGGCCTGTCGGCGGCGCTGGACTGGCTCGGCGAGCGCTTCAGCGAGCGCACCCGCATCCGCTGGGACTACCGTTCGAACCTCGAAGGCCGGCTGCCCGACGAGGTGGAAACGCACCTGTTCCGCATCACCCAGGAGTCGCTGACCAACGTGGCGCGGCACTCGCGGGCCGGCTCGGTAGAAGTGCGCCTCCTGCGTGAGGGCGACGCAGTCCGCCTGAGCATCGCCGACGACGGCCAGGGGTTCGACAAAGACGGCGGCCGCAGCTCGAGCGGAGGCGGCTTGGGGCTGGTCGGGATGCGCGCTCGCGCCCGCCAGATCGGCGCCGAGCTCACGGTAAGATCCCCGCCATCAGAAGGCGTCAGGATCGAGGTCTTCTTGCGGTTGGCCGCCGAAGATAGGGAAGAAGAGGCTCATGGGATCGAAGATACGAGTTCTGCTGGCTGACGACCATGAAGTCGTGCGCCAGGGCTTTGCGATGCTGTTGGGCTCGCAGCCGGACATGGAGGTGGTCGGCCAGGCCGCCGACGGGCGCGAGGCTCTCGAGTTGGCGCGCGAGTTGCGGCCCAACATTGTCGTGATGGACGTAACGATGCCCAACCTCGGCGGAGTCGAGGCGACCCGGCGTATCCACGAGGAACTCAACGGCGTGCGCGTGGTCGCGCTGAGCATGCACAGCGATTCAGTCTACGTGCGGGAGATCCTGCGAGCCGGAGCGGACGGCTATCTACTGAAGGCCTCCAGCGGCGCCGACCTGATCCAAGCCGTCCGCGCGGTCTCCAACGGCGAGGGGTTCTTGAGCCCCGCCGTTTCGCACACCGTGCTCGACGACTACCGCAAGCAGGCCAAGGCCCCGATCGACCTGCTCACCGCCCGCGAGCGGGAAGTGCTGCAGCTGGTGGCCGAAGGGGCGACCAACAAGGACGTAGCGCGCAAGCTGGGCATCAGCGTCTATACCGCCGAAGGCTACCGTAGCCGCATCATGGAAAAGCTCAACCTGCACAGCGCCGGCGAGATCGTCCGCTTCGCCATGCGCTCCGGCCTGATCGACTAACCGATTCCGATGCCCCGCCCTCACGTAGGGGCTCAGCATGCTGAGCCCGCGCCGGCCAAACCGCCGCGGCTGGTTAGGGGCGGCCTTCCCCGACCGCCCCTAACGCCGCCGCTGCGCTCTAGTCGCCAGGGGAGTGAGACGACTGGAGCGTCAGACGGTTCACAACGGCGTCCGCCGCCGCCGAACGCAGCCCGACGGCCTTGGCCGGCAGCAGGCCGCCGACAACCAACAACGCCAAGGCTCCGGTCAGAGCCAGCCGTTCTCCCAGACGCGCGTCGGGCACGCCGCTCAGCTTCGGACCGTGCGAGCCGAGGAACAGCCGCGAAAACAGCCGGTAGAGGTGAAACGCGTTCAGCGCCGCCGCGATCGGCATCACCAAACCCAGCCGCGGATGCGACTCCATGGCGCCGTGCAGCAACAACTCGTCGGCGATGAAGCCCAACGTCCCCGGCATGCCCACCAGCGCTACGCCGCAGACGACGAAGAAGGTCGCCAGGCGCGGGAACGGTCCGGCCAGGCCCAGAAACGGACCGTCGGAGTTCGCATGCTGCAGCCTCTGCTCCACCCCCTGCAGCACGATCGCCAGCGCCGTGGCGGCGATCGTCACCACCATCCAGTAGACCAAAGCGCCGGAGACGCCCTCCGCCGTCCCGGTTTCGAGCCCGGCTAGGACGAAGGAACTCTGGCTGACCAGCAGCAGCGAGAAGATGCGGCGCGGCGAGCGCTCCGACAACGCCAGCACGGCCGCATACAGCGCCGTCAGCAGCGCCGCGTCGGTAATCAGCACCAGCGCCTCGCTCGAAATGGTCGGAAACAGCGGCATCACCACGCGCAGCACCAGGAAGGCCGCCAGATGCCCATTCATCATTAGCGCCGACGTGGTCAGATGCCCACGCTCATGCGCCGAGGTCACCCAGCCGTGGAACGGGAACAGCCCCTTGCGGAAGTAGACGGCCAGCATCAGCAGCGCGAAAGCCACAGTTCCGCCATTGTTCGCAGTCGCGTGCAGAAAAGACGACCAGGGAGCCACCCAGCCCGCCGCGCCCTGGGCCGAGGAGCACAGCACGCCCAGCCCGGCCAGCAGAAACACGCAGGAGGCGCCCAAAGCAAGCGCCGACGCCCGGCCGCCCGCAGCCGGAGCCTCGGCGCGGCGGTCCAGCAGGGGGATGACCGAGCATGCAATCCACGCCAAGGCGAACATCGCCGGAGTCGCCGCCGCATACACGGCCAACGTGCCGGCTTGGATCAACAGAATCACCCGCAGAATCGGCGCTTTCGAATAGAGGTTCGATGCAGCGGCGATCACCGCGAAGACCATCATCGAAAACAACGCCAGCGGGGCTGCGCTGAGCGCATCGACATAGAACAGATCGCCCGGCAAGGGCTCGGCCAGCGCGGCGTATCCGGCGGCGGCGACCTCCCGCAGCATTTCGAGGCAACTCAGCGCTGACAACGCCGACGCGAGCATTGCCGCAGTCTTCCGGCGACTGTCGCTGTCGACCAAGCCGACCACCCAGGCTCCCAACAGGGGAGCGCAGACGGCAAGCGCGACGAATGGAAAAGCGAACTCAGCCACGGACCTTCACCTCAACAGGGACCGCCGGCCCCGACGCTTCGCCGGCCTTGCGCTCCACGCCCAGCAATGCATGGGATAAATCCGCCACCGGCCCCACAATGAAGCGGTCGAGGATCACGTCCATCCGACCGCGATCCAGCGCCAGACGGTACAGCCAGGAGCGTACGTTCGGAGGCAACGCGGCCTCGTAATACAGTCCCACCGGGTCGAACGCCCCGCCCGCGGCGGCGTGCATGCGGTGGTAGTCGTGCAGCATCGAGGGCGTGCGCAGGAACTCGAGCGTCCGCACCACGGCGTGCCCGAGGATGTGCGCCAGCGCCAGCCAGGTCCAGCCCAGGCCGATTTCCACGAAAATCAGCCCCAACTGCGCTGCCGAAGCCTGCGCCAGCGCCGTCTTCGCATCCGCGCTGGCGCGACCGCCCAGGGTGCCGACCAACGCCGTGAACAGGCCGATCGCGATCACCGCCGCCGAGACGATGGGCGACGACAGGATCAGCGGCTCGGAGCGGATCAGCAGATAGGCGCCGGCATGCACCGAGATGGCGCCGTAGAAGATGGCGCTCGAGGGCGTCGGCCCCTCCATCGCGCGCGGCAGCCAGCCGGTAAACGGCGCCTGCGCCGCCTTGCCCGCCGCCGCCAACAGAAACAGCAGTCCCACCACCAACGATTGTCCCGAGGTGAGCGATACCGCCGCCTGCATCGGCCATTCGCCCGCGAACAGGGCCGAGAACTCGCCCGTTCCGGCGTAGTGGTGCAGCGCAAAGACGCCGACGAGCAGCCCGATGTCGGTTCCGCGATAGATCGCAAACACCCGCACGGCGTTGCGGACCGGCTCTTCGCGCTCCTGGAAAAAGGCGATCAGCAGCACTGAGGTGATGCCCACCAGTTCCCAGCCGACGATGATCAGGTCATACGATCCGGCAGCAAAGATCAGCAGCGAACCGAATCCAAACAGATTCAGCAACAAGAAGAAGCGCGCAAAGCCCCGCTCGCGGTGCAGATAGCGACGCGAGAACGCCGCCGCCAGACCGATCAGCAAGGCTGTCAGCACCAGCATCGGCAGTGACAGCCGGTCGGCGAGCAGCGTCAGCGGGAATTCGTACTCGTGTACGGCAAACCATGGTCCCAGCGAGACTTCGACCGCATGCCGGCCTTGGGAAATCATGGCAGCCGCCAGCAGAATCACCCCGATCGACGAGCCGGTGAACGCCGTCGCCGTCAAGCGGCTGATCGTCTTCTCCGACGGCTCCCAACCCGCCAGCCAGGCCAGCGAGAGCGTCAGAAACGCCACGCCCGGCAGGGCGACGACGGCGATCAGCAGAGTTTCCAAATTGAAGTAGGCCGGATCCATGGTCATCTTCTCGCCGAAGTTCTACGCCGCCCGCTGCGTCGCCGCCCGAATGCGGGCGATGGCCAGGTGGTCCAGGTGTCCGGCGTACCAGTCGCGCGATGACGCTACCTCAGGCAATACCGCTGATTCGGCGGCGAAGGGCTCGAAGACGCCGTCGCGGTAGACCGTCACCGCGCCGGAATCCGGGTCCATCGCAGCCAGGCGAACCCAACGGTTCTCAATGAACCGGCGGACCATGTCGTTCGCTTCCATCACGCCCTCGATACGCTCGATGGGAGCTTCGATCACGAACAGGATGCGGACCGGCTCGTGCACCTCCACCATCTGCCAGGGCAGCCCCGTACGCAGATCGCTGGCGTGGCCGTTCATCACTCCCACCAGACCGGTCACGTTGTGCGGCAGCTTGGTGCCGCAGCCGTATTTCTCGTTGTCAACGAACGAGAAGTAGTACTCCAGGTTGATGCCGGCGCAGACCGGCACGACCGCCCCCAATACGGCCGCCAGCTTGGTTCCCTCAGGATCCTGGCATGGGTCGTAGCAGGTCAGAAACGCTCGCCGGTCGAAGAACAGGCCCCGCGTCACCGAACGCCGTCCGACGATGCAGACCGCGTTGGTGCAGTGACCGTACTCCGGACGCGGCTCGGCCAGGTGCTCGGCCCGCTCTTCCACGTGCCGCAATCCTTCGATGAAGCTCGCGTTCGGGTCGGCCGCTTCGAAGCGACGGCATCGCTCGTGCCCGTCCCGGGCGCGCGCCTCGTCGAACACGCGCCGAACGCGCTCGAGATCTTCGCGGTGCGACTCCGGCAACTCATCAACATCGAACAGACTGATCGAGTCATTGCAAGTGTCGTGAGCGCCGCCGACGAACCAGGTGTCCTCCGGAATCACGATGCCGCGATCGGCTAGCAGCCGGCGCACTTCCGGGCGGTTGGCCATGGCGGCAAACAAGCGGGCGTTCGGTCCGCCGCGCCGTCCGCCGCAAGCGCCGCAATCATGCGCGGACTCGTGCGGGTTGTTCAGGCTGGTGGAGCCGTGTCCCAGCACTACGACCAGCCGTGCAAAGTTCCGTGTCAACCCGGCCGGCCCCAGCACGGAAGCGACGCTGTCGGCCTGCTCGCTGATCGCGAATCCCAAACGCAGACCTTCAATCGTCCGGTGGGCCTGCTCGTCGTCGCTGGTCAGCGTCAGCTCGGTTCTCAGCTCAGGCAGGAAGAACCGGTTCAACTTCTTGGTCAGATGGGCGAACGTCCGGGGCGAGAGCACTCGAAACGTCAGGGGAAACAGCGAAAACACTCCAAGGACCGCCGCGCTGAACCAGCCCGAAACCAGGGTCCGCGAAGAGAGGAAGGAACCGCGCGCCAACTGTGCCCACAGCCTGCGGCGAGCTTGCCGCAGATCGTGCAAATGCCCGTCGCCGACTTTGGGCGCCTCATGCACGGCGTGCTGGGGAGTGACGACCACGGGACACAACGGCGAGCCATGCGCGTCGTCAATGCCGCGATAGTCGACTGCAACCCCGTAGAATCCGGCCGCGCCGAACGTTTCGATGGACGGCTCGATCTCTTCGATGTGACGGCGCAACGACTCTTCCCGCTCGTCGATACAACAGAAGACCTGCGCCGACGGCCGGCGGGGCTGAGGCGGACGCCATTCCGCGCGGTGTCGGGCCAGCGGCCCGAGAATCAGCTGCTCATGGCGAAGCTCATACGCCAGGTGGAAAATCCGCCGCCGTTCAAAATCATCGAACGCCTCGATCTCCTCGAGCAGCCGCGCGTATTCGCGGTCGTCGAGCCCTGCGATCGCTCGCGCGGACAGACCCAACATCTGCGCGACATCGAGCAGCCGGGCGGCTTCGGCGCGACGGCTTTGCTCGGTCGGAGGCGTGCGCTCCATAATCGGCCGCCGCCAGGCCGCCGCCGCCGGACCCAGCCGATGGCGCTCGGCCATGCGCCGTGCGCCCACCATGGTGAGAACCAGCCGCACTGCCAGAAAATCCGCCAACGCGCAGGGCAGCTGGAGGTGCGGGGCCAGACCTGGGTTGAGTTCCAGTTGCCGGAACTGACCGGCCCAACCCGGCAGCGCCAGCAGCTCCGCTTGGATGACCGACTCGACTTGCTCCGGCGGTACGCCGAGCGCCTCCAGACAATACTCGATCGTCTCCAGCGCCGAAAGCCCCGAAGCCTCCTGGGCGCGCACCTCCTGCGTGAGGCCGCGCAGGGGCTTGGAGGCGAGATAGGCGCGCTGCGAGACCAACCGGCGCACCGCCCGCAGAAACCCAAATTCCCTGTCCGGCATCGGCCAGTAGGCCTGCCCTTGGTCCAAATAGACCGCCGCCAGCCGGATCAGCATCGGGTGGACGACCTCGTCGAGGCTCTCGCCGCAAGCGGCCAGAAACCCTTCGTGCGGGCGCTTCGGCGAACGCCTTTTGGGCGGCTCTGGCCGCCCTACCCGGATGAGGCAGGCGGCGAAGAGGCCTTCGAGCAGCGCGCCTTCACCGCCGTCATTCGCCGCCCGGACGCGCGCGTTCCCCGCTCCGCCGTCAAACAGAGCCCGTCGATTGACCTCGCTGACGTCCGGACGCAGACGCCGCAGCAGGTCGCCTTCGCCGATCAGCCACTCGACGTTTTCGGCGCGGATGTCGCGCGCGCCGGGCATCAGCATCGCACGGCGCAAGGCCTGACGATCGAGGCCCGGATCGGTCAGCAAGACCCGATTCGGCTCGCGCTCCAAAATCGCATCGACATCCTGGGGCAGAATGCGCCCGCGGCCCAGTTCACGCCGGTAAGCCTCCAGCTGCATGTAGGGCTCAGCGCCGAAAATTTCGCCGGCCTTGACCACCGCGTCCTCGAACTGGAGGTCCTCGAAATGATGCAGCGTGTTGTGGTGGACGAAGACGCCGATCGGGCCTTGCGCCGGCAGCAGGTGAGCGCCGTGCTCGATCGCCGCCGCCAGACACTCCCGGGAACTCGTCGCGCGGACAACCTCTTGCAAACTCGTCGGGCTCATGTCGATTCTTTACGCGTTCGCGGTGCGCAGCCGCTTGCGAGCCGCCAGACGGTGCTCCGAGGCCGCGACGTGCTGGTCGAGCCCTTCGAGCTGCAGCTCACGGTCTTCCCACTCGTTGGACAGCTTGTCGAGCTTGTCGAGCACGGTGTGGTCGACCACCCAGCAGTTGTGGAAGTCCAGCACGATCTCACGCACCTCGGGATCGACGGCGCGCAGCCGCTTCTGCAGGCCGAGGAAGTTCGTGAAGACGGCGGCGTCATGCACTTCGAGCGTCAGGCGTTCGCCGTCGCGCCGCTCGGAGACGATCGTGCGGAACAGGCTGCGCACCGGCACGCCGTTCTTCAGGTGCAGCAGGATCTTCAAGACCAGGCCGACCGCTACGCCCACCAGCAGGTCGGCGGCCAGCGTCACCAGCATGGTCGAAACGAACAGGAACAGCTGTTCCGGCCCGATCTTGTAGGTGTGCAGAAACTCGTTCGGCGACGCCAGGCGAAACCCCGTGTAGATCAGCATCGCCGCCAGCGCGGCCAGCGGAATGTGCTCCAGCAGCCCGGGAATCAGCGCTACCGACAGCAGCAGGAACGCGCCGTGGTAGAAGTTCGCCATATGCGTCTTGGCCCCGTTGTCGATGTTGGCCTTGCTGCGGACGATCTCCGAGATCATCGGCAGCCCGCCGATCGAGGACGCGATGAGGTTGCCGACGCCGGTGGCGAGCAGGTCCTTGTTTAGATTGCTCGAGCGCTTCTCCGGGTCCAGCGCATCCACCGCCGACACGCTCAGCAGGGATTCGATCGAGCCCACCAGCGCGAACATGATGATGTACTTGATTGAAACCGCGCTGGCGATCATCGAGAAGTCGGGAAACACGATGGCGCCCAGCAGCGAGCCCGGCAACTGAATCAGCAGCTCAGGCCCCAGATGATAGTCGTGCGAGAACATCCGGTACATGTGCTCGTGCTCGAGGTCGAAGAAGATTCCCAAGGGCACCGCGGCGGCTAGCGCCAGCATCGGGCCGGGGATGCGGCGCAGCCATTGCACGTCCGTCAGCGGCAGCAAGAAGAGAATGGCCATGGCCAGGATGCCGATGAGCGCCACTTCCGGGTTCATCGTGGCGATCGAGTGCGGAATCTCGGCCAGCAGGTGCAAGGGCTCTTTCCCCTCGGGAGTCACGCCCAGCGCCACGTGCGCCTGCTTGGCAATGATGATCACGCCGATCGCCGCCAGCATGCCGTGCACCACCGAAGACGGCATCGCCGAACCCAGTACGCCCGCGCGAGCCACCGCCAGAATGATCTGCAGAATGGCCGCAATCACGCCCACAGCCAGAGCCCGCTTGTAGCCCGCAGCCGGATCGCCCATACCCAACTCCGTCACCGCGCCCAGAGCAATGACGATCAGACCGGCCGCCGGCCCCTTGATCGTCAGCCGCGCGCTGCCCAGGAACGAGACGATCACGCCGCCCACGATCGCCGTCACCACGCCGGCGACCGGCGGGTAGTTGCTCGCCATCGAAATGCCGAGGCACAGCGGCAGGGCTATCAGGAATACCAGGAAGCCCGATGTCAGATCGGCTTTCCAGTTCTTGGTCTCGCTCATCGTTTCCATTGGCCTCCGCTGGACACCTTTTAGTCTTGGCAGCGAGGCCGGCCAGGCGCGACCCCATCCCCAGGGGGGAATTCCCCTAAGGTTTCAAGGGTCGGCGCCCGGGGTGTTACATCCGCATCGCCAGGGTCGCCGTGGAGCGGGCCTCCGGCCTGCAACGTGGACCTCCCGGCCCCCGCCCGCACTCTGTACACTGACCTCCAAGACTCATCGCCATGCCCAAGCCCACCCGCCGCACCGTCCTCAAGACCACCCTCCAGGCCTCCGCCGCCGCCTCTCTCCTCGGCGCCGTCACCTGCGGAACCATCGCCTGCGTCGCCGGCGGCGACCCCGAAAAGATGAAGCAACTGCCCGACACCACGGGCCTGAAAAACGAGTGCATCGTGCCGAAGTGGTCGCGCAGCTACTACGACCAGGCCGTGCGCAACGTCGGCGTACGCATGGTCGAGGTCGATACTGCCGAGGACCTCGCTGCCGCCTTTACGCCGCGGCCTACCTGCCCCTGCGCCCGCGCCCCTTCCTCGTCGCCCGCCGAGCGTCGACGTCAGCGGCCACTGGGTCGCCGAGCTCGGGTTCGCGGCGAGCAGCACCCTGATGCAGCTCTACCTCGACGCCGACGGGAATGAGATTTTTGGGTCCTACAGCAGCCCGCTCGTCTCCCACGGCACGCTGAAAGGCCACGTGGACGGCGACCGGGTGTCATTTCAGATGTGGGGTATCCACTTGACTCAGGTAGCCCCAAGATGTAGTATACGACGCTGTGGAGGATTACCCGCGCGATCTGGTCGAATTCGAGGCCCGCTTCGCCACCGAGGACGCGTGTCGCGACTACCTGATGCAGTTGCGTTGGC